>Ga0079224_100000989_pt1 | contig 30972 bp, 23 predicted proteins | sample Stecom2015_FD_80414 | JGI IMG/M metagenome (GOLD analysis project Ga0079224, IMG submission 80414) | Agricultural soil microbial communities from Utah to study Nitrogen management - Steer compost 2015 | ecosystem: Environmental > Terrestrial > Soil > Agricultural land | place: USA: Utah... | reverse complement strand
CGAGGTCGGCAACCGCCTGCACGTGGTCGCCGACGGGGTCGAGGCCCTGCGCTTCCTCCGCCGGGAGGGCGAGTACGCCCAGGCGCCCCGGCCGCATCTCGTGCTGCTCGACCTCAACCTGCCCCGCAAGGACGGACGCGAGGTTCTGCAGGAGATCAAGCAGGACGAGGACCTGGCCCGCATCCCCGTCGTCGTCCTGACCACCTCGGAGGCCGAGGAGGACATCATCCGCAGCTACCAGCTGCACGCCAACGCCTACGTGACCAAGCCCGTCGACTTCGAGCAGTTCATCAAGGTGGTCCGCCAGATCGACGACTTCTTCGTCACCGTGGTGCGCCTGCCGCAGCGGTGAGGCGTCCGCGGCCGGACACGGCGGGGATGCCTCCGGCACCGGGGTGGAGCGGTCCCCGAGCACACGGGCGGGTTCTCGACTACGGTTGGTCCCATGAGCCTGCCCGAACCCCGTAACCCCTCCGGGCCGTACCGCATCTGCGTGGTGTGCCTCGGTAACATCTGCCGCTCCCCGATGGCGGAGAAGATCCTGATCACCGACCTCGCGCGCGCCGGACTCGCCGACCTGGTCCAGGTGGACAGCGCAGGCACGGGCGACTGGCACGTCGGAGCGGACATGGACAGGCGAGCCGCGTCGACCCTGCGCAAGTACGGCTACCCGACCGGACACGTCGCACGCCAGTTCTCCCCCGCCTGGTTCGCCGAACGCGACCTGGTCCTGGCCATGGACACCGACAACCTCGCCGACCTGGTCCGACTCGCCCCCGACGGGGAGACCGAGGCCCGGATCCGCCTGTTCCGCTCCTTCGCCCCCGGTGCGGGGCCCAACCCCGAGGTGCCCGACCCCTACTACGGAGGCGACGACGGCTTCATCACCGTGCTCACCATGATCGAAGCCGCCTCCAAGGGACTCGTCGGAGAGCTCGCCGCGCTGCTCGGCCCGCGCTGAAGGGGGGACACGTGAACTCCGTCGCCGCCAGGGTGACCGAACTGACCGGACGCGAGGTCGCCGCCGTCGCCGAGACGGGAACCAGCCACCGGTGGCGGCTGTACCGCGTCGAACTGGCCGACGGGACCCCCCTCTTCGCCAAGGCGCTTCCCGACGGGGCGCCGGGGATCGACGGGCTCTTCCGCGCCGAGGCGCTGGGCCTGGACTGGCTGGGCCGGTCGTTCGGCTCCCCGGTGCCCCGGGTCGCCGGCTGGGACGAGCGCACCCTGGTACTGGCCTGGGTGGAGGAGCGTCCGCCCAGCCCTGAGGCGGCCGAGCGCTTCGGTCACCAGCTCGCCGCCATGCACCTGGCGGGCGCCGAGTCCTTCGGCGCGACCTGGGACGGCTACATCGGACCGCTGCCCATGGACAACACGCCGCGGTCCGCGTGGCCGGAGTTCTACGCCGAACAGCGGATCCTGCCCTACCTGCGCCGTGCCGCCGACCGGGGCGCGCTCACCCCGGGCGACGTCCGCCTGGTCGAGAAGGTGCTCGACGCGCTCGACCACCTGGCGGGGGACCCCGAGCCCCCGGCCCGTGTCCACGGCGACCTGTGGAACGGCAACGTGCTCTGGCAGGACGACGGCGCGGTGGTGGTGGACCCGGCGGCGCACGGCGGCCACCGGGAGGCGGACCTGGCCATGCTGGCGCTGTTCGGCCTGCCGTACCTGGACCGGGTCCGCGACGCCTACAACGAGACCGCGCCGTTGAGCGAGGGCTGGCGGGCGCGGGTGCCCCTGCACCAGCTGCACCCGCTGCTGGTGCACGTGTGCCTGTTCGGAGCGGCCTACCGCACCATGGTGCTGGAGACGGCCCGGGCCGCGCTGCGCGCGTGACCGGCTCCGACGGGCTCCGGCGGGCCCCGCGTCCGTGACGGCCGCGGCCCCGGCCGGGCTCCACCCGGCCGGGGCCGCGACAGCGGGGACTCAGCCCTTCACACTGCCCGCGAGCAGGCCGCGGACGAAGTACCGCTGCAGGGTGAAGAACACGATCAGCGGGACCACCATGGACACGAACGCGCCCGCGGTGAGCCGCTGCCACTCGTTGCCCCGGGTTCCCGCCAGCTCGGCCAGCCGGACCGTCAACGGGGCGGTGGAGACGTCGCCGCCCGCGAAGATCAGCGCCACCAGCAGGTCGTTCCACACCCACAGGAACTGGAAGATCGCCAGCGACACCAGGGCGGGGACGATCAGCGGCAGCACCACCCGGCGGAACAGCACCCCGTGTCCGGCGCCGTCCACCCGCGCGGCCTCGAAGAGGCTGTGCGGCAGCTGCGAGACGAAGTTGTGCAGCAGGAAGATGCCCAGGGGCAGGCCGAAGATCGTGTGCGCCACCCACACGTTGGTGAACGCGAACGCGCCCGGCAGGTCCCAGGCGGGCAGCACCTGGACGTCGCCGATGCTCACCCCCTGGGAGAAGAACCGCAGCAGCGGCACCAGGGACATCTGCAGGGGCACGATCTGGAGCGCGAAGATCCCCAGGAACAGCCAGTCGCGGCCGGGGAAGTTCACCCAGGCCAGGGCGTAGGCGGCCAGCGCAGCGAGCAGCACCACGAACACCGTGGAGGGCACGGTGATGACGAAGGAGTTCACGAAGTAGCTGGCGAGCTGGCCCTGGCTGGAGGAGAACAGCACCTCGCGGTAGTTGGTCAGGGTGAGCTGGGGGTCGGTGAACATCGTCCACCAGCCGGTGGTCTTGATCTCCTGTTCGGGACGGAACGAGGAGATGAACAGCCCGGCGGTGGGCAGGGTCCACAGGGCGGCGATGACGATCGCGATGACGCTCGCCGTGGTACTGGACAGCCGTCTGCGCACCCGGGCCGCGGCCGACTCGCGGGCGCCCTGCTCGGCGGCCTTCGCGGCCACGGGCTGGAGGGACGGGACACGGCCTCCGAGACCGTCCGCGGGGGCGGGCGACGACCGGCGCGTGCCGCCCCCCTCCTCCTCGGCGGTCGGGGACTGCGGGGTCGTGCTCATCGCTGCTCCTCCCTCAGACGTCGGTTGGTGCGCATCTGCACGATGACCAGTGGAATGACCAGGACGAACAGGAACACCGCGAGCGCCGATCCCATGCCCAGCTCGCCGTAGCGGAACGCCTGGGCGTACATCTCGTTGGCGATGACGCTGGTCTCGTACTGGCCGCCGGTCATCGTGCGCACGATGTCGAACACCTTCAGGGTCTGCACCGAGATGGTGATCAGCACGACCATCAGCGTCGGCCACACCGAGGGCAGCGTGATGTGCCGGAAGTGCGACCACACGCTGGTGCCGTCGATCCGGGCGGCCTCGATGATGTCGTCGGGGATGGCCTTGATGGCTGCGGAGAGCACCACCATCGCGAACCCGGCCTGCACCCAGATCAGCACCACGATCAGCAGCAGGGTGTTCAGCGGGGTCTCCAGCAGCCACAGCCGCGGTTCGCCCCCGAACCACACGATGAGCTGGTTGAGCAGACCGATCTGGTCGGCTTCGGCCGGACGGTAGGCGTAGACGAACTTCCAGATGATGCTGGCGCCGACGAACGAGATGGCCATCGGCATGAAGATCAGCGACTTGGCCACCGACTCGAACCGCCTGCGGTCCACCAGCAGTGCGTAGAACAGGCCGATCGCGGTGGCCATCACCGGCCCGAACAGCACCCACAGGAAGGTGTTGCGCAGCACGACCAGGATCTGGGGCTGCGTGAACATGCGAACGTAGTTGTCCAGGCCCACCCAGGCCGTGCCCCGGCCGTCCATGAAGGACAGCAGGGTGGTGCGGAAGACCGGGTAGACCAGGCCCAGGATGAGCAGGACCAGCGCGGGCGACAGGAAGAGTGCGGCCTGCCACCACTCGGTTCTGGTCTTCTTCGGCCCGGCGTCCACCAGGAACAGCAGGACGCCGATGACGGCCAGGAAGCCCGCGACACCGATCACCAACCACACGAGCTTGGGAAGCTCTTCGACAAGGGAGAAACCCATTCCCGTCCTCTTCCGATCGGGGCGGTCCGGGACCGGCGGACACCGGCCCCGGACCAGCGGACTGTGTCAGGAAGACCAGGAGTTCTCGATGTAGTCGAGGGTGGCGTCGGTGTCCTCGCCGTTGATCCAGTTGACCATGCCCCGCCAGAACGTTCCGGCCCCCACCTCGGCGGGCATCAGGTCGCTTCCGTCGAAGCGGAACACGGTGTCGGGATCACGCAGGATCTCCGCGCCCAGGCGGTCGGTCGGTACCTCCAGAATCTCCAGGTCAAGGCCCTTGTGTGCGGAGAACCAGGCGCCTTCGGCCGCACGGTTGTTAGCGTACTCCGCGGTGGCCAGATATTCGCGGACCGCGACGACCTCGGGCCGGTCGGCGAACGCGCCGACGAACTCGCCGCCGCCCATGACGGGGGTGCCCTGCGCGGGGTCGACCGGCGGCAGGTTGAACGCGTACACGTCACCGGTCTCCGACACCTCGGTGCCCTCGGGCCAGTGCGCGGCGTAGAAGGACCCCATCAGGTACATGCCGCACTCGCCGTCCACGATGGGCAGGCCCCCCTCCTGGAAGGAGGTGACGGCGATGCTCTGCACGTTGCCGAAGCCGCCGTTGACGTAGTCCGGGTTGCGCAGGATCTCGTCGGCCCGGTCGAACGCGTCGGCGATCTTGGGGTCGTTGAACGGGATCTCGTGGTTGACCCACTGGTCGTAGACGTCGGGGCCGTTCTCGCGCAGGATGACGTTCTCGATCCAGTCGGTGCCGGGCCAGCCGGTGGCGTCGCCGGACTCCAGGCCCGCACACCAGGGCTTGACGCCGTCGGCGGCGATGGCGTCGCTCAGTTCGATCAGCTCGTCCCAGGTCTGCGGGACCTCGTATCCGTTGTCGGAGAAGAACGTGGGCGAGTACCAGACGAAGGACTTGAAGTTGGCGCCCAGCGGGGTGGCGTACAGCTGGCCGTCGATCGTGGCGTAGTCCAGCCAGTCCTCGCTCCACCCCTCCCGGGCCAGTTCCTGGACGCTCTCGGGGGCGGCGACCAGGCTGCCGGCGTCGGCGAAGCGCTTGAGCAGGCCGGGCTGGGGGAAGAAGGCGATGTCGGGCGCGTTGCCGCCGTCCACCTTCACCTGGACCTGGGCCTCGAACTCACCGCTGCCCTCGTACTGGATGTCGATCCCGGTGCACTCGGTGAACAGCTGCCAGGAGCGTTCCAGGCGTTCGGCCTCCACGTCGCGAATGGAGGCGTAGATGGAAACGGTGCCCCCGATGTCCTGCCACTGCTTGTAGGGCTCGCATTCCGGGGAGTCCGGATCAGCCCCCGCCGACCCTCCCTCTCCGGACAGGTAGGCGCATCCCCCGGTCAGCATGACCAGGGAGAGTGTCGCGGCGATTGTGGTGCGCGGGTTAAGGAACTTGGGCATTCACGTACCTCCAGTACCGCCCGGTCATTGTGTGACCTGCTCCGTCGGTATCCGATGCAAGTAGTTCTGTCAGTGAAAGTCCACACATTTGGCCGATGCCTGCCGTAACGGTTTTGTCACGTGGGAAGAGTCCCAGTTGGTAACGGATTGCCGAAGTCACGGCCGGTTAGTGGTGTGATCGCTTTCAGTGAACAAAATTTGACGATTGGGAGAGCTTCGTCCTGGGACGGTATCGCCGCCGGAAAACCGGGAGCAGAACGGGTTGACCAGCGGGAATCCACCCGTCCTGCGTCCACTGGGGCCGCCCCGCCCGACACGGGCCGCCCGGGCGCGACGACCGCGGCGGGACAGCGGCCCGGGAGCGGGACAACGGGACTTCCGGCCTTTGGGAAGCACCGAAAACGTCTCCGATAATCGGACCATGACAACCGACCACGGCACCGGACCGGACCTGCACGTCGCCCTCATCGGCTACGGAAAGGGCGGCGAGGTCTTCCACGCCCCGCTCATCGACGCCACGCCCGGACTGCGCCTGGCGGCGGTGGTCACCGGCAACCCCGAACGCGGTGCGGCGGTCCGCGCCCGCTACCCGCACACCGAGGTCATCACCTCCGTCGACGAACTGTGGCGGCGTGCGGGCGAGTTCGAGATCGTGGTCGTCGCCACCCCCAACCGGACCCACGCCCCCCTGGCCCGCGCCGGACTGGAGGCGGGACTGGCGGTCGTCGTCGACAAGCCGTTCACCGTCGCCGCCGCCGACGCCCGCGCCCTGCGCGACGAGGCCGAACGCCGCGGCCAGGTGCTCACCGTGTTCCACAACCGGCGCTGGGACAGCGACTTCCTCACCCTGTGGGAGCTGATCGAGGACGGCGAACTGGGCCGTGTGCACCGGTTCGAGTCCCGGTTCGAACGGTGGCGGCCCCGGGCCGGGGGCACCTGGCGGGACAGCGGCGCCGTCGCCGACGGCGCGGGCCTCCTCTACGACCTGGGGTCGCACCTCATCGACCAGGCGGTCAACCTCTTCGGACCGGTCCGCACCGTCTACGCCGAGCTGGAGTCGCTGCGCGGCGGCGCCGACGACGACACCTTCGTGGCCCTCACGCACGCCGGCGGGGTCCGCTCCCACCTGTGGGCGAGTGCCCTGGCCGCCCAGGGCGGCCCGCGCTTCCGGGTGCTCGGCGACCGCGCCGCCTACACCGTGTACGGCCTCGACAGCCAGGAGGAGCGCCTGGGCGCGGGAGAGCGGCCCGGCGGACCGGACTGGGGGGTCGAACCGGAGTCGGCGTGGGGGCGGCTCGGCACGGCCGGCGACACCAAGGCCGTGCCCAGCCGCAGGGGCGACTACCCCGCCTTCTACGCGGGGGTGCGCGACGCCGTGGGCGGGGGCGATCCGGTGCCCGTGGAGGTGCACGAGGTCATCCACGGACTCGACGTCATCGAGGCCGCGCTGCGCAGCGCCCGCACCGGGCAGGTCGTCGAACTGCCGCGGGACTGACCGTCCGCGCGGCGGCCCGGCGCCGCCGCGTCGGACGCGCCGCCGTCCGGCGGTGCACTAGAAATGGTGAGGTGGCACAGGTACTCGTCATCGCAGACGATCTCATCGGCGCGGCCGCGGTCGCCGCGCGCTTCGCCCGCGCCGGACAGCGCGTCACGACGGTCGCCCCCGAGCACGTCACCCGCGCTGCCGAGGACTACGACGTCGTCGTCGCCAACCTGGACAGCCGGCACATGCCGCCGCACCAGGCCACGGACCTCGTCGCCGACGTGGTGGAGGCGGTGTGGCCGGTCGACCTGGTGATCAAACGGATCGACACCACGCTGCGCGGCAACCTCGGCGCGGAGGTGGAGGCCGCCTGGACCGCGGTGCGGGAACGCTGCCCGCCGCACACACGCCTGCGCGTGCTGCTGGCCCCCGCCTTCCCCGCGGCGGGGCACACCACCGCCGACGGCACGCAACTGCTGGACGGCACCCCCGTGGACCGCACCGAGGCGGCGCTCGACCCGCTCAGTCCGACCCGTACCGCCGACGTCGCCGCGGCGTTCGCACGCCAGAGCGGCCTGGCGGTGCGCCGCGTCCCGGTCCGCCAGGTCACCCCCGCACTGCTGGCCGCCGAACTCGCCGCCGGGGACGAACCTGTGGTGCTGTGCGACGCCCACACCGGTCCGTACCTGGTCGAACTGGCCGACGCGGCGGCCCGCGCCCACCGGGAGCACGGCGTCGTGTGGCTGGCCGCCGACCCGGGGCCGTTCGGCGCGCTGCTGGCCGAGGCACTGCACCTGCACGGCCGGGGCACCGTGGCCGGGCCGCTGCTGGCCGCCGTCGGCAGCGTCACCGAGCTGACCGGACGCCAACTCGACGCGGTCACGCGCACCGGACCGGCGCGTTTCGTCGACGTCGACCCCGCCGACCTGGTCCGCGGCGACGGCCAGGAGAAACTCGTCCAAGCCCTGGCCGACGCCCTCACCAGCCACGTCTTCCCCGACGTGGTGGTGTTCCGGCTGCGGGCGAGCGCCGCCGAGGTCGCGGCGCTGCCCCTGCAGCAGCGCCGCCTCCTGCCGGACCGGTTGGCCGAGGTGATCGCCGGGGCCGTCACCGACGCCCAGCAGGCCGCCGGACCCGCGGGCCGCCCCAGCGGTCTGTTCACCACCGGCGGCGACCTCACCTCCGCCGTGCTGGACGTGCTGGGCGTGCAGGCCCTCGACGTCGGCGGGGAGATGCTGCCGCTGACCGTGCACGGCGTCCTCGTCGGCGGAGTGCTGGACGGCGTGCCGCTGACCGCCAAGGGCGGCCTGGTCGGCGACGACTCCGCCGTCGCCGAGTGCCTGAGCCGGCTGCGCCGCGCCGTGCAGGCGAGGCTGCGCACGGTGCGCGCCGAGGTGTTCGAGCACTTCCCGTTCACGGCGGGCGGGTAGCCGCCGCGGCCGGAAAAACCCGTTGCACCTCCGCGGGGCCGGACCGTAGTGTGCGGGACACCTGCCTTCCGGTGCGAAGTCGACGGTTACTTCTGGTCTGTTCGGTTCGACTCCGAACCGCCGCTGCGGCGGCGGAAACCGTCGGCGCCCAGGACTCGGGAGGCAGGGCAGGCACGGCGGCCCCCGGTGCGCCGACGACGGGTGCTTCCCAGGGCCCCGCCGCCCTTTCGGCCCCGGAACGCCCCGGCGTGCCCTCCCCTGTCCGGGACCGGCTCCCGACGCGGAACAACCCCTGGCGGCCGGACGTCCGGTCCCGTTACGGTCGGGGCGTACACCAGCCGGTGCACGGGCGGCACGGTCCGGGCCGTACCGCCCCGCCCGGTCCCTTGGCCCGACCCCGCGCAGGGGAGGTGCGTCACGGCGAAGTTCAACCGGGCCACGGCGGCCGCGGTCGGCCGCGGCCCGGTCGTGTCCGAGAGCGTCGCCTCCGGGCAGACCTTCGAGGGAGCCCCCGGGCACCGGCGCGACGCCCGCTCCGAACTGTTCCTGCTCGCCGTGGCGAACATGGTGGGCGAGGACACCTTCTACGAGCGGGCTCACGAGCGCGACCTGCGCTACCGCGAACTGGTCGCCCGGCTGGCCGTGGACGACTTCGACTGGCTGCGCGGCCTGCTCGGCTGGCTGCGCCGCGACGCCGGCCTGCGGTCGGCGTCCCTGGCGGGCGCGCTGGAGGCGGTGCGGGCCCGCCTGGCGGCGCGACGGCACGGCGGGAACCGGCAGCTCGTCGCCTCGGTGCTGCTGCGGCCCGACGAGCCCGGCGAGGCGCTGGCCTACTGGACGGGCCGCTACGGGCGGGCGGTGCCCAAGCCCGTCAAGCGCGGCATCGCCGATGCGGCGGTCCGCCTCTACACCGAGCGGTCGCTGCTGAAGTACGACACCGAGTCCCGGGCCTTCCGCTTCGGCGACGTCCTCGACCTGACGCACCCGGTGGCCGCCGACGCCCGGCAGGGCCTGCTGTTCCGGCACGCCCTGGACCGCAGGCACCGCCGCGGCGACCCCGTCCCCGAGGGGCTGGCGACGCTGCGCGCCCGCGCCGCGCTGACACGGCTGGCGCCCGAGGAGCGGCGTGCGCTGCTGCTCCGCGCGGACGCCGCCGAGAGGCTCGCGGAGGCGGGTATGACCTGGGAGGCGGTGGCGGGCTGGGGGCAAGGACTGATGGACGCCGCCGCGTGGCGGGCCGTCCTGCCGTCCATGGGGTCCATGGCGCGGCTGCGCAACCTCCGCAACTTCGACGAGGCGGGGCTGAGCGACGAGGTCGCCGAGCAGGTGGCCGAGCCCCTGGCCGACCCCGCGGAGGTGGCGCGCTCCCGGCAGCTGCCCATGCGCTACCTGGCCGCCCACCGCGCCGCCGGGCCGCGCTGGGCGCCGGCGCTGGAGCGGGCGCTGCAGGCGTCGCTGGGCAACGTGCCCGAGCTGCCCGGGCGCACGCTGGTCCTGGTGGACCGCTCCGCGTCGATGTTCTTCGGCCTCTCCGGGCGCTCCACGCTGCGCGCGGCCGACGCGGCGGCGGTGTTCGGGGCCGCGCTGGCGCTGCGGGCGGAGCGGGCCGACCTCGTCCAGTTCGGCACCACGCACCAGCCGGTCCACTTCCGCAAGGGCGACCCGCTGCTGCGGGTGGTCGAGCGGTTCGGCGACCTGGGCGGCACCAACACCGCACAGGCGGTCCGCGACCACTACCGCGGCCACGACCGCGTCGTGATCGTCACCGACGAGCAGGCGTGGCAGGGCGACCCCGGGGCCGACCCCACGGCGGCGGTGCCCGAGCGGGTGCCGGTCTACACCTGGAACCTCGCCGGGTACCGCTACGGGCACGGTCCCTCCGGCACCGGGAACCGGCACGTCTTCGCCGGACTGAGCGACGCGGCCTTCGGCATGGTCCGGCTCGTCGAGGCGGGGCTGGCTGCCCGCTGGCCGTGGGAGGCGCGGGACTGAGAACGGGGCCGCCCGGTGGGAACTCCGCCCGGGCGGCCCCGGCCGCTCCCGCGGGGAGGAGCGGGGTCAGAGGTCCTCGACGCCCAGTTCGGGGACGGCGAACGGGGGGCGGCCGCTGCCGCGGACCCGGTAGCCGCCCCACACGTTGACCTCGGCGAGTTCACCGCGGCCCTCGTGCCCCTCGGGGGTGCGCAGCAGCACCGCGCGTCGGCCTTGGGCGAAGAGCCGGTCCACCTCGGGGTCGGCCACCAGCCGCCCGGTCCACCGGTACCCGCCGCTCAGCGGGTCGAAGTGGCCGGCCAGGTGCGCGGTCACGGTGATCTCGGCGTCGCCGATGACGGCGGTGACGGGGCCGTGGTACTCCTCCTCGTCGTCGCCCATGCCGCTCATGCGCTCTCCTCCAGCACCCCGGCCCGGCGCCACAGCCCCTTGGCGGGCCCCTGGATCACGCCCGCCTCGGTGAAGGTCGCCACGGCCTTGCGGGCCATCCAGGTCAGGCTCCTGCGCCAGTGCGGGTTGCGGCGCGCGGCCCTGCGGGCGGCCCGCGGGTCGAGGCCCACCGCGGCGTAGCAGTCGGGGTGGACCAGCCGGGTGGTGGCGAAGTAGACCACGAGGGCCAGCACCAGTCGGCTGTAGGCCTTGGAGAGGGGGCCGCGCCGCTTCCAGACGCGCAGGAACTCCTCGCGCGCGTAGCGCATGTGGCGGGCCTCCTCCACGACGTGGATCCGGGAGACGGCGCGGACCAGCGGTTCCAGTTCCTCGTCCACCATGCTCTCGCGTTGCAGCTGGTCGAGGACCTCCTCGACGTACAGCGCGGCGCTGAAGGTGAGCGGGGTGTTGGAGATGGTCTTGAAGACCCGGCCGAGGAACTGGGTGAGGGGGTCGACCCGGTAGTAGCGGGCGCCGAGCCGGCCCACCATCTTGGCGAACATCACCGAGTGGCGGCACTCGTCCGCGATCTCGGTGTAGGCGTACTGGATGTGGTTGCTGGTGGGGTCGCGGTCGTAGGCGTGGCGGATGAGCATCTGCATCAGGATCGTCTCGAACCAGATGCCGATGCTGGCGATGCTGGCCGTCTCCTGTCTGCTCAGCTCCTTGCGCTGGGCGTCGCTGAGCCGCTCCCACAGTTCGGTCCCGTACAGCGAGACCCGTTCGGGGCGGATGGCGTAGCGGTCGGGGGCGACGGGGGCGTCCCAGTCGATCTCGACCAGCGGGTCGAAAGACGCTTTGGCCGAGGAGCGCAGCAGCCGTCGGGCGATGTCCTCACGGTCGGTGGCGGCCTTGGCGGGAGCGGTCATCGCGGTCCTCCTCCGGGAGCGGGGTGGGGAGCCGTTCGGTGGGCCCGGGAACGGCCGCACCGTTCCCCGGGCCGGTCGCACAGGGCGGAGCGCGAACGCCCCATGTTTCCTTCAATGAACGTTACAATGACTATTGTCACAATGCAATGGTCCAGAAGGGGGAGGCCGACCCGGGAGGAGTCGTGGAGCGGCCCGGCCGCGCGGCGGTCCGGGGGCAGGGCGGCGGCCGCGGAATCCATAGAGTGGACCCATGGCCGAATACCGCATTGACGAACTGGCCCGGCTGGCGAACACCACCGTCCGCAACGTCCGCGTCTACCAGGACCGCGGACTGCTCCCACCGCCGCGCCGGGAGGGACGGGTGGGGATCTACACCGAGGTCCACCTGGCACGGCTGCGGCTGATCGGCCAACTCCTCAAACGCGGCTACACCTTCGCCAACATCGCCGAACTGGTCACCGTGTGGGAACGGGGCGGCGACCTGTCCGAGGTGCTGGGGTTCGAGGCCGCGGTGGGCGACCCCTGGTCCGACGAGATCCCCGGCTACATCACCCTGGACGAACTGGAAGAACTCTTCGGAGAGCAGACCACCCCCCGGACCGTGGCGCGGGCGGTCGAACTCGGCCTGATCGAACCGGAGGGGAAGCGCTACCGGGTGCCCAGCCCGCGCCTGCTGCACGCCGGCGTCGAACTGGTCGCCATCGGCATGCCCCTGGACGCCGTCCTGGACATCGCCCAGGGGCTGCGCGACCGCATCGACGCCGCCGCGGGCGAGCTCACCCGGCGGGTGTCGGAGCACATCATCGCCGCCTACGCCCCCGAGGGGATCCTGCACAGCGAGGACCTGGGCGAGGTCGCCGACGTGATCCGCCGGGTGCGCCCCCTGGCGCAGGTCGCGGTCGACTCCATCCTCGCCCAGGCCATGTCCCGGCACATGCACGAGACCCTGGGCGACCACTTCGCGGCGATCATCGACCACCTCAGGGAGCAGGGGGAGCGTCGGAGCGCGTGAGCGCTTCCGCGGAGCCGGACCCGGCCTCCTTCCGCACCGTCGGCGCGGGCTCCAGCGGCAGGGAGACCCGCCGGGTGAACCGCAGTTCGGCGAAGGCCCCGGCCGGTACGGCGGGGTGGGCGGGGTAGACCGGCTCCACCCGCCGGTAGGGGGAGCCGGGGGCGGGCCGGGGGTCGGCCCCGCCCCGGTTGGGCCACATCGACATGGCGCGCTCGGCCTGCGCGGTGATCGTCAGGGACGGGTTGACCCCCAGGTTGGCGGTGACGGCCGAACCGTCCACCACGTGGATGCCGGGGTGCCCGTAGAGCCGGTGGTAGGGGTCGACGACCCCCTCGGCCGGGGTGGCGCCGATCGGGCAGCCGCCCAGGAAGTGCGCGGTCAGCGGGATGTCGAAGATCTCGCCGATGCTGCTGCCGGGGTAGCCGTCGATCTGCTCGGCCACCCGGGCGGCGAACTCCTGCCCGGCGGGGATCCAGGTCGGATTGGGCGCGCCGTGGCCCTGCCGGGAGGTGAGCACCCGCCCGCCGAGCAGTCCGCGCCGGGTGTAGGTGGTCAGCGAGTTGTCCAGCGACTGCATGACCAGGCCGATGATGGTCCGCTCCGACCAGTTGCGCACCGACAGGCTGCGCAGGAACAGGGAGGGGTGCGCGGCGACCAGGCCGAGGAAGCGCAGCCAGCGCGGCACGTTCCCGCCGCCGGGGACCTGCATGGTGGTCAGCAGCCCCATCGCGTTGGAGCCCTTGCCGTAGCGGACCGGTTCGATGTGCGTGTGCGCGTCGGGGTGCATCGAGGAGGTGATGGCCACCCCCCTGGTGAAGTCCTGGGGCGGACGCACCGCCTTGGTCATCGCGCCGACCAGGGCCTCGGAGTTGGTGCGGGTGAGGGTTCCGAGCCGGGGGGAGATGCGGGGCAGCAGGCCGGAGTGGCGCATGGCGTGCAGCAGGCGCTGGGTGCCGTAGGTCCCGGCGGCGAGCACCACCTGGCGGGCGGTGAAGGTGCGGGCGTTGCGCCGGGTCCGGCGGGCGCCGGTGACCAGGGTGTCCACCGCGTACCCGCCGCCGCGGGAGGCGGCGCGCTCCCGCAGGCGTACCACGGTGGTCATGGGGTGGACCACGGCGCCGTTGCGTTCGGCGAAGTACAGGTAGTTCTCGGTGAGCATGTTCTTGGCGCCGTGGCGGCAGCCGGTCATGCACTCACCGCACTCCAGGCAGGCGCGCCGTGCGGGGCCCGCGCCGCCGAAGTAGGGGTCGCCGCCCGTCTCGCCGGGGCAGACCGGTCCGTCGGCCGCGCCGTCCCGCCCGTCGCCGAAGAAGACGCCCACCGGGGCCAGGCGGAAGGTCGAGCCGACCCCCATGGCCTCGGCGGCCTGGCGCAGCTGGACGTCGGCGGGGGTGACGGTGGGGTTGGTCCGCACGCCCAGCATGCGTTTGGCCTGGTCGTAGAAGGGGGCCAGTTCCTCGCGCCAGTCGGTGATGTCGCGCCACTGCGGGTCGTCGTAGAAGTCGTCCAGCGGTTCGTACAGGGTGTTGGCGTAGTTGAGGGAGCCGCCGCCCACGCCCGCCCCGGCCAGGACCATGACGTCGCGCAGCAGGTGGATGCGTTGGATGCCGAACAGGCCCAGGCGGGGGGCCCACAGGAAGTTGCGCAGGTCCCAGGAGTTCTTCGGCAGGGTGTCGGGGGTGAAGCGGCGCCCGGCCTCCAGGACTCCGACCCGGTAGCCCTTCTCGGTCAGGCGCAGGGCGCTGACCGAGCCGCCGAACCCCGAGCCGACGACGATCACGTCGTAGTCGAAGCGGTCGTCGTCGCCGGTGGAAGCGGCGGAGCGGCGCTCGTGGGTCATCGGATGCCCCCTTGGCGGATCAGGATGAGCGGGCGAGGGTTCGCGGATGCCGGCCGGAGATGTGGAATGGGTCACTTGGAAATGTGACATTGGCTATTGTAATGTTCGACTCCTACTGGCCGGTAGATGTGTTCCATGTAACACATTCGCCCAAGACCGACGCAAGTCCCCGACCTCCCCCAACCACCCCCCGCGTCGAGCACGGGACCAGGAGGACACTCATGGCCGACGAGACGATCAGCGAATCCCCCGACGGCGGCACCGCGTGGCGGAGGTTCGCCTACGTGGCACTGCCCGGCCTGGCCGCGGCGGGCATCCTCACAGCGGCGACCACCCAGGGGCTGCTCGCCGCCTCCTTCGCGGTCTCCGGAGACCACTTCAAGATCTCCGCGACACAGTTGGACGGCACCGGATTCGCCCAGTACGGGGACGTCGCGACCTCGGTCGACGACACCTCCCGCCCCGTCGGACTGTCCATCATCGAACAGGCCGAACTCTCCGACATGTGCATGTCGGCCCTGGTCGACCTGCCCATCGGAACCGCGACGGTGCTCATCCACGCCGGAGAGGACACCCCCGTCACCGCGACCAACATGGTCGTCGACGTCGAACAGCTCGAGGGCAACGCCAGCTTCTCCGCCATCGAGATCGGCCGCGACGCCAGCACCCTGAACAAGGTCTCCGGCCCCCAGGGCGAGCCCGGCGGCTTCGCCCTGCAGTCCGACACCGTCGTCATCGACGACCTCACCATGGTCGCCTGGGCGGTCAACTCCGGAACCCTGCGGCTGTCCGGGCTGAAGCTCAACGTCAAACCCGGCACCCACGAATGCTTCTGACCCGATGAGTGAGCACGCACGAGCGTCCCGCCGTCCGGCGGGACCGTTCGCGAGATGGCGCCGCTCCCGGCCGTTCTGGGGAGGACTGCTCACCGCCCTCGCCGGAGCGGAGATCGTGGCGGCGCCGCTGGCCCCCCTGCCCTACCTCGTCTACCAGGGCATCGCGGGGATCTCCGGCTACCTGATCGGCGCCGCGCTGATCGCGCTGGGCGTACTGGCCTGGCTGCACCCGGCCCAGCGCGCCTTCTACGGCATCGTCGCCGTCCTGCTCTCCCTGACCTCCTTCCTCACCTCCAACTTCGGCGGCTTCGTCGTCGGGATGCTGCTCGGCATCGTCGGCGGTGCGCTCGTCTTCGCCTGGACCCCGCACCGCGGCCCGAAACCCGGCCGGCCCCGGGGACACGACACCGTGCCGGAGGCCGACGAGGACGGCGGGACGGACGGAGAGGACGCGGCCGGGGAGCGGGACGCCGCCGCGGCCGACGGCGGGGAGGAGGAGGCCGTCGACCGCGGCGGAGGCCGGGGCGGCGCGGCCCACGCACTGGTCGCCGTCCCCCTGGCGCTGGGCCTCCTCCTCGCCCCGGCCCCCACCGACTGGTGGTGGCCCTGGGACGACTGGTTCGACCGGGGCGGCGACGAGCAGGGCGAACCGGAGACCCCGCCCGCAACGCCCGCGCCTGATCCGTCCCCCTCCGCGCCTCCCGGAGACGAGGGGGAGCCGCAGGCCGACGGCGCACCGGACGACACGGCCGAACAAGGAGCCGAGGAGGAAGAGGAGGAGACCGGGGAGGCCGACGCCGCGTGCGAGATCCGGACCGGCCCGGCCGAACAGGAGGCCACCGAGGAGGAGTTCCTCGCCGCGGTCGAAGCCTGCCAGCGGGCCGCCGAGGACGGCGAAGCCCTTGAGGTGCAGGTCCTCCGGGCCGACGAGCCCTTCCCCGCCAGCCCCGTGACCAGCGGACTGACCGCGGACAGCATCGTCATGAGCGGCTCCTACTTCGCGGGGGTCGTCGAGTACCCCACCTCCGGCGGCACGGACCGCTACCTCAGGCTCAGGATGAGCCGCGCGGACTTCGACAACGCCGTGCTGTGGTGGATGGACGGCCCGGAGCGGATCTCCATCGACCTGCCCGACATGACCATGCAGGGCGACGTGGTCCTGCACGTCACCCGCATGGAGGTGCGGCTGCTCGGCATCAGACTGGTCTTCACCCCCGACTTCCCGCCGCCGCTGCTGCTGCCCTACATGATCGTCACCGACGTCGACGTGGCCGGCCCGGTCGCGCAGAGCCAGATCCTCACCGTCGAGGGCATCAGGGTGCGTCCCGGACACTGATCCCCCCGGAGACGCCACCGGGAGCCCGCCGCCGGGAGCGGCGGGCTCCCGGCTGTCACCGGGGTCCTCTAAGGCCCCGGTGACCGTTCGCGAAAGGAGGTACTGATGGCCCGCGCCGTCGTCCGCGACGCCTCCCCCGCGGGGGACCGCCCCGACACCTTCGAACTTCCCGACCTGTCCGACCGGATCACCGTGCGGGAGCTGATCCGGCTGTGCGTACGCGAGGAGGCCGCGCGCCGCGGCGCGCACCGGCCCGCGGCCCCGCACGGTCCGGCCCGCCCGGACCCGGTCGAGGCCGCCGAGCGCGCCTTCCGACGCAACGGCTTCGTCCTCCTCGTGGGCGACCGCCAGGTCGAGGACCTCGACGGGACCGTCGACCTGACCGGGGCCCCGAGATCACCTTCATCAGGCTCGTCCAGCTGGCCGGAGGGTGAGGATGCCCCCGGACGGGCTGCCCTCCCCGGAGACCGCCGACCCCCGGGAGTGGGCCGAGCAGATGCTGGCCGACGGGTTCGTCAGGGAGTCGTCGGTCCCTCTGCTGGTGCAGATCCACACCCCCCGAACTGCCCGGCCTCGTCGCCGAGTACGAGGCCGCCGTGCTCGCCACCTTCGGACGCCACCACTACCGGCGTGGAACCGACATCAGGGGGACCCGCCTCGACGACTTCCTCCGCGGCCTGACCCCGACCAGGTCCGGATGACGGTGCTGTGGGCGATGCTGCGCCACACCGCCAACCGGCACGACGAGCCCTCGCGCACGGTGCTCACCCGGCTGGCCCGGCACAGGATCGACTGGACCGCGCACGACCTGTCCTTCCTGCTGCGCTGCCTGACCGAACACGACGACACCTACTACGCCGAGGCGGCCCACCGGACGGCGCTGACCGCCTGCGAACCGGTCGACGACGCGGTCCTGCGGCAGTGCGAGCAGCACGTCCGCACCCTGCACCGCCGCCACGGCGGCGCCGAGCACCAGGGCTACGCCGCCCACCGCCGGATCGGGGCGCGCCTGGACCGGCTCGTGGAACGCCTGGACGGCGTCCCGACCGGCGCGCGGGAGCGCTTCGGCGCCGACGTCGGACCGCTGCTGGCCGCCGAGATCCCCGACACGATGGACTCGCCCGACCTCGCCGAGCTGCTGGCGCTCTGCGCACAGATCCGCACGGTCCGCCCCAACCGGCGGTGGCGCGACCGGGCCGCCGCCCTGCTGGCGGAGCGGCCGTCCCTGCCCGGCGAGGTCAGGGCGGTACTCGAACAGGTCCCGCGCCTGGCCGACGTCCTCCACGCACACCTCGACGACTTCGGCTTCACCGCGGAGACCCCCGTCCTGCTGCTGCGCGGCCTGCTGTGGAGCACCGCCGGACTGCCCCCGGAGCAGGCGGAGTGGGTGGCCCCGCTCCTCGGCGACATCGCCTGCCACGCCGGAACCGGGCCCGGTGGCTCCAAGGTCGTCCGCGCCGAACGGCTGGCCGTCACCGCGCTCGACGTCCTGGGCGTACGCGGCGACGCCGCCGCCGTCGCCGCGCTGACCCGGGCGGTGGCGACCGTCCGCAAGAAGACGGTGCTGGCCGCTGCCCGGCGCGCGCTCGACGCCGCGGCCGAACGCAACGGCCTCACCCCGGACGACCTCATGGACCGCACCGTCCCCGACCACGGACTCGGCCCCGACGGGACGCGCGAGGAGTCCCTCGGCGGGCACACCGCGGTGCTCAGCATCGGAGCCGACGGCTCGCCCGCGCTCACCTTCCGCACTCCCGCCGGCCGTACGGTCAGGACCCCGCCGAAAGCGGTGCGCGAGGAGCACGGGCCGCGCCTGAGGGAGCTGCGCGCCGAACTCAAGGAGCTGAAGGCGCTGCTGCCGGTGCAGCGGCGCCGCCTGGAGGCCGCACTGGGCGAGGGGCGGACCTGGGCCCCCGACTCCTGGGCGCGGTACGTCATGGACCACTCGGCCACCGGCCACCATGCGCGGCGGCTGGTCTGGGAGGCCTCCACCGACGGAGGCCGGACCTGGCGTGCGGGCCTGCCCGGACGCGACGGGCCGCGGTGGCTGCTGCGGGAGGCCGCCGGGGCGGAGGTGTTCGACGCCGCCGGAGCGGGGGAGGCGCTGCTGCGGTTGTGGCACCCGGTCCGCGCCACCGCGGACGCGGTGCGCGCCTGGCGCGACCACCTGGTCGCGGCCGGACTCGTCCAGCCGGTCAAGCAGGCGTTCCGCGAGGTCTACCTGCTCACCCCGGCCGAGCGGACCACCCGCGTCCACTCCCACCGCCACGCCGCCCACATCCTGCGGTACGGACAGGCCAAGGCGCTGCTGGGCAGCCGCGGCTGGCAGGGACCGCAACCGGGGTACGGGGACGGCGGGGAGAGCGGTCAGGCCCGGCGGGTCTACCGCGACGCCGCGACCGGGCGGGAGGGGCAGGCGACCTTCGTGGTGAACCTGGTGGAGCGGGAGGAGGACCGGCACCTTTCCGTGTCGTACTGCTCCTCCGGGCCGGTGTGGTTCACCCCGGTGGGGGGAGGACGGCCCCGCCCCGCTGGAGCGGGTGCCGCCCCTGGTGTTCTCCGAGGCGATGCGCGACGTGGACCTGGCCATCGGCGGCCTCCATCGCCGCCGACCCCGAGTGGGCCCTCCGCGGGGAGCGGCACCACCTCGACTACTGGCGGCGCACCGCGTTCGGCGACCTCACCGAGTCCGCCGAGACGCGCCGAGACGCGCTGCGCCGCCTGGTGCCCCGGCTGCGGATCGCCGACCGGCTGGAGGTGACCGACCGCTTCCTGCGGGTCCGCGGCGACCTGCGCACCTACCGGATCCACCTGGGGTCGGCGAACATCCTCATGGAACCCGACGACTCCTACCTGTGCGTCGTGGACGCGCGCGGCGGCACCGACGCGCTGTACCTGCCGTTCGAGGACGACGGGGGACGGCTGTCGCTGATCCTGTCCAAGGCGTTCCTGCTGGCCGCCGACACCGAGATCACCGACCCCGCCATCGTCCGCCAGATCCGGGGCGCCGCTAGCCGGCGTCCGCCCCGCACGGCGGACGGCCCGCACGGCGGACGGCCCGCCCCGGAGACCGGGGCGGGCCGTCGCCTCCCGCCGGATCAGTGGGCCAGGTGCACCGACTCGGGCAGCAACTGGCTGGGCACGCCCACGTAGGAGACGTACAGGGCGTCGCGGGCCCGGGTGCAGGCGGTGAAGAGCAGGTTGCGCTCCTCCTGGTAGACCTGCTCCAGCGCCACCGGGTCGCCTTCGGCGCCGCTGATCGCCGCCTTGGGCGGCAGCAGCGGCTCGCTCAGCCCGGTCAGGGCCACGTGGCGGAACTCCTGCCCCTTCAGACCGTGCAGGGTGCCCAACCGCACCGCGTCCACGTCCACGGAGGCGTCCAGGGGCGCGGTCGCGATGCCGCTGACGTGCAGTTCCTTGGCGATGTTGCGCACCACCCACTGGTTGCGTCCGGCCACCGCGATCGACGAGGGCTGCGTCCCCGCCTCCAGCTGCGCCTGGATCCACTCGCTCAGCGCGGCCCACTCCTCGGCGCGGCTGGCGCAGCCGCGCACCACCGGCTCGGGACCGTGCAGGACGGAGAAGTAGCCGTCCGCGCCCGGGCCCGTGGACCGGCCCAGCATCGGCAGCGCCCAGTCGAGGATCTCCTGGCTGACCCGGTAGCTGGTGCGCAGCCGGTGGCCGCGGCCGCGGACGTTGATGCCCAGCGACGCCAGCGAGACCCGGGTGTCAACGAGCCGCTGCGCGGGGTCGCCCACGATGAACAGGTCGTCGGGCCCCTCCGGCACGGCGGCGCGCAGCAGCCGCCAGTGCGCGGGGTGCAGGTCCTGGGCCTCGTCGACGACGACGTGCCGGTAGCGCGGCCCGGAGCCGTGCAGCAGCCGCGCCGCCTCCTGCGCCACCTGCGGGTAGGACCACTCGCCCGCGGCGCGCATGGCGCCGGTGTAGCGCTGGATCGCCTCCCACACGTGCGGGCGGAACTCGGGCGCCAGGTGCAGCATCCGTCCGCTGCGCTCGCAGCGGACGTAGTCGGGCAGCGAGGTGAGGTTCTGGGCCAGGATCACCTGCTGCCACTCGTCGATGAGGAAGCGCCCGGAGAACGGCAGGCCGTCGATGCGGGCCGCCGAGCGCCACCGCTCGGCGAGCTCCTCGTCGCCGAGGACCTCCGGCGGGGTCCCGATGTGCTCGCTGAGGACGCCGCGGGCCAGGCTGTCGACGGTGACCACCTCGATCCGGGCGCGCACGTCCGGCGCGGATACCAGCCGGTCCAGGTGGGCGCCCAGGGTCTGGGCGAGCAGGCGGCTGACGGTGGTGACCAGCACGCTGGGCCGGACCGCGGGGCCGTACTCGGCGGCGTCCAGTTCGGCCAGGTGCACGGCACGGTGCAGTGCGAGGACCGTCTTGCCGGTACCGGGGCCTCCGGTGACCTGGGCCGATCCGGTGAAGTGCGCGGTGGCCAGTTCCCGGTGGTCGGGGTGGGGGGTGAGGCGCCACTCGGTGAAGGGCAGCGCCAGGGCGTCCGCCAGGTCCGCAGGGCCGCGCACGGGCGGAGCCGCCTCGACCGGCTCGGGCGGTGCGGGCATCTCCACCAGGTCCAGTTCGGGGCCGCTCTGCGCCCGGTAGGCCCGGGCGTAGGAGACGGCCTCGTCGTGCCGGCGGATCCCGACCAGGCAGTAGGAGCCCTCCCGGGAGGGGGCGACGATGCCGGACCAGTCCGGGCTGATCTGCAGGACCCGCACCCGCGGGTCGGACGCGTCCGAGACGGCCTCCAACTGTTCGCCGTCACCGGCGAGGTAGGAGCGCACAGCGGTCAGGACCGTGTGCTGGACTCCGCTGTCCAGGCGGGAGAAGTCGTTGAGGAAGGTCGGAGCGATCGCGAGTTGCGGCACGGGCTGATTCCCTCCGGTCGCCGTGATGACGTGGGATGTCGCGTGGGGAAGAAGGCGTGGCGGCCACCGCTTCTACTCATAGGTCTGCGCTCCTGGGAATTCCGGCAAACCCGTTCGGAACGGGAGAAACCAGGAGTGCCGACGAAGGCTTCCCTCTTGGTAAAACACCAGGTCAGAGCGGTTAATTCCGGCGCTTTCGAAGGTGTGTCCGAAGGTTTTTCCGGGGGGTGCGGTGACCTGCGGCTCTGTCCGGCGCTCCGGTGTCCGTAACAGGAATTACTGTCTGTCCGAAATGCGGAGGTCTGGGGGTGGGCCCGTCTGTGCGGTCCCGCCCCGCACCGGGAGGCACGCGGGGACGGCTCCCGGCCGCACCCTCCCCGACCGGCCGAGAAGAGCGGAGGTTTGAGCCGGTCCCGGCCGCCCTCCCGGGGGACCCGCCGCCGGCGGCGCCACCGCCGGGACCGGACCTCCCCGTGGGGGAGTTCCTCGCGGAGGCCGTGGTCGTCAGCGGGAGCGGCGGGCGGGTTTTCGGTCGGCGGCACGAAGCGGCGTTCGCGGCCCGCTGCGCGGCTCCGGGCTCTGCGCCGCGGAGCCGCTCAGTCCTCGTCGTCGATCAGGTAGGGGTGGGTCGCCGAGTTCCGCACCTCCGGATACGGAGCGAACCAGGAGTGGGCGTCGCGGGAGAGGAACCCCAGCGGGTCGGCGGAGGAGTCGTCCGGGTCGGCGGTGTCCAGGTCCTCCAGGTAGAGCCACTCGTGGTCGTGGCGGGAGTGGGCGCGGCTCTCGAAGACCGCGAACATCGCGGTGACGTCGTCGGGATCCACCGCGGCGAACGACACCAGCAGGTCCTTGGCGTTCTCGACGAGGATGTGCAGGGCCAGGGACTCGGCGGTGGACGCGGGCGGCACCCACGGCGAGGAGGTCAGCCGGGAGTAGACCACGGCCGAGGCGATGAGGAACTTCTTGGCGAAACCGAGGTCGTAGTGGTGCCGGTAGCGGACCGGGAGGTCGTGCAGGACGAACAGGCCCTCGGAGTCGTCGGCCGTCCAGTTGGCCTCGTCCTTGTCCAGGGAGTCGGCCTCCTCGTCCAACGTCATGATGTCCATGAGCAGCTCCTCGGTCAGCACCGAGGCCCGTTCGACGAGCGCGCCGGCCGCGAGGAAGCGGGCGTCCGGGTCCTCCGGGGAGGGACCGAAGGCGTCGAGGTCGAAGGCGTGCAGCCGGGAACTGAGCGACAGCAGGCGGCGGCGCTGCGCGGTGATGTCCTCGATCGGCAGCCCGATTCCGGAGGAGAGCACGCGCTCGTCCGCGCCGCCTTCCAGGGCCTCGGCGAGTTCGGCGTCGCTGACCGTCACCTCGCACTTGCCGACCTGCCAGTCGGCGAGCAGTTCGGTGCGCTCCAGGATCTCGTGGAGCAGCGCCTCGGCGCCGTTCTCGGCGAAGCTCAACGCGGGTGCGTCCACCAGCAGTTCGACCACCGCCCCGGTGGAGCGGACCTCCAGCCGGTGGTCGTAGGGGGTGATCTCCACCCCTTCGGGGCCCTCCACCGTCGCCACCCGGTCAAGCCACTCGGAGAGCAGCGCGGCGGCTCCCTGCTGTTGGAGCCCGTCGAGTCCGGGCGTCCCGACGGGAAGCGTCAGCTCGGCGGTGATGCGGTATTCCAAGGAAGGCTCCCAAAGCGGCTCGATAGATGGAATTAGAGCATGGCCGCGGACCCGCCGCGTACAGTCCCCGGCCCACCGCGGACCTCCCTTCTGCGCTGTCCTGCTCCCACGTCCCCTCACCAGCCCGCTGACCGGAACAGGCCACATGTGACCGGAAACGGGCAAAGACTCGGTAACGGCCGGTCAACACCACGGCGCGGCCGGGTGGCCGGTGCGGGCCGCGGGTAGCGGGGAGGGTTCACATCGGCCGACGGCGTGCCGGATCCGCCCGCACGCAGTGTGGAGCACCCGGCGGGACGGACGTGTCCGGTCAGGGCCCCGCCCCGGTGACGACCGTCGCCTGCTGACCGACCGGCAGGGGCGCCCGGTCTGCGACAACCAACCAGCGTACGGTCGGCGCCCGGGGGCCGACGCCCCCGGAGGACCACCGCTTCCTGGGGAAGATTCAGCCGCTTCGACCGGGAACGGAGCCCCGAACGCGTCGTGCACGCCAGGGGACCACCTCCTTCGGCTGCTTCGAGCCGTACGGCACGTGGGGGACGTCCGTCGACCGCTCCACGCGCGCCAGGCCCTTCCAGGGGAGGGGCAGGCGCACCGACGTCGCGGTCCGCTTCTCCACCGTGATCGGAGCCCGGGACTCCGCGAAGGCCACGCGCGACCCGCGGGGCGCGGTCACGTTCTCCACCGAGGACGGCAACCGGGGCCTTGTCGGCGACAACCCGGCCGTGTTCGTCGTCCGCGACGCCAGCACGTCTCCCCGACGTGAGCCACGCGCTCACACCCGCCCCGGTGACCCTCCGCCAGGAGCCCCACCGGATCGTCGACCTCAGGTCGCAGCCCCCCGAGTCCATGCACATGCTGGTCGACCTGTTCAGCCCGCGCGGCATCCCCGCTGATCGCAGGCACCCGCAGGGCTTCGGCGTGAACACCGACACGTGGGTCGACTCCGGGGGCGGACCCGGCCGGTAGAGTACACCCGGACGCCCGGACAGGGGGTCGCGGCAGCACGACCGGGGAGGACGCGGCCGACGTCCAGACCACCGACCTGGGCCGCGCCACCCGCGACCTGCGCGAGGCCGTCGACCGCGGTGAGTCCTCCCGAGTAGGAGCTCCTGGTGCAGACGATGAGCGACGACAAGCACCCGGAACCGGACTTCGGCCCGCTCGACGGCACCAAGACCTGGCCGGAACAGCCCGCGGGACGCGGCGCACCTGCGACCGCCGCAGAGCCCGACCCCCACCGGCGAGGACCGGGCCCGCCCGGCCGGCCTCGGCGACAACGGGCCCCGCGACGTCTCCGGGCCGACCACGCCCCACTGCGTGCCCGACGAACGGCACAGGGTGACGCGCTGAGCCCTCGCCGCCTGCCACGGCCCCGCGGCAGGCGGAACACCCCGTCCCCACGCCCTAGCCCACGGCCTGCGGTGCGGCCAGCACACCGCCGCGCCGCAGCAGCGTCACCGCGTGCCGCCCCAACGGGGTGAGCGCGCAGCACTCGCCGAGGTCCAGGTCGTAGTGGAAGCGCACCAGGCCCAGCGACTCCAGCAACCGGGCCGCGGCGGCCGCCTCACCGCTTTCCGCCGGAGGACCCCCGTCGCCCCGGCCCAGCACGCGCAGGGCGAGCGCGCCGTCGTCGGCGGCGCACAACCGTTCCAGCCACCGCGCCGGCAGCGGACACCCCGCCTCGGTCCCGGCGCCGTGGTGCGCCCACAGCAGCGGCAGGGACTCCACCCCCGCGCGCCACACCCGCGCGGCCTCGGCGGGCAGCCGCGGATAGGCCGGTCCGGGCAGCACCCAGGCGTGCTCCCGCACCCCGCCGGGCACGCGGTCGCGCCGCCCCACCACCACCTCCAGCATCCGGACGGCCAGCAGGAACTCCAGCAGCGCGGCCTCCTCACCCGCCCCGGGACCGCCCCGCCGGGCGTCGCCGCGGGACTCCGCCCACGAGCCGAGGCTCAGGTACTCGTGGCGACGGACGCCCGAGCCGCCGGGCCGGGCCTCCCGCGTCACCGGACGCCGGGCGCCCACCCAGCCCAGGAACTCCTGGACCCGCAGGACCAGCGGGACCACGCGGGCCGCCCACACCAACTCCAGAACGTCCATGCACAGCCTCCCGGAGGGAAAGTCGAGGGGGCCGCGTGGGACGCGGAGAACCGCCCGGGACGGGCGACGCGGCGTGACAGCCACCCTAGGCCGCCGCGCCGCCCGCCGACAGCCCGGCCGGGCCGGCTGTGGACAACCCGGGCCGCGCCCCGCAGCGGAGCGCGGCCCGGTCCGGATCAGTCGCCGGGACGCCGCCGCGTGGGCACCCCGATCCGGTTGTAGGCGTTGATCAGCGCCACCTGGGCGACCAGCGCGCCGATCTCCTCGGGGGTGAAGTGCTCGGCCAACGCCTCCCAGGTGGGGTCGTCCACCCCGTCGACCAGCCGGGTGGCCTGGTCGGTGTAGGCCAGGGCCGCCCGCTCGGCCTCGGTGAACAGCTCCGACTCCGGCCAGACCGCCAGTTGCAGCAGCCGGTCCTCGCCCTCCCCGTTGCGGCGCGCCTCGGCCGCGTGCAGGTCCAGGCAGTACACGCAGCCGTTGAGCTGGGAGGCGCGGATCTTCACCAGTTCCCGCACCACCGGGTCGAGCGGTCCCTCGCGCAGGGAGCGGTCCACCGCGGCGAAGGCGGCAGAGGGGCCGGGGGCGGTCTCGGCGAGTTTCATACGGGTGACGGTCACATCGCTCCTTTCTCGGTCGTCCCGGTCAGACCGGGGCGCCAGGAAGACGACGCAGCCCCTCCAGGTGTGACAGCTTCTCCGGATTGAGCACCCGGCGGATCGCGGCGATGCGGCCGCCCTCCCAGCCGAAGGTGTCCACCGAGGAGAGCCCGCCCCGCCAGTAGCACAGCCCGCCCGGCTCCCCGTTGACCTCGAACGGAAGCAGCCGCACCGGTCCGTGCCGCCGGGCCACCCGCAGCATGGTCTCGCCGACCCGCAGCGCGCCCACGATGGGGATGCGCGCCGCGAACACCCGCCCCCCGCCGTCGGTGGTGTAGACGACGTCGGGGTGGAGCAGCCGGACCAGGGCGTCCAGGTCGCCGTCGCGGTAGGCGGCGCGGAACGCCGCCAGCACCCGCTCCCGCTCACCGCGCGGAACCTCCGGCGGCGCGGCGGCCGAGCGGACCCTGCGCCGCGCCCGCGAGGCGAGCTGCCGGCAGGCGGCGGGGGAGACCCCCAGGATCCGCGCGATCTGCGCGTGCGGCACCTCGAAGACGTCGTGCAGGACGAACGCCACCCGTTCGGCGGGCCGCAGTTCGGCCATCACGATCAGGGCCGCGGTGGTGACCGACTCCTCCACCAGCACCGGCTGCGCCGCGTCGGCCCCGGTGGGCAGCGGTTCGGGCAGCCACGGCCCCGGATAGACCTCGTACCTGCGGCGCGCCGAGTCCAGCAGGTCCAGGCAGCGCCGACCGGTCACCGTGATCAGCCACGCCCGCAGGTCCCGCACCCCGGACAGGTCGCTTCCCGCCGCGCGCAGCCACACGTCCTGCACCACGTCCTCGGCCGTGCCCACCTCGCCCAGCAGCCGGTAGGCGACCCCGAACACGACGCTGCGGTGCGACTCCCACTCGGCGTCGAGACGATCACGCGGCCCCGGGGCCGCGACCTTCCGCTCCGCGCTCCCACCGTCGCGCACCGTGCCTCCTCACTCGGTCCGGCGAACCAGGGTAGAAGGCGGAGCGGAAGGCCGCGGTGCGGGGAATCAGGCCTGCCGGCCGACGCCGCCGGTGAAGCGGTGCAGGGCGGCGCGGGCCTCCTGGCGGACCCCGGAGTCGGGGTGGTTCTCCCCGAACCAGTCGAGCAGGAACCCGGTCTCGGGGTGCCGCAGCGAGAGCGCCATGTCGAACAGGGAGGCGCCGCCCACCCGCACTGGCATCTCCTTCAGCTGCTCGGTGTCGAGCAGGTCCATGCGCGCCAGCGCGGCGATGCTGTCGAGCATCACCCAGGGCAGGTCGCCGGCCCGCAGGTCGCCCTCCTTGAGGAAGCCGGCGTCGAACAGCCAGCAGCGGGCCTGGACGCCGAAGTCGGGGTCGTCGCGCAGCTCCTCGTAGACCGGCCGGGCGTCCGCGGCCCGTTCGGCGGTGACGGCGCGCACCGCGGCCCGGTGGGTGCAGTCGTCGGTGCGGCGCGCCACCGCGACCAGTTCCCGCACGGCGGTCCGGGGACCGCGTTCGGCGATCCAGGCGTCCAGGTCGGCCTCGCCGAACGTCTTCCCGGTCGCCGCGCGCTCCAGGAGCACCTCGGCGTCCTCCGCCATCAGCTCGTCGAACTCGCGGATGACGTACCCCTCGAAGCTCAGCTCCTCGAACGCCTCGGAGACGCCGAGCGGGGTGAGCCGGTAGACCGGCTCGTCGAGCGGGTCGGCGTCCTCGCCCGGGGGCGCCTGCTCCACGGCGCCGAGGCTCTCCAGCTCGCCGAGGACCATGCGCACGGCCGTGGTGAAGCGGGCCTGCGCGGCGTCGTCCAGCGCCTCGCCCAGGTCGATCTGCTCGCCCAGCACGGCCACCGTCTCCACCAGCAGCGACACGGGCAGCGCCGGGTCCTCGATGAACAGCGAGGTCAGGATGGTGACGGCGAACTCGTCGGGGTCGAGGCCGAAGGTGTCGAGGAAGGACTCCCCGTCCAGTCCCAGCGCCTCGGTGACGGCGGCGCCCAGCGCGGAGAAGGCCGTCTCCCACGCCTCGATCGGATCCTCGGGCAGGTCGTCCCCGCCCTGGGCGCGCAGCCGGACGATGGCGGGGGACGCCTCGATCGCCGTCTCCAGTTCGCTGTCGGAGGGCAGCCGCGGCGCCCGCCAGGAGTACCCGGCCCGCCCCGGACCGGCGAGCAGCGGTTTGAGGCCGACCGCCTCCCCCTGGGCGACGGCCGTGAGGAACTCGTCGTCGAGCGGCAGCTCCCCGGAGTCGACCCGTCTTTCGAACTCGGCGACCTGGTCGGGGTCGTCCACGTCGTAGCCCAGGTCGGTCATCAGCCGGTGGAGGTAGGCGCCGACCCGGTGTCCGGCGGGGTCGGCGAGCGCCTCCCGGTAGGGAGCGGTGAGCTGGTCGACCGCGTCCAGCAGCTCCGGGCGCGGATCGGAACGCGCGTCGAGCAGGCCGCGGTCGTCGAGGAAGCGCAGCCAGGCGTCCAGCGCGGCGCGCACGTCGGCGACCCGGAGCGCCGGCGGGCCGCCGCTGGGCAGCCAGTGCAGCATCAGCGCCGCCACGTCGCCGACGTGCCAGCGCGCCAGCAGCCCGTCGCCGCCCTCGTTGAGCCCGCCGTACTTGAAGTCCAGCAGCTCCTCCAGGGCACGCCGGGGAACCCTGAGGCCCTGCTCGCGTCCGTGACCGATCACCCGGCGGACGAACCGGTCCCGGTACTCCTCGAACGTGTCCGGATCGGCGTTGGTGAAGACCACACGCATGAGTAACGACCAACCTGAGACGTAGGAACAGCGGAAGGAGAGCGCCCCGGAGACCCCGGCGAACAACGGCGAGAACCGGACGACAGTCTGTGGCCAGACATCTTGAACTCTACCGCCGTCCGCCTCGCGCGGGCGGTCCTCCCGGCGCGCGGGAGGCGGACGGGCCGCTCGGCGGGGCCCGGCCCCGGAGCCCGGGACGTAAGGGGCGTCCGGACACGCGGGAACCTCCGTGCCGAGGGCCGTGCCGCACCGCCGGACACCGGGGCCCGCACCCGCGGCCGCCCCGCGCACCCCTCAGTCCAGCGGCAGGAACGGGCTGGGCTCGCCGTGCCAGCTCACGTACAGCTCCTCGCGCGCCCGGGTGCACGCCACGTACAGCAGGCTGCGCTGCGCGGCCAGGTCCGAACGGTGCTGGTTCTCGTCCAGGTCGGGGCTGGTGACGTGGTCCATCAGCGGCAGCGCGGAGGCCGTCACCCCCGTCACCGCGACGGCGCGGAACTCCAGCCCCTTCACCCCGTGCATGGTGGTGACCCGGACGGTGTCCGCGGAGTCGTCCACGGTGTGCTGCTGCGGGTTGAAGCGGGAGGCGGGCAGCCGGTGGGCGCGCAGCGCGCTGACGATCTCGGAGACGCCCCGGCGGGTGCGCGCCGTCACGCAGACGTCCCCCGGCGCGATCCCCCCGGACAGCCAGGAGCGGACCTGCTCGGCCAGGGCCGCCAGCTCGGCGGCGGCGTCGGGCGCCCCGTACAGCACCGGCGGACCGCCGCGCAGCAGGGAGCGGGTGGAGCCGGGCGACTCCGGCACGCCCGTGCCCGGTTCGACGGCCCGCTGGTCCCGCATGATCCGCTCCGCCCAGGTCAGGATCTCGGTGGTGGTGCGGTAGTTCACCCGCAGCGGATGGGACCGGCCCACCACGTTGATCCCCAGCTGCCGGAAGGACACGGTGTTGTCGTAAATGCGCTGCCGGCTGTCGCCCGCGATGAACATGTCGTTGGGGCCGGGCGCCACGGCGGCGCGCAGCGTCCGCCACTGCGCGGGGTGCAGGTCCTGGGCCTCGTCGACGACGATGTTGGTGTACGGCCGGTCGGAGCGCGCGTTGAGGATGCGGGTGGCCTCCGCGTGCAGTTCCAGCGTCGGCAGCTGCTTGGTCCGCCGCATCCAGGCGCGCGCCACCGAGATGGCGTGCCAGATCTCGCGCCGCTGGTCGGCGTCGAGCGGCCGGGACCGGCCGCGCCGCGCGTCCGGGTCCAGGTAGCCGTCGACGGTGGTGATGCCCTGCGCCATCACCACGTGCCGGTACTCCTGGAACACGAAGTCGGCGGACCAGGGCAGCGCGTGCTTGCGGACGACGTTGGCGAACATGCCGCGCGCGTCGGAGTCGAGGCGCAGCCCGACGTCCGGCCACTCCTCGCGGACCACGTCCAGCGCCAGCTTGTCGGCGGTGACCACGTCCACGTCGGCGCGCAGCTCCTCGTCGAGCAGCAGCGCCAGGTCCCGCCGCACCGACTCCACCAGGGCGTTGGTGAAGCTGGTCAGCAGCACCCGGCCACCCAGCGGCAGGTGCTCCGCCAGGTGCTTGACCCGGTGCAGCGCCACCACGGTCTTCCCGGTGCCCGGACCGCCGTGCACCAGCGCCGGACCGTTGAACACCGGCCGGTAGGCCAGCGCCCGCTGGGTGGGGTGCAGGAACACCCGCCAGGCGTCGAACTCGCGGCCCAGCATCTCCTCGATGTCGGTGTCGTCGTCGACCAGCATGACCCGGTGCCGGGTGTTGCGGATGGCGGTGTCGTAGTCGTCGGGGGCCACCGGACCGCCCGACACCGCGCGGCGCGGCTGCACGACCTCGCGCATCACCTGGTCCACGGGCATGCCCTCGGCCAGGTGGAGCAGCACCTCGAACTGGTCCTGCGGGATGGCCGGCCCCCAGTCGGCCAGCTCCTCGCGGGAGGTGAGGGTGCGGCAGAACCGGACGGTCTGGTCGTCCACGCCGAGCTGGCGCAGCGCCTCGTCGCTGACGTCGGCGAACAGCGCGGGCTCGACCGGCTCCGGGGCGACGGCGGGCGCGGCGGTGCGTTCCGCCAGGGCGCTGGCGTCGCGCCGCTCCAGGGTCCCCATCACCGTGTTGACGTCGTGGCGCTGGTCGGCCGCCCACTTCTCGGCGTTCTCCCGGGGCAGCAGGTGGACCAGCAGGAACGTCTCGCCGGACTCGGGGGCCAGCATCACCCCGGTCCAGGAGTCGCTGATGCGGAACGTGCGGATCCGCGGGTCCTGGCCCTCCGGGAGCGCCCGGATACGCAGGTCGGGGTGGGACAGCAGCGCGGGCAGCGGCAGCTCCCGGAACCCGCGGGTGATCACGGCCAGCCGCTCCCGGGTGG
>Ga0079224_100000987_pt1 | contig 30998 bp, 27 predicted proteins | sample Stecom2015_FD_80414 | JGI IMG/M metagenome (GOLD analysis project Ga0079224, IMG submission 80414) | Agricultural soil microbial communities from Utah to study Nitrogen management - Steer compost 2015 | ecosystem: Environmental > Terrestrial > Soil > Agricultural land | place: USA: Utah... | reverse complement strand
GGGCTCCGCGCTGAGCTCCGTGCTCGCCTCGCAGCGGATCGAGTACGCCCGCCAGCTCGGCCATCGCCGTGACGGGGTGGTGGTGCGGCTGTGGCTCTCCCGGATCGGCGGGGCGAGCCTGACCGTGGACTATCTCGTCCTCACCCGCGATGATCCGGAGGGCGCGGCGCCCTATGCGCGGGCCCGCACCGTCGTGGTGATGGTCGATGCGGCAACCGGCGCCCCGATGCGGCTCGAGCCCGCGGTGCGCGAGCGGCTCGCCCGCTTCACCGGGGAGCCGCTGCGCTTCCGCGACTGAGCGGCGGGGCAGACAGCCCGGCCGACGGGGTCCGCGCCCTGTCAGTGCAGGTGGCAGTTCAATCCAGGTGCCCGGGGATCTCACGGCCCGCGGCGGGTGCTTCGCCGCCGTCGACCGTGTTGATCAGCGAGTGCGCGGCCCGCTCGAGGTAGTCCCACAGGGTCTGCTCGTGCAGCGGTGCGAGCTCGAGCTCGTCCAGCGCCACCCGCATGTGGTGCAGCCAGGCATCGCGCGCGGAGGGGGAGACGGGGAAGACGGCGTGGCGGATCCGCAGGCGCGGGTGGCCGCGCTCGGCGCTGTAGGTGCGCGGACCGCCCCAGTACTGCTCGAGGAAGGTGGTCAGGCGGTGACGGGCCCCGGTGAGGTCCTCCTCGGGGTACATCGGCCGCAGCTCGGGATCCTCGGCGACGCCCTCGTAGAAGCGGTCCACAAGCTTCACGAAGGTCTCATGGCCGCCCACGGCCTCGTAGAAGCTCTGCTGGCCGAGTGCCTCGGGGGTGGTGTTCATTCTCGGGTCCGTCTCTCTGGGGTCGAAGGTGGGGAGCAGCCGCCGGGAGATGCGCCGCGGCGGCGCAGACGTCAACGGTTCGCGGCCTCGACGAAGCGGGGCATCGCGAAGGGGATGTCCTTCGCGGCGAAGCCGGCGCGGATGCGGGCGCGCAGCTCGCGCTCCACGCCCCACTGCCGCCCGGGCGGGGTCTGCACGGTGATACGGCGCTGGTAGCGGTTGCCGTCCACGGCGAGGATGCCGGTGACGGCGGGGGCGGCGAGGATCTCGTCGGACCAGGCGGGGTCCTTGGCGAGGTCGGCGCAGACCTCCTCGACCACGCGGGTGACGAGCTCGTCGTCGGCCTCGGCGGCGATGTCGAGGACCACCACGGCGGTGGAGAAGCCGCGGGCGTAGTTCCCCACCCGGATGATCTCGCCGTTGCGCACGGTCCACAGCACCCCGTCGATGCCGCGCACCTGGGTGGCGCGCAGGTTGATCGACTCGACGGTGCCCTCGGCGTACTCGATGTCCACCCAGTCACCGACCGCGACGATGTCCTCGAAGAGCATCACGACGCCCGCGACGACGTCCTTGATGATCGTCTGCGCGCCGATGCCGGCGGCGAGGCCCACCACGCCGAGGCTCGCGATGACCGGGGCGATGTTCACGCCGATCTCGGAGAGGATCATCATGAACGCGACCGACCAGATCAGCGCCCGGGCCACGTTCCGGGCGACGTTCGAGAGGGTCTCCGCGCGCTGCTCCCGACGCACCTGCGCGGCGCGCTGCGCGCGCGGGTCGCGCTTGATGACGGTGCCGGTGACGGAGGAGAGCTTCGTGCCCGACTGCACCATGGTGCGGAAGAAGCGGCGCAGCAGCCAGCCGCCGACCAGGGAGAGCACCGTCGCGGCCAGCAGGATGAAGACGATCTTGACGCCGCTGGTCGCGAGCCAGCCGAGCATCTGGTCGACCAGGGTCAGGGCCTCGTCCGTGGTGGGCGTGGCCAGCAGGTCACCGGGGTCCGTGAGCGTGTCCGACATGCCCTCCACGGTAGTCGCGGCCAGCGGCGATGTCTGGAGGGAGCCGGGGCGAGGTCCATCACCGTCGCCCCGGCTCGTCACTCAGTCGACGTCAGAGTCTCAGCCGATATCGGCCGCGCGCACCCGCTCCTGGCGGGCCACGGTGTCCCGGCCCTCGATGATGATGCGGCGCAGACCGAAGGGGGCCTCCTCCGCGTCGGCGAGCCAGGCATCGGCCGCATCCAGCACGGCCTGCCCGCCATAGGAGTGGGGGAAGTAGCCGGCCACCAGTCGGGTCGCGATCTCGTTGGACCGCTCCGCCCACACCTGCGAGATCGCGTCGAAGTAGCGCTGGCGGTAGGGGGCGATGAGCGTCTCATCGACCACGCGGCGGAAGCCCTGCACGACGGCGGTGATGGACTCGTTGGCGAGCGTGTCCTTCTCCATGGTGCGCCGCCAGGCCTTGGCCTTCGCGGCCTCGACCGGGAGGGCGGCGCGGGCGGTGAGGGCGTGCTTGCGCCCGGACTGGGTGTCGTCGGCCGCGAGCTGCTCGTCGATGCCGGCGGCGTCGATCCCGCCGAGCACGGCGAGGGAGATGACGAGCTTCCAGCGCAGATCGGTGTCGATCGTGCGGCCCGGCAGGGTGACGGTCCCGCCCAGCAGGCCCTCGAGGGTGTGGCGGTGCTCGAGGGTGCGTGCCAGGCGCGCGAAGCTCTCCAGCAGCTGCAGCTGGGCGTCGGAGCCGGCCTCCGCCTCCTGCGCGAGCGCCCAGACGGCGTCGCCCGCCTGCTCGGTGCGGGCGGCGCGCTCGTCGACCGCGGCGTAGGGGCCGGCGACCGTTTCGAGCTGCTGCAGCAGGGTCTTCACCACGGAGGAGGAGTCCTCGCCGGTGAGGTTCATAAGGACGAGCTGCTGGAAGCGGCGGCTGGGCAGCTCCGCGTCGCGGACCATGTCCCAGGCCGCGGACCACAGCAGGGTGCGGGCCAGTGGGTCCTCGAGGTGGCGCAGATGCTCCATCGCGACGGCGAGCGAGTGCTCGTCCAGGCGTACCTTCGCGAAGGTGAGGTCGCCGTCGTTCAGCAGCCAGAGGTCCGCGCGGCGGCCCACGAGCTCCGGCACCTCGGTGAGCTCCCCGTCGACGTCGAGCTCGAGCGTCTCGGTGCGCACGAGCTTGCCGTCCTGCAGCGTGAAGCCGCCCACCTGGAGGCGGTGGGGGCGCAGCACGGGGTGCTCGGCGGGGGCGGTCTGCGTGATCGCGAAGCGGGTGACGGTCCCGTCCGCGTCCCGCTCGATGATGGGCGCGAGGGTGTTCACCCCGGCGCGCTGCAGCCACAGCTCCGCCCAGCTGCTGAGGTCGCGGCCGCTGGTCGCCTCCAGCTCGACGAGCAGGTCGGTCAGCTCCGTGTTGCCCCAGGCGTGCTTGGCGAAGTAGGCGCGGACTCCGGCGAAGAACGCCTCACGGCCCACATAGGCGACCAGCTGGCGCAGCACGGAGGCGCCCTTGGCGTAGGTGATGCCGTCGAAGTTCGTCTCGACCGCCTCGAGATCCACCATGTCCGCGACGACGGGGTGGGTCGAGGGCAGCTGATCCTGCTGGTACGCCCAGCCCTTCTCGGACAGCGCGAAGGTGGTCCAGGAACCGGTCCAGCGGGTCGCCTCGGCGCTGGCGAGCGTGGAGGCGTACTCGGCGAAGGACTCGTTCAGCCACAGGTCGTCCCACCAGCGCATGGTCACGAGGTCCCCGAACCACATGTGCGCGAGCTCGTGGAGGATCGTGAGGTCGCGCCGCTCGCGGGTCGCGTCGGAGACCTCGGAGCGGAACACGTACGCCTCGACGTAGGTGATCGCGCCGGGGTTCTCCATCGCGCCCATGTTGTACTCCGGCACGAAGACCTGGTCGTACTTCGGGAACGGGAAGTCCTGGTCGAAGGCCTCCTCGTAGAACTCGATGCCGCGCCGGGTCACGTCGATGACGTTGTCCGCGTCCACATGCTCGGCGAGGGAGGCGCGGGCGAAGACGCCCATCGGGATGGTGCGGCCGTCGCGGGTGGTGACCTCGCCGGTCCCGCCCTGGTAGTTCCCGGCGATCAGCGCGACGAGATAGGTGGAGATCCGCTCGGTGGGCTCGAAGGCCCAGGTCGCCACATCCTGACCGGCTGAGGTGGGGGCCGGGGTGGGGGAGTTCGAGATGACGCGCCAGTGCGCGGGAGCGGTGACGGTGAGCTGGTAGGTGGCCTTGAGGTCGGGCTGCTCGAAGCAGGCGAACATGCGCCGCGCGTCGGAGACCTCGAACTGGGTGTAGAGGTAGACCTCCTGATCCACCGGGTCCACGAAGCGGTGCAGCCCCTCGCCGGTGTTCATGTAGCGGCCGGTCGCGAGCACGCGCACGACGTTCTCGCCCTCGGCGAGGGCGGGCAGATGCACCCGCGCGCCGTCGAAGCGGGAGGCCGGATCGGTCAGCAGCTCGCCGTTGAGCTCGATCTCGGTGACCTCCTCGGCGATGAGGTCGAGGAAGGTCTCCTCGGCGGAGGTGGAGCGGAAGCGGAGCGTGGTCTCGGTGAGGAAGGTCCGCTCGTCGGTGGTGAGGTCCAGGCGGATCTCGTAGGTGTCGGTGCTGAGGAACGAGGCGCGTCGGCGGGCCTCGTCGCGAGTGAGATTCTCGGATGCCATTGCGCCATCTTGCCACTCCGAGATGGCCGCGCAGGGCCGCTCCGCCTCGCCAGTTCCTGCTCGGTAAGCCCCAGGACACGAGACCGGCCTTGCACTAGGGTCCTTCCTATGCCCGACGACGCCGCCGACGGCGGGATAACTGCAGCGCTCTCCACCGGTGCGGCGCTGCTCGGCGCGCTCGCACTCGGCGCGGCGATCTGGCCGTTCTCCGCCCTTGCAGCGGTGCTCGTGGTCCTCGCCCTGCTCCCGAACCTGATGGTCTTCGCGTGGAGCGCGGGAGTGCAGGACGCTCGCTTCACCGAGTCGGCGAGCCACAGCGGTCGCTTCCGCTACCTGCTGGACCAGCTCATCGACGCGAGGACGGGCACCGAGCTCTCCACGCTCGGCACGGGGTGAAGGTCGCCGGTGCGCTCCTGGCCGTGCTCCGCGCCGGGGCAGGCGCCGCGGGTCTCGACGCCGGTGTGCTCGGCATCGTCCCGGTCACCGCCGGCACGGTCGAGATCGACGGCGTCGACGCAGCGGGGCTCTCACCTCAGGAGCGACTGGCCCGCTTCGGCCTGGTCACTCAGGAGTTCGGCCGTTACGAGATGACGGTGCGCGCCGCCCTCGCCCTCGGCACCCCTGAGGAGGAGATCCCGGAGGAAGCGTTCTGGCGCGCTCTCGCCGCGGCGCGCGCGGACGGGATGGTCAGGTCGCTGCCGCAGGGACTGGACACGATGCTCGGCACCCGCTTCGGCGGTGTGGGGCTCTCCGGCGGACAGTGGCAGCGGATCGCCCTTGCGCGCATCCATCTGCGCGGCGCCGGGATCCGGGTGCTGGACGAGCCGACCTCCGCGATCGACGCCGAAGCGGAGCAGGAGGTGTTCGCCCAGCTGCGCGAGACCGCCGCCGAGCACCTCACGATCGTCGTCTCGCACCGGGCCTGGACGCTGCGCGGAATGGACCGGATCCACGTGCTGGAGGGGGGCTGGATCGTGGAGAGCGGCACTTTCGAGGAGCTCCTGAGCTCTGGTTCCCGTTTCGCGGAGATCTTCGCCGAGCAGCTGTGAGAGCGCCGCCCGCCTCACCGCCTGGTGAGGTCGAGATCCCAGGTGTAGTGCTCGGGCAGTCGCGGCAGCGGCCATGACGGGTCCGGGAAGAAGTACTCGTAGCCGGCGGAGAAGGGGTAGGTCCACTCCGCGATGTGCTGCTCCGCCTGCCGGCCCGCAGCGCGGATCGCCGCGATCTCCTCGGGGGAGAAGTAGCCGGTGCGCTCGGCGCCCTCGAGCTCGTCCTCGTCCTTGTAGTGCCAGTCGCGGCGCGGCAGCACCACGAGGTCGAGCACGTGGTCGCGGGTGCGCAGCCCCTCCTCGGTGCGCTCGTAGGGCGTCTCGAGGTTCACGTAGTAGCAGCCCAGCGAGCCGTCGTCCTTGTAGAACAGCCAGATCGAGTAGGGCGTGTCCGGCAGTCCGATCATGAGGATGCCGTTGCCGGTCCACAGCTGCTTGGACTGCACTCGCGGCGCGGTGAACATGCCCTCGTCGCCCGCCCGGCGCAGCGCGGCGCCGGAGTCGAGCACGGGCAGGAGCACCTCGGTGCCGGGCGCGATCCAGACGACCACGCCGCGCTCGTCATCGAGCACGACGGTGCCGGGGCGGACGGTGCGGGTGGAGTGCTGAGGGGTGTAGTAGGTCCAGGTCACCTGATCGCCGGGCGACCAGCGGGGGGTGGAAGGCATGGTGAGGATCCTGGCCGGATCGGCCTCCACGGACGCCCCGTACCGACCGGCCACCGGGCCGGGGCTGCTCTGCCCGTGAAGGGGTAGGCGTATGGGGCGACCATACCGCGTCACTCCCGGCGGCCGGGGCGACGCGCCGCGCCGAGAATCAGCGGGGGATCAGCCGAGGGCGGCCCACCACAGCGCGCCCGCGCCGCTGAGGGAGAGGACGGACAGGGCCAGCAGCACCGTCCCGAGGACGGGATGGCGACGCGCTCCCCGGGCCGCGTCGGACTGCGCAGAGCCCGACTGCGTCGGCGCTGACTCCACGGGCGCCGGCTGCACGGGAGCCGACTGCACGGGGGCTTCCTGCGCTGTGGGGACAGGGACGAACCCCTCTGTCGTCGGGGTCGCCGTGCCCGCGGCGGCCGACGCCTCCGCCGTCCCCCAGGTCGCCGGGGCCGCAGGGGACGGGGACGGCTGGGTCGGGGACTGATCCGCTGGGGACAGATCCACCGGGGACTGCTGCCGGGGCGCCGCGAGGGCGCTGAGCCGTTCGTGCAGTCCCGGCGCGAATCCCGCGAGCGCCGAGGGCCCGTCGAGCGGCACCTCGCGCAGGCCCTCCCGCTGCCCGGCGAGCCGTGCCAGCTGGTCCGTGAGGTCCAGCTGTCGCCCATCGGCCGTGCGCGACCAGAGCGAGGCCAGCTCCGTCCGCACCGGGATCGCGTCCCGCGCCGCCGCGGCCGACGGGCGCTGCGCCGGGTCCTCGGCGAGGATCGCGCCCAGCAGGCCCGCAAGACCCGGCGCGGTCGGATCCGAGCTGCGGGAGAGGAGGTCCTGAGCTCGGGCGAGAGCCTGGCGCGGGGAAGGACGGTCCCGCGCGGACCGCGGGTCCAGCGCCTGGAGCGCGCAGGCCCCTGCCGCCCACACATCCTGCGCGGCGGTGGAGCCGAGCCCAGCGATGACCTCCGGGGCGAGGAAGCCCGGCGTGCCGGGCACGAGCCCCGTCTCGGTCAGGCGCACATCGTGCTCATGCAGGGCGATCCCGAAATCGGCGAGCAGCAGATGAGGGGCCTTCGTGCCCGTCGCATCCAGCAGCAGGTTGGCGGGCTTCACATCCCGGTGCACCCAGTGCGAGGCATGCATCGCCGCGAGCGCGTCCAGCAGCTGGCGCAGCAGATGGGCGACGAGCGCGGGGGAGAGCGCACCGTGCGCCGCGAGCGCCGAGGCGAGGGTGCCGCCGTGCACGAGCGGCATGACCAGCACGACCGTGTCGTCCTCGGCGACCCAGGAGTAGGGCGGCAGCAGATGCGGGTGCGCGCCGAGGCCCTCCGCATCGCCGACGGCCTGCTCGCGCACGAAGCGCATGACCTCGGAGCCGTCGCGCTGGCGCATCACCTTCGCGGCGCACACCGCCCCGTACCGGCGGTCGATCGCGCGCCAGAGCGAGCCCGACGCCCCACGAGCGAGGGGATCGAGCAGCTCGATACGGCCTGCGATGACATCGGACATGATGGTGGTCATGCTAGGGCACCCCCTCGCCGATCAGACCCGGACCCCAGGAGGCCGCATGCGGACCACAGCGCGCGCAGTGCCCGTTCCGCACCCGACAGCTCGGCAGCTGCACCTCCCGCTGCTGCTGGTGCTCGCGCTCGTGCTGTGGTCCGTCGCGCCCGTGGCGCTCGCCGAGCCGAGCGAGGAGCCCGCGGCCGTGCGCGGCTACCAGGCCGTCGGCCCCGAGGTCACCGGCGGGGCCTCCCTCGCGCAGGCGCCGCTGATCGCCCCCGGGATCCACCTCGACAGCTTCGCGCAGGGCGAGACGGAGGACAGGGACGGCACCGGCACCGTCCGGTACTACCGGATCGCGGTCTCCGGCGGGCAGCGCGTGCACGCCGCCGCGACGATCTCCGCCCCGCTCTTCGAGGACGGTCTGCCCGAGGAGCGCCAGGGCCTGGGCCTCGAGGCCGGCTTCGTCGACGCGTCCGGGGACAGCTGCACCGAGAAGCACGAGCCGAATATGGGCGAGTTCTCCACGGGCGATGGCCCGATCACCGCGACCGCCATGTCCTCTCAGAGCGGCTGGGACGGCTGCGCGGGGGAGGAGATGTTCCTCCGCGTGGTGCGCAGCGGGACCCGCGCCGCGGACCAGGCGCTGCCCGTCGAGATCCAGGTCGCGATCGAGCCCGCCGGGATCGGAGGCGGCAGCCCCGCAGTCACCGAGGAGATCGAGGATGACGGCGCCTCCCCGGTCCCGCCCGCGAGCGATGAGGTGCTCACCCCGGGCCGCTCCTTCGCGACCGCTTCCGAGGTCGAGCCCGGCTCGCACGTCCTCTCCCTCACCCCGGGCGAGGTCGCGATGCTGCGGATCGAGGTGGGCGAGGGCCAGCGACTGCGCTGGCGCACCGAGGTGACCTCCCAGCCCGAGAAGGCCGGTTATCTCGTGCTGGCGGTGCGGAACGCCGTGCGGAACACGGTCACTGTGCGCGGCGGGGACCAGCCGCTCTTCGGGGGCACTCAGGTCGAGGGCGGCGGGATGGCGGCCCCTGTCGACCGCGGCAACCGCAGCTCGTCCATCAGCGCGGTCGCGACCGCCTGGCTGCCGGGCACCCACACCGTCATCCTCCAGCGCACGCAGCTGAAGGAGGGAGCGGATCCCGCGAGCGCGGAGCCGATCACCGTGGTGCTCACCCTGGAGCTCGACGGAGAGGTCTCCCCGGACGCCCCGGAGGGAACGGTGCTCGAGCTCGGCGAGCCGTTCCTCGCACGCGGCCCGCTCGCCGCCCTCGGCCTCGACACGAGCGGGATGCGGCTGCTCCAGCTCGGCGGGGCAGGAGTCCTCACCATGCTCGGCCTGCTGCTCGGACTCGCCTCCGTGCTGGTGCTGCGTCGCCGCCGGGTGTGAGCTCGACACTCAACCCAGATCAGCCGGCCCAGGCCTCCCACAGCCGGGCGTAGTCCCCGCCCAGAGCGACGAGCTCGTCATGGGTGCCCTGCTCGACGACCGCGCCGTCGGCCATCACCAGGATCCGGTCCGCGACGCGGGCCTGGGAGAGCCGGTGCGCGACGATGATCGTGGTGCGGCCTCGCGCCACCTCGAGGGCGGCCCGCTCGAGCACCCGCGCTCCGGAGGAGCCCTCGTCGGCCGTGGCCTCGTCGAGGATCAGCACGGCAGGGTCCTGCAGCGAGACCCGGGCGAGGGCCAGCTGCTGGGACTGCTCGGCGGTGAGCCGCTCGCCCTTCTCGCCCACCTCGGTGTCCAGGCCCTTCGGCAGGCGGTCCACCCAGGAGAGCGCCTCTACGCGGGCGAGCGCCACGCGCAGCAGCTCATCGGACGCATCCGGGGCGGCCAGCTGCAGGTCCTCCCGCAGCGTGCCGCGGAAGACGTGCACGTCCTGGGACACGATCGAGGCGTGGCGGCGGATCGCCTCGAGGTCCGCGCTGGCGAGATCCGCACCGCCGTGCAGCACCCGGCCGTGACGCGGCGTGAGGGTGCCCGCGATGATCGCAGCGAGCGTCGACTTGCCCGCCCCGGAGGCGCCGACGAGCGAGACCGTCTCGCCCGCGCCGATCTCGAGATCCAACGGCTTCAGCACGATCCGCTCGCTGCCGTCCTCGTTCTCGCCGTAGGCGTGGGAGACCTGCTCGAGCCGGATCGACGCGTCCGCGGGCACCTCCTCGCCGGGGGAGACGGCCGGGTCGATAGAGGTGATCACGCCGACCATGCGGGCGAGGCTCGCGAGCGCCGACTGCACCTCGTCGAGGTTGAAGATGACCGCCATCATCGGCCAGAACAGCGTCACGAGGTACACCGCCGCGGCGGTCACGAGACCCACCGGCGCCGCGCCCGTCTGGACGAGCACGAAGCCGATGCCCACCACCATCGCGAGCGCCAGGTTCTCGGGCACGTTCAGGCCGATCACCAGACGGGTCACCAGATGCATGACGCGCATGTTCAGCAGCGCCGCGGTCTCCGAGAGCACGGCGACGTGCCGGGTCTCGCGCCGCTCGATGCCGTAGGCGTGCACAGTCGGGATGCCGTGGATCGCGGAGAGCAGGCCCTGGGCGCGGGCGCCCATCGCGATCCGCTCGCGGCGGTAGATCGGGCCGGTGCGACGCAAGTACCAGGTCGCGGCCAGCACGTACATCGGCACGATGATCACGACCATCAGCAGCAGCCACGGCGAGAGCGTCGCCATGCCGCCGAGCGTGATCAGCACCAGGAAGCCGAGCTGGATGAGGTTCGGGACCAGGTTGTTCACCGCGCGGGCCGCGACGTCCACGTCATCGGCGACGCGGGAGAGGGCGTCACCGATCCCGGAGCGCTCCATCGTCTGCGCGGGCAGGTCCAGCGCCCGGTCGATGACGTCCTCGCGCATCGAGGCGAGGATCCGCTGACCGAGCGCGGAGACCATCGACCAGCCGGCGGCCATGAGCACCGCCTGGATGATCGCGGTCAGCAGGATCTGCAGGCCCAGCGACCACACCTCGGCGCTGCTGCCGCCGCGGGCGACGACATCCACCGCGGAGCCGATCAGGCGCGGCAGGATCGCCGCGGCGACCGCCCCGCCGATCGTGATGAGGAGGGTGGTCGTGGTCGAGACCCAGTGCTCTCGCAGGCGCGCGAGCATGAAGCGCAGCGAGGCGCCCGGGGTCGCGATGGGCAGCAGCTGGGCGTGCTCGGCGAGCTGCCGGCGCGCGGTCTCGTCATCGCCGAGCACGTCCTCGAGCGGACGGTCCCAGTCGAGCGTCGCCTTCGTCTGTGCGCTCATCGCCGCACCACCTCCCGGTACTGCTCGTGTCCCATCAACTCGGTGTGCGCGCCCTCGGCGGCGATCGTCCCGCCGTCCACGAAGACGACCCGGTCCGCGGCCTGCAGCAGGGCCGGCGCGCGCGTGACCAGCAGGGTCGCGCGGTCGGTGCGGCGCCGTGCGGCCACCAGCGCCTCGGCGATGTTCTGCTCGGTGACGGCATCGACTGCGGTCGTCGGGTCGTGCAGCACGAGCACAGGAGCGTCCGAGGCGACAGCGCGGGCCAGGGCGATGCGCTGACGCTGCCCGCCGGAGAGGTTCGCGCCCCGGTCCAGGATGCGGGTGTCGTAGCCCTCGGGCAGGATCCGCAGCAGGTCCTCGGCCCCCGCGGCGCGCAGCGCCTCGTCGGCCCAGTCGCCCTCCTGCGGGGCCTTGCGGCCCTCGCGCTCGGGGGCGCGGGTGGCGAGCTGCTCGCGCAGGCTCCCGTCGAAGAGGTCCACCACATGCGGTTCGACGAGCAGGTCGGCGCGCAGCGTGAGCCGGCCCTCGGGGGTGATCGGGGTGGTGCCCACTCGGGCTCCGGCGTCGACGCGCCCGCTGACCGCGTCGACCACGTCCGCGGCGTCGGCCGCATCCGCGCAGGCGAGCGCGACGACCTCGCCGTCGGCGACGGACAGCAGCGGCAGATGCAGCCCGCCCGCGCCGCCGCGCCGGTCCTCCCCGCCGTTGCCGCGCTCATCGCGCTGCGTGGTGAGGACGTCGAGGCTCAGCTCGGGGTCATCGACCGTGCGGCCCAGGTCCGTGTACAGGTCGCGGACACGGCGCGCGGAGGTGGACATGCCTGCCCACCACACGGGCGCGCCGGAGAGACCCTGCAGCATGCCCATCACGTAGCGGGCCACGCCCACCACGGAGATGAGCACGCCGAGGGTCAGCGCACCGTCGAGGGTGCGCAGCGAGGCGAGGACCACGACGGCGGCGAGCATCGTGCCGGTCACGAGCGTGGTCAGGCCCGAGGAGATGCCGGAGTAGCGAGCGTTCACGAGCGCCGCGTCGAGCGCGACGCGGGAGCGGCGGCGGTAGGTGGCCCGGGCCCGGCTCTGCACGCCGAGGCCCTGCAGGACCCGCAGCCCGTGCACGAGGTCGGTCGCGGTCGCGGCGGCCTCCGCGGCCTGGGACTGCTGATCGTCGTAGCGGGCGGACAGCGTCGGGGTGATCACGCGGATCACCAGCACCATCACCACGATCCCCAGCAGCATCGCAAGGCCCAGCCACACGTCCATGACGGTGAGATAGACGGCGGCGATGAGGACGGCGAGGGAGGAGGGGACCACCCACGGCAGCATGTCCATGACATCGGACGCCTTGTCCGCATCGGAGGTCGCGATCGAGAGGATCTCCCCGGCGGGCCGGTTCACGGTGCGCGAGCGCGGATCCAGCACCGCGCCGGTGAGGCCCACCCGCAGGCGGTGCCGCTCGAACATCACCGCGCGCTGCGAGAGCAGGAAGGTCCACGTCCACAGCAGCACCCCGAGCACGCGCATGAGGATCAGCCCCAGCGCGCCGAGCACGGTCAGGCGCAGATCCCCGGCCACGATGCCCCTGTCGATGATCAGGCCCAGCATGATGGGCATGAGCAGCTCCACCACCTCGGAGATCGTGCCCAGCGGCAGGATGATCGCGAGCGAGCGGCGGTGGTTGCGCAGGATGGAGCGCAGCACCCCGGGGGCGGCGGGCGCGGCCGGAGTGGGGGAGGCCGCAGCAGCGGCGGGACGGGAATCGAGCACACTTGAATCCAACCCGCCCCGGCCCCGGGGTGCAATGTGTTTTCGCACGCCGTGACCGGCGCTACTCGCCCTTCCCGCTCCGATGAGATGATGGTGCCTCCGCCCGTCCCGACCTGAGGAGAGTCCATGAGCCCCCGTCGTGTGGAGCTGTTCGTCGATCCTGTCTGCCCCTACGCGTGGATGACCAGCCGCTGGCTGCTGCACGCCGCGGAGGTGCGCGAGGTCGAACCCGTCTACTCGGTGATGTCCCTGTCCGTGCTCAACGAGGGCCGTGACCTGGACTCCGGCTACCGGGCGATGCTCGATGACTCCTGGGGCCCGGCCCGCCTCGCGGTCGCGATCTCCCGCGCTGAGGGCAACGAGGCGTTCGCCCGCTGGTACACCGCGTGGGGCGAGCGCTACCACGTGGGCGGCCAGAAGGATGACCGCCGCGCGACCGCTGTCGCCGCGCTCGCGGACGCAGGCCTGCCCGCCGAGCTGATCGACGCCTACTCGCCGGTCGCCGGCGATGAGACCGACGTCGCACTGCGCGCCTCCCACGAGGGCGCGATCTCGCTGGTGGGCTCCGACGTGGGCACCCCGGTGATCTCCTTCGGCGAGGGCACCGCCTACTTCGGCCCCGTCGTGTCCCCGGCCCCGAAGGGCGAGGACGCCGGGAAGCTGCTCGACGCGCTCGCGACCCTCGCCTCGATCAACGGCTTCTACGAGCTGAAGCGCTCCCGCACCGGCGGCGTCGACTTCAGCTGAGCCCCGCTCACCACCCGCTTCTTCTGCTTCACCCACACCATCCTCGACAGGAAGACCCCAACGTTATGCGCGTGCACATCGGCACCGACCACGCCGGATTCGAGCTCAAGAACCGCCTGGTGGCGGCGCTGCGCGGAAAGGGCCACGAGGTCACCGACCACGGCGCCCACGAGTACGACGCCGTCGACGACTACCCGCCCTTCTGCACCGACGTGGGTGAGGCGGTCGTCGCCCAGCCCGGCTCGCTCGGCATCGTGATCGGCGGCTCCGGCAACGGTGAGCAGATCGCCGCGAACAAGGTCCGCGGGGTCCGTGCCGCGCTCGTGTGGAACGAGGACACTGCGCGCCTGGCCCGTGAGCACAACGACGCGAACGTCATCTCCGTGGGGGCGCGCCAGCACTCCGAGGAGGAGCTCGAGGCGCTCATCGACCTGTTCCTCGCCGAGCCGTTCTCCGGCGAGGAGCGCCACCAGCGCCGCATCGACCTCGTCGCCCGCTACGAGACCACCGGCGGCTACGCCGAGGACCAGGGCACCGCGGCGGACGCCTGATGCCCGAGGGCCACACCGTCCACCGGCTCGCCGCAGCGTTCGACCGCGGCTTCGGCGGGCAGCGGGTCCGCGCCTCGAGCCCGCAGGGACGCTTCTCCGACGCGGCCCAGCTCGACGGCGCCGTGCTGCTGGGCGCGGAGGCGGTGGGGAAGCATCTCTTCCTGCCCTTCGCGCCCACGGCCGACGTCGACCTGGACAGCCCCGCGCTCCGGCACGTCCACGTCCACCTGGGCCTGTACGGCTCCTGGACCTTCGCGGGCGAGCCCGGCTTCGTCGACGCGCACGCGATCGGCGCACCGCGCCTGCGGATCGGCGAGCAGGAGGAGGGGTTGGACGAGAGCGTCGACTGGCGCCGGATCGTCCCGCGCGAGACGGTCCGACTGCGGATCGTGGGCCCGCGCGGACTCGCCGACCTCACCGGCCCCACCGCCTGCGAGGTGATGGACGCCGAGGGGCGGCAGAGCGTGCTGGACCGGCTGGGACCGGATCCGCTGCGCCCTGACCCGGACGGTTCCGCGCGGCGCCGTTTCGTGGAGAAGGTGCGCCGCTCACGCACCACGATCGGGGCGCTGCTGATGAACCAGGCCGTCGTGGCCGGGATCGGCAACATCTACCGCGCCGAGCTGCTGTTCCGGGCACGGCTGGATCCCTTCGTCCCCGGCAGGGACCTCACCGCCGGGATGTGCGAGGAGATGTGGGAGGACCTGGTCGCGCTCATGACCTACGGGGCGCGCACCGGACGGATCGTCACCACCCAGCCCGAGCACCGCCACATCGAGGCGCGGATCGTGGAGCGCTCCCGCGGCACCCGCCAGAACGGGGACGAGGACCCGGACGTGGTCCCGCGCGAGGAGTCGTTCTACGTCTACCACCGCCAGTCCCTGCCTTGCCGGCTGTGCGGGACCACGATCCGCTTCGGCGAGATTGCGGCGCGGACCGTCTTCTGGTGCCCGCGCTGCCAGACGGCCCGCAGCCGCCGAGCGAACTGGACCCGGGAGAACCCCGCCGCGCCCTGGGCGCTCGCGCGATGAGCGTCTCCCCGCCGCCGGTCACCGCGAGCGGGCGCCTCGCCGTGTGCGGCGGGCACGAGATCCACTGGGAGGAGGCGGGCGCCCCGGACGGGGTGCCCGCCCTCTACCTCCACGGCGGGCCCGGCGGGCGTCTCACCGCGGGTCACCGCCGGAACGCCCCGGCGGACCGCACCCGCATGATCTCCCTGTCCCAGCGCGGCAGCGGGGAGTCGACCCCGCACGCCGGAGAGCCCGGCCCGGTGGATCTCACCGGGATCACCACCGCGGATCTCGTCGCCGATCTCGAGGCGCTGCGCGAGCACCTCGGGATCGAGGCGTGGATCGTGCAGGGCGTCTCCTGGGGCAGTACCCTCGCCCTCGCCTACGCCGAGGCGCATCCCGAACGGGTGCTCGGCGTCGTGCTCTTCGCGGTGACGACCACCTCGCGCAGGGAGGTCGACTGGATCACCGAGGGCGTCGGTGCCCTGTACCCCGAGGCGTGGGACGCGCTCGCCGCGCTCGCTGAGCAGCGGGCCGGCTTCGACCGACACGACCGCTCGCCCGGGCGGCTGCGGCTCGTGGAGGCCTACCGGCGGATGCTCACCAGCGAGGACCGGCAGCTCGTCGATACCGCGACCCGCGCCTGGATGGCGTGGGAGCACGCGCACATCGGGATCGGCGGTGGGGGGCCGGCACTGCCCCGCGCCGACGCCACCGGCGCGCCGGTGACCGAATACGCGCGCGGCTTCGCGCGGCAGGTCACCCATGTCTGGGCGCACGACGGCTTCGTCGCCGACTGGGCCGTCCCCTACGGTGCTGCCCCCGGCACGGGCCTCCTCGGCGGAGCGGGCCGGCTCGAGGGGATTCCCGGGGTGCTGATCCACGGCCGACGCGATGTGTCCGGCCCGGTGCGCACCGCCTGGGAGCTGCACCGCGCCTGGCCCGGCAGCGAGCTGATCGTCGTCGAGGAGGAGGGGCATGGCGGCCCGGTCATGGCCGAGCACTGGGCAGCGGCGATGGAGCGCCTGGTCGACGACGTCCGCACCGGGCGACTCGGCGTACCCTGACGCTCATGCCCGACCAGATCGTGATCCGCCGCGCCGTCCTCGACGACATCCCCGCCCGCACCCTGTACCTGCTCACGAAGCTGCGCCAGGACGTGTTCACGATGGAGCAGGGCGCGACCGACGCGGACCTCGACGGGCGCGAGCTCGAGCCGACCACCGAGCTGATGTGGGCGGAAGCGGGAGGGGAGCCGATCGCTCACCTGCGCGTGCTGCGCGAGGCCGACGGCACGGTGCGGATCGGGCGGGTCGCGGTGCGCGCCGACCAGCGCCGTGGCGGCCACGGCCGGCACCTCATGACCGCCGCGCTCGAGCACGCTCGCACGAGCGCCCCGGGTGCCGAGGTCCACCTCGACGCCCAGGCCTATCTCGAGCAGTGGTACGCCTCGATGGGCTTCGAGACCGTCGGCGGGCTGTTCTTGGAGGCCGGGATCGAGCACGTCGCGATGGTGCGCCGGCCCGCAGCTCAGGCCTGAGACTTCTCGATGAGCGCCGCGATCTCCTCGCGCGCGAAGTAGCGGGCGGTCGCGAGCGCGTTCGGCTCGCCCGCCTCCGGATCCGCGCCCGCGGCGAGCAGTGCCTGCGCGACGTCGGTGTATCCCTTGAACGCGGCGCCGGCGAGCGGGGACTGGCCGCGGTCGTTCAGCAGGTCCACGTCGGCGCCGCGCTCGGCGAGCTCGGTGACCAGGGCCGCGTGCCCGTGATACGCGGCGAGCATGAGCGGGGAGTTCCCGGCGGCGTCGCGCAGATCAGCGGGCGCGCCCTGGTCCAGGAAAGCGCGCACGGTCTCCGCATCGCCCTGCCGGGCGGCGTCCAGGAGCGTGTGCGCGAGCTCGATCAGGGCAGGATCAAGGTTCTCATCGGTCATCGTTCCAGGGTACGACGACGGGGACTCTCCTCGTCACGTGAGCATCTCAGCTACGAGCGGCCACACCAGCATCAGCACCGCGATCGCGAGCCCGACGAGGTCCGCGCGGCCGAAGGGGCTGGGCTCCGCCCAGGTGCGCTGCTGCGCGGTCGCGAAGCCGCGCGCATCCATCGCGAGGGCCTGCTGCTCGGCGCCGCGCAGCGTGTCCACGAGCAGGGCCAGCGTCGCGCCGGCGAGCAGGCGCGGGGAGCGGGGCGTGCCGAGGCCGCGCCGCACCCGCGTCTCGAGGATCGTGGACCACTGCCGGCCCAGGTGCCCCACGCGCACGAGCGCGAGGACGGCGGCGGCGACGGGCCGGGCCGGCAGATGCAGGCGCTGCGCGAGCGCGTCGCCGAGCGGGGTGGGGCGGACAGAACCGAGCGCGAGCACACCCGGGGCGACGAAGGCGGTGATCCGCGCGGCCTCCTTGAGCCCCACGAGCCACGACTCGCCGGACAGGGACGGTGCCTCGCCCAGCAGCGCCGTGGTCCAGGCGAGGCCCGCAGCGGAGAGCAGGATCGGGGCCATGCGCAGCGCTGCCCCGCGCAGGCTGCGCACCGCGAACGGGGCGAGCAGCAGCGTGGGCAGCAGGGCGAGCAGCCCGCCCTGCCAGGTCTGCACTGCGAAGGACCCGGCCGCCGCGAGGATCCCGATCAGGCACAGCGTGAGCGGGTTCAGCGCATCGGCGGGCAGCCGTCGCTCGGGCGGGATCTCGGGGCCGACGGGGGAGGCGGTGAGGCGGCGGAGATCATCGGCCGCCTCCAGCAGGAGCGGGTCGTGGCTCGCCGCGAGCACCGCGCAGCCCCGGTCGCGGGCCTCGCGCAGCAGGGCGAGCACCTCGGTGCGGCGCCGTGCGTCGAGCCCGACAGTCGGCTCGTCGAGCACGAGCAGCGCGGGGCGCTGGGCGAGCGCGGCGACGATCGCGAGGCGGCGCTGCTCCCCGCCGGAGAGGCGGTGCGGGTGCGCGCCCACGAGGGCAGCGAGACCGGCCCGTTCCAGAAGCTCCTCGACGAGGGCCGGGTCCTTCGCGTAGGGGGAGGCGAGGACCTCCCCCCGCACGGTCGCGGCGACGAAGGAGTGCTCAGGGTCCTGCGGGACGAGCGCGAGACGGGACGGCTCCGGCCGGGTCACGGCGCCGGTGGCGGGGGAGAGGGCGCCGGTGAGAACACGCAGCAGGGTGGTCTTCCCAGCCCCGCTCGGTCCGGAGAGGACGGTGAGCCGCCCAGCGTGCAGGGCAAGGTCCTGCGGGGTGTGCAGGCCGCGCGCGGGAACAGTGACGCCCTCGAGCGCTGCGACCGGGGCCCCGACAGCCTCTCGAGGCGCGCGTGCCTGCGCGTCCTCCTCCTCGACCAGCACCCCTGCGTCCACGAGCACGTCCCGCTGCGTGGTGAGCAATTCTTCGGGTGGCCCGTCGGCGAGGACGCGGGCCTGCGGGCCGAGCACCACGAGCCGGTCCACATGCGGCAGCCACGGCCCGATCCGGTGCTCGGCGACGACGAGGGTGGCGCCGTCGGCAGCATCGAGCACGGCGGCGCGCACCTCCTCGGCGGTCGCGGTGTCGAGCATGCTCGTCGGCTCGTCCAGGAGCAGCAGCTCCGGGTCCAGGGCGAGCGCGCCCGCGAGCGCGATGCGCTGCTGCTGCCCGCCGGAGCTGTCCAGCGGGGCCCGGGTGGGGTTGAGGTCGCAGCGGGCGGCGGCGAGGGCGCGCGCAGCCCGCTCATGGATCTCGGGACGGGGCCGGGCAGCGTTCTCCGGTCCGAAGGCGGCATCCCGTCCGATGCTCGCCGCGACCAGCGCGTCGGCCGGATCCTGCAGCAGCAGGCCGCGCGCGCCGGGCCGCTGGGGAGGGGCGGGCAGGTGCGTGCCCTCCCCGTCCTCGGGGTCCAGCAGGCCGGCCAGGGCCCGCAGCACGGTGGACTTCCCGCTCCCGCTCGCCCCCGCGAGCAGCACGCGCTGCCCGGCGGGGATCACGAGGTCCAGACCGTCGATCGTCGGCGCACGGCGGGTGAGGGGGCGCCAGCGCAGCCCCTCGATGTGCACCGCCGCCTCGGCGCGGGTGTCCTTGCGGGTCTGGTCGGTGATGCCTGCCGCCTCAGGCCTCGGCCGCGCGCGCGGCGGCACGGCCCGCGGCGAGGGAGTCCACAGCCCCGGTCGCGACGAGTGCGCGGGTCGCGACCCAGCCCAGCCCACCGCACAGCAGCGCCCCGGAGATCAGGAAGAAGACGAGCATCATGCCGGAGAAGGACCAGCTCATCTCCTGGTAGTAGGCGAACTTCTCCCAGCCCCACTCGAGCAGTGCGGCGAGCACGCCGCCGAGCATCGCGACGGGGAGGGTGAAGCGTCGGTAGCGGGTCAGCAGGAAGGCGAGCTCGACGCCACCGCCCTGCATGAGGCCGGAGATCGCGGTGCCCCAGCCCCACTGGCTGCCCAGCAGCATCGAGAGCACGGCGGCCACGAGCTCGGCGAGCAGGGCCGCGCCGGGCTTGCGGACGATGAGCGCGGCGAGCATCGCGGGCAGGAACCACAGCCCGGCCAGCAACCCTTCGGCGGGCTTGAAGGCGGCCGTGAGCGGCCCGATCAGGGTGTACAGCTGGCCGTAGCCGAGGAACGCCACCCCGAAGGCGCCGCCGATCAGCACGGTCACCAGAAGGTCGACGGTGCGAAAGCGTGTCATCTCTGCTCCTCCCATGTCCTGGAAGGGGCGTGGGCCACCGGTGGCGCCCCACGGAATTCCCGACTCCCTACGCCGGTGCGAGCCGGATCAGGTTCGAGGGTCTGCGCACGAGCGCACTCTCAGCACCGCGGTGGTGCTCCCCTGTCAGTGGACGACCCCGACAGTCTAGCCGATGAGCATTTACCGCCGCGCCCGCATCACCTGGTCCACGGCGTCGGCCGCGGCCTGCGGGTCCTCGGGGGAGAAGATCCAGTTCGTGCCCTCGCGGCCGATGATCTCCACCATCGTCCCCTCGCGGGTGACGACCATCCGGTACGGCTGCTGCACCTGGTCGAGGGTGAAGATCTTCCGCCGGCCCACGGGGGTGAGCTCGGCGGGCTTCGGCGTGGAGGCGCGGCCGCGCCGCCAGCCGTAGCCGCCGAGGGTCACGCCCACCGTGGAGCGAGGCAGCTCACGCAGCTGGACCGTGCGGAACTCCGCGAGCGGCCAGGACTTCCGGGCGAAGAATCCGCCGAGGCGGAAGGTCACGCCGCGGGAGTCGACCGTGAAGGTGGTCGCCTGCCCCATCCAGGTCCACAGCGCCAGCAGCGCGAAGACCACGAGCGCGGCGATCGCCGCCCAGGTCGAGCCGCGCTGGAGCATGAGCACCGCGAGGATCACGCCGCACAGGACGGTGATCCCGATGCGGGTCCAGCCCACCGAGGAGGGGAGGGTACGCCCCGTGTAGGCAGCGCCCGCCTCGGTCACCAGATCGTCACCCGCTCCTCGGGGGCGCGGTACATGCCGTCGCCCTCGCGGACGTCGAACGCCTCGTGGAAGGCATCGATGTGCCCCACCACCGTGTTGCAGCGGAACTCCATCGGTGCGTGCGGGTCCACGGCGAGGCGGCGGATCGCCTCCTGGTCGCGGTTCTGGCCGCGCCACACGGTCGCCCAGGACCAGAAAACGCGCTGCAGGCCGGTCAGGCCGTCGAGCTCGCGGGTGATCTCGTCCTCGGAGTGGCTCGCGAGATAGGCCTTCACCGCGATGGACAGACCGCCGAGGTCGCCGATGTTCTCGCCGATGGTGAGGGCGCCGTTGACGCGGTGGGTGTCGTCCAGTGCGCGCGGGGACAGGCCGGAGTACTGCTCGATGAGCTGCGCGGCGCGGGCATCGAAAGCTTCGCGATCCTCCGGCGTCCACCAGGAGACGAGGTTGCCGTGGCCGTCGAACTTCGAGCCCTGGTCGTCGAAGCCGTGGCCCACCTCGTGGCCGATCACTGCGCCGATGCCGCCGAAGTTCACGGCGTCGTCGGCCTCCGCGTCGAAGAAGGGCGGCTGCAGGATCGCGGCGGGGAAGACGATCTCGTTGCGGCCGGGGTTGTAGTAGGCGTTGACCGTCTGCGGGGTCATATGCCACTCGGTCTCGTCCATGGGCCCGCCCACCTTCGCGTACTCGAAGGCGGCCTCGAAGCGGCGGGAGGCACGGGCGGTGGCGACCAGGTCGCCGGGGACGATCTCGAGCCCGTCGTACTCGCGCCACGTCTCGGGGTAGCCGATCTTGGGCGTGAACAGCTCGAGCTTCGCGAGCGCCTTCTCGCGGGTGGCAGGGGTCATCCAGTCGAGCTTCGTGATGGAGTCGCGGTAGGCGTCCATGAGCGCGTCGACCAGCTCGGTCATGCGCTGCTTGTGGGAGGCGGGGAAGTGGCGGGCCACGTACTCGCGGCCGACGGCGAAACCCACGACACCCTCCACGAAGGACACACCGCGCTTCCAGCGGTCGCGCAGCTGCTCCGCCCCGGACAGGACGGTGCCGGAGAAAGCGAAGTCCTCGGCGACCAGGGCCGAAGGACCGTAGGGGGCGTAGGCGGAGACGGCGTGGAGGGACAGCCAGGTGCGCAGCACGGCGAGGTCCTCGCCCGCGAGCAGCTCGGCGGCGGCGGAGATGTACTCGGGCTGGCCCACGGAGACCACGTCGAAGGCGGCGGCGGGGGCGGAGGTGCCCTCGATGTAGGCGTCCCAGGGGAAGGCGGGGGCGAGCTCTCGGCGCTGCGCGGCGTCCATCGGGTTGTCGGACTTCTCCCGGTCGCGCAGGCGCACCACGTCCACGTGGCAGGCCGCGAGGCGCGTCTCGAAATCCATCACCGCGTCCGCGAGCTGCGCGGCATCACCGGTGACGAGGCCGTCCCGGCCAGGCAGCGCGGCGAGCTCGGCGAGCTTCGCGAGGTGGGCGACATAGGCCTCGCGGATCGGGGCGTAGTGGTCCTCGCGGTAGTAGGACTCATCCGGCAGGCCCAGTCCGCCCTGGTGGATCTTCACCTGGTAGGCGGTGGAGTCGTGGTCGTCGGTCCACACATAGGACAGCACCGCGGAGGCGCCGGAATCGGGCGCGGCCATCACGCGCACCACATCCTCGAGGGTGGTGGCAGCGGCGACGGTGGCGAGCAGGTCGTCGAGGACGCCGATGCCGGCCTGCTCGATCGCGTCCTCGTCCATGAACATGCGGTACAGCGCACCCACCCGGGCGTGATCGGTGGTGGGGACCTGCTCGCCCTTCGGGTCAGAGGCTTCGACGTCGGCCGCGGCCTCCTCGACGATCTCCCGCACCCGCTCCTCGGAGAGGTCGCGCAGCGCGTGGAAGGCGCCGTCGCTGGACCGATCCGCGGGCATCACGTGCTCGCGCAGCCAGCGCCCGTTGACGTGGCCGAAGAGGTCGTCCTGGAGACGGATCGACTCATCGACCTGGTCGAGGGAGAGGCCCGAGGGGCGGGAAGCGGGAGTGGGGGCAGTGGTCATCATCGGCTCCTGCGGTGGGTGGAGGTGGTCAGAGGTCGAGCGGGATCAGAGGGCGGCGAGCCCGAACCCGGCGAGGGCGAGGGCGAGCAGCCCGAGCACGAGCGGCGCGTACGCCCAGGGGGAGCGGGAGCGCTCCGCGGGCGGGCGACGGTGCAGGACCAGCGTGGACATCCCGATCCCGATCGAGAGGACCACGGTGCCGATCACGAGGACCGGCGAGAGGATCACGAGCACGGTCGCACCGATCTGGAAGGCGGCGGTGCCGATCACGTCCAGCAGGCGCATGATCACGGTGGAGCGGGCGCCGACGCGCTGCGAGAGCAGGGTCGAGATCGCCTCCTTGGACCACTCGCCGGGTTTCGCGATCCGGCGGCGGGTGGTCACGGTCTGCGCGGCGGCGAGGACCAGCCACACCAGCGCGGCCCCGGCGCCGACCCAGACCCCCAGGTCAGGACGGATATCGGCGGGCCACAGCAGCACCGCGAGCAGCACGGCGGCGACGCGCAGCACCTCCTCGGCGGCGCTGCGCACGGCGAGCAGGCCGGGGTTCACGGCGAGCTGACGGCGCGTGCTGGAGACGAACAGGCTGGTCCCGACCAGGACTGCGAGCTGCGCCGCGCCGAGCACGATCCCGAGCAGCAGCGGCAGCGGGCTCATGGGTGCCGCGGGGAGGATCGCCAGCAGCATCACGACCGCGAGGGCGACGATGAGGATCGTCTGGATCGACAGCGCCTTCACGAGGTCCCGGACGAGATCCGCGCCCGTCGGCGGGTGGTCGTGGCCGGTGTGGTCGTGGGGGTCGTCGCAGTGCGGCGAGGTCTCGGGCCGCTCGGCCGCGGGGGTGTCGGTCATGGAGCTCCTTCTGGTCCCCACCAGCGTACCGGTGACGGACTGAGCGCTGGTCGCGGCCGCAGATGTGGAACGATGGAGGCGTGACGAGCCTGACGACCCCCCGCGGAGAGAGCCTGAGCCCGGCCCAGCGCCAACGCGCGGTCGGAGCTGTCGTGGTCGCCGCGACCGGGGACGCGCTCGGCGCCCCCTACGAGTTCCAGCCGCCGCTGCCCGACTCCGAGGACGTGGAGATGATCGGCGGCGGAGTCCTTGACTGGCAGCCGGGGGAGTGGACCGACGACACCGCGATGTCGATCGTGATCCTCGAAGCCTCCCTCGCGGCCTCGGACGCCCATGACCTGCGCACTGACACCGCGCAGGACCACATCGCGCGTGAGTGGTACTCGTGGTCGCTGGGCACCCCGGACATCGGCACCCTCACCTCGCATGTGGTCCGCACCGCCGCGGACCTCGCCCGCGAGGACGGTCATTACGCCCCGCGCGCGAAGGATTTCCGCCGCGCCGCGGACCTCGCCCACGAGAGCCTGCCCGCCTCCGCCGGCAACGGCTCGCTCATGCGCGTGCACGTCACGGTGCTCCCGTACCTCCTCTCCCCGGTCGAGGACGCGGTCGAGGCGATCGAGGCGGTGTGCCGACTCACACACGTGCACCAGGACACGCTCGACGCCTGCGTGCTGTGGGGGCTCGCGGTGCGTCACGCCGTGCTCACCGGCGAGATCGACATCCGGATCGGGCTCGAGCAGCTCCCCGAGGACCGGCGCACGACGTGGATCGAGCGGATCGAGGAGGCCGAGCAGTCCACCCCGGTGATGTTCCGCCGCAACGGCTGGGTGGTCGGTGCTTTCCAGGCCGCCTGGGCCGCGATCACGGGCGTCTCCCCGCTGCCGGAGGGGAAGTTCGCCCGGCGCGAATCGCTCATCGCAGCGCTCGAGGCCTCGGTGCGGGCGGGCTACGACACGGACACGATCGCGTGCATCACCGGCTCGCTGCTCGGGGCGGTGCTGGGCCCGAAGGCGGTCCCGCCGGACTGGCGGCGCAGCCTCTTCGGCTGGCCCGGCTACGAGGTCGAGGAGCTCGAGGGTCTGGTCGAGCGCGTGATCGCCCCGATGACATCCCCGGACGAGGAGCGGACCGGCGCATGACAGGTTCGACTCCGGCAGCTGGGTGGGATCTGCGGATCCTCAGCTGGAACCTGTGGGAGCTGCGTGGTGACCTGCACGCTCTCGTCGAGGCGGTGCAGGATCTGAATCCGGATCTGATGCTCGTCCAGGAGGCGCCGCGTTTCGTGCTGCCGACGACGCGGCTGCGCTGGTTCGCGCGCCAGGTGGAGCGGCGGATCCTGCTGGGCGGCTGGGGCGGGCGCGGTCTCGCGCTCCTCGCCACCGACGAGGTCGCCGCGCAGGTCATCCGGCGCGGGGCGCATCCTGTCGCGCAGACGGTCTCGGATCTGAACTCGACCTACCCGCGCGGCGTCGCCGCGGTGCGGCTGTCTGTTCCTGGCGGCAGGGAGGTGGTGGTCGCGGCCACGCACCTCGCGCTCCAGGAGGACAACCGCATGCGCCACGCCGAGCACCTGCGCGAGCTGGTGCGGGCGGCGGGCGCGCCCGCCATCGTCGGCGGCGATCTCAATGAGACGGCCGACGGCGCGGCACGCCGCTTCCTCGCGCCGCTGCTCACCGATCCGGCGCCGGTCACGGAGCACACCTTCCCCGCGGCCGCGCCGGCGAGGCGGATCGACGCGATCCTGACGACGGAGGGCGTGCAGGTGCGGGAGGCGCGCAGCATCCGCAGCACCGAGCGGGTGGACGAGGATCGGCTCGCCAGCGCTTCGGATCACCTGCCGACACTGCTCGACGTCCGGCTCTGAGCCGGGCCCTCGACCGGCTGTTCAGACCCGCCGGCGCAGCCCCGCGCGCAGCGCGACGACGTCGTCCTGCCCGCCCACGTGCCGGATCGCGATCCCGCCGGGCACCTCGCCGACCACGGTGAGCTGGGTGCGGTAGCACTCCACCGCGCGCAGCACGGTCTGCCCGGTCTCCGGCAGGTCCCGCCAGGTGAAGCCAGTCGCTGTCTCGGGCCCAGCGCTCGCCACCTCGAGCATCGGCACGCCCGTCGCCTCGCAGGCTGCGACGGTGACGTGGTGAGCGCGGACATGGTCAGGGTGGCCGTAGGTGCCCTCGTCGTCGTAGCCGAGGACCACCTCGGGCTGGGTCTGCGCGAGCAGTGCGACGAGGTCGGCGACCGCGTCCTCGGGCGGACGGTGGGTGAAACTGTCGGGCCCGGCGGTGTCAGAGGGGCCGGCGAGACCCTCGCGCACCCACTGCATGCCGGAGTCGCGGAAGCGGCGCGGCGCGGCACCGTCGGTGAGAGCGGGAGGGGTGCCGAGCCAGTGCCGCTCGGCGAGGCCCAGAATGCGGGTCGCGGCGTCGATCTCGCCCTCGCGGATCTCCTCGAGGGGGCGCGGGTCGGAAGGATCTACGGCGCCCTGCACGATCTCGCCCTCCTCCCCGCGGGTCGCGGTGACCAGCACGACGCGCGTCCCGGCAGCGGTGAGCGCGGCGAGCAGAGGCCCGGTGGAGAGGGACTCGTCATCGGGATGCGCGTGCACGGCGAGCACGGACGCGGCGCTGTCCAGCAGCGCCCAAGGGTCAGTGGCGTCGGGGCTCATTCTGCGGTTCCTCCAGTGGTGCCAGCGCCGCGGGCGATCACGTCGGCGTACAGAGTGGCGAGCGCAGTGGCGGCCGCGTCCCAGGTGCGGCTGGCGGCGAACTCGCGGGCCTCGGCGACCGCGTGGGCGTAGCCGTCCGCGTCGCCGAGCAGGGTCTGGACCGACTCGGCCCACACGTCGGGGTCGCGGGTCTCGAGCACGCGGCCGCTCGGGGCGACCGCTTCCCGCACCCCGCCTGCCCCGCCCCAGGCGAGTACGGGGGTGCCGGAGGCCTGCGCCTCGAGGGCGACGAGGCCGAAGGTCTCGGACCAGCTGGTCAGCAGCAATGCTCCGGCGCAGCGCATCGCCTCGGCGAGCTCATCGCGGTTCAGGGAGCCGACGATCTCGACACGGTCCTCGATGCCGAGCTGCCGGGCGAGATCCTTGAGCGAGGTGAGGTAGTCCGCGAAGTCCTGCGAGACACCGCCGGCGAGGACGAGTCGAGCCTCGAGCGCGGGGTCGAGATGAGCGAGGACCTCGAGGGCGAGGTCGGGGCCCTTGAGCGGCTGGAGCCGGGCGGTGAACAGCAGGGTGGGGCGATGGCGGCGGGCGTCGACGTCCTCGCAGGGGTGGAAGCGGTCCACGTCCACGCCGGGGCGGACCACGCTGAGCCGGGTGCCGGGCACACCGTACCGCTCGTGGACGGTGGTGGCCTCGGCCTGGGAGACGGCGACGACGAGGTCGGAGCCGGTCGCAGTGAACTGCTCTCCGGGCAGGCGCCCCGCGGACTCGGCGGGCTCTCCGGCCTCGAGGGTGTCGGCGTCGTGCGGGGCGGCGACGGAGTGGAAGGACTGCAGGTGGGGGATCCGCAGCTCGCGTGCGAGGGGCAGGGCGGCGACGCCGCTGAACCAGTGGTGGGAGTGGATCAGGTCGTACGGCTCCGTCGCGGCGGCGTCGTGGAGGTGCGCGGAGAGCGCGGCGCGGAAGGGGCGGATCGCCTGCTCCATATCGCTCTTGGCGAGCGGTGCGGCGGGACCCGCGTCCAGGTGCAGCAGCCGTACCCCGTCGGCCACCTCGACGATCGCCGGGGCGGAGGGGTCGGAGCGGCGGGTGAAGAGGTCCACGCGGTGGCCGAGCCTGGCGAGGGCGAGGGACTGTTCGAGCACGACCACGTTCATGCCGCCCGCATCCGCGCCGCCGGGCGCCTCGAGCGGGGAGGTGTGCAGGCAGATCGCGGCGATGCGCAGGGAGGTGCTGGACATGCCTGTCATCCTACGGTCGCCCAGGGAGAGGGCCGGGACGAGGACTCCGCAGGCGCCGTGACGCCTCCAATAGCACGCCGTCCGGGCTCGCGGTGTTCGCCAGTGACGAAAACCAAGGCGTCCTGCGTCACGGGAAGTTGAAATGGACACTTGCGTCATACAGCCTGAAAACTATGAAGACGGCGGAGAAGGTGGACTGGGCGGCCCTGAACGCTCATGCGGCGGGCCGTCCTGCCCGTCGACTCGTGGCCAAGGCGATCACGGCGGCCGGCGGCGACCGGCGCGCGGGGACTGTGCTCGACATCGGCGCTGGTGCCGGTGCGGACTCGCTCCAGTTCGCGCGACGTGGCTGGACTGTGCACGCCTATGACAGTGATGACACCCTCGCGGCGCGGCTCGTGGAGAACGAGCGGATGACCGGATCGGTGCAGTTCCATCACACGGATATCGCGGCGGTGCCGGTGTTCCCGGCGGCGAAGATCGTCTACTCGACCTACACCCTGAGCCTGCTGGGCCCCGAGGCGCTGCCCGATGTGTGGGCGAAGCTCGTCGCGGCCCTGCCGCGCGGTGGCGTGATGGCAGTGGACTTCTTCGGCACGAACGACACCTGGGCGGAGCGCGATGACGTCGCGACCCTCCGCCTGGAGGAGATCGACCGCATGTTCAGCGGCTTCCAGGTCATCGACCGCTCGGTGCGGGATGAGGACGGCCGCTTCCTGGCCGACAAGAAGCACTGGCACGTCATCACCACCCTCGCGAGGAAGCTGCGCTGAGACTCCAGGCCTCCTCACGTACGCTCCTCATCCTCCGGCGGAGTGTCTTTCGCTGCGGGGGGGGCTCTGCGTCTGACCTGTCGCTGGTGCCAGGGCCGAGCAGCCTCGGCCGGGGAGCGCCGGACTCCAGAATCTTCGAGCCCGGCATCTTCTCGCCCGGCAGTTTCGGACCTGGCAAGCCCGGGACCGCGCTCGGCGGCGAGGAGAACCCGACGGCACCGTGAGGGCTCTCCCAGCGGAACTGGCCGGAAGGCGTGGTGCCGTTCTCGCCGTCGATCCCGTCCAAGAGCTCCTCGATCGGCCGCACGTTCCAGAGCCCGAGCTCCTTGGCGAGATTGCAGCGCACGCATAGCCCCTGACCGTTCTCGAGGCTCGTCGGCCCACCGCGATGATGCGGCTCGACGTGGTCGATCTGCCGGATCACCGCATTGCACCAGGGCGTACGGCACGTGACGTCCCGCCAGCGGATGAGGCGGCCGAGACCCACGGGGAAGGTGCGGGCGCGTGACTCCATCGCCACCAGTTCTCCGGTGCGCGGCCGGCGGTACAGCTGGCGGAACACCGCCGCTGCTTGCTCGTCGAACTCCATCCCGGCGTCCGGTGGATCTGTGGCCGCGGTGCCTGTGTGGCCCGCGGTTCCCTCGCGTGTGCGATCGGGCCGGTCGATGATCTTCCCCGGAGGCCGTCCCAGCAGGGTGTCGGTGATGATGTGAGCGGGAATCGAGCCATAGCCCTCGAGCACCGCGCACTCCGACTCGTCCTCACGGTCGAACAGCGCTGAGTCGGTGATGACGACGCCGACGTCGAGGCGTGGGCGGTGGGTGGTGCGGGGGCGCGGCGTGGTGGGGGAGAGGATTATGCCGTCCGCAGCGTCGGTGCTAGCCGCAACGCTCCCCGCGTCCGCATCGGGAGTGCCGGCGTCGCCGCCAGTGCCAGGCGCTGCGGGGCCGGTGCCGGTGCGAGGCGCAGCGTCAGCGCCGGGCGTAGAGGAAGCGGCGGGGGTGCTGCTCACGGGCTGGTCACTCAGCACGGCTTCCACCAGGAGGTCTGCCTCGAGCGCGCGCACCGGGGTGCGGGAGCCGTCAGCGCGAATCGACTGGGCCCGGGCGCGGAGCGTCTGCGCGACGGCGGTTGCGTCGAGGGCCGGCAGGATCGCACTGAGCTGGGCCATGCCGTTGGCCCGTGGGGACAGAGTCACGTGGCGCGCGCGGGCTGCACGCTCCGCACGCTCGCGGGAACCCTCGGGCTCCAGCTGCTGGATCATCGCGCGCACGTCCGAGGCGAGACGCTTGCGCCCCCGGCCCTGCAGCGCCTCGGGGGACTCGGCGATCAGCTGGTCCAGCCTCGTGCACGTCTCCGGGGAGGCGCCGTCGAGCGTGGTGGCGACGGTGGAAGCCTGCTCCGAGGTGAGTCGTCCCGCTCGCAGCACCGAGGTGGTGCCGGGCAGATTCCGGATCAGTCGACGCGCGGCGGCGAGCGAGTAGGAACCGGCCGAGGGGGAGGTGCGGCGTGCAAGAGCGATCTCCTGCGCCGCGCCCTTGCCGCGGCGCGAGGGCACGACGTCCTGCTCCGCATCGGAGCGCGTGATCCGGCGCTCAGCCTCCACCAGCCAGCCCGCATCGAGCGCAGCGAGCGAGGAGCGCAGGTGGTCAAGGCCGGCGATCACGGCGAGGGACTCTTCAGGGCTGCCGGGCGCGGTGTCCGGCAGCGGGTCGCGGGTGGAGCGAGTGAGTGTGAAGGCGGCGAGAGTCGCCGTGAGGATCTCGGCGAGCAGATGACGCGCGGGATCCGAGGCGTGAAGGACTGCGAGCTGCGCAGCCGCGGCGGACAGGCTGTCCGCAGGGGCGGTGCTGGCGACTGGCGGAGGAGCTGCGCCGTCGGCGGCCGAGGAGACTCCAGCGTCGGCGGCGAAGGAGGCGCCGCTGGCCGAAGTGGGGACTGCACACGGGCGGGGATCGTCCCCACCGGGGCGGTCCCCGTCGGCCTGCCAGCTGCTGTGCTCCATGACGTCGATCGTACGCATGTACGAATCAGGAATCCAACGTTCTGTCAAATCTGTGGATAACTTCGATGGGTTCGTCAGGATGTAGCAGAAATGTGGATAAGAATGTGCATGGCTGGGGATTGTGGAGGGAGGTTTGCGACGGGCTAGCGGGATGTGGGGCGCGAGATGTGGGATGTGGGATGCGGGGTGTGGGTTGCCGGGCGAGGCGTGGGGTGGGGGCATGGTTGCCGCAAGAGCCAGGCTTTATTCGCGATTCGCAGTCACTGCTTCCTCCGCTGCGGGCGAGGCGGTGGCTGAATGAGCAGGAAGGCATGTCTCGGCGAGCAATGCGGAGCCGAGTGCTGTTCTTCTCGTCGCGATTTTGCCCGCCTGAATTCTGCTCGCGCCCGGTTTTGCCCGCTCTGCTTCCAGAGCAGCATTACTTAGCTAGCGGCGTCACTTCCCGAGCAGCGTCAGCACTGCGGTCACGCGTCGGTGCACGCTCGCGTTCTCGCTCAGGCCGAGCTTCGCGAACAGGCGCTGGGTGTGCTTCTCGATTCCGCCGGTGCTGAGGAACATCCGCTCGGCGATCCCGGCGTTGGTGAGCCCTTCGCCCATCAGTTCGAGCACCTCCCGCTCACGCGGGGTGAGGTCGTCCAGCGGCGTGCGGCGCCGGGAGGCGATCACCTGCGCCACCACGTCTGGATCGATCGCGACACCGCCGGCGGCGACTCGCTCGATCGAGGCGAGAAAGGAGCGGATGTCGAACACGCGGTCCTTCAGCAGATAGCCGGTCGCCTCCGCCCCGGACTCGATGAGCTCGGTCGCGTAGCCGACCACTACGTACTGGCTGAGCAGCACGATCGGTGCCTGCGGCCAGGCCGCGCGGATCTCCTTCGCGGCGCGCAGTCCCTCGTCGGTGTGCGAGGGCGGCATGCGGATGTCCGAGATGACGAGATCCGGTCGCAGCTCGAGCGCCCGCGCGACGAGCTCGGTGCCCGTCGCGGCGGTGCCCACCACGTCGTGCCCTTCTTCCTCGAGCAGG
>Ga0079224_100000986_pt1 | contig 30999 bp, 24 predicted proteins | sample Stecom2015_FD_80414 | JGI IMG/M metagenome (GOLD analysis project Ga0079224, IMG submission 80414) | Agricultural soil microbial communities from Utah to study Nitrogen management - Steer compost 2015 | ecosystem: Environmental > Terrestrial > Soil > Agricultural land | place: USA: Utah... | reverse complement strand
GGTGACATGGTGTATCACGCAAACGTCTCGGAACGCAAATGGGGCAAGATGATCTTGCGACAGAGAGACGTTGTTAGGCTTTCTTTCTAAGTTCGGGGGAGGGCAGCGACCCTCGAGACGGGTTCGTCCCGACGGCGAAGGCGGCCGCAACGGCGTGCTTCGCGGGCCGTCACGGCTCCGGACGCTCGGCCTGTCTTTGCACGGTAAAGGGCGTCCGTTCACGGAGGGGAGGGCGGCGAGGCGCCCGCCCGCCTCGCTCGCGAGCCCGCGGCGTCCGCCGCGCCGGCAAGGCTATACGCCGCTGGATTTCACACCATGACGTCTCTATTCTCGGATCTCAAGAAGAAGCGGCCCGAGCCGCGCCTCACCGTGCTTCTAATCGGGGATTCAGGACGGGGAAGATCATGCCAATGCGAATACCGATGCATCGCTATGAGTACACGAAGCTGACGCGCGAGCAGATCGGGCGGGCGCTCAGAGCGACGGAAAGCGGTCCCACGAGCGTGTCCCCGTTCACCGATGCGCTGACCGGCAAGAGCTTGAGAATCGTCACGCAGGACGGTCCCGTTCTCGAGTACAGCTTCGGCGCCAACCGGCGCTTGACGCTCTCCGAGAACGGCGGCCCGAGCGTGTCGGCCGGCTACGGCGAGCTGACGCTGAACGAGATCGTGTTCTTCTCTCACATGATTCCCGGCGAGCAGAAGGGCTACAACGTGTTCGTCGATCAGGACACGGATCTCGTCACGGTCTTCGAGGTGTGGTTCTCGAGCGGCATCGTGCAGAACGCGGGCACACCGAACGAGTTCACGCTCGACGACCGGGAAGTGCAGCGGCAGATTTATTTCGGGTACGTCGACAAAGGGCAGGAGCCGCCCGAGAGCCTGCACCACTACACGAACCGGATCGCCGGCAAGGGGCTCTACTGGAAGCAGGATACCGGCATCGAGACGCTCGAGTTCTACGCTTCCGTCGCGAACACCAACTTCGTCGAGCTGACGCGGCACATCGACAACCTGAGCTGGGTGAGCCCGTCGGACTACGTGCTCGTCAACGACCACACCTTCATCTACAACCGGACCGAGGTCGAGTTCTCCGGCATCCATACCTGCTTCGTGGCCGATCTGTTCAGGTGCGAGCAGGTCGGCGTGCGGCTCGGCTTCAACGAGAAGGACGAGCTCGAGTACTACATGTTCCGCGGCACCGGCAGGGTCGTCGGCCAGCTCGCCTATCTCGAGCCCTTCGACGAGCACGGCAAGGTGCCGCTGTTTGCTCAGCAGAACCCGAATCCGCCGAAGGGCGCGCGCGTGACCTATCGCCCCGCCCGCACGTTCAGATGGATGTCGGACGAGGAGGTCCACGAGGCGGCCGAGCGCAGGACCGCGGCCTTCGTCAGCGGACCGAGCGGGGTTCCGCAGGTCGTGCCGTCGGGCCACAACATGCCGTTCTCCGATATCCTGGTCGGCAAGACCTTCACGCTGCGCTTCGATCACGGCGGCCCGGTTCGGGATTACCGGATCAACGACATGTACAAGCTCGAGTACAGGGACCACCGCGATAATATCTGGCGCGAGGCCGACTATCGGGCGTACGAAGGGGCCGATAACCTCGCCTGGTTCAGCCACATCCTGCCGGGCAGCAAGCCGCGCGCGAGCGTGCAGGTCGCCGTCGACTTCACGAACGGGCTCGCGACGAGCATCGAGTCGCACATGGGCACGCCGTATTACGGCAACGAGACGACCTATCGGGCCGTCTTCGGCGTCGTCGAGATGGAGGGCATCGAGGCGCCGCTCTACACGCGGCACGAGCTCACGGACGAGCTGGTGGGGCATGCGTTCTCGTGGTCCTACTCGGACCAGCTGACGTCGATGCACCTCTACACGACGCCGCACTCGATGTCGTGGACGATCTTCACGGCCAACCAGACGATGGGCGCGCAATGGTGCTCGCCGTGCATCTACGTGAAGCTGCGCGACGGCGTCTATCTCTTCTGTCAGAACGAGGAAGCCTGCAACGGGGTCCAGATGATCGCGCTGATCAACACCAACATCTCCCACGACTGCGGCTTCAGCTTCAGGGGCGGCGCGGACGGCGTGAGCCTCAGCACGACGGGCGGGATCGGGCGGCACATCGGCAAGTTCGACGTCAGGGAGTTTTACGGGCCGAAGAGGGGGATGCAGGCATGACGAGCACCTCGAAGCCCAGCCGGCCGCCGAAAGGCGGCGCGGTCGACAACGGCCGGCGCGCGTTCTTCCTGAACGTGGGGGCGGCGGGCGTCTCGACGGCGCTCGCCTCGACGGCCGCCATGGCCGCGTCCGGCGCGGCCGATCCGGCGTTGCGCGCCGCGTTGCTCGAGGACGAGAAGGCGCTTCGCAAGCTCCATCGGGCCTTCGAGCAGGCCATGAACACGGGCGCGTACGACGACGCCGTCGAGCTCTTCGCCGCGGACGCGCAGGTCGTCTTCAATGGCGGCGTGTTCGACAACCGCAGCCGGGGCGTCGGGCGCCTGTTCCGCGAGCGCTTCCGCGCCGGCAAAAGCGGCAAGAGGATCGAGCCCGCGCCCGGCTTCGAGCTCACCGCCGACGAGCAGCAGGAGCACGTGGAGGTCGCCGCCGATCGCCTGTCCGCCAAGGCCGTGTTCCCGTATTCGATCCAGGTTGGGGTGCCCATCGAGACGGAGAGCTCCCTCGCGAGCATGGCCCGCCTGCACGGCGAGGGCGTGAAGACGTGGTGGGAAGGCGGCGTCTACGCGGTGAGCTACCGCAGAGCGGCGGTCGACGCGCCGTGGGAGATCAGAAAGCTCGAGTACCGGACGCTCGCCCGCGCCGACTATCGGCCGGGCAGGACGTATGCGGCGCCGATCGCGGTGGCGCCGATCTCGACGCGCTATCCGGAAGACCCGCACGGCCCGGACGCGTTGGTCCGGCCGAGCTGACCGATCGGGCCGCGGGCCGCCCAGGCGGCCCGCGGCATGCTGCCCGTGCAGAGCGGGAGCTGCTAGTGGCGGATCTGGTTGACGATGTCGCCGAGCTCGTAGTTCTCGCAGTGGCCGCGCTCCACGCCGATCAGCCCGCCGCCGCCGCCGAAGCCGCCGCCGCCTCCGGTCGTCAGCAGCATCGGCGTGAGCTCGTACGGCTGCAGAAGCACCTCGGGATCCTCGACGGTCACCTCGTACAGCAGCTGATCGCCCTGCCGCGTGAAGCGCTCGGTGACCTTCATGTTCTCCGAGTGGAAGAAGCCGCCGCGCGCGAGCCACGTCGTCGGCGTGAAGCCGACCGATTCGATGACCAGCGTGTCGCCTTCCCAGCGGCCGAGCGAATGACCCGTGTACTTCGTCTGCAGCACCTGCCGCTCGTCCAGCTCGCGGCCGTCGGTCGCGATCACGCGGAAGTCGGGATAACCGCCGCCGCCGTCGCCGCCGCGGCCGTACAGCAGCGTGATGTCCTCTTCCGTGTGGAAGATGCGCCCCGGCGGGCCCTGCCGCGGAATGCCCATCGGCTGGCAGGTCATGATCGGGTCTTCGCGGTTCGTCCACATGTCGAGGTAGATGACCTCGTCCCAGTGCTCGGGCCGGTAGATCGGACGATTCGGGCCGAAGCGCGAGGCCGCCTCGAACTCGAAATCGATCGTCTGATTCCACTGCGGGCTGCAGCCCTCGAGCTGGGTCGGGGCGCAGCGGCGGTTGCCGTAGCGCCAGATGAAGAACTTGCTCGGGCCTCTCCAGCTCCCCGTGAGGTCCGGCTTGCCGTTCGCGAGCCGCGGGGTCGGCGCGTCGGAATCGAGAACCGGCGGCTGCTGGTCGCTGCCGAACGCCGGCAGCGGCTCCGTCGGGCCGACGCTCGGCGGGACGGGCACGACGACGTACACGCTGCCGGTCTCCGTCTGCACCGTGGTCAGGTCGCGCATGACGTCGCCGTTCTTTTTCTCGGTCATGCGGCCCGCCATGTAGACCTCGATCTTGTTGAGCGGGTTGTTGTAGTCGTCGTAGTCGCCGTAGGTGAACTCGTAGGTGTCCGGCCCGTGCGTGACGACGACGGACGCGGTCATGAAGCGGTCGTCGAGCCGGGCAGCGGCCGTGGCGCCGTCGACGCCCGGGATCGGGAACGTGACGACGGGCGTGTCGCCGTCCCAGCTGACGGACGTCTCGCCGATCTTCGACGTCCCGGCTTCGAGCAGCCCGCCGGGGTTGCGGAAGACTTTCAACGGATCGATGCCGGCGCCGGCCAACGCGGCCTTCGGCGCGCCCTGCGGGCTCGCCCAGAGACGAATCAGCCGCTCCGCGCGCTTGTCCGGCATCGGCGTGGCCGTGCCCCGGCCCGGAATGAGCCCCGCGCCCGGGATGTCCTCGTCCCACGCATACTCGCCGCTGACGACCTCGATGTTGGAATACGTCTGCCCGTTCGGCAGCGTGCATTCGATCTGGACGCGGCTGCCGGAGAACTGGTAAGCGGAGCTGATGCGATAGCCCGATCTGCCGAGCTCGCCGTATCGCTCCGTGTCCGCGAACGGCGTGATCTCGCAGGGCTGACCGTCGACCTGGATCGTGCCTTCGCCGCGATACTCGAGCGTGACGATGAGCTCGTGCTCCTCGATGCCGCGCAGCATGCCCATGTGCCACGGCCAGTTGAACAGCACGGACTTCAGGTCTCTGGCGTCGGGCTCCGGGGTGTAGAGCGGCTCGGGGCGGCCGCCGAACTGCGCGCTCGCGGACAGCGAAACACCGAGACCCAGCGCCACTGAAGCGGCGATCGACCTTCTACTGATCACCCTGTCCAAGGCCATGGTCATTCCCCCTGTGTTCTTATGCGAGGCCGGGCCGTCCCGCGGCGCTCGGCAAAAATTCGCCTTCTCGCGACATTACCATCGCCGCCCGGCCCCCCACAATTTCGAGCGGAAGCGATACCGACCGGGGCACAGAAAACTTGACATTCGGGGCGTCGCGGCGGGGCGCGGGCCGGTCGGCGCCCGGCGTTCCCGGCTGCGCGCGAGGCGAGGGTGAGAGGCGGGCCCGGAGCGCTCGCTCCGGGCCCTGGCTGCCGGGCCTTCGGGGCCTACTGGAAGTTGAACGACAGGCTTGCGCCGTACTCCCGCGGCCGCCCGAGCGACACGAAGCTGATCTGATTGGCCTCGCTGTAGAAGCCCGAGTCCATGTAGTACTCGTTCGTCAGGTTCGTGCCGAACACGGCGAGCTCCCAGCGGCCGTTCGGCGGCGTGTAGGTCACCCGCGCGTTGAGCAGGCCGAACGGCTTCTGGAAGTTCTGGTTGCGGTAGTCGCTCGCGAGCGTGTACTCGTCGGACCACGTGTAGTCCAGGCGCGGCGTCAGCGAGCCGCCGCCGGGGAACGTGGCTGCGTATTGCACGCTCGCCGCCGCGGTCCAGTTCGGCGCCTGCGCGAACGGCGCGCCCGGACGGAGCGCGTCGGCCGCCGCGCCGACCTCCGTGTACTCGCTGTGCAGATAGCCGACGTTCAGGTTGATCGTCCAGTCGTTGCCCGGATAGAAGACGCTTTCGAGCTCCGCCCCCCGGACTTCGGCCTTGGCGGCGTTCGTCAGGTGCAGGTTCGGGATCTGCGTCAGCGGGCCGTCGCAGGCCGGGCTCTCGTAGCAGCGCGTGAACAGGTAGTTGGTGACCTGGATGTCGTCGTAGTCGCCGTTGAACACCGTCAGGTTGGTGCGCACCCGTCCGCCCAGCCAGTCCGCGCGCAGGCCGATCTCGATGCTCTCGAGCACCTCGGGCTCGTAGGGGATCTGGACAGGGATGTCCGGATACTGCGGAAGGTTCGGCACCGAGATTCCGCCCGCGCCGAAGCCCTCCGAGTAACCGATGTAGCCCATGATCTCGGGCGTGAACTGGTACTGCAGCGTCGCGCGCCACGTGAAGGCGTCGAAGGAATCCCTGAACGTGTTCGCCCAGCCGAGGTGCCCGAAGTCGTCTCCGGCGGGATCGCTGCCCGGCAGCTCGGGAGCCGGGATGAGCGGCACGAGCGCGCCCGTCTCGAGGTCCTCGTCCTGCTGTCGGATGCCGAGCGACACGCTGACACGATCGCCGACCTGGAACGTGCTGTCCGCGAAGATCGCCCAGCCGTCCGTGTTCGTTCGCGTCAGCGTATCCAGCGTCGTCGGCGGCACCGCGAAGTTGTCCGGCACCCCCATGCCCGCCGCGATCGCCTGCGCGCGAACGGCCGGATCGCGGAACTCGGGCGACACCCACGTCCACGTGCGGCCGTCGCTGCGGTCGTCCCACCAGAACACGCCGCCGACCCACGAGAAGCGATCGTGCTCGCCGATCAGCTGGAGCTCCTGCGTCAGCTGCTTACCCGCGCCGCGGAAGTCGCGCTCGACGAAATGGATCTCCATCGCGTCGAAGTCGGTCTGCGCGGTCCGATAGTGCTCGCGGAACCCCGAGATCGAGCGGAGCTGCAGCGTGTCGCTCAGATCCCAGGTCAGGTCCAGGGTGTAGCGGTCGAGATCGACGCGCAGCCCCCGCCCCTCCCACGTGCTCTTGTTCTGGTACTTGCCGACCTCGCCGCCCGGCCAGCCCGCCGCATGCGTCTTGTTCGAGATCGGCATGCCGATGTTCACGTACGCCTGCGCGCGGGGGTTGGTGTTCGTGCCCGTGTCGGGGTCGTAGACCGGGTCGCCCATCTCGAGCAGGACGCGCGCGGGACCCCAGCGGTCGACCTCGCTGCGCTCGGCGATGAAGCGGGCCGTGAACCGATCGGTGGGCTCCCACAGGAGATCGGCGCGCAGGATGTCGTCGTTGATGTCGCCCCACGAGCGGTTCACGGACAGGCTGTCCACGAATCCGTCCCGAAAGAGGCTCGCGGCCGTGACCTTCGTCTTCAGCGTATCCGACAGCGGCAAATCCACCGCGAGCGTCGTATCGCGCCGGCTGTAGGAGCCGGTATTGACGGTGAGGCGCGCGCCGAACTCGTCACCCGGCCTGCGCGTGACGTACTGGATGGCGCCGCCGACCGCGTTCTTGCCGAACAGCGTGCCCTGCGGCCCGCGCAGCACCTCGATCCGGTCGACCTCGACCACGCCGAGCGTGTACATGCCGTCCGTCGTGGACTGCCACACGCCGTCTACGTACGTGGCGACTCCCGGCCCGCCGCGCACGCGGAAGCTGCCCTGCGACGCGGCCGTCGCCATGCCGCCGCGAAGCGATACGTTCGGCGCCACCGCGTTGAGCTGTCCCAGCTCCTCGACGCCGCGCGACCTGAGCTCCGCGTCTCCGAACGCCGAGATCGCGACGGGCACCTCCTGCAAGGATTCTTCGCGCCGCCGGGCCGTGACGACGACCTCTTCGACGGCTCCGCGTGCCGTCGGGCCCTCTTGCGCCGAAGTCATTACGGGTATCGGTGCGACGGCCATGCCGACGGCCACCGCGACGCTCTTCATCGAAAGCCTGAACATCCGTTTCCCCCTTGTACCAATCCGGAGAAGCCGAGGTGAACGAGTCCCTCGGAAGCGGTCTTAGCATGGGGGTGCCTATGTGTCAATTTCGCATCAATAAGAATTGTTGTGATACGAAAGATAAGATTTTCATGAAGTTGCGTCTAACTGGAATCGTGGTGATCGAGCAACGGGCGGCGCGCTTCAGCGGCCGCAAATGTCGGCGCGCGGAAATGGGTGATCCGGGGACGGCCAAGACGGCGCCGCGCGCGAGCCGGTGAGCGCGGCATGCGGGCGTCGAAGGCCCGCATCGGCGCCGGGGGGTGGGTCTCTCGGCGCGATCGAAGGGTCAGGCCATGAGGCGGCGGAACTCCTCGACGACCGCGTCGACGAGCGGTTCAACGGAGGATGCGCACGGACAGAGCTTCGCGCGCACCATGCGCTCGGCGCACGCGCGCACTTCCTCTTCCGAACGCGTGGTGCACTCGGCGCTGACCGCTTCCGCGATCTTCACGAGATCGTCGATCGGAATCGCTTCCGAGTAGCCGTCGGCGTGCACGTACCTGAACATGCCGTCCTCCTTGCGCTACGCCTCGAGGGCGTTCCCGCTCACTGCGTCACGTTGATGTTGACCGCCTCGCTCGCCGGCGGCGGAGCGAAGATCGAGCGGCCGGGGATGCCCTGGCTGCGTTGCGGGATCGGCTCGCCGGCGGCGACGGCTTGGCGCGCTTCCTCCTGATAGCGCTTCTCGGCTCGGAGCGCGTTCGCGATGAAGAAATTGCCTTCATGGCACGAGTATTCGAGCACCTCGTAGCCCGGCTGGGTCGTGAGCGTCAGCCGGAATGTCCACGGGCGCTCGAACGTGCGCGGATCGTGGACGGTCACGACGTAGTCGATCATGTCCGGGTCGATGCGCGTGAAGCGCTCCGTCAGCTTGAGCTCCTCGCTGTGCGCCATCCGTCCGACGGCGAGCTTGTCCGTGAAGTTCGTGGTCTCGACGACGAGCGTATCGCCCTCCCAGCGGCCGATCGAGGAGCCCATGTACTGACGAACCCCGGGATCCGCAGGAGCCCGGCCGTCCAGCGGAATGATCCGCGTGTCGTGCAGCATCTCGTACGTGATGGCGACTTCCGTCGGCGTCTGCACGATGCGCATGGCGTCGCCGTACAGCGAGGGCCCGATCGAGCCCGTGACGCCGCGCGAGATGCAGCGGTCGTAGTACGAGAAATCCTCGGTCGTGAAGAACGGGCCGTTCATCGAGCGCCGGTTCGCCGACTGGCGCGCGCGGCCCTCGTCGGTCAGGGCCGGCATCCGCCCGTTCTCCGGGTCGATGATGTACGACGTGTAGCCGAACGTCCGCGTGCCCCGCTCGGCCGAATCGAGCGCGCTCAGCTGCAGCCGGTTCTCGTCGCTCTGGTTGCCCGCGAGCGCCGCGGTGCGGTCGGGGGCTTCGAGCCGAGCCTGGAACTCCTCGGGCGTGAGGTGCCGGCGCGTGCCGTATTCCTCGGGACGTTCCATCGGAATGCCGCTCATGTCACGGCTCGTGTACGTGCCCTCGAGGTTCGGGTCGCCCCACGACAAGCGAGGCACTCGCCAGTCGGGGTCCGTGTACGCGGCCGCCGTCTGCTCGGCGGGAATCACCGCGTTCCCGGCGGGTGCCTGAGCGTGGCCATGCTGGGCCACCACGAAAGTCACGGCCGCGCTCAGAGGGGCCAACCGTCGTCCGATCGTTCTTCTCGAGGTAGACATGGCTTCGCTGCTCCGAGCCGCAGTTCCGCCGATATGGTAGACGCGCCGTCGCGCGGACTTCCAGCGCTGGCCCGGCTGCGGCCGATGGCGGCCAGGCGCTTGCGCGCAGCGCCGCGATGATCCACTCCATCTCGGGAATCCGGCTCGGCTGCGGCGGCCACCCGCACCTCGAGGACGAATGCCGCCGCCGTTCCCAGATCGATCAAACCGATCCGCCTGCCTTGTCTATTCGTCGTCCCACTGTCGTGCCCACCGCCTGATCGCCCGCAGGCCCTTGCCGGTCAGCCGGCCGGCGTGATGCGCGCCGCTGTGCAGCAGCGTCCGCGCGTTGCGCGCGACCTCTTCGGACAGGCTCCGGCCGATCCACGCGAGCGTCTCGTAGTCGCGCTCGATCTGCTCGCGCGACAGACCCGCCGCCGCGAGGTGATCCTCGGCGCGGTCGGACTGCATCGCGTCGAGCGCGTGGCGGATCGCGCCGATGCTCCGCAGCGTCCGATCGAGCTGACGAAGCTGCGGAATCCAGCGGGCGAGCCGCCCGAAGCCGCCGTCGCCGAGCACCTGCGTCAGCGGGGAGCGGCTTTGCGCGCCGATCGCCGACTCGCGTGCGAGCGCCGCCGAAAGCTTCCCATAGCGCGGCGCGCGGCTTGCGAGATCGCGTATCGCGGCGCCGAGCCGGAGGTCATCCGCCGTATCGTTGTCGGAGTCGCTCATCGGAAACAACCCGCAGCATCATGGCCGCCGCCGACTATGCAGGCTGCGGAAGCCGACGGCAAATCGAGGATAGGACCTCGAGAGGAGCCGCACCGTCGGGGCAAAGGACCTGCCGCCGGCGCGGACCGCGCCGGCTCGCCGCGGCGCAGATCCGGGCGCCCCGTCTCCCACTTTGGCTGACGGGTCGGGTAGCATGCCATGGGCATCGGTAGGAGCCAGTAAGTGGGCGAGGCAGCGATGAGACTCGTGGTGGCGGCCGCTCTGTCCTGGGGTGCGCTCGCGTGCGGCGCGGCCTTCGGACAATCGGAGGGGAACGCCGGCGACGAAGCCGGCGCCTCGGTCGAGGTCGACGAGGAAGTCGTCGTCCGGGGCCGCAGCCGCGCGATGCTGCGCGCCCAGATCGAGCTCGCCGAGGAAGCCGTGTTCGCACGCTTCAACGAGATCAACAGCAACGACGAGTTCGACATCCACTGCCGCCGCGTCATGGTGACCGGCTCGAACATCCCGCGCCGGGTATGCGAGCCGAATTTCTGGCGTTACGTGCACCGGAGAGCGGGAGAGGAGACGGTCCGCGCGCTGCAGCGCAGCGCCGCGCTTCCCACCGAGATGTTTCTCGCCGAAGGCCTCTACAAGTACCAATTGCTCGAGGAAGAGATGCGGCGGCTCGTTGCCGAGGACGAGGAGCTGCAAAGATCGCTGTCCCGGCTGTTGACGCTGACGGAAGCGGAGCGCGGGGGCGAGCTGCCGCCCAGCTTTCTCTCCACCGTTTCGGTCCAGGAGCGGGCCGGCGAGACGGAGCTGCCTTACGACGCAGCGCTCAGGACGAGCGTGCGGATCGGACGCGATCCGTGGAGCTACACGCTTGCCGAGAGGACGTTCACGATTGCCCACGTCTACGGCGAGATTCGGCGCGTAGAGGTCGAGTGCGACGGGCGCCGCAAGCAACGTCTGCGCTTCGACGTCGGCGTCGAATGGACCCTGCCGGAGGCTTGGGCGCCGTGCGAGCTGACGGTCAGAGCGACCCCGGGCACGACCTTCGCGCTGTACGAGTTCGAGTAGCGGTGCTCGGGTTGCGCCGGCGCACCGGCTTGCCGGTGATCGAGCCCGCCGCCTGCATGGGATGAACGGAATGGCGAAGGGCGTGGAGCACGGCGGGCGGATTCTGATCACCGGGTTCGGCGCGGTCTCTCAGGCGCTGCTGCCGATGCTGCTCGAGCACGTCGAGATCCCGCCGCAGAACGTGACGGTGATCGACTTCGCGCAGCGCAAGCCGCAACTCGCCGAGTGGATCGGCATGGGGCTGAGGTTCGTGCGCGAGCGCGTGACGCCGGCCAACCTGTCGCGCCTGCTCGCCTCGCACGTCTCGGCCGGCGGGCTGATCGTGGACCTCACGTGGAGCATCGACTTCTTCGAGATCCTGGAATGGGCGCACCGGCACGACGTGCTCTACGTGAACGCGTCGCTCGAGTCGTGGGACCCGTCGGCCGAGATGCAGGCGAAGTCGACGATCGACAAGGGGCTCTACGGCAGGTACGCCCAGCTCCTCGAGCTCGTTCCGGCGCGCCGGCACGGCGCCACCGCCGTCGTCGACCACGGTTTGAATCCCGGGCTGATCTCGCATTTCGTGAAACGCGGCTTGCTCGACATCGCTTCAGCGGTGATCCGCGAAAGCGACACGACGCGATCGGAGCGGGTCCGGCTCGAGCGCCTCGCGGGCGAGGAGCGCTTCGTGGAGCTGGCCCGGGCGCTCGGCGTCAAGGTGATCCATTGCAGCGAGTCGGACACCCAGCGGTCGGACACGTCGAAGCCGATCGACGAGTTCGTGAATACCTGGAGCGTCGAGGGTATGTGGGAGGAGGCGATCGCTCCGTGCGAGATGGGCTGGGGCACGCACGAGAAATGGCTGCCGCCGTACGCGATCCAGCCGAAGACCGGCCCCCGCAATCAGATCATCCTGCCGCAGATGGGCATGAACACGTGGGTGAGATCGTACGTGCCGGGCCGCGAGATCGTCGGCATGGCGGTCACGCACGGCGAGACGTTCACGATCTCGCATGCGCTCACGGTGCGCGAGCAGGGCAGGGTCGTCTACCGGCCAACCGTGAGCTACGCCTATCTTCCGAGCAACGACGCGATGCTGTCGCTGCACGAGCTGCGCTGCCGGCTCTACGAGCCGCACCCGCGCTCCCGCATCCTGACCACCGAGATCGTCGACGGCGAGGACGCCGTCGGCGCGTTGATCATGGGGCATCGTTATCGCTCGTGGTGGACGGGCAGCGTGCTCTCGATCGACGCGGCGCGCGAGAAGGTGCCGCATTCGAACGCGACGGCCGTGCAGGTGGCCGCCGGCGTGCTCGCGGCGATCCTCTACGCGCTGCGCAACCCGAGGATGGGGCTCTGCCTCCCCGAGGATCTGCCGCACGAGTCGACGCTGCGCCATGCGCGTCCGTATCTCGGCCGTTTCGTGTCGAAGCCGCTCGACTGGTCGCCGCTCGACCGTTTTCGCCTGCACTATTTCGACCGGCCGGACGTGAACCCGGACTGGACCGATCCCTGGCAGTTTCGCAACTTCGTGTTCCGTCCCTGACGGCTCGTCAATCCCTCGGCGGCTCCGCGATCGGCTGGGTGCCGTCGGCCAGCCGGCCGGTCTTGTGCCACTCCATCTGCACGGGCGTTCCGGGCGGCGCGGCGTAGGCGCCGACCTGGCCCTTGTCCGGCAGGAAGGGCTCACCCGTGACCGGGTTCGGATAGTGGAACGGGACGATGTAGTAAGCCGGGTACGTGAGATACACGGTGGACGGCGGCAGATCGGGCGGCGGATCGAACTTGTCGGGCCACGTGTTGTTCAGCGCGTCCTTGCCCCAGCCGCTCCAGTTCGAGTACATGGTGAAAGGCCCGGTGAGGCGGCTGATTTTCCAGACGCCGTTTTCCTTCCGATACTCGTTCTCGTAGAGCGGCAGGCCCCACCCGCCCATGCTCATCACGTACGCGCGCGAGCGAATCCAGCCGGTCCTGCCGTCCGGCGAAATGTCCGGGATCGGCTGGAACTGCATGTGGTTCGCGAGCACGCCTTCCTTCGCGCCGTCGGGGCCGAAGGCCGTGTGCATGTATTCGAGCACGCGGTGCTTGCCGATGAAGATGCCCTTGCCGCCGATCTCGAGCGTCGCGTCGTCCGTGAAAAGCTCCGACAGCAGCGTCCACTGGCTCTTGTCGACGAAATAGCCGTACGTGCGCTGCAGGCGCTCGATCTGGTTCATGTCCTCGAGGCGCGTGATGCGCGCCTCGAGCGCGTCGAGCTGCTCTTCGATGGAGTCGGCGAAAGCGGGCGCGGCGGCCGCCAGCGCCGCGGCGAGGACGGCCTGCGGGGCCGTGCGAAAGCGTGTTCTCGTCATCGTCATCTCCCCAATACGCTGTCCACGTCCTGCGGCAGATCCTTCAACGGCTCGCCCGTCACCGGATGGTCGTAGCTGAACGGCGGGATGTAGTTGCCCGGCATGGCCCGGTAGACCTCGGTCGGCGGCTCGTCGGGCGGAAAGAGCGCGCTCGGGCCCTTCATCGGCAGCAGCGAGCGCGCCCAGCCCCGGTCGTAGTCGGTGAAAGCCGTCGGATAGAAGTGCAGGCTGGAGATCTTCCAGACGCCGTCCTCTTTCACGTACTCGTTCTCGTAGATGCCGACGCCCCAGATGCCGTTCGCGCCGGGCTCGGACAGCTGCACCATGCCCTGCCAGCGCCCGGTCGCGGTCTTGCCGTCCGGCGCGAACGTGATCACCGGCTGGAGCTGCATGTGGTTGTTGAGGTAGCCCTGCCCGAGGCCTTCGGGGCCGAGCAGCAGCATCGCGCGGCGTATCCGCTCGCGGCCGATGTAGACGCCGCTCTGGCCGTACTCGAACCTGCCGTCTTGCGTGAAGCAATCCGCGGCGTCCTCCCACATGCCCTTGTCGAAGAAGTAGCCGAACATCGCCTGCAGGTTCTCGATCGCGTCCTGGTCCTCGAGCCGGGCCACGCGCTCGCGATACGCGGCGAGCCGCGCCTCGGCAGAAGCCGGAGCCGCCGAGGTCTGGGCCCACGCGGGCATCGCGCCGAAGGCCGGAACGCAGACCGCGACGAGCACGATGCGGCGGAAGCGGCTCGATGCATGCTTCGCGCTCATTGGCCGACCCCCTTCACCGGCATGCCGGTGACCGGATGGAGCGCCTGGAACGGGGGCACGTGGACCTCGGGGAAGGGCCTGTAGACCTCCGTCGGCGGGCGGTCCGGCGGGTAGGCCTTCGAGGCCTCGCTCCGCACGAGCCCCTCGCCCGGCTCGAGCCGCGCCCAGCCCCTCTCGTACGGCGCGACGAAGTTCACGTAGAGATGCATGGACTTGATCTTCCAGATGCCGTCTTCCCGCACGTACGTGTTCTCGTAGATGCCGTCGCGCCATTCGGCATGCTGCTTGTACTGGCCGAGCATGCCGTGGTCGCGCCACCGCGCCGTCGCGCTCCGGCCGTCCTCCGCGACGAAGACCGCCGGCTGCAGCGTCAGCCATTCGTTGAGCTGGCCGTAGATCAAGCCTTCCTGGCCGCCGTGAAGACGCTTGAGATATTCGCGGATCCGCTCCTTGCCGACGTAGACGCCGTCGAGGCCGATCTCGATGGTGCCGTCGTCGGCGAACAGGTCCGCCGCCTCGCCCCAGAGGCCGCGGTCGACGTAGAACCCGAAAGCCCGCTGCAGCTTCTTGACGGCGCGGGCCGCCTCCAGCTTCTCGACGCGTGCGGTCAATGCCGCGATTTCCGCCTCGATGCTCTCGCCCTCTGCTTGCGCGGACGGCGCGAGCGCGAGGGCCAGGCAGATCAGGATCCAGCGTTTCATGGCTCCTCCCCAAGCAATGCCGATCGTTCGTCGACCGTCCCGCAGGCGAGGACGATCCGCGATGCGAGTAGTCTAGCGCCCGCGGAAAAGGGTGTCCGGCACGATTTTCTGCCGGGTCCGCCGCCCGGCGGACCTGCGACCCCGCTCGCCGCGGATCGGCCGGCATCATGCCGTCTCGGCAAGCATTGCAAGGACGGTAGGAAAGCCGGGGAGGGAACGGAAGCGGGCGGCCGCGGCGCCGCCGGGCCCGCGGCGCGCGTCGGGTGCAGATTCGAGACGGCCGGCTACGCCCGTCCGCCGGTTTCAGCGCGGCGATAACGCTCGCCTCTGCCGAGGATCCGCCCGTTGTAGCTCGCGACGCCGAGCTCGAGGCTTTGCGCGATCCGCCGGGCGCGGACGACGAAGTGCTCGCAGGCGGCTGGCGGGCACTCCTCCGCGGCCGTCTCCTCGAAGAGCGCGAGCCAGCGATCGAAATGCTCCGCGTCGACCGGCAGCGGCGCGTGCACACGCATCGGGCTGCCCTGGTAGACGCCGGCCCCGAGCGCCACGGAGGACCAGAACAGGCACATCCGCTCGAGGTGTGCCTCCCAGTCCCGGATGCGTGCGTCGAACACGGGGCCGAGCAGCTCGTCGCGGCGAACCTTGGCATAGAACGCCCGCACGAGCCGCTCGATCATCGGCCCGTCGATGCCGGTGCGGGCCATCGCGTCGGCTACCGCGTCGCTGCGTCGGTCGGGTATCGGCATGTCGTCCTCGGGATGAAGTGCGTGCACTTTAGCGTGCGGCGGCGCCGGAGCGACATCCCCGGGCCGTTCGGAAAGTACGCATGCGCGCCTCGGAGCGCGGGCGGGAACCGCCGCGTGATCAGGCGCCGGCGAGCGCGGCGAGCACGCGCTCGGGCGTGAACGGATACTCCCGCATGCGCACGCCCGTCGCGTCGAAGAACGCATTCGCGATCGCGGCGGCGGCCGCCGCCATGACCTCCTCGCCCGCGCCGGAGTAGGGCTGGTCGAGCCGCTGCACGACGATGGGCGTGACCTCCGGGCAGTCCTCGAAGCGGATCACCCGGTAGCTCGCCCAGTCGAGGCTCGTGACGCCGTGCTCGTTGAACGTAACCTCCTCGAGCAGCATGCGGCTCGCGGTCTGCACGAGCTGGCCGACGATCTGCGCCTCGACGATCGCCGGGTTCACGACGAGCCCCGCGTCGATCGCGCCATAGAGGTGCTTCACCGCGACCTGCCCCGTCGCCTTGTTCACCTCGACCTCCGCGACGGCGCCGCCCCACGACGCGAGATGCGTGCCGAGGCCGATGCCGCGCCCCCGGACGACGTCGCCCTGCGTCTGCCCGGCGGCCCGGCGGGGCGTCCAGCCGGCGGCCTCGGCCGCCGCGTCGAGCACGCCGAGCCAGCGCTCGTCGGCGATGTTCCGCCTGCGGAACTCGTAAGGGTCCTCGCCCAGCCGATACGCGAGCTCGTCGATCGCCTGCTCCGACGTGAACGAAAGCGAGAGGTCCAGCGGCGAGCGCAGCCACGCGGCGCGCAGGTACCTGGCCGTGTCGAGCCGATGGTTGACGAGGCGCAGGTTGTCGATCGCGTACATCGCGCCGCAGTTCTGCGGGCTCACCTGCTGCGAGACCAGAAACGGCCACGGGACGGGCTCCGAGCCCATCGCGAGCTGCTGCGACGGCTCGATCAGGCTCCAGTTGTGATGCCAGCCGTGATACTCGTACGCGACGAGCTTGCCGGACTCGTCCGCCGCGGCGCGCACTTCGCCGACGTGCGCGGGCCCGTACGGATCCCAGCCGTGCTCGTCCCAGCGCATGAGCTGCACGCGGACCGGGGCGCCCGCGAGCTGCGACATGATCGCGGCGGCCTGCGCGACGTCGTCGTAGCAGCTGTGCCCGAAGGTGCCGGAGCTCTCGCAGTACTGCACGCGGATCTGCGCCTCGGGGAGCCCGAGGATCGGCGCGAGCACGCGGCGCGCGCCGTACGCGTCCTGCGACGAGCAGATCACGAGCGCGGAATCCGCCTTCACGTCCGCGAGCGCGCAGTTCGGCGCGAACGTCGCGTGCGCCTGATACGGGCAGCGCGTCTCGAACGACACCCGATGCGCGGCGCGCTCGAACGCATCGCCGACCGCGCCGCGCTCGAGCACGACGACGTCGTCGGTCTCGTCGGCGCGCATCGTGTCGTAAAGCGCGTCGAAGGCCGGCAGCGACGGCGTGTCGTCCCACGTCACGCGCAGATCCCGCGCGGCGCGGACCGCGTCCCACTCGTTCTCGGCGACGACGCCGAGAAAATCGCCGCGGCGCAGCAACCGCGCGCCGGGGATGTGCGCGATCGACGTCTCGTCGACCTCGATGACCTTCGCGCCCGCGCCGTACGCGCGCTGCCCGCGCGGCCGCACGACGCGGCCGTGCAGCATGCCCGGCAGGCGCAGGTGCTGGATGTACGTGTACGTGCCGGCGACCTTCGCGGGCAGGTCCTTGCGCGGCGCGCGCACGCCGACGATCTCGTAGTCCTCGGGCGACTTGACCGGCGCGGTGCCCGTGAACGGGATCTCGAAGAGCCGGCCGCCGATCAGCTCCCCGTAGGTCACTCGTCTATCCGTGCCCGGGGCCGTCACGACGCCGTGCTCGACCCGCAGCTGCTCGACGGGCGCGCCGAGCCGCTCGGATGCGAGCCTCAGCAGCGCCTGGCGCGCCTCGGCCGCCGCGCGCCGGACCTGCGGCCCGCCCCGCGCGACGGACGCGCTCGAGTACGTGCCGCCCTGGTTCGGCGTCACGTGCGTGTCGTGCTGCGCCGTCGAGATCTGCTCGAGCGCGAGGTCGAGCTCCTCCGCCGCGATCTGCGGCAGCGCCGTGGTCGTGCCCTGACCGAGCTCGACGAAGCCGATGTAGAGCGTCGCCGTGTTGTCGGCGTGGATCGCGAGCCACGTGTCGATGAGCTCGGCGTCCGGCGGACCCGCGGCCGCGCCGCGCGCCTCGGTCTGCGCACGTCCGGGCCGTGCGGTCAGGCCGAGGCTGAAGCCGACGACGAGCGCACCGCCGGCTTTCAGGAATGCGCGCCGGCTGATCGGCGCGGCGGCGGCCTGCGCGTCCTTCGCCGACGGGGCCGTGCTCATGCCTCGCTCCGCATGCTCTCGGCCGCGCGCCGGATCGCGCTGATGATGCGGGGATAGGTGCCGCAGCGGCAGATGTGGCCGTTCATCGCCGAGCGAATCTCCGCGTCGCTCGGCGACGCGTTCCGCTCGAGCAGCTCCGCGGCCTTGACGATCATGCCGTTGTAGCAATACCCGCACTGCGGCGCCTGCTCGTCGAGCATCGCCTGCTGGATCGGATGCAGCGCCGGGACGTTCTCGAGCCCGCGCCGCGCGGCGAACCACGCGGGGAGCCCTTCGAGGGTCGTAATCTCCTGCCCTTCGACGGACTCGGCGGGCGTCACGCACGCGCGCCGCTCGACGCCGTCGATGAGCACCGAGCACGCGCCGCACTGGGCGAGGCCGCAGCCGAAGCGGGGCCCCTTCAGCTCGAGGTCGTTCGCGAGCACGTAGAGCAGCGGCGTGTCGGGCTCGGCGCTGACGACGTGCTCGCGGCCGTTGACGCGGATGCGAATGTCGATGGCCATCGAGCCCGAACATTACTACAAATGCGTGCCGCGGGGCACGCTCGCCGTCAGAAGCGCATCGTCAGGCTCACCCCGTACTCTCTCGGCGCATCGACGCCGCTGAAATCGAACTGCCAGATGCTGTCCATGAACCCGGAGTTCAGATACACCTCGTCGGTGATGTTGGTGACGAAGGCGGCCAGCTCCCACGTCGCGTCGGCGGGCGCGTACACCGCGCGCGCGTTCCATCGCCAGATGTCGCCGGCCGGCGCGTTGCTCGGGCCGCCGTAGATGTCCGGCCTGAAGTTCGGGATCTGCGAGCGCCAGAAGTGGCCGTTATAGTTGCCGTCGAGCCGCAGCCGCAGATTGGCGCCCGCGCGGCCGACCGCCCAGTCGTACTCTCCCCAGAGGTGATAGGTCTTCTCCGGCGCGCCGCCGAACTCCGTGTTCTCGGTGAACTGCGCCGTCGGATTCACGTTGATGTAGGCCGTATCGAGCCAGCCGAGGTCGGCGCCGAATCGCAGCCGGTCCGTCGCGCGGAACGCGAGCTCGAGCTCGAGCCCGTCCGCCTCCGCGTCCGCCGCATTGGCGGTGAACACTTCGGTGATCGGGTCGCCCGTCGCGCGGTCGATGACCGATTGAGCGGCCTGCACGCCGACCCAGTCCATCATGAAGTACGTCGCGTTCAGCCTGAGCCGTCCGCCGAGCAGGTCCGCGCGCAGCCCGAGCTCGGTGTTCTCGATGATCTCCGGGTCGAACGGCGTGATGAACGTGCCGAGCGAATCGCCGCTCAGGTCCGCGCCGCCCGCCGTGAAGCCCTCGCTGTAGTTCAGATACACCATGACGTTGTCCGTCACGTCGTAGCTCGTCGCGAACCGGTACGTGGTCTCGTCGAACTCGGCCGGCACGAGCGTCGCCGGGTCGGCCAGGGGGCTCGTGACGGCGCGCTTCGGGTCGATGAACCCGTGATCCCACAGCGTCGGCCGCTCCTCGACGAATCCCGCGGCTTGTCCGCCGTCGAGATCGAGCACGTAGAAGGTGTTCTCCTGGTCGTGATAGCGGAACCCGACGGTAACGTCCCAGCGGTCGGTGATGTCGAACGTCACGTCGCCGAAGATCGCGAAGCCCTTCTGGCGGTCGAGCTCGCCGCGATCGTGCGCGTCACCGGTGCCGTTGAAGCCGACCACGGTCGCGAACAGCGGCACCCAGGCGTTGAACGCGTCGCAAGGCCGCGGCCAGCCGTCGACGCTGTTCGGGTCGAGCGACGGATCGATCGTCGGAAACTGCCCGTTGCCGCTCAGTATCGACGGATTGAGGGCCGGATCCGAGCTGCTGAAGTCGAAGCCGTAGTCGGCCGGCGTGCGCTGGCACGTCTCGCTCGCGAGCACGTCGTCGTAGCTCAGCGTCTGAGGAATGCCGGCGTCGATCGTGCGGAAGAAGCCGGGCGGCGGCGCATTGGGGCCGGCGTACGGGCCGCTGTTCGGATCGGATCCGCCGGCGCCCCCGCCCCAGCCCTCCGGGAAGCTCCAGTCGGAATGGGACCACTCCGTCTCCCGCTCCCGTTCGGTCTGATCCCACTTGAACGCGCCGGCGACGACGTGCACGCGTCCCCGGTCGAAGTTGAACTGCAGCTCGTGGCTGTCGAACTCGCGAAAGCCGACGTTGTAGTTCGTGAAGAAGTTGAATTCCGCGCCGGCGAAATCGGTCCACTGCTCGTCGAGCAGCTCCGTGCGGCCGAACGTGTACCGCATCGAGACGGCGTCGCTGATGTCGTAGTCGACGATGAAGGTCGTCGCGTCGGCCTCGACCTCGTTCGGGCTCGTCAGCGCCTTCGTGGACTCGAATTCGTCGAGCTCGCCGCCCGGGCATCCGGCGACCTGCGACTTGCAGTCGAACCCTCTGCCGCCGGCCGCGAGGCTGGCGATGTGGTGGGCTTCGGCGATGCCGATCTGCCAGCCGAACCGGTAGGCGACGTCGAAGTTGATGAAGGTCTGCAAGCCCGCGGTCGTGTTGACCTGGTCGTCGGTCTGATGGATGAGGCGCAGGCTCAGGCTGTCGGTCGGCGTCCAGAGCAGGTCCCCGCGGAAGGCCTCGTTCTCGAGGAGGCCGTGGTCGATGCCGGTCGTGATGCTCTTCACGTAGCCGTCTTTCTTGTAGGAGGCGAGCGTCCATCGGCTGAGGAGGTTCTCGCTCAACGGGACGTCGATCGACGCGCTGACGTCGCGCCGGTCGAACGAGCCTGCGTTGAGCCTGATGGTCGCGCCGAGCTGGTCCTGCGGAGGCTGCGTGTAGATCATGACGGAGCCGCCCGCGGAGTCGCGGCCGACCAGCGTCCCTTGCGGCCCGCGCAGCACTTCGACGCGCTCGAGCTCGACGAACTGGCGCTGCAGGAGCCCCGCGTCGGACACTTGCCAGACGCCGTCGACGTAGACGCCGACGTTCGGGATGCCGCGCATGGTCAGCGTGGAGTTGGTGGTGCCGCGGCCGTTGCCGTAGAAGAGGACGTTCGGCACGTTCGCGGTCAGGTCCTGGACGTTCTCGATGTTGCGCAGATCCAGGTCCCCGGCGTTGATGGCGGTGACGGCCAACGGCGTGTCCTGCACGGTGACCTCCCGGCGGGTGGCCGTCACGATGACTTCTTCGAGGGGCGTGTCGCTTCGCTGCGCCCATGCTCCGGGCAGGCTGCCGAGTCCCGCCAACGCCGCGGCTACCGCGGCGCCGAGTGATGTAGGTTTCATCCCGTTCCCCCTGTCGTTCGGTGCGCCGACTGGCCGTATCGCAGTGGCGAGAAATGTCAGTGTAATACCGTCGCGTATATAGGAGCAATTGGCGGGGCGGCCGTTCGGAACAAATTTGCGGCGCCGATTGGCTAGGGTGCGTCGATCGAGGCCGGCGACGAAGGCGAAGCGTGCAACGCAGACGAAGTCGGCAACGAAGACGCAGTCAGGAACGAAAGGCGAAAGTCAGGAACGAAGGCGAGGCCAGGAACGAAGGCTGTCGACGTCGGCGCGAGGGGCGGGCGCCGCGTGCAAAGCGAGTTTCGGGCCGCCGTGTACACATCGATGTGGGCTGCGGGCGCGCCATCCATGGCGCGCGCTCCCGAGACGCCCTTCGCACACGGCGCCCGCCTTGGACGTCCCGTGTGCTCCGGCGGCCGGGCTCTTCGGCGCCTTCCTTGGCGTCCTCTTTCTCTTGGTGTGCGCTTCGGCGATCGGCGCTCGGTTTCGCGGCGGTTATGCTGCGCGGCGCGCGTTCTCCAGGACCAGCACGCCCGCGCCGGTGTTCGAGATCGGCGTGTGGTAGTGCTTGTGGACGACGTTCACGTCGTCGTCGAGCGCGCCGCGCATCACGAGCCACATGATCACCTCGACGCCCTCGGTGCCCGCGTTCTCGATGATCTCCGCGGTGGTCTGCGACGCGAGCCAGTCCGGGTCGCTGATCACGCTCTCCATCGTCTTCAGGTCGTAGTCGACGTTGATCAGCCCGGCCCGCTCGCCCTGCAGCTGATGCGACATGCCGCCGGTGCCGAAGATCACGACCTTGAGGTCCTCGGGGTAGGACTCGATCGCCCTGCGCAGGGCCTTGCCGAGCGTGTAGCAGCGCCGGGCCGTCGGGATCGGATGCTGCACCGTGTTGACGGCGAGCGGGACCACCTTGACCGGCCAGCGGGGAAGGTGCCGCCACATCAGCGCCATCGGCACGACGAAGCCGTGATCGACGAGCATCTCCTGGCACGTCGCGATGTCGATCTCCTGCTCGATCAGCGCTTCGGCAATGTGCCACGAGAGCTGGGCGTCGCCCTCGAAGCTCGCGAGCGTCTTGAGGCCCCAGCCTTCGTCCGCGTTGTCGTAGCGGTCCGCGCAGCCGAGCGCGAACGTCGGGATGTTGTTCAGGAAGAAGTTGAGGCCGTGGTCGTTGTAGACGACGACCGCGACGTCGGGATCGACCTCCGCGAGCCAGGCCTTGACCGGCTCGTAGCCGTCGAAGAACCGCTTCCAGTAGGGCGTGCCCTCGAGCTTCTCGGTCATCGCGTTGCCGATCGCAGGGATATGCGACGTGGTGACGCCGCCGACGATCCTAGCCATTCCAGTACCCTCCGCGGTGCTCGAGCTTCTCGACGAGGCCGCGGCCCTTGGCCTCCAGCGCCGCCTTGAACTCCTCGGTCGAGATCCCTTTGAATGCCGCGCCCGCGTCCTGCACCGTGAAGCCGCGCGGCACGGCGAGCTTCGCCAGGTAGTAGATGTTCGCGCCGAGCCGCAGCAGAGTCAGGAAGTCGTCCTCGAGGAGCGCCTTCTTCTGCTCGGGCGTGAGGCCGAACTTGTCCGCGTACGCGGCCTTGTCCCTCGCGAACTCCTCCCGGTTCGCTGCGTGGTTGAACGAGAAGAGCAGCTTGTTCAAGCCGTAGGCCGAATGCGCCGTCTTCCCGTCGAACACGTACGTCCCGGGAATCGAGTCGTACTCGTGCTTTCGCCAGCTCATCTTTCGAAGTCCGTGCTTTTCGATGGCTTCACTTTTCGCTGATATCGGACGGCGAGTCCAGGGACTTAAGGCGACAAAAATGGTATATTTCGCAGAATCTCGGTTTTCCGAAGCCAAGTTGCCTTGAACCGAAAAGTGAATGTCCCGGCCGTTCCGACCGTCGCCTTCTACGGCGAGCCGGCGGAGTGGTCCACGTCGGCGCTGCTGCACTCCGAGCCGCTGATCGAGCGCAGCCGCCTGCATGCGTGGAGGATTCGGCCTCATCGCCACAGCAGCCTCGCGCAGCTCTTCTGGCTCACGCGGGGCGGCGGCGAGGGCCGGTTCGACGGCGAGCGCCGTGCGCTGGCCGCGCCGTGCGTCGTCGTCGTGCCCGAGCTGTGCGTGCACGAGTTCGAGTGGGGCGAGGATTCGGAGGGCTACGCGCTGTCGATCGCGTCGGCCCTCGTGCAGGATCTGCGCAGGCAGATCGGCGCGCCCGCCGGCGCTTTCACGGAGCCGGACGTGCTCCCGGCGCACGAGGATCGCGAGTACCTCGATCTGCTGTTCGCGCGTATTCAGGAGGAGTACGTTCATACCCGTCCGCTGAAGGAGGCGCTGCTCGAGAGCCTCGTGAAGGCGCTCGCGATCTGGATCGCGCGCCGCACCGCTGCCGCACGCCGGCCGGAGAGCGCGAGCCGGAGCGCGTTCCACTTCGAGCGGTTCATGGCGCTGCTCGAGCGGCACCACCGGTCGGGCTGGACGGTCGCGGACTACGCGAAGGCGCTCGGCATCACGCCCGCGCACCTGAATGCGGTCTGCCGGGAGACGAGCGGCTCGAACGCGCTCCACCTGATCCACGAGCGCGTGCTGCTCGCCGCGCGCCGCGAGCTCGCGTACACGGACAAATCGATTGCGGACGTCGCCGCGAGCCTCGGCTTCAAGGAGCCGTCGTACTTCACGCGATTCTTCAAGCGCTCGATGGGGATGACGCCGAAGCAGTACCGGCGCCGCAGCGGCACGCTCGCGGGCTGAGTCAGTGCGTCATCATGTACACGGCGATGTTGACGCCGATCCGCAGGCCGAGATTCGCCTTGTCGCCGGGATAGCGCGGGTCGTCCGCCCACTGCCACGAGTCGGACACGTCGTTGTTGTGCGCGATCAGCACCATCAGCCGGCCGTCGTCGTCCTCGATGCCCCGCCAGTGCGGTATGCGGCCGTCGCCGAGCCATCCGCCGCCGCCGCGCAGCAGCGAGCCCATGTGCGGGATCTGCGTGCGGGGCAGCTCGGAGAGGTCGTAGACGATGTTCAGCACCGGGTGATCGGGCGGCAGGTCGATGATCGGGCGATCCGGGAAGACACGCTTGATGCCCTGCTCGAAGCCGATCCAGTCGTACGAGCCGAAGAAGCTGTCGGAGAACAGGAAGCCGCCGCGGAGGAGATACTCGCGCAGCTGCGCGACCTGCCAGTCCGTCAGCTGCCAGTTGCCCGCGAGCCCGACGATCAGGAACGGCCAGTAGTAGACGTCGTCCTCGTGATCGAGATTAACGGGCTGCTCGACCGAGCGCACGTCGATGCGGGTGAAGCGGCGCAGCAGCTGCGCGAGCGTGCGATCGCCCTTCGGGTAGTCGACGGTCCAGGTCGTCCCGCCCCGCAGCCAGTTGTAGCCGCCGCCCGGGTACATCAGACGGCCGACGACGAGCTCGCCCGGCACGTCGTAGTCCGGCGGCAGCGGCGTCAGCGCGTCGTAGCCCTCGAAGGGCAGATACTCGCGGAACGGCTGCTGGGCCTGCCCCGGCATGGACACGCACGCCGCCGCGGCCAGCAAGGCGAGGACGGTTCGGCGCATGCGCAGCAGTCTAGACATCCTGCAAACGATAGCAAATCAGCGGCATGCGCCGCGGCTCCAGGCGGCCGCACGTGGCCGGCCGGCCGCGTTCGCCGGCGCCGGGCACGACGAGCGCCGCAAGGCTTCACACCGGGCCGTTCCCGCGCTAGCGTGCTAACCCCGAGCACCGGTCGCCGCGGCCGGCCCCATTTCCCCGCAGAGTATGGAGCTGATGGCAACGACCCATTCCGCCGAATCGGAAAAAACCATCCTGGGCCACCCCCGCGGCCTCTTCGTGCTGTTTTTCGCCGAGATGTGGGAGCGCTTCTCGTATTACGGGATGCGGGCCCTGCTCATCTTTTACTTGACGCAGCACTGGCTCTTCTCGGATGAGCGCTCGTCGGTCATCTACGGCGCGTACACGGCGCTCGTCTACATCACCCCCGTCCTCGGCGGCTACATCGCGGACCGCTATCTCGGGCAGCGCAAAGCGGTGCTGTTCGGCGCGGTGCTGCTGACGTTCGGGCATTTTCTGATGGCATTCGAGGGCTCCGGCGGGCAGGCCGATCCGGTCATCAACGTCTTCTGGCTCGCGCTGTCGTTCATCATCGTCGGATCCGGCTTCCTGAAGGCGAACATCTCCGTGATCGTGGGCCAGCTCTACTCGCGCACGGACGTCCGCCGCGACGCCGCGTACACCATCTTCTATATGGGCATCAACGTCGGCGCCGCGTTCGGGACGATCGTGGCCGGCTACCTCGGCCAGACCTACGGCTGGAGCTACGGCTTCGGCGCGGCCGGCGTCGGCATGCTGCTCGGCCTCATCGTCTTCGCGTGGGGCAAGCCGCTGCTGATGGGGAAGGGCGAGGCGCCGGATCCCGAGCGGCTCTCGTCGCGGGTCGCGGGCATGAAGTTCGAGTGGCTGCTCTACGTGATCGGCTTCGCCGCCGTCGCCGTGAGCTGGGCGCTGATCCAGTTCCAGCAGCTCGTCGGCTGGCTGCTGTTCAGCTTCGGCCTGGTGCTCGTGGTGTATGTGCTGGGGTACGCAGTCGTCAAGCTCCCGCGCGAGGACCGGGACCGGATCTTCGCGGCGATGTTCCTGATCGTCGGCTCGATCCTGTTCTGGGCGCTGTTCGAGCAGGCGGGATCGTCGCTGAACCTGTTCACGGACCGCTACGTGGATCGCGCGGGCGTGCCCGCGGCGGTGTTCCAGTCGATCAATCCGATCTACATCATCATGTTCGCGCCGCTGTTCGCGTGGCTGTGGACCTTTCTCGGGCGGCGAGGGCTCGAGCCGTCGGCTCCGGCCAAGTTCGGCTTCGCGATGATGCAGCTCGGCGCCGGCTTCCTCGTCCTCGTCGCGGGCGCCTACGCCGTCGGCATCGAGAACCTGACGCCGGTCATCTTCATCTTCCTGATCTATCTGCTGCACACGACCGGCGAGCTCTGTCTCTCCCCGGTCGGGCTGTCCGCGATGAACCGGCTCGCCCCGGCGCACATGGCGAGCCTGATCATGGGCACGTGGTTCTTCGCATCGGCCACCGGCAATTTCGCTGCGGGCCTGATCGCGGCGGCGACGGGCGCCGAGGAGGCGGTGGGCGCGGGCGCCGCGAAGGAAACCGTGCTCGGCGTCTACACCACCGTCGGCTGGGTCGCGATCGGGGTCGGCGTCGGCATCCTTGCCGTCTCGCCGCTGATCAAGCGGCTGATGCACCTCGATACGCTGCGCGACGCGGACGACACCGCGGCCGGCGAGCCGGCCGAGCCGGTCGCGTCCGGCGCGTAGGCGGGGCGCCGTCGCGGCCCGCCGCCGCTTCGACGCCCTTCCAGACATCGGGGAAGTCTCCGTGTTGGGGAGGGCGGGCAGGTTTGCTAGATTGGCGGGCAATGTTCACGCGATGCGCAGCGTTCCGAGCGCTCCTGTCCGCGATGTGCGCGGCGCTTCTGTGCGCGCACGCGCAGGCGCAGCTCGCGCCGTTCGAGCGGCTTCCCGCCGCGGAGCTCGCGGTCATTGCGCCGTCGGCGCGCGTCGTCGGCGAGCCCGGCTCGATGCGCATCGCGCCGGCCCCGTGCCCGAGCACGGACGAGCCCGGGCTGCGCCGGCGCATCCTCGAGATCGCCGCGCAGGAGTGGGGCTACTTCGGCTTCCACGTCGTCGACGAGACGGCCATCGACGACGATGACGGGGATCGCTTCCGCCGACCCCGCCGGCCGTTCTCGTGGCTCGACCCGGCCGAGTCCGCCCGCGTCGCCGCGTCGATCGCCGGGTACTGGGCAGTGACGCGCGACGGCGCGTGGATACTGGAACGGCAGAACGCGCACTGGAACGGCCCGGAAGGCATCGCTGCGCGGTGGCGCGATCCGTGGTCGGCGGCGTTCATCTCGTGGGTCATGTGCGAGAGCGGGCTCGGCAGCGAGGAGCGCTTCCGGCGTCACATCGCCCATCACGTCTACATTGATCAGGCGATCGAAGCGCGCGACCATCCCGCGTCCGCCGCGGCCTTCGTCGCGTACGACGTCGGCGAGCGGCCGCTCGAGCCGGGCGACCTGGTGTGCCGCGCGCGCCGCGGCGCCTATCGCTCGATCGCGGAACGGCGGCGGGATATCGGGGTCGGCGTGCGCTCGCATTGCGACATCGTCGTCGGCATCGAGCCCGCGCGCGGCCGGATCCTGGCGATCGGCGGTAACGTGCGCGGCAGGGTGAGCCTGAAGCTCCTGCCGGCCGCGTTCCGGCCGCCCGGCGACGAGCACGTCGCGACGTCGATCGGTCGGGGCGGGCGAAGCGTGTTCGCGCACCTCAAGCTGCGTGCGCCGTCGGTCGAGGCCGACGCGTTCGGGCACACCTCGACGCTGCGCGCGGTGGCGGCGCGCGCGGACCGGCGCGTCGCGCTCGAGCGCACGCTCGCGGGAGAGCTCCGCACGGCGCCGGGCGCCGCGTTCGAGGTGCCCGCGCCGCTGTCGAGCGGGCCCGCGGCCGCGTCGCCGTGACGTCGGCGGCCAGGCCGTCGACCGGGCCTCGGGGACCGGGCCGTCGATCGACGCGGCGTCCCCTCGTTCCGGACGCGGGCGCGCGCGATCAGTAGGTGCGGGCGCGCCGCTCGAGCCCGGTTTCGCTGAGTATCGTGCTCGCGATTTCCTCGATCGACGAGTGCGTCGCGTCGATGTACGGGATGCCGAAACGCCTGAACAGCGCCTCCGCGGCGCGCAGCTCGTACGCGACCCGCTGCGGGCTCGAGTAGCGGCCCGTCGGACGGCGCTCCGCGCGGATCGCGCGCAGCCGCTCCGGCGAGATCGTGAGGCCGTAGAGCTTGTCGCGATAGGGGGCGATCGCGCCCGGCAGCGCCTCGGCTTCCAAATCGTCGTCGTCGAGGGGGTAGTTCGCCGCGAACACGCCGTACTGCAGCGCCAGGTACAGGCACGTAGGCGTCTTTCCCGATCGGGACACTCCGAGCAGGATCAGCTCCGCCTGGGAGTAGAGCCGCTCGTTGCGGCCGTCGTCCGTAGCGAGCGCGAAGTCCATCGCGCGGATACGGTAGTTGTACGAGCGGGACTCGGAGATGTCGTGCGGGCGCTTGTGCGTCGGCAGCGACTTCTTCCCGAGCGCCCGCTCGAGCGGATCGAGGAACGCGTCGAACAGGTCGAGCATCACGCCGTTCGAGCCGTGCACGATCGCGCGCACCTCCGGGATGAAGAGCGTGGAGAACACGATGGGCGGCCGGCCGTCGTTCTCCGCGGTGCGGTCGATGATCTCCGCGACCTTCCTCGCCTTCTCCGCGGTATCGACGAACGGCAGCGTGACCGCCTTGATGTCGATGCCTTCGAACTGCGCGAGCAGGCTGTTGCCGAGCTGCTCCGCGGTGACGCCGGTGAGATCGGAGACGAAATAGACCGTGCGGCGTACCATAGCCTGACATTCTCATGCGTATGCGGCATTGGCAAGGAGCGTCATGAGCAACTACATCGTGCCGTTCTCCGAATGCGGGATGGAGGATGTCGCCAGGGTCGGCGGCAAGAACGCGTCGCTCGGAGAGATGATCCGCGAGCTTTCCGGCCTCGGTATCCTCGTCCCGGACGGGTTCGCGACCACCGCGGAAGCGTACCGCGAGTTCCTCGCGACCGACGGCCTCGACAAGCGCATCCATGCGCAGCTCGACTCGCTGGACGTCGACGACGTGGCCGAGCTCGCGAAGCGAGGCCGCGCCGTGCGGGAGGCGATCATGAGCACGCCTCTGCCGAAGCCCCTCGAGGAGGCCGTCACCGAGGCCTGGCGCCGGGTCGCTCCGACCCCGGACACGGCCTTCGCCGTGCGCTCCTCGGCGACGGCCGAGGATTTGCCCGAGGCGTCGTTCGCGGGTCAGCAGGAAACGCTGCTCAACGTCGTCGGCATCGACGCGATCATCCGCGGGATCCGTCAGGTGTTCGCGTCGTTGTTCAACGATCGCGCGATCGCGTACCGTGTCCACCACGGCTTCCGGCACGAGGACGTCGCGCTGTCCGCCGGCATCCAGCGCATGGTGCGCGCCGACCTCGGCTCGGCCGGCGTCATGTTCACGCTCGATACGGAGTCCGGCTTCCGCGACATCGTGCTCATCACGTCGGCGTACGGGCTCGGGGAGAGCGTCGTGCAGGGCTCGGTCAATCCCGACGAGTTCTACGTGTACAAGCCGGCGCTCGAGTCCGGCAAGGTCGCGATCGTGCGCAAGAACCTCGGCAGCAAGGCGACGCGCATCGTCTACTCGAGCGACCCGGAGAAGCGCGTCGAGGTCGTCGACGTCGACCCGCGGGATCGGGCGAGATTCTCGCTGAGCGACGCGGACGCGACCGAGCTCGCGAAGCAGGGCGTCATCATCGAGAAGCACTATGGCCGTCCGATGGACATCGAGTGGGCGAAGGACGGCGAGACGGGCGAGCTGTTCATCCTGCAGGCGCGGCCGGAGACCGTGCAGAGCCGCGCCGCGGAGGGGCGGGTCAGGTTCAGGCTCAAGGAACGAGGGCCTGTCCTCGCGCAAGGGCGCAGCATCGGTCAGCGCATCGGCAGCGGCAGGGCGAAGGTCGTCCAGGACCCGGGCTCGATACACCTGATCGAGGACGGCGACGTGCTCGTGACGGACATGACGGATCCCGACTGGGAGCCCGTGATGAAGCGGGCCGCGGCGATCGTGACGAACCGCGGCGGCCGGACCTGTCACGCGGCGATCGTCGCGCGCGAGCTCGGCATCCCGGCCGTCGTCGGCTGCGGGAACGCGACGGACACGGTGCCGCACGGCCGTCTCGTCACCGTGTCGTGCGCGGAGGGCGACGAGGGCTACGTGTACGACGGCGCGCTCGACTACGAGGAGCAAACGATCGAGACCGGAACGATGCCGGAGATCCCGGTCAAGATCATGATGAACGTCGGCAACCCGGACCGCGCGTTCGCGTTCGCGTCGATCCCGCATCGCGGCGTCGGGCTCGCGCGCGTCGAGTTCATCATCAACCGGATGATCGGCGTGCATCCGCTCGCGCTGCTCGAGTACGGCGCGCAGGAGGCGGACGTGCGCGCGCGCATCGACCAGATGGCGGCCGGGTACGCGGACCCGGTCACGTTCTTCGTCGAGAAGCTCGCCGAGGGCATCGCCAGCATTGCCGCCGCGTTCGCGCCGGAGCCCGTGATCGTGCGCTTGTCGGACTTCAAGTCCAACGAGTATGCGAACCTGGTCGGCGGGAAGCGCTACGAGCCGGCCGAGGAGAATCCGATGCTCGGCTTTCGCGGCGCGTCGCGTTACCTCGACGCGTCGTTCAAGCCGTGCTTCGAGCTCGAGTGCCGGGCTCTGAAGCGGGTGCGCGAGGAGATGGGGCTCACGAACGTCGCCGTCATGGTGCCGTTCGTGCGCACGGTCGAGGAAGGCCGACAGGTCGTCGCGCTGCTCGCCGAGAACGGGCTCGCCCGCGGGCGGGACGGCTTGAGGATCATCATGATGTGCGAGATCCCGTCGAACGCGCTGCTCGCGGACGCGTTCCTCGACCATTTCGACGGCATGTCGATCGGATCGAACGACATGACCCAGCTCGCGCTCGGCGTCGACCGCGACTCGGACAGGGTCGCGGCGCTGTTCGACGAGCGCGACGAGGCGGTCAAGATGCTGCTCGCGATGGCGATCGAGGCCTGCACGCGGCGGGGCAAGTACATCGGCATCTGCGGCCAGGGGCCGTCCGATCACCTGGACTTCGCGCAGTGGCTGCTCGAGCAGGGCATCGAGAGCATCTCGCTGAACCCGGACTCGGTCATCGACACGTGGCTCTACCTCGGCGAGCACCTGCCGAAGACCTGACGACCAAAAAAGGTGTCAGACACCTTTTCCACCGAAAAAGGTGTCAGACACCAATTTTCCCAATTTCGGAAAAAAGGTGTCAGACACGAATTTGCGGG
>Ga0079224_100000985_pt1 | contig 31038 bp, 32 predicted proteins | sample Stecom2015_FD_80414 | JGI IMG/M metagenome (GOLD analysis project Ga0079224, IMG submission 80414) | Agricultural soil microbial communities from Utah to study Nitrogen management - Steer compost 2015 | ecosystem: Environmental > Terrestrial > Soil > Agricultural land | place: USA: Utah... | reverse complement strand
CTGCCCACCTGGCAGCCGGAGCGCCTCGCGGCCATGCTGGACGCCTACGACGTCACCCCGGAAACGCTGCTCTACCGGTTCAGCGAGCTGTTGCCGCGCTTTTTCGGCCTCAAGGTGCACTTCCTGCGCTTCAACGAGGTGGGCGGCAGCTACCGCCTCTACAAGCAGCTCAACATGAGCCAGCTGTCGCTGCCCACCGGCTTTGACCTGCGGGAACATTACTGCCGCCGCTGGCTCACCATCCGCCTGCTGCGGGAGCTGGCCGAGGCCGAGCAGGGGCCGGCCGCGGCGGAGCACAGGCCGCTGCCGGGCATCCAGCGGTCCCGCTTCCTGGAGTCGCAAAAGCAGTTCCTGTGCCTGGGCTTTGCCCGCCGGGACAACCTGCCGCCCTACTTGCGCACCAGCGTCATCCTGGGGATGCGCATCGACGACGAGCTGGCCCAAGTGGTCCGGTTCGCCAGCGATCCGGCCATCCCCGAGGGGCTCCTCAACGAAACGTGCGAGCGGTGTCCCCTGTCGCCCCCGGAGTGCAGCGAGCGGGCCGCACCTCCCACCCGCTGGCAGCAGCAGCAAATGATTGAGGAGCGCCGCCGCGCGCTGGCGCTCCTCATGGAAGAACAATCCCCGGCCGCCTCCCAGGCGGTCTGAGGCGCCGCCGGTGCCCCAGGCAGACGGCGGCTACCGCACGACCCCTTCGGCCGCGAGCCGCTCCACGTCCTCCGCCGTGTAGCCCAGCAGCTGCTGCAGCACTTCCGCGGTATGCTGGCCCAAAGTGGGCGGCGGTCCCCCCGGGCGAGCCGGCGTCCCGCTCATGTGCTGCAAGGGACTGCCCACCAGATCCACCCGCCCCGCGGTGCTGTGTTCCACCGGCCAGCGCATGCCCCGGTGGCGGGCCAGCTCCGACTCAAACACCTGCTGGAGCCCCCACACCGGCGCGGCCGGCACCTTGGCCTCGGCCAGGGGCGCCAGCCACTGCGCGGTGGGGCGCTCCCGGAGCACGGCCTGCAGCAGGGGGATGAGCACGTCCCGGTTGGCCACCCGGGCCGGGTTGGTGGCAAACCGCGGGTCCTGCGCGAGCTCGGGCCGGCCGATGACCTGACAAAACCGCTCAAACTGCTGGTCGTTGCCCACCGCGAGCACCATGTAGCCGTCGGCGGTGGCAAAGAGCTGGTAGGGCACGATCTGGGCGTGGGCATTGCCCAGGCGCTTGGGCTCCCGGCCCGACACCAGGTACGCCTGGGCCAGGTTGGCCATGGCCGCCACCCCGGCATCCCACAAGGACATGTCCACGTACTGGCCCCGCCCCGTCAGCTCCCGGGCCCGCAGGGCAGCTTGGATGGCCACCACCGCGTAGAGCCCGCACAAAATGTCCACCCACGCCACGCCCACCTTCATGGGCGCTCCGCCGGGCTCGCCCGTCACGGACATGATGCCGCACATGCCCTGCACCGCGAAGTCGTAGCCGGGCAAATGGCGCATGGGGCCCGTCTGGCCAAAGCCGCTGATGGACACGTAGACGAGGCGCGGATTGACCGCCGAGAGGCTGGCATAATCCAGTCCGTAGCGGGCCATGTCGCCGGGCTTCAAATTCTCGATGAGCACGTCGCTCTTGGCCGCCAGCTCCCGCACGATGCCCTGGCCCGCCTCGGTCTTGATGTTCACCGCGACGCTGCGCTTGCCCCGGTTGACCGAGAGGAAGTAGGCGCTCTCGGTGCCGGCAAAGGGCGGCCCCCAGTGCCGGGTTTCGTCGCCGCGGCTGGGGTCCTCGATCTTGATGACATCGGCGCCCAAATCGGCCAAAATCTGGGTGGCAAAGGGCCCGGCCAGCACCCGGGACATGTCCAGCACCCGCACACCCGCCAAGGCCTGGGGCGCGTCCTGGGGCGGCGCGTCCTGGCCGCCCCGCTCCCGCACCGCATCCATCACGCCACAACCCGCCCGTCCTGCGCCAAAGGCTTGCCGTCAATCAGGAACGTCGCGTCCCGGATGACCATGTCCAAATGCACCCCGCACGCGTGGGTGCCGCCGTAAAACAGGTCGCTCCCCAAGGCCACGTGCACGTTGCCCGCCGCCTTTTTCTCTTCTTCGAAATCGTTGTTGCGCAGCGCCATGGGATTGAGGCCGAGGCCGATCTCGGCGATGTGGTCCGCGCCCGGCACCGTGTCCAGGATCTGCTGGAGCCGCCGGGCCCGCTGGCCGCCTTTTACGGAAACCACTTTGCCCCGGCGCACTTCGATGTAGATGGGGTCGTCCCCTGCCCCGATCTTGGCCACAGGACCATCGATGACCAGGGTCCCCTCAGCGGTGCCCGCCAGCGGCCGCTGGGAGATTTCGCCGTCGGAGAAGGCCGCCTCCCGGCCCGGCTCCCGGGCGATGCCGCACTCCACGATGACCGGGTGGCCCATGACCGGTTCCTTGGTGACGCCCGCGGTAAACTGGGTGCCCATGGCCGAGGTCACCGTCACCTGCGAGCCCGCGGCCCACACGTCGGCCAGCCGGTGCCCCAGCCGGTCCAGCTCCTCGTAGTCGGCCAAGGCCGCGCCCCGGGTCCAGTTGTCCATGGAGCGCATGACCATGGACAAGGCCCGCAGCCGCTTTTGCCCCAAAAGCTCCGCCACCTTGCGGGAGTAGGTGGGCGCGCCCGACGCGCCCGTGAGGCCAATGATGACGTCGGTGCGCTCCAGCCCCGCGTCCAAGATGGCCGTGAGCTCCGTGGCGCGGTCGTTGTGCCGGGCCGGCATGACGGCCAGGGTAAATTCCCCGCCCGCCTCCTGCACCGCCCCCGCCAGCGCCCACGCCATGGCCATGTCGGTCACGGGATCGGCCACCAAGAGCACCTGCTCGCCGGGCTGGACGCCCAGGTGGACCCGCACCAGCTTGTGGGCCATGGCCACTGCTTCGATGACCCGCAACTGTCGCACCGTGTTTCACTCCTTGAACGTGGTACTGTCCGGCACGGCCTGTCCGCTGTCGCCTTGCTTGAAGTCGGTGAGTCAGGGCAGCACCGGCCCCGGCGGAGCCCGCGGGCGCCCGCCCCGTCAGCCGGCCACCACCGTGGAGCGAGCCGCCTGGGCCGTGCGCCACTGCGTAGCCGCGACCAGGGCCATCAGCGCCAACCCCAGCACCCAAAAGCGGGGCTGCATGCTAAACATCGCAGCGGTGGCAACCAGGAGCAAGATGACCTGCCACGGGCGCACCGCCCCGAAGAAGTAGCGCTGCAGCACCCCGCCCAAGGCGGTGATGCCCAATACCGCCGCCATCACGCTGAGGATGATCTCCCCCGGGCTGCCCTGCAGCAGCAGCGCCGGGTTCGTCAGGAACAAGAAGGGCACCGCGTACTTGGCCATGCCAAAACGGAAGGCCTCGAGCCCCGTGCGAAAGGGATCCGACTGGGCGATGCCCGAGGCGGCAAAAGCCGCCAGCGCCACCGGCGGCGTCATGTCGGCGATGACGCCGAAGTAAAAGACGAAAAGGTGGGCCGACAAGATGGGCACGCCCATGGCCACAAAGGCCGGCGCCACCAAGGTCGCCTGGATGACGTAGTTGGCCGTGGTGGGGATGCCCATGCCGAGGATCAGCGACGAGACGGCCGCCAGGGGCGCCGCCAGCCACAGCTGCCCGCCGGCCAGGTCCACGACGATGCCGCTCAGGCGCAGGCCCAGCCCGGTCATGGTCGTGACACCGATGATGATGCCGGCCGCGGCGCAAATGATGGCCACTTCCACGGTGTTGACGCCGCCGTCCCGCAGCGCCTGCACCAACTGCCCGAGGGTTTCCTTAAGCTGGCCTCGCCGCCAACCCACGACGATCACGATGGCCATGGTGAACAGGATGGTCCAGAACACCGCCCGCTCGGGCGAGTACCCCCTGAGCAGGAAGTAGAAGAGAACGATGAGGGGCAAAAGGAAGTAGCCGCCTTCCCGCAGCACCTGGCCCAGCCGGGGCAAATCAGGCCGGGGAATGCCCCGCAGGCCCGACACGGCCGCCATGAAGTCCACTTGCACGAACATGGAGTAGAAGGCCAGCAAGGCCGGAATGATGGCCGCGATGACGACAGTGAGATACGGCACGCCGATGTATTCAGCCAGCAGAAACGCGGCGGCCCCCATGACCGGCGGCGTGATCTGGCCCATGGACGACGCGGACGCTTCGATGCCGCCGGCCGCCTCAGGCTTGATCCCGATGCGTTTCATGAGGGGGATGGTAAAGGTGCCCGTGGTGGTCACGTTGGCCACCGAGCTGCCCGACATGGTGCCCATGACGGTGCTGGACAACACCGCCGCCTTGGCGGGGCCGCCCCGGGTGTTGCCCGCCACCGCCATGGCCAGGTCCAGGAAAAACTTGCCGGCGCCCGTGCGCTCCAAGATCGCGCCGTACAAGATGAACAGCAGCACGAACTTGGCCGAGACGCCCAAGGGGATGCCAAAGATGCCTTCGGTGGTCAAGTACAGAAAAGGCACCGTGCGCTGCAGGGGAAAGCCCCGGTGCGCCAGGATCGCGGGCAAGTAAGGCCCTACGAAGGCAAAGACGAAGAAGGCCGCCGCGACGATGACGATGGGCCAGCCGGTGCCCCGCCGCGCACCTTCAAAGACCACCAGCAGCATCATGATGCCAAAGGCGATGTCCCAGCGATTGTAGGCGCCGGCCCGGGTGGCCACGCTGTCGTAGTTGATCAGCACGTAGCTGGTGGCCGCGATGGTCAGGCCGACAAAGACCAGCGTATAGACGAGCTTGGGCCACGTCAGCCGCTTTTCCTTGAGGACCGTGTGCACCAAAAACAGAATGGTGCCCATAAACAGCAAGTGCAAAGCCCGGTGCTGCAGGGCAAACAGGGGGTACCAGTAGGCCGCGTACAAGTGGTACACCGACGCGGCGATGCCCAGGACCGTCACGATGGCGGAAGCTGCCCGCCGGACCGACTCTTGCGTTTCCGCTTTCATGGCCTCACCTCCAGCGCCACGCGCCGGCCATAGTCCGCGAGATCTGCCAAGGCAACGGTTTCATCGCCCACCGTGACCGTCTGCGCCACCGTCCCCGCCACCCGCAGCACCAGGCGGCCGATGGCCCGGGGCCCGTGGACGACGACCCACTCGCCGTCCAGGACGACCCCCCGGTCCCGGCGGTATTCCAAACCGGCCCCATACCATAAGTACCGCTCCAGCTCCAGCACAAGACCTTCCGGCGGCGGCGCCACCCGCAAGAGGCTTTGCACCGGCGTCTTGTCCGCGGAGTGGGTGTAGGCGTACCACACCGCGTCGCCGGCGTGGGCCGGCGCCCACCACAGCTCCTGGCCGGTTTCCACGTCCACGAGGACGACCCGCCAGGCCTCTGCGGACGCTCCGTCGCCCCCAAGCGCCATCCCGGCGCTCGCCCGCCCGGCCGCGGGCCCAAGGAGCCCCACCGCGGACCCAAGGAAGCCCGCCAGCACCCACGCCGCGAGCCGCCGCCCGCCCCGCGGCCGCTTACGCCGGAGCCGGTTGGCCGGCCGCTCAAAGGCCAAGGAGCGGACGCCCGGCCGGCGCCCGCTCCCTGTTTCCGTCATGCCCCCCTCACTCCAGCGCGCCCACTTCGCGGAAGTACCGCTCCGCGCCCGGGTGCAGCGGGATGGGCGACAGCACGCCGTTCTGCGGCGTCAGCTGCATGGCCACCGGGTGCACCGGGTGCAGGGCCTCGGCATTCTCAAAGATGGTCTTGACGATCTGGTAAGCCACGTCCTCGGGCATCGACGCGTGGGCCACGATGACGTTGGAGTCGCCCAGGGCCAGCACGTCGTAGTCCACGCCCCGATAGGTGCCGGCCGGGATCACCGTGGGGACGAAGTAGGGGTACTTCTCGATGATCTTCTCCAGCATGTCGGGCTCCAGCGAAACCAGATCGATGTCCCGCACCGTGGCCATCTGCTCCACAGCCGCGCCAGGATAGGCAAAGTTCAGGAACACCGCGTCCACGACGCCGTCCACCAGGGCTTCCGCCGACTCGTTCTGGGACAGCCGGGCCCGGGTGAAATCCCGATCCGGGTCAATGCCAAAGACGTCCAGGATGGCCAGGGCGATGGTTTCGGCACCGCTGCCCGGCGCCTCGGTGGACACGCGGCGGCCCCGCATGTCGTTGACGGACTGGATCCCGGAACCCTTGAGGGTCACGATGTGCTGGGGCGCCGGGTACATCTGGAACAGCGCGACGATGTCCAGGGGCTGGTCAAAGGGCGGCAAGCCGTGGCGGGCGTTGTAGGCCACGCTGCCCAGCACCATGCCCATGTCCGACAAGCCGCCGCCCACCAGGCGGGCGTTCTCCACCGACGCGGCGGTGGATTCGGCCGTCACGATGACGCCCTGCAGCTGCCGGGTCAAAAGATCCGCCATCGCGCCGCCCAGGGGGAAGTACACGCCGCCGGGGCCGCCCGTGGACAAGCTGAGAAACCGGGTCTGGGCGCCGGCCACCGCCGCCCACAGGCCGACGGCCAGCACCGCCACCAAAGCTATCGCAAGGCCGCGAACCCTCAAGTTGCGCACGCTGTCAGCCTCCTCTTGGGTTTTCGTCCTTCGAAGCTGAAACCGCGTTTCCGTCCTGCGCCGCTGCACGGGAATGCTGCCTTCCCTGCACCGGAATCAACCGCCGCTCCCACTGTGCCTCTTCCCCGAAGCCATCCCCCCTTGGCCCGTAGTCCAGCTCCGCATAGAGCTGCCGCTCCCGCCAGAGCGCCTCCCGCTGGCGCAGGGCCTGCATGGTGCGGGCCTCGTCGTGCAGCGCCACGCCCAGGATGAGGGCGTTGACGACGCTCAGCGGGGCCGCGAAGGATTCGATGAAGGCGTTGAAGTCGGTCATGGCCGGCAGCGTCACGTCGGCAAAGGCCGCCAAGGGCGACACCGGGCTGTCGGTCAGCACGATGGTGGGGATTTGCCGTTGGCGGACGGCCCGCAGCATGTCCATGGTCCAGCGGGTATAGCGGGGCACACTGATGCCCACCACCACGTCCTCGGGCCCGGCCATATCCAGCTTTTCCCAGAAATCGCCGATCCCCAAGTCGACCCGGACCGCATCCTTGCCCAAGTAATGCAGGGCGGTGGTCAGCAGCAGCGCCACGCAGGCCGACGTGCGCAGGCCGATGACGTAGGTGCGCCGGGCTTCCGCGAGCATGGTCACGGCCCGATCAAAGTCTTCTTTGGACAAGTTTTGGAAAGTGCGGTTGATGTTGGTGACATCGTTGCGCCAGACAGCCTGCAGCGTATCGCTGAGCTGCCGCACCGCCTCCCGGCCCGCCTGCATGCGCTCCACGGTGGACAGCCGCTGCTTCAAGGTTTCCTGCAGGGCCCGCTGCATCTCGGGGTATCCGGGAAACCCCACCGCCGCGGCAAACCGGACCACGGTGGATTCGCTGACGCCCACCCGCCGGCCCAGCTCCCGGGCGGTCAAAAAGGCGCAATCCTCGGGGTGGTGCAGGATGTAGTCGGCGATGACCCGTTGATTGCGGCTCATGCGAGGCTGCAGCGACTGAAAGCGTTCCAGCAGCGACAACAACCGAGTGTCCCCCCGGCCAGAATGTCCCCCCCGGCATCGACTAGCGACGGAGCACTTGCATGCTTCTTCGCACATGCAGCATTTCCTGCATCATCTCGCGATTTTATCGCGAAAAGATCCGCCTATTGGGACCAGGGGCGCACCGCCCACGGGCGCCAAAAGGGTTCTGGCCCGGAATGGCCAACTTTTGCGGAAAGGAGGGATGAACGGCGTGCTGATCGTTTTGCGGATCGCGTTGTACCTTCAGGTGCTCCTGGGTTTGGCGCGCTTTTTCGGCTTCATCACCAACCAGCGGGTGTGGGAAACCCACATCTCCCTGGGCGTCCTCATCGCGGTGCTGGCCCTGTTGGCCCTCGGGCCGCATCCCCGCGTGCGCCGGGACGGGGTGCGGACGCTGGCGCGGTTCTTGCCGTTAGTTACCCTGCTGGTGGGGCTGGCCATGTGGCAGGGCCTCGTTGTGGGCACCCAAGTGGTCATGATCCACATGCTGTTGGGCTTGGTCTCGGTGGGGCTGGTGGAGCGGGCCGCGGCCCAGCAGAAGCGGGCCCTGCAGGGCGGCTACGGCCGCTGACGGCGGCTGGAGGGCGGCCGGCCGCGGGCTCCCGTCTAGGCAGCAAAGGCCTGCGGCTCAGGCCGCCTCCTCCAGGCGGCGAACGGCCTGGTCCCGCAGCCGGCCTTCCCTCAGTTTCCGCCTTGGCGCTGGAACCACGCGACGGTGCGGCGGATGCCTTCGGCCAGCGGCACGGTGGCCGACCACCCCGCCTGCTCCAGCCGCTGCGGGTCGATGACGCTGCGCTCCAGGTCCCCGGGCCGCGGCGGCGCGGGCTCCACCCGGGCCTGCACGCCCAAGGCCGCCTCGATGGCCGCCAGCACCTGGCGGGTGGTGCTGCCGGTGCCGGTGCCCACGTTGTAGCACCCGTCGAGGCCCCGCTCCACGGCCAGCAGGTTGGCCTGCACCACATCGCCCACCCACACGTAATCCCGCACGCAGCCGTCATCGCCGGGCTCTCGGCGGGCAAAGAGCTGTACGGGCTGGCCCTTGAGCAGGCGGCCGGTGAAAATGGCCACCACGCCCGCTTCGCCAAAAGGGTCCTGCCGCGGGCCGTACACGTTGGCATACCGCAGCACCGTGTAGGGCAAACCGAAGTTTTGCCGGTACACCTCCAGGTACTGTTCAAAAGCGGCTTTGCTGGCGCCGTAGGGGCTTTTGGGCCGCAAGGGCCAGTCTTCCCGGGCCCGCTCCCCTTCGGGCACCTCGCCGTATATGGCCCCGCCTGTGGAGGCAAAGACTACCCGCTCCACGCCGGCGCGGCGGGCCGCGTCCAGCAAATGCAGGCCGCCCACGATGTTGATCGCGGCGTCGGCGGCCGGATCGTCGACGGACACCTTTACCGACGCCTGCGCAGCCTGGTGAAAGATATGGGTCGGCCGAAACGCGGCCACCGCTTCGTACACGCGGGCCGCGTCCCGCAAATCCACCGGCATCAATTCCACGCCGTCGGGCACGTTGTCCCCGCGCCCCGTGGCCAGGTTGTCCAGCACCGCGACCCGGGCTCCCCGGGCCACGAGGGCGTCCACCAAATGGCTGCCGATGAAACCGGCCCCGCCGGTCACCAGCGCCCGCATCCTCCCGTAAAATTCCGCGTCCATATCCCGGTTTGGGGTGGTCCTGTGGGCTTGCCCGCTGCGCTCCGTGGTCATGGCCGTCTCTGGCAACCTCCGCCTCCGCCGTGGTCTCGGCTCCAACGTCGTCCCGTGGACTGCCTGCCAACTTCCTCCCGGCCCTGGGCGGTTCCTCCCCGTCCTCGCGCCGGCAGGAATCCCGCCGGGGCCGTGGAAGATTCTGCTCATTAAAAAGAGGATGATCCTGTGGCTCACCTTGGTGATGTGTGGGTACGGGCCCGCCGAGCGCTGATCCCCGATGGCTTTGTGGCTGGCGTCATTTTTATCTTGATCGCCTCCCCCATTATGGCCCTGGGCCTTTTGATCACCATCAGCACGCCCTGGGGCGTAGGCCCCTGGGACGTGCTCCACCTGGGGCTGGCAGGCAAGACGGGGCTCACCATCGGACGGGCCAACCAGCTGACCGGGCTGCTGGTGATCCTGCTCACCCTGCTGTTGGGCGGGCGCACCGTGACCCTGGTCACCCTGATGAACGTCACGCTGGTGGGCACGTGGCTGGACCTTTACAACAGCTGGAACGTGGTCCCCTACGTGTCCGGCCCCGCGGGGCTGGCCTACCTGGCCCTGGGCGTGCTGGTGGTGGGCTTTGGCATCGCCCTCTACCTGCACCCGGACCTGGGGGCCGGGCCCCGGGACGGCCTGATGCTGGTCCTCACCCAGCGCACCGGCCAGCCGCTGTACCGGGTCAAGGTGGCCATGGACATCACGGCCATGCTCACCGGCCTCGCCTTGGGCGGTCCCGTGGGCATCGGCACCATCGTCGTCGCGCTGGGTCTGGGACCGGCCATCCATTTCTTCCGCCGCGTGCTGCGGGCCTTGGACCCCCGCATCGCCCGCCGCGCGCCGGAAGGGCGCGCGGTCAAGCTGCGCCAGGTTTCCGAAGGGCAGCTGAGCGACGAATCCCAGCAAAGGAGGATGGCCCCATGACGCAAGCGGCAGCGTCCCAGAGCGCAGGCACCGCCACCCATGGCCTGTTCATCAACGGCCAGTGGACGCCGGCCAAGACCGGCCGCACCTTTGCCGTCACCGATCCGGCCACCGGCGAAACCTTGGCCACCGTGGCCGACGCGGGCCGGGAGGACACGCGCGCGGCCATCGAAGCGGCCCACGCGGCCTTTCCCGCCTGGTCCCGCACACCGGCCATGGCCCGGGGCCGCATCCTGCGCCACGTCGCGGCCCTGATGCGGGAGCGCAAAGAAACGCTGGCTCGCCAGCTGACCCGGGAGATGGGCAAGCCCATCACCGAAGCCCGGGGCGAGATCGAGTACGCCGCCTCCTTCCTGGACTGGTTTGCCGGCGAGGGCGAGCGGGTGTACGGGGACATCATCCCCCAGGCGGTGCCGGGCAAGCGCCATCTGGTCCTCAAGCAGCCGGTGGGCGTCGTCGCGGCCATTACGCCGTGGAACTTCCCCGCGGCCATGGTCACCCGCAAGGTCGCGCCGGCCCTGGCCGCCGGCTGCACCGTGGTGCTCAAGCCCGCGGAACAGACCCCCCTGACCGCGATTTCCCTCATGGAGCTGTTCGCCCAAGCGGGCTTGCCGGCTGGGGTCCTCAATCTGATCACCGCCCAGGACCCCCGCCCCGTAGGCGAAGAGATGCTCCAAAACCCGCTGGTGCGCAAGATCACCTTCACCGGCTCCACCGAGGTGGGCAAGTACCTGATGCGGGAAGCCGCCCATCAGGTCAAACGCATCTCCCTGGAGCTGGGCGGGCACGCGCCCGTCATCGTCTTTGATGACGCGGACCTGGACAAAGCCGTGCAAGGAACCCTCGCGTCCAAGTTCCGCAACATGGGGCAGACGTGCGTGTGCGAACCGCGTCTACGTGCAGCGGGGCATCCTGGAAGAGTTCAGCCGGCGTTTTGCCGCGGCGGTGAGCCGCTTGCGGGTGGGCAACGGCCTCGACGAAACCGTGCAGGTGGGCCCCCTCATCGACGCGGCTGGCCTGGAAAAGGTCAAAGCCCACGTGGAGGACGCCATCGCCAAGGGCGCCCGGGCCCTGACGGGGGCCAAGGTGCTCACCGGCGACGGTTTCCGCGGCGGGTGCTACTACGCCCCCACGGTCCTGGTGGACGTGCGGGAAGGCATGCGCATTATGGAAGAGGAAACCTTCGGCCCCGTCGCCCCCATCATCGCCTTTGACACGGAAGCCGAGGCCTATGCCCGGGCCAACGACAGCCGCTACGGCCTGGCCGCCTACGTGTTTACGCAAAACTTGGACCGGGCCATCCGGGCGGCGGAACATCTCGAGTACGGCATCGTAGGCATCAACGAAGGACTGCCGTCCACGGCCCAGGTGCCCTTTGGCGGTTTCAAGGAGAGCGGCATCGGGCGCGAAGGCGGTCCCTACGGCATCCACGAGTTTTTGGAGATCAAGATGGTGGGCCTGGCCATCGACGAAACCGTGGCCGGGGCGTAAGCCGCGCCTGGAGGAGCGCGCTTTCTCGGAGGTGGCCGCGATGGAGTACGTCAAGCTGGGGCGCACCGGCCTCAAAGTCTCCCGGCTCTGCCTGGGCTGCATGAACTTCGGCTGGACCACCGGCGAAGCCGAGTCGGTGCGCATCATCCACCGGGCCTTGGACGCCGGGATCAACTTCCTGGACACCGCCAACGTCTACGGCCAGGGCGCTTCGGAAACCATCGTGGGCAAGGCCTTGAAGGGCCGGCGCCATGAGGTCGTGGTGGCCACCAAGTTTTCCCGGCCCGTGGGCGACGGCCCCAACGACCGGGGCAACAGCCGCTGGCACATCATGCGGGAGGTGGAGGGCAGCCTCAAGCGTCTGGGCACCGACTACATTGATTTGTACCAGGTGCACCGGCCCGATCCGGACACGCCCCTGGACGAAACCTTGAGTGCCCTCACGGACTTGGTGCGCCAGGGCAAGGTGCGCTACATCGGCACCTCCACCTTCCCCGCGTGGCAGCTGTGCGAGAGCTTGTGGATCTCCGACCGCATGAACCTGGAGCGGTTTGTGTGCGAGCAGCCGCCCTACAACATCCTCAACCGCAGCATCGAGCGGGAGCTGCTGCCCTTTGCTCAGAAGCACGGGTTTGGCATCATCCCGTGGAGCCCCCTGGCCGCCGGTTGGCTCAGCGGCAAGTACCGCCGGGGCCAGCCGCCGCCCCCGGATTCCCGGGCCATCCGGCGCCGCTGGGACCTGGAGTCGGAGCTGAGCGCCCGCCGCTTTGACGCGGTGGAGCGGCTGGAGGCCCTGGCCCGGGAGGTGGGCAAGAGCATCAGCCAGGTGGCCCTCAACTGGCTCCTGCAGCAGCCGGCCGTCACCGCGCCCATCATCGGCCCCCGCACCATGGAGCACCTGGAGGACAACCTAGGGGCGCTGGGGTGGGCCTTGAGCCGGGAGCACCTGGACGCCATCGACCGCATCGTCCCGCCGGGGACGGAGATTCATCCGATGTATTAGCGCGCCGCTCCTCACCCCCCGCGGCGCCGCGGCCCGCTGGCGTCCTGGCGCGCCTAATCCAGCACGTCCTGGAACATGAGCCCGTCCCGGCGCACCACGGCGCCGGGGGTGTGGGCCACGGGGCGCGAAAACACGGGACCGTCCCAGACAAAGGTGTGAAACTCCCCCCGCTCCCCGCACGGATCCACGCCCGGCGGCAGATCCGCCAGCAGCCGGCGGTCGTACCGCCGGCCGATGAAGGTTTCCTTTAACTGGGCCGTGTCCACGCAGACCAGGCGGGCTGCGAAACCCAAGTCGATGAACTCCTCGGCCACCTCGCGGGTGTCCCGCCCCCAGAGGGGGAACACTGCTTCCATTCCGGCTTCGGCCAGCCGCTCTTCCCGGAAAGCCCGCACGTCTTCCAAGAGGATGTCGCCGAAGGCCACCGCGGTGACGCCTTCGGCTCTGGCCGCTTGGAGCGCGTCCGCCATGCGGGCAGCGTACTCCTCGTTGGGGCACGGCACCGGCAGGACCACTTCCACCACGTCCAGCCCCACAGCCGCGGCCTGGCGGCGCAGGAGCGGGCGTCGCAGGCCGTGCATGGACGTACGCTGGTAGACGTCGGTGACGGTGGTCAGCAGGCGGGTCACCCGCCACCGCCCGGACCGCTGCAGATGATACAGCGCGAGGGCGGCGTCCTTGCCCCCGCTCCACGCCAGCCAGCAATCCTTACGCACTGAGGAACTCCACCCGCACCGCCCGGTGTCCGTCCCGCTCGATGCGGCTGTGGACGCCGAACACGTCCTGAATGAGGGCCTCATCGAGAACGGTGCCCGCCGGGCCGCAGGCCGCCACCCGGCCCCGGTAAAGCACCAGCAGCCGGTCGCACCAGCGCATGGCCCAATTGAGGTCGTGGATGGCCATGACGATGGTCCAGCCGTACCGGTCCCGCAGCCGGCCCACCAAGCTCAAGATTTCCAGCTGGTAGCGGACGTCCAAGTTGGCGATGGGCTCGTCGAGGAACAGCACCCGGGGCGCTTGGGCCAGGGCCCGCGCCAAGAACACCCGCTGCCGTTCGCCGCCGGAAAGCTCCGTGATGAGCCGGTCCCGCAGGTGGGCGACGCCCGTGGCTGCCATGGCCCCTTCCACCGCCGCCCAGTCGTCGGGCCGCCACTCCTGCAGCCGGCCCCGGTACGGGTAACGCCCCATGGCCACCACATCCCGCACCGTAAAGCCGAACCCCACGTGGGGATTTTGGCTCATGAAGGCGATATGCCGGGCCCGTTCCCGGTCCGACAGCCGCGCCAGGGGCCGCCCCTGGTACAGCACTTGCCCTTGGCTGGGCCGGGCCAGGCCCGCCAAGATGCGCATCAAGGTCGTCTTGCCCGCGCCGTTGGGGCCAATGACGCCCAGGCATTCCCCCGGCTGCACCGCGACGGTGACGTCGGCCAAAATGGACCGGCCGTGAATTCTGTACCCGACCCCTCTCGCCTGGAGAAGCTCCCGGCCCATTTCCCCTGGCACCATCAGCTCCACCTCACCATATCCCGCCGCTTGGCCAAGAGGTACAAGAAGAAGGGCACGCCGCACAAGGCGGTGACGATGCCGGTGCGCAGCTCCACGGGGCTGAAGGCGGTCCGGGCCACAAGATCCGCCAGGATGAGAAAGCTGGCCCCCAAGAGGCCGCTGGCCGGGAGCAGCCACCGGTGGTCGGGCCCGATGAGCAGCCGCATGATGTGGGGCACGATGAGCCCCACGAAACCGATGACGCCTGCCACGGACACGGCGGCGCCGGTGGCCAGGGCCGTCAGCACCATCACCCACCGCTTGGTGCGCTCCACGGGCACGCCCAGGGAGCGGGCGTCGTCCTCTCCGCCCAACAGCAGGTTGAGGTCCCGGGAAAACACCCACAGGCCAAAGCTGCCCACGGCCACCATGGGCGTCATCACCGCCAGATGCTCCCACGTCTTGCCGCCCAGGTTGCCCATGAGCCAGTACACGATCTGCCGCAGCACTCCGTCGTCCACGAAGTGGTAGAGCAGGGCGATCAGCGCCCCGGCCAAGGAGCTCACGGCCACCCCGGCCAAAAGCAAAGTGGCCAGGTCCGTGCGGCCGGCCCGGGTGGCCAACGCGTAGACCAGCAGCAGCGCCACGAGCCCGCCGGCGAAGGCGGCCCCCGGCACCAGCCACGGATTCACCTGCGGCCAACCGAGGAAGATGCCGATGACCGCGCCCACGGCCCCGCCCGACGACACGCCGATGATGTCAGGGGACGCGAGGGGGTTTTTGAAAATGCCCTGCATGGCCGCCCCGCTGACGGCCAGGGCCAGGCCGACGACGCCGGCCGCCAGCACCCGGGGCAGGCGCACGCTCCAGACAATGGCTTCATAGGTGGGATCCACGGCCCCAACGAGCCCCAGCGCCTTGGCCGCAATGACCCGCGCCGTCACCCCGTAGGGCAACTGCACGGTGCCTACGGCCGTGGCCGCCGTCACCGACGCGGCCAATAGCCCCGCCAGCCCCAGCAGCAGCGCGAGGGGAGCCATGGCCGATGCTGCCGGCCGCCGACCCGCCGCGGCCCCGGGTCCTGAGGCAGGCCCAGCCCCCGATCCGGCCGCCGGCCTGGCCTCCGATCCGGCCGCCAAACCCGCCCCAGGCCCCGCCATCGCCCCGGGCGCCGCTGCGGCCCCCGTCACATCCAGCCGCTGCCGGGCCGCCGGGCGCAAGGCGCTCATGGCGCGAAGGCCTCCGGGTGAAAGAGTCGGGCCATCTGCTCGATGACCAGGATGTAATGGTGCGAGTGGATCCCGATGTGATCCACGGGGTAGATGCGGCCCGCGCGCCCTGCGGGCACGGCCTGCACCACCGGGTGGGCCCGGAGCTGCTCCACCCACTCCGCCCCCTGGGGCGTGATGATGATATCGGGATTCATCGTCAGCACCGCCTCGGGATCGATGGGCTGCCAGCCCCGGATGCCGGCTTCGGCGGCCGCGTTGACGCCGCCGGCCAGCTCGATCATGTCGTGGTAGGCCATGCCGGGCCCGGCGGTGGCCCACCAATCGTCGAGGTATAGCACCCGCGGCCGGGGCCGCTGGCCGATGGCCGCGGCCAGCTGGTCCACGCGGCGGCGGAAGTCCGCCACCAGCGCGGCCGCCGCCTCATCGTCGCCGGTGATCTCCCCGATGCGCAGCACCATGTCCAGCGCGTCCTCCACCGAATCGAAACCGGTGAAGGTATACAGGGGAACGCCCAACTCCCGCAGCTGCCGCACCACATCGGGATCGTTCCAGTCAGTGACCAGCACGATGTCGGGCTGACCCGCCAGCACCTGCTCCGCGTTGAGCCGGTCTACGATGATCATGTGGTCGGCCACCTGGTCCACGACAAAGGACGACTCCGGATCCAGGGCATACCGGGTCACCCCCACCACCCGGGCCGGATCGGTGATGGTCAGCAGGACATTGTCCATGGCCAGCCCGGCGGAAAAGATGCGCTGGGGCGGCTCCTCCAGCACGATGGCCACCCCCAGCTCGTCCACCACCGTGCGGGGAAACCCTTGGGCCGCCCACGCCCCGCGGGCACCGGCCAGCGCCAAGCCCAGCGCCAAGCCCAGCGCGACCAACATCCCAAAGGGCCGCACCCGCCGCGGCCGCCGATGCCCCATCCCCTGCCGCCAACTGCCTCCCAAAGCCCAACCATGCACTGCGCCTGCCTCCTCTGGTCGTTGGCTGTGGGCAACCGACGGCCCGCGGGACGCCGGTTCTTGCGCCGCGGCCGGCTCCCGCCGGGCACCCGACCAGGGGAGCGTAAACGGGAACAAAAAAACCTGCCCAAAAAGCGGACAGGTGACAGGGACAGCACGCGCGCTGCCGTTCCCGTACCCGCCCCAAGCCCGAAGGCGTGCACGTCGCCGCTGACGCAGGCAGGTTTCCTGGCTTCCGGCAGGGTTGCGACCGCAGCCTTCCCGCGCAACGCGCAGTGACCGCGGTCCCCATCACACGCCGGTTACAGTGGCGGGTCCGCTCGGGATTTGCACCCGATTCCCTTTTACCCCTCGGATGAGGGCACCTGCGTCAGTTTCAGTTGTCGGTTGCCTGTAACGGCATCATACACCAATGGGCGTGCGGTGGCAAGAGTTGTCAGTTTCGTCCCAATCCGCGGGCAGCGGCCACCAGTTGCCGGCGCGGCGCGGGTCCCTGCGCCGCGGCCCGCCCAGAAAAGCCCGCCGCCCCACAGGAACTCGCCGGCTGGCCGGCGTAGTGTGAAAGATACATGCCAGCGACCGCCGGCCCCCAAGGCCAGCAGGGGCCCGGCAAGGAGGGAAGCCCCGTGGGCGACTTGACGGCGGAAAAGTGCGTGGCCTGCCGCCCCGACGCCCCGCCGGTGACCGCTCGGGAGATGGCCCAGCTGAAACCGCAGATCCCCGACTGGGAGCTCATCGAGGAAGACGGCATCCGCAAGCTGGTGCGCACCTTTGCCTTCCGGAACTTCGCGGACGCCTTGGCCTTTACCAACGCCGTGGGCGCCCTGGCCGAGGAGGAAGGCCACCACCCGCGCCTCGTCACCGAGTGGGGCCGGGTGCAAGTCGGCTGGTGGACCCACAAGATCCGCGACCTGCACCGCAACGACTTCATCATGGCCGCCAAGACCGACGCCGCGTACCGGCAGTTCCAGGGCGCCTAGGCGGGGCTTCGCAAAGGAGTTGCACACCGATGCGCGGTTTCGAAACGGGACTGGCCCAAAAGGTGGCCATCGTCACCGGCGGCAGCGAAGGCATCGGCAAGGCCACGGCCCAGCTGCTCTACGATCAAGGGGCCCACGTGGTCATCTGTGCCCGCCGGCCCCAGGTACTGGAGGCCGCCGCCCGGGAAATCGAAGCCTCCGGCGGCACCGGCAAGATCCTGGCCATCCCGGCCGACGTGACCCAACCCGCGGACATCCAGCGGGTGATCGACGCCGCCGTGGACGCCTTCGGCGGCATCGACATCCTCATCAACAACGCGGGCACCATGCAGGCCGGGCCCTTCTTGGAGATGACCGACGAGGAGATGGCCGCGGACCTGGACTTGAAGCTCTTGGCCGCTGTCCGCTTCAGCCGCCTCGCGGTGCCGTGGATGATGCGCCGGGGCGGCGGCCGCATCGTCAACGTCACCGCCATCTCAGGCAAGCACCCGGGGGCCAGGACGGTCCCCACCTCCGTCTCCCGGGCCGCCGGCATCGCCCTGACCAAGGCGCTGTCCAAGGAGTTGGGGCCCTACAACATCCTGGTCAACACCGTCTGCATCGGCAAGGTCAAAAGCGCCCAGCAAGATCGCCGCTGGCAGTCCACCCACCCCGAGCTTTCCCGGGACGAGTACTACCAGCGCCTGGCCCAGGACGTGCCCCTGGGCCGCTGCGGCGAACCCGAAGAAGCGGCCCGGGTCATCGTGTTCCTCGTCTCGGACCTGGCCTCCTACGTCACCGGCTGCGCCATCAACGTGGACGGGGGCTTGTCGCCGGCGATATAGTTAGTCTACGGTTCAGCTGGGAGCGCGATCTGAAACCGGGCTTCGGTGGCCGCCTGCACCTCCTTCAGGGTGACCCCCGGCTGCAATTCGGTCAGCACCAGGCGGCCGGCGCCGCCTTCGCGGAGCAGCAGGGCGGGCAGCCGGCTTATATGGTGTCGGGAAACCTTAGATCTTTGCCCTACCGACCGCGGCCAGCACTTCCTCCAGCTCCGCCCGGGTGTCCGGGTCCATCGTCATGGCCGGGGGGCGGACGCCGGGGTGGGGGATCGCGCCGCGGCGGTAAAGGATCTCCTTGCGGATGGCCAGGCCGATGCCCGGCTGGCCCTCGTAGGCGAGGATGGGCAGGTGGCGGTAAAAGACGGCCCGCGCCCCTTCCCGGTCGCCCATTTGGAAACGCCGGTAAATCTCCACCAGCACCTCGGTGAAGGCAAACCCCGTCATGGTCCCCACCGCGCCCCGGCACAGTTCGTAGTAGAACTGCACGCCGCCCAGGCCGCCAAAGACGCCGACGGGGCGCTGGGCCTGGGCCAGCACCTGCCCCACCTTGCGGGGCGTGGGGGCCTCCTCCAGCTTGATGTAGCGGCAGCCGTCGATCCCATCGGTGATGCGCACCAACAGCTCCACGGGCATGAGGACTCCCGTGTGCACCGGTTCGTCCTGCACCACCACGGGCAGCCCGCCTTCCTCCGCCAACCGCCGGAAATGGTCAAAGATGGCCTGGGGGTTATGCACCCGGTAAGGCGGCGCCGCCATCACCGCGGCGGCCCCGGCCGCGGCCGCTTCCCGGGCCCACCCCACGGCCACATCCGTGGAACTGTGGCTGACCGTCACCACGACCGGCACCCGGCCCGCCACGGTTTCCATAACGGTTTCGATGATGAGGGCTCGCTCGGCATCCCGCAGCTTGTGGGCTTCGCCCATGATGCCCAAGATGACCAGGCCATGGGCCCCCGCCCGCAGCTGGAACTCCACCAGGCCCCGCACCGCCGCCGCGTCCACCGCGCCGTCGGGTGTAAAGGGCGTCGCCATGATGTTGAACACACCCGCCAAGGACAAGCCTTTCACCGCCCCTTCCATACATCGTGCCCGGGTCGTTCATCGTTGCCATCAGCCCGGCGGAGGTGTCCGCCGCTCCACCGTCGCATTATACACATCGGGAGTTGAAGCCCATGAGCGCATCGCCACCGGCCGGCAGCCCCGCGCTCCAGGCCTATCGGACCTTGAGAGAATTCCGGTCCGCCGAGATCGTCATCAAACGGTCCCGGTTCATCGGCTGGGGCAGCCCCGTCGAAACCGAAGAGGCCGCGCTGGAGCTCCTCAACCAGATCCGGGCCGAGCACCCCCAGGCCACCCATCACTGCTACGCGTACCGGGTAGGCTTGGGCACCGAAACCGTTCGCTTCAGCGACGACGGGGAACCCGCCGGCACCGCCGGCCGCCCCATCCTGGAAGTGCTGCAGCGGGAAGACCTGCGCAACGCCCTCATCGTGGTCACCCGGTACTTTGGCGGGACGCTCCTGGGCGCGGCGGGCTTGGTGCGGGCCTATACCCAGGCGGCCCGGGCGGCCATCGACGCCGCGGGCATCGTGCGCCAGCGGCTGCACGCCCGCCTGGCCGTAGTGCTGGACTACGAATGGCTGGGCAAAGTCCAGCATTGGCTGCAAGAACAAGGCGCCGTCATGGAGTCCGGGGATTACGGCGCCAAGGCCGCGCTGCAGTTCCTCGTCCCAGAGCCGACGGTGGAGCGGGTCCGCACCACCCTGCTGGAGCTGACCAACGGCCAGGCCGCCCTTGAGCTGCGGGGCCAGCTGTACTGGCCCGTGCCCGACCAGGCGCAGGCTGCGGAATAATGCGGGATCCGGTTTCCCACCGATTTCCCAGCCGCGCGCAGCGGCGCCGGGCCGGGAACCCAACCACCGACGCCACTGGGGCGGAGACGAGGCCTCCGGCGCCCCCGACGGACGGCAAAGGAGGTGCACCCGATGCGGGTGGCCATCAACTGCGATCTGGGCGAGGGCTTCGGGCGCTGGGACCTGGGGCCCGATGCGGAGCTGCTGGAACTGATCACCGCCGCGAACATCGCCTGCGGCATGCACGCGGGCGACCCGCCCCGCATGGCGGCCACCGTGCGTCTGGCCGCCGCCAAAGGCGTGGGCATCGGCGCGCACCCGTCCTATCCGGACCTGCAAGGGTTCGGGCGGCGCTACATGGACATGGCCCCCGAGGACGTGCGGGATTTCGTCACTTACCAGGTGGGCGCGCTGCAGGCCTTCGCCCGGGCCTGCGGCGCCCGGGTGGAGCACGTCAAAGCCCACGGCGCCCTCTACAACCGGGCGGCCGACGACGAAGCCACCGCCCGGGCCATTGTGGAAGGCGCGCTGCAAGCCGACCCGGACCTGGTCATCGTCGTCCTGGCGGGGAGCCGCTTGGAACAGGTGGCCCGGGCCATGGGCGCCCGGGTCGCGTGCGAAGCCTTTGCCGACCGGGGCTACGACGCGCGGGGGCGGCTGGTGTCCCGCCGCGAACCCGGGGCCGTCATCCACGACCCCGACGCGGTGGCAGAACGGGTCTGGACGATGCTGCGCGAAGGCCGCGTCCGGACCGTCACCGGCCAGTGGGTGCCCGTCCGGGCCGACACCATCTGCGTCCACGGCGACAGCCCCGGCGCCGTGGACATCCTCCGGCGCCTGCGCCAACATCTCCTCGATCAAGGCGTCCAACTGGTTTCCATCGGGCAACTGGCCTGATGGGGAACGGGTCATGAAAACACGATGGTCTTGTTGCCAAACACGATGACCCGGTCCTCCGCGTGCAGCTGCACCGCCCGGGCCAGCACCAGGCGCTCGATGTCCCGCCCTTTGCGGCGCAGGCTCTCGGGGTCATCCCGGTGGTCGACCCGGATGACGTCCTGCTCGATGATGGGCCCCTGGTCCAGTTCCTCCGTCGCGTAGTGGGCCGTCGCGCCCACGAGCTTGACGCCCCGGGCGTGGGCCTGGTGGTACGGCCGCGCCCCCACGAAGGCGGGCAAGAAGGAATGATGGATGTTGATGACCCGGTGGGGATATTCGGCCAAGAAGGCCGGCGTGAGGATCTGCATGTAGCGGGCCAGCACCACGAAGTCCACCTTGCCCCGCAACAGCTCCAGCATGGCCTGTTCCTGGCGCTCCTTGCCCCCGGGCTCGATGGGCAAGTGGTAAAAGGGCACGCCAAAGGGCCGCACCCGTTCCTCCAGGTGCGGGTGGTTGCTGATGACCAGCGGGATCTCCACCGGCAGTTCCCCCGCCTGCCAGCGCCAGAGCAGGTCCAATAGGCAGTGCTCCTCCCGGGAGACCAGGATGGCCATGCGCTGGCGGGGCAGGACCGGTTTCAGCTCCCACTCCATCTGGAACGCCTGGGCCACCGCGCCGAAGTCCTGCCGCAGCTGGCCCAATCGCTCAGGCAGACCCGGCAGGTCAAACTCCACCCGCATAAAAAACCGCCCACCCCACGGGTCGGTGGAGTACTGGTCCGAGTGGATGATGTTGGCCCCGGCGGCAAACAAAAACTGCGACAACGCAGCGACAATGCCCGGCCGGTCCGGGCACGACACAACGATCCGGCCTCGATTGTGCAATGTCCCATCACCTTGTCCCGTTACTGCGATATTTGTCCGTGATGACCCCGTGGGCGCCCAGGCCGATGACCCGGTGCATCGCGGCGGCATCGTTAACGGGCCCCACGTACAGCTGGACGCCCTTGTCCCGCAGCAGCCGCTGCAAGCCCACGGTGGCCATGGGCGCCGGCCCCCACCCTTCGGCTACGGACATGACCTCGGCCGCCGGCGGAACAAAGGCGCCCAGGCCCACCTTTTGCAGCAGGACCAGCCGCCGCGCTTCCTCCATGGTGTACGCCGTGGGCACCGCGGGCGCCAGGGCCCGCAACCGCCCGATGACGGCACCGTGTTGGGAAAACACGATAACCCGGTCCCCGAAGGCGGGCAGGGTGTTTTGGGGCGCCAAGCCGGCCGCCCCCCGGTGGCCGATGACCAGCACCCCCTCGTGGTCCGCCGCCGGCCGCGGCACCACGGGCACCGCTCCCTGCACGTACAGCGTGCTGGCGGCCACCAGGACCAACAGCGCCGCCGCAGTGGCGAAGTAGTGCTGCACATAGCCCCGCATCACCCCGTCCAGCCGGGGCGCGGGCGCGTCACCGGCCAGGCCCAGCCGGCGGAACAACCAGGGCGCCGCTGTAGGAGGATCAGCGCCCCGCACAGCACCGTCAGCCAGCGGCGGCGAAACGCGACGGCCAAGTACCCCCACAGGGCCATGGCGCCCATGGCGTGGCCCGACGGGAAACCGGGGCTCGTCTCGGTGGCCAGGTGGCGCACCAGCGCCGGGTCCGGCCGGGGCATGACCAGGTATTCCTTTGCCAGGCCGTTGAACCACATGGTGGCCAGCACCAGCCCCGTCGCCCGCCTAGCCGCCTGCCGGTCCACGCACCAGTAGAGGAACAAGAGAATCAGCATGTAAGCGTAATGGCTGCCCAAGTGGGTGACCGACAGAAAGAAGCGGTCCAGCCGCGGCGTGGAAAAGGACTGCAGCCACTGGATGAGGCCCACGTCAAACATTAAGCCCGCTCCCTTGCCGGCGCCAAGGCTCCCCCACCCGGCCCGCGCCCGGGTGTCCTGGAGCTTTTCGCCAGCCGCGGCTTGGGTTCCTTGCTGTCGGGACGGTCGGGGCGCGCCGGTGCCGCGGGTGGCGCGGCGGGTGGGGCAGTGGGTGGCCCGGCGGGTGGAGCAGAGGGTGCAGCGGCGGGTGCAGCGGTGGGGGCAGCGGTGGAGGGGAGCGGCGGGGTGGGCAATGGGTGGAGCGACGTGCGAACCGGTGGCGGCCGCGTCAGGGGCCCGCGCGCGCAGGGCGCCTGGCCGCTGGTCCTTCCGGCGGCCAGGCGCCCATCAGCCCTCGGTCAGTACTCCGTCCCCTCGTGCGCGATCGTCGCCCGGGTCAGCACTCGCCCCTGAGATGCTCCCGGCATTCCACCACCAGCACCGTGCACGGCATGTTGGCCACCAGCGACTGGGTGACGCTGCCCAAAAGCAGCCCCGCGGCCCGGCCCATGCCCCGGCTGCCCATCACCAGCAGGTCGTAGCCTTCCCGCTGGACCACGTCGAGGATCTTCCGGACGACGGGCCCCTCTTCGGCGTGGCAGGCCACTTTGCTCTCCTCAATGCCCGCATCCCGGATCCGGGCCACGGCCTCCCGCAGCAGGGCCCGGGATTGGGTTTCCCCTTCCTTGAGCTCCCGCTCCATGCGCCGGGCCAGGTTGAGGTGGTGCATGGCCAACTCGTCGAAACCGTACGCGTGGGACAACGTCGTCAGGGACGGCCGCACGTGGACCACGCCAATGCGCTCGGCACCCACGCCCTTCGCGAGGGCCACGGCGTGGGCCAAGGCCTCCCAAGCGTTGGGCGAACCGTCCACCGCCACCAAGATCCGCTTAAACACTCATGACCCACCCTTTCCGAGCGGCGCACCCGTTACGATTCGGCGGTAGACTTCGCCGTTTCGTGGCCGGTGGCCTCCTTCTCGGTCCGGGACTCCACGACCATGACCGAACAGGGCAAGTTGGCCACCAGGGACTGGCTGACGCTGCCCAGGATGAGCCCGGCCGCCCGGCTCATGCCCCGGCTGCCCATGACCAACAGCTCGTATCCTTCGCGGCGCACCAAATCCAAGATCTTGCGGACCACGGCCCCTTCTTCCGCATGCCGCACCACTTGCACGCTGTCGAGCCCGGCGGCCCGCACCCGGTCTTCCGCCTCCTGCAAGAGCTCACGGGAGCGGTCTTCCGCGGCCTTAAGCTCGGCCACCATCCGCTCGGCGAAGGTCCCGTAGGGCGCGGCCGCGCCGTCGAAACCGTAGGAGTAGGCCAGCGTCGTCAGGGACGGCCGCACGTGCACCACGCCCAGCGTCTCGCTGCCCATGGCCTTCGCGAGGGCCACAGCGTGGTCCAGGGCCCGCCACGCGTGTTCCGAACCGTCAACGGCCACCAACACCCGCTTAAACATCGCGCCCCACCCTTTCTTCAAGAAACTCTCGCTACCGCCCGCTGCCCGGCAAGCCCGCGGGTCGCCCTGGGCGGACACCCTCCCCGCGGCGGGCCTCGCGGGCATTTTCATTGTCACGCCATGGATGCCGCCGGGGAAGGGTCAGACGTCGTCAGGACGCGGGGACAAACGCCCAGGAGCGCGGCTCCCGCTGCTCAGCCTGCCGGTTTCAAGGACACGGGCCCCGGATCCGGGGTGACCATGGCTCGCGGCACCCGCAGCTCTCCCGGGGAGCTCAGGTACAAGCCCCGTGCCCACGAAGGACCCGCTGCTCGTCAGGGATAGGGATCAGTTACAGGCAGGCCCGGCCATTCCTGCCGCCGGGCCGGACAGGAGGGTCACTGGCCGGTTTCGCACCGGCGCACGATGGCATCGCGGTCCAGTCCCGCCAGGCCCACCTGGGCCAGGCTGCGGCCCTCCTGGCGCAGATCGCGCCCCAAGGCCGCGGAGGCCAAGGTAATGAGGCTGTCGGTGACGGCCATAGAGATCCCCAGTTGCCGGCCCAGTTCCGCGATGGGCGCCAGGCCGTAGGGCAGGTCTTCGGTCAAGTAGCGGTGCTCCAGGCTGTCGGGCGCCCGGGCAGGCCCCCAAATGGGCGACTTGGCCGTCACCTCATACAAACTGTCGCCCTTTACACCCTGATGGCCGTACAGGCGCAGGTACCACTGCAAAAGCGACACGGGCTCAAGCCCCAGCTGACGCACGACCTGCAGCCGCTCCCCGTCGATGGCCTCGGTCACCCGGCCCACCGACGGCGTGAAGCCTTCGTGGTCAAAACTCCAGTCGCCGCCCATGTACTCGATGCGCCCCGCGTTCATGAGGACCTGGGCCGGATGGGCCACGTGGTTGATGTTGTTGAGGCTGGTAGAGAGCACGTTTTCCGCCGGGTCCAGCTCATAAAAGTCCGCCAGCGCGGCCACCACCCGTTGGGTTTCCCGGACCGGGATGGCCGCGGCCGGCAGGCCCTGCTTTACACCCCGGATCCAGACGCCGTCGTCGCCGTCCTTCTTGCACGCGAAGACAAAGGAGCTGCACTCCGCGATGACCGGCACCTCCCCGCGCCCGGCGTCCTGCAGCACCCGCAGAAACGTGAGCGCGCCGCCGAAGCTACCGGGCATGAGCACGACCATTTGGTCCGGGCGCAAGTAGGGGCCCAGCACCTCGGCCATGGCTTCCTGCCCGTAGGCAGGCACCGCCAGGAGCACTACTTCGCTGCCGGCGAGCGCCTCTTCTGGGTCGGTGGTCACCGCCTCCAGCCGCGCCAGCCCCTCGCCCCGCACGCCCCGCACCCGGATGCCGCCGGCGGCCCGCACCGGCGCCAGCGCCTGCTCAAAGGGCGGCAGGTCAAACAGCCGCACCCGCACGCCCCGCAAGGCCAAATCCGCCGCCAGCCCAAAGCCGGCGTTGCCCCCGCCCACCACGGTAAACCTGCGCCCATCGGCCATACATGGACCACCCCGCCCCTCGGAGAATGCACTGCCGCGTCCGCTCCATCGTTATTGTTGACAGCGGCGGGGTATCTATAGAACAGCCGGCGGAAAACCCTCTGGACAGGCCGGCAGCGAAAGAGGCGGGGCAGGCGGTGACAGCTGCGGGGTGAAACCGCAAGGCCAACGCCCGCGGCGCGAAGGGCCTGCGCCCCGCCGGCCGGGCAACGAGGGGCGACAACGGGGGGACATCGGCCATGGAACGGGCGGCCATCATCGACGGGGCGGTGGTCACCGGCGACGGCACCACCTTTCTTGAACACGCGACGGTGTACATCCAAGGCGACCGCATCGAAGGGATCGAGCCCCGCCGGCTTTCGCCCGCGGAGCGGGAGGAGCTGGCCCGCCACCGGCGGGTCATTGACGGGCACGGTCTTGTGGTGGGCCCAGGGCTCATCAACCACCACACCCACGGCACCGTCCCAGGGCCCCTCTTTCCCTCGGGCGAACCGCCCTTGCCCGAAGGGCAGGTGCGGCGCCACCTCCAGCGCCATCTGCAGCAGGGCGTCACCACGCTGGTGAACGTGGACGGCTTCGCGCTGCCCGAAGAAGCCGCGCGGGTCGCGGATCAGCCCGTGCGGGTGCTCTTGGCCACCGCCCACCTGCCGGCCGCGGTGCGGGCCGCGGATTTGGTGTCCGGCAAAGGCCTCGGGCCGGCGCACCGGGCCGCGACCGTCGAAAAGATGCTGGCAGCCGGAGCGGTGGCCATCGGCGAAATCGGCGCCGGCCACACCTTGGGCGGCGGCGGGCAAGATTACCTCTACATCCCCCGGACCGTGGCTGCGGCCACGGGGCGCTCCATTTCCCCCACCCAGGCCCGGGCCCTGAAGCTGGCCACCTTGGGCCGCCATCTGGATGCCCGCGCCTTTGACCGGGAAGCGGCCGCCCGGGTGCTCCAGGAGATGGGCCTGGCGGACGTGCTCAGTCCCGAGCAGGCCCGGGACTTGGTGGCGGGCTCGGTACTGCCTCCCGTGGAAACCGCCTTGGCCGCCTTCGACGAGGCGGCCGCCCTGGCCGCCCGCTACGGCGTGGCCGTCATCTTCCACAACTCGGCCCCGTCGGCCCGCCGGCTGCTGGCCATCGCCCAGGCCCACGGCCGGGGGCCAGCCCGCATCATCGCCGGCCACTCCAACCACGACACCTTCACCGTCCCCGACAGCGTGGCCACCGCCCAGAAGCTGCGGGAATACGGCGCGTGGGTGGACCTGGCCACCTTCTCCTTAAGCCCCTTGTCCCGGGAAAAGATGGGCGATTTCCGGGAGTACTTCGATGCCCTGGCCGCCGCCGGCCACGCCAACCTCATCTCCACCGACTACAACGGCGGCTATTGGGACGGCATCCCCCTGGCCATCGCCCGCATGGTGGCCCACGGCTGGGCCACCCTCCCCCAGGCGGTGGCCATGGCCACCGCCCACGTGGCCGACGCGCTGGGCCTCAAAGACCGCGGGCGACTGCGGCCGGGGCTGCTGGCCGACCTGACCCTGCTGCGGGCCGACGACCCCGGGCAGGTGGCCGCGGTAATGGTGGGCGGACGGGTCGTGTTTCAGGAGGGCCTGCCCAGCCCTGCCTGACGGGCCGGGCTGACGCCGGCCCGGCCAGCGTCAGCCTGCCGGGGCCGGATATACACCACGCCGGTGGCCTTGGCCACCAGCGCCTCGCCCTGGTACACCTCCGCTTCGCCAAAGGCAATCCGCCGGCCCAAGGACGTGACCACGCCCCGGGCCGTCAGCAAGCCGGTGTGGGCCGCCCGGATGAAGTTGACGTTGAGCTGCGCCGCCAGCGTCATATGGGTTTCCAGGTCGATGAGGGTCTGTACGGCCAGGCCGATGGCGGTGTCGGCCATGCTGGCCAGCACGCCGCCGTGCACCACGCCCACCCGGTTGAGGTGCCGCTGGTCCGCCTCCAGCTCGAGCACCACTTCGCCGTCGCCCCGGCGCACCACCGCCAGGCCCAAGTGATCCGAAAAGGTCACCGCTTCTCCTCCTCGATTTCCCCGCGCCGCCCGGCAGCCGCTCGATAGGCAGCCGCTCGATTAGGAAAGCCATTCGCCTTCCACGACACCGGTCCTGTTGGGAGGTGCTTGGGCGGGCCTTTGTGCCGCCGGATCCAGTCTGGTATGCTGATGATGGTCCCGGCGAAAGGCCTTGGAACCCACAGCTTGGGGCACCAGCGAACGAAGGGCAATGACCAAGAGCAACGCGGAGGTAACGGCTCAATGACCAGACTGACGGCCACGAGCCGGTTTCAGCTGGAAAACCGGCAACTGCCGGACGAAGTGTTGACGGAAACCATCATGACCATCGCCTCCCACGCGTCGGTGCGCCACTACAAGCCCGACCCCGTGCCGCGGGCCCATGTGGAGGCGATCCTCACCGCCGCCCGCAGCGCCTCCACTTCGTCCAATCTGCAGATGTACAGCATCATCGTCGTCACGGATCCTAAGCGCCGGGAGGAGCTGGCGGCCTTGAGCGGCGACCAGGACCACGTGCGCGAGGCGCCACTCCTCTTGGTTTTCTGCCCGGATCTGCACCGCCTGGAGCGGGTGTGCGCACGGCAGGGGTATCCCTTCGAGGACCGCTACACCGAAATGTTCATGCAGGCCGTGGTGGACGCGGCGCTGGCCGGGCAAAACGCCGCGCTGGCGGCGGAAAGCCTGGGCCTGGGCATCTGTTTCATCGGCGCCATCCGCAACCACCCGCTGGAGGTGGCGCGCCTGTTGAAGCTGCCGCCCCGCACCTTTGCCCTGTTTGGCCTGACGGTGGGCTACCCCGCCCGCGAGCCCCGCATCAAGCCGCGGCTGCCCCAGGAAGTCACCGTCCACTGGGAAGAGTACAGCGACGCTGGCCTGGAGGAAGGCCTCGCGGCGTATGATGCGACCATGGCCGCCACGGGGATCTACAAGAACCGTGAAGTCGCGGTGCCCCCAACGGTCCGCACCCCAGGGCAAGACGCGCCCGCGGCCGCACGGATCTACGGCTGGTGCGAACATTCCGCCCGCCGCATGGCCCGGGCCCATCCCCTGCGCCGCCACATCAAGCAAGCCCTGGAGCAGCTGGGCTGGGAGTTTTGACGCCGGCTCTCCAATAGCCGCTCCCGCCTCATCATGGAGGGAAAAAAGGGACAGGCCGCGGGCGGGCCGCTCCGCCCGCGGTCATCCTTTGGTCGCGCCGCCCACCAAGCCCCGCACCAGGTAGCGCTGGAAAAACAGGGCGATGGCGATGGGCGGCAGGCTGGTCAGCACCCCGCCCGCGGTGACCAGCCCGTAGTCGAGCCCGGCGCCCAGCTCGGTGCTGAACTCCGAGATGGCCTTGGGCAGCGTCTTGGACGCGAGGGTCTGCGTAAAAATCAGGGAGAAAAAGAACTCGTTCCAGGCAAAGAGCAGGGTCACCACGCCCGCGGCCACCAGCCCCGGCGCCGACAGGGGCAGGATGACCCGCACCAGCGCGCCCAGGGGCGAGCAGCCGTCGATCATGGCCGCCTCCTCGATTTCCCAGGGGATGCTGCGGAAATAGGCCGACATGATCCAGACGACCAGCGGCAGCGTGAGGGACAAGTACACCAAGCCCAGTCCCAGCCGGGTGTCCATCAGGCCCAGGGCCCGCATGGCCAAATAGAGCGGGATGACCAGGGAAATGGGCGGCAGCATGCGCGCGGCCAAAATGCCAAAAAACAGCCCCTGGCGCCCGGGAAACCGCAGCCGGGTCAGGGCGTAGGCCGCGAGGGTGCCCAGCACCAAGCTGGCCAGCATCGTCAAGGGCGCGACCGTCAGGCTGTTGACGAAAGCGCCGCGAAAGTTGGCCGCCGAGCGCAACAGGGCCGGCGAGATGCCCGGGTACGCCTCGCCCAAAATGAGGGCCCGGTACCGATCCAAGGTGGGCTCCTCCGGCAGCCAGTGGGGCGGCCGGGCCAGCAGCTCCCGGTCCGTGGTGATGCTGGAGATCACCTGCCAGACAAAGGGCGCCAAACTGATGACAACGATGGCCACGACCGTCAGCCCAAAGAGGATCCGCTGCAACATCCGTCGCATCCGGGGCCAGCGCACCGTGACCGCCTCCTTCCCCTCAGTGCAACAGCTCGTCCCGGTACAACAGCTTCACGTACAGCACCGCCAGAACGAGCACCGACAAGGTGATGACCATGGACGCGGCGGAGCCCATGCCAAAGTCGGCGAAGGAAAAGGCCTGTTCGTACGCGTAGTAGCCCACCACCGTCGTCCCGCCGCCGGGCCCGCCCCGGGTCAGGGCGTAGATGATGTCGAACACCCGGAACGTCTCGATGGTGCGGATGACGAGGATCACCAGCAAAATGGGCCGCAAGAGCGGCAGCGTGATGTGCCAGAACCGGCGAAACCAGCCGGCGCCGTCCACCCGCGCGGCCTCATGCAGGCTGTCGGGAATGCCCTGCAGGCCGGCGAGAAACATCAGGGTGTAAAAGGGAATCATGTGCCAGGCGTCGGCCAGGATGACCATGTTCATGGCCCGCCACGGTTCCCCCAGCCAGTGCACGTATTCGTCGATGATCCCCAGCTGCCACAGCAGCCCGTTGAGGGCCCCAAAGTTGGGCTGGTAAATCCAGCGCCACAGCACCCCATTGACGATGGTGGGAATCGCCCACGGCAGCAGCACGATGGTGCGCACCAGCCCCCGTCCAAAGAACCGCTCGTTCAGCACCAAGGCCACGGCCAGGCCGATGGTGGTTTCCAGGGCCAGCGACACCACGACGAAGTACAACGTCCGGCCCAGGGCTGCGATGAACTCGGGGTCTTCAAACAAGAACCGGTAATTCTCCAGCCCCACAAACCGGCGGATGGGAAACAGCAGGCTGTACTGCTGCAGGCTCAGGTAGGCCGAGTAGACCAGCGGCCACACGTTGAAGATGAAGATCAGCAGCAGCGTAGGCGCCAGCAGGGCGTACGCAAACAGCCACTGCCGGTTGATCCGCCGCCGCGGGGTGTGCAGCTTGCTCGCCTGGGTCATCGCCCTCAACTGGTTTCCGCCGCCTTCCCAGCGGCCGTGGCGGGCACGGTGTCCGAGGGCCCTCGCCTACCGCACCCGCCAGCCGCCACCGAAGTCGGGGCCCGCCGGCCGCCGGGCCGGCGGGGCCGCCGCGTTGCCCTTGTGCCGTTACCGCTCAAACTGCCGCGCGAGCCGGTCGATCTGGGCCTGGGCATCGGCCAAAGCCTGCTCCACCGGCTTCTGGCCCGTCAAGGCCCGGTGGATCTCCGTCTGCAGCGTGCGGGAGAACTGCGGGTACCAAGCCACCTTGGCGCGCGGGTAGGCATACTGCTGCTGCTCGATCATGGTGCGGAACGGCTCCTCGCTGAGCTCGGGGATGCCCGTCAGCGACTGGCGGGTAATG
>Ga0079224_100000984_pt1 | contig 31044 bp, 39 predicted proteins | sample Stecom2015_FD_80414 | JGI IMG/M metagenome (GOLD analysis project Ga0079224, IMG submission 80414) | Agricultural soil microbial communities from Utah to study Nitrogen management - Steer compost 2015 | ecosystem: Environmental > Terrestrial > Soil > Agricultural land | place: USA: Utah... | reverse complement strand
CGCCGATCGTGGCGCCTGCGTCGATCTGATCATCTTTCGGTGGCAGCTTGCGTTTCACATAGAGAGGCTCCAGCATCGCCCGGTTGCGCGCAGCGTACAGCTCGGCGCGCGTGCGGTCCGGCCCGAGCCGCGCCTCGTAGCCGTCCGCGTGCGTGACGAGGTAGCCGACGAGCACGTCGCCCGCGCTGTCGTTGGCGCCGCCCATCAACCCGGCACCACCGACTCGCCTTGCGCCGTAGTCACCCGCCACTGCACTTGCGGGTCGATGCGCCAGGCCAGCCGCACCAGATCGTCGGCCAGCCGCATCCGCACCGGTGGCAGCCGCAGCACCGTGCGCCACTTGTGCGAATCGCCGCTGCCGAGCCTGCGCTGCAGCAACAGCAGCTCAGCCATGCACCACCACCAGCGTCGACCCGCCTGCCAGCGCATCGCGCGCGTCGTGGCTCATCTGCGCCAGCAGCCGGGCGATGACGTCGCGCTCGGCATCGGTCATCGGCCGCCCGTCGATCGTCATGCGCACGCCGGGCAGGTATTCGATGTCGGCGCCGGCCACCGCGCAAGGCTCGTGCATGTCGACGCTCACCCCACCGTGTCGCGCGTAGCCCACCGTGCGGCACCAGCGCAGCAGCGACGTTTGCGGCTCGCCAGCGGCCTTGCACCAGCGCACCAGGTCGCCCAGGTCGCCCAGGTCGGCGCGCTGCGTCTTGTCCGGTGGGGCCTCGGCGCTCACGGCGCACCCCTATCCGTCAATTTGTTGCGGGTCGTGGTCGCCCCCCAGTAGTAGCCGCTGGCGCCGCCGACGATGAGGCTGACGACGGCCGTGGCGATGGCGGCGCGCACGTCGTCGGACCATTGCCCGTAGCCCCACAGCCCCGCGATGCTGCCAACCAGCATGTACACCAGCGGCATCAACAGCAGCAGCGCAAAGAAGCTCGGGCTATGCCACGCGCGCAGGCCGCTGATTGCCGCTGCGGTGTCCGACTCGCGCGCCGCGGCGATGCCGCCGCCAACCTCGACCAACTCGTACCAGCGCGCCTGCACCGCTTGGCGCACCGCCTGCGCTGCCTGCGGGTCGGACTGCACGCGCTCGGCGACCTCCTGCGCATTCACGGCGCCGAGCGCCGCCGTGGCGACCTCGAAGGCCTTGGCGGCGATAGTGGCGTTCTTCTCGGCGGCCTTGCTGTCGGGCTTAATGAGCTTGGCCAGCTCGGGCACGGCGCTGGTCAGCACCGGCAGCAGTGCGCCGACGATGGCGGGGATGGGCATGTGGGGCTCCTTGGCGGTATCAGGGTTCGGCGGCGTCGTGGCCGAATTCGGTTTGCCGCTGACCGAATTCGGTTCCGGCGCCGACGCGGTTTGCGCATGGGGTGCTGGTGACGGTTCTTGTGCAAGCGGTGCGCCGGTTTCTTGCGCATGTTCCGTGCGCACGTCTGGTGTCTCGTCCGTTTGGACTACGCCAGCCAGCCGGCCACCGGCCGCCGCGTAGGTGGCGTGCGCCTGCGCCAGCGTGCGCGTCGGCTGGCCGTATGGCGAGCCCGGCAGCGATGCCCACTCTTTGGCGCAGCCGGCGATCGCCTCATCGAGCCGGCCCTGCATCGCGGCGACCAGCGCGCCGCGGCGGCGGATCAGGAACACGGCGGCCAGATCCTGCGACGCGGGCGAGAAGTCGGGCAGCGCCAGCGCCTTGGCGGCTTCGTCCCAGGTGCGCGACAAGAACTGGTACGCCCCCGCCGCGGTGCTGGTCCAGCGCCCGGCCTTGATCGCCACGCGCGGGTGATCGGCGTAGCCGTCGAACAGCCGCCCGCCGTAGTGGCGCCGGTAGCCGTCCGCATCGCTCGTGCCCTCGCCCGCGCGGATCACGGCGAGGAACGCGCGCAGGTTGGTCGACAGCAGTGCTGTCTCGCACTGGGCGCGCAGGTCCGCCGGGCTCATCGCGCGTGCTCCCCGAGCTTGCAGCGCAGCGCCTGCGCGTCCTGCGTCAATGAAGCCACCAGCCCAGGCCAGTGCATGAAATGCGCGATGTCGGCGCGCAGCCGCTCCACGCTGGCGATGCAGTTGCGCAACTCGCGCTCGCTCGGCTCGCCCTCCAGCAGCGAGCACACATAGGCGCGCGACGCGATCTTGAAGCCGCTCATCAACGAAACTCCCCGTAGTCGGTAACGTGCGCGCCGCCGTAGACCACGCGGCCTCCCGCGTGCAGCAGGATCGACGCGCACAGGCAGGTGATGGCCACCGACGTGGTGATGGTCAGGTACAGATCGCCCTGGACGAACAGCGTCCAGGTGATTCGGCCCGTCATCAAACACAGTGCCAGCAGCATCAACCACGCGGCCAGGCGCGTGACGGCCGGCTCGTCGGGCGGGGCCAGCACGATGCGCGCGATCTGCGCCGACACGGCCACCAGCATCATTGCGGCCAGCGCCCAGTCCAGCCACACGTAGCCGGCGCCCAGCGCGTCGTCGGACTGCATCAACGGCAGCTCGAAGCCGAACCACGGGATCGCAAACGCGGCGATGCCGAGCACCACCCAGGCGGCGCGCTCGAAGCGGCGCATCAACACGTCCATGCGGGACAGGAGCTTGGTCATGATGGTCACTCCAACAAGCCGCGCAACAACCGCGCGAGGCCCTCCTTGGCGGCCCAGATCGCGCCGATCATGGCGGCCAGGCCGACCGTCCAGGAACGCACCGACGCCAGCAGCAGGCGGCGCACCTTGTGTTCGTCGACGATCGCCTCGATCGCCGCGACGTGATCGGTCAGGCGGTCGACGGCCTCGCGCTGCTCGGCGCTCAACTGCGTGGCCCGCAGCGCGGCCACTTCGACGCGCAGCGCGGCGATTTCGTCGAGTTGTGTCGTCATTTGCTCGTCGCCATCTCACCGGCCCACTCGCGCATCGTTTCGGCCGCGCCGCGGGCTTCGAGCGCGTGATGCAGCGCCTCGGGCGTGCCGAGGATCGACAGCGCCGACGCCAGCGCGTCCATCGCGTAGGCGGCGTGCCACGCGGCATCCCAGGCGTTTTGGACCGCGGCGGCCTCGGTGGGGTGTCGCATCAATCGGTGCCGCCAACGACCGCAAGCGTGCTCGTGCCCTGCAGCGCGTCGCGCGCGTCGTGGCACACCGCCACCAGCAGGCGGCGGATGCCGGCGCGTCTGTGGAGATGCGGCGGCGTTCTTCCATGTCAGCCTCAGTGAATTGCGCCTGATGCGATCGCCTGCGCGAACAGCAGCAGCAGTAGCTCGTCGTCTTCGCGCAGCCGGTCGCGCCGTGTGTTATTGCTGGGCCGCTGTTGGTGACCTCCGCCGCCCGTTGGTGGCTGCGCTGTGTCTACATAGCCCCACGTATCGCCCCAGCACGCTCCCCACGTATCGCCCCAAGTGCTGCCATTCATGATGGGCGCCAATGGTCTGGAGGTGCGCCAGTGCCTTTGATCAGGATGTCATTGACCCACTGCACATTGACATCGACGGGCGGCGTATTCAGAACGATGCGGGCATGCAGTGCGACTAACGTCTCTTCTGCCGTCAGCCCGTTGCTGAGCACGTACTGCCATACAGCAGCAGGATCTGCTCCGCTTGACGCAACAGAGGCTGATCCGCTGAAAGCGCCTGACGCGCCCTCTGCAGCCAGTGAAACCGATGTCGTGCTGTTAGCGGCGGCAGAGAAGGCGCCAGTTCCGCCAGTCGCGCCTAGGCTTGCTGTTCCTACCGTCGAAGCGTCGCCACTGAAAGCGCCGGAGTTACCAAGCGCGGCAAGCTCAGCCGTAGTGAGCGGGTAAGCCGATCCTGCGAATGCGCCCTCGCCGCCCAGCGCAGACAGCGCAGACAGCGCAGGAGAGTCTGCCGTCCCGCCGAATGTGCCTGATGCTCCTGTCGCATCAAGGGCCGCCGATGTGCCGGTGCCAGCAGAGCCGGAGAATTCACCAGTGCCGCCAGTTGCGGAAATATCGACGGTCGTCGTGCTGTTGGCTGTCGCACTGAATGCGCCAGTGTCGCCAGTGGCTGCAAGCGATGCCGAGGCCGATGTGAACGCGCTGCCGTAGAAGGCGCCAGTGTTCCCGGTCGCGCTCAGTACAGCGGTGGTCGTGCTGTTGGCCGTGCCGCTGAATGTTCCTGTCGCGCCTGTTGCTGCAAGCGCCGCCGAGATGGCTGCGTTTGCGGCGCCGCTGAACGCACCACTGAGCCCAGTCGCAGCCAAGGCGGCAAGCGCCTGTGTCGTGAACGCCGCACTGGCCTGCGGAGTCCCGCCGTTGCTGCTGCTCGTGCCGTCATCGACGATCGCCCACAGCTTGTAGCTGGTGCCGGCGCTCAGCCCAGACAGCGAGCCCGTCTCGTCGCCATCATCCGCGCGGATCGTGCCATCGACGACGCTGGCGACGTAGCCCGACGCGCTCCACCCATTGCGCCCATTGCCCAGGTCGCCGCGCGCCCAGGTGGCCGTGGCCCCGGACGTGTAGACGGCGACGTAGAGGGTGTTTGCCATGCCGCTGCGTCAGGCGTAGTTGAGCGACACGCGGTAGCCGGCGCTGGTGGCAAGGATGTTTTCGGCGACCACAGCCGTGATGTCGGGCACGGTGCTCGGGGCAGCGCCATACACCGGGACGCGGATGCGGCGCTGCGCGAACAGTTGCCATGGGTTGGCGGACAGCGCCGCCACGTCAGCATCAGGGAGCTGTCGGTCGAACCCGTACAGGAACGAGACGCGCCCGTCCAATTGGACCACGCCGTCGAACCGTTGCCCGATCCGCAGATTGCCGCCGTCCACGACGGTCCCGGCCGAGGCGGCAACGGTAGCCGCTGCCAGCGGCATCCCGTCAACGTAGAACACTGGCGACGACAGCAGGCTGCCGTCCGCAACGCTGACCGCCGACACCCGCCTGCCGGTCGTCGTCGGGCCGCCAACAGAGCAGTACTCGCCGGTCACCACGTCGTTGCCGCGGATGAACACCGCCTGCACACCGACGGGATTGGCGTTTTGGTACGACACGCGGCCGTGGCGCCACTCGAACGACGTTTTCCAGTACGAGGACTGCTTGAACGCGATGGCCGTGTAGTTCGCGAATGCGTCGATCGCTAGGCCGGCGATCAGCGTCAGGCCGCCAGTGAGCCGATAGGGGGCCGCGTCGGCGAACTCCGTCACCTGCGAGCCTGTGTAGTCGGTGACGATGCCGTCGGGCGAGAGCGCCGTGGTGCCGCTATCGGAAAGCGGCCCGTCTGCGCGGAATACGTCGAGCATCCGGCCGCCGACGCGCAGCAGCGCGAACGACAACCCGCGCGCTACCCAGTCAGGCGCAACGCTGACAGCCTCCTGCGGCTGCTGCCGCCAGGGCAGCAGAATCTCTCGCACGCGCGCCATCGCTCAGTAGGCGTAGCTGTCGCCGGTGCACTCCACCGTCACGGCCTGGCCGGTGTTGCCGACGAACTCGATCTGCACGTAAGCAACCTCGGGGCCGAAGCGATACACGCCGCGCGCGCTGGCACTCGCTGTCGTGCCGCCGCCCATCACGTAGACCTGTTTCCACGCATCGTCGCCAGTGCCCTCGGCTGCGGCGCTGGGCATGCTGGTCTGCTTGCGCGCGACCATGATGCGAGCCTCGCACTGCGTGGCCGGGCCGGTGCCGCCGTTGGTGATGCGCCAGCGGATTTCGCCGCCGTCTGCCGCGCTGACATCGAGCCGCCCGCGGGTGGTGCTACCCGCGCCGTTGCTGGCGCTGCTGACCAGTACCTGGCCGGTGATGGTCTTTGCCATGCGTTACCCCTGCGCCGTCCAGAGACTGCCGTCGTCGTGGTAGATCAGCATCGCCGCTTCGACCGGCGAGACGCTGCCCGACCAGCCGAGCGTGGCGGGGTTGGCTTCGGTGCCGACGCCGGTGGCGAACACCTTCTCTGCGGCGGTGGCCGCGCGGCGGCAGTGCGCATAGACCGCAGCGCGCACGGCGAGCATGGCGCTGGTGCCCTTCCAGACTTCTTCGATCCCCGCGCGCACGTTGGCCTTCGCCGGGTTGAATGACTTCGTGACGTTGGCGAACAGCCATTCCCAGATGCGCGCCCTGCCGACCGACAGGTTGTCCACTTGAGCCCAGTCGAAGCCGTTCTGCATGATCTCGTCCTGGCTGACGGCAGTGCGCCAGACAAGATGCGCGGTGTCGCTGTTCAGGTAGGCCTGCAGGCCGGCTGCGTTGCCTGGGTCGGCGAAAAACGCTGCGGCTGTTGGGTCGGCGAAGCACGCGGCGCGAAGCGTGGCAAGTTGTTGTGTCGTCAGTTGCATCACTCATCTCCCCAGGGTCCGCGCAGCGCGCGGGAAACGTCAGCGGCGGTTACGGTGCTGTCGGTGGCGCTCATGTTGTGCAGGTCTTGTGCGTCCTGCGACGAAATCAACCCCGTGGCGATCAGCGCTTCCAGCAAAGGCCTTGCGCTCGGGTCCTGAAAATCCGCGTCCATGCGCGCGTCGTCGGCCAGCGCCACGGCAGCGTAGGCCGCCTCGACGGCCGGGTGCTGCGGGTCGGCTGCGGCCAGCGCGATGCCCGCCACTTGCCTCGCTTGATGAGCATGCGCTTGGCGTGCCCAAGCGGGCACCGCTTTCGAGGCGGCGCCGAAGCCCTGCGCGCGCATGGCGTCCGCGATGGCTTGATCGGCGGCGCGGGCTTCGGCGGACGGCACCTTGCCACTGTCGTTGGTGACGGCGAGCTTCGACGCCTCTGGCGACGCCAGAATCGCCGCCTTCAGGGCCGGCAGTTGTTGGGGGGTCAGTGCCATGTGTGGGTGCTCCTATCAGGCGTCAGGTGCGGTCCACGTCCAGGCGCCGCGTGCAATGTCCACGCCGTTCTGGATCGTTCCGGTGAAGGTCATGCCGTCCGTTGGGATAGCCAGTTCGTAAACCCGCGTGTCGTCACTCTCGGTGAAGCTGACCCAAGTCGGCGTTCCATTGACGTGCGAGCCGTTGGACTGCGTGTAGTTGGCGGCGTCGAAGGTAAGCACGCCAGTCGTCACAGAGCCAGGAGTTCCGTCTGCCGTCAACGTGGCAAGCAGCGTCGGGCCGCTGATCGATGCGGAAGTGCTGGCTGGCTGCGTGCCGTCATAGAACTTAATCTTGTGGCTGGCGCCGAGTTCATCGATTAGGGACTGAGCCCAGGCGCTGCGCAGGGTTGAGTTTGCTCGTTTTGTCATGGCGAATATTCCTTGCTATGTCTGTGTTTGGCCGTCAGGCCGGTGGAAGAAATTTGATTCGCGCCATCGCGCGATTATGCGCAAGAACGCATGTTGTCTATGCGTCCATTCGTATATCTACGGGTCACAGGTCGTTCTCTGCCGCGCAATTGAAGTACAGCTCGATGCCGTGCAGCCGCGCATCGACGTTCAGCGTGTCGCTGCCGTTCAGTGGGGCGCGCGCAAGGCGGAAGAACACCACATCACCGACCGCAGGACTGCCAGCCACCGTGATGGCAGCCGACTCTGGGCCGATGTAGACATCGTTCGTCGTCCCCCCGGTGTCTGTGCTGCCTACCGCAGTGCCATAGGCAACGGCGATGGCGTCGTCATTGCTCACGGCCACGGCTTGCAGCTCCCACACCACGCCGAAGGTTGCGGCAGCGGCGTGCGACCAGACGGGCGCGAAGGTCACGGCTCCGCGATCCCAGCGCTTTGGCATCAGGATGGCGAACTGCGCGAATTCCTGCGACGAAGCATCGAAGTCGAGCGTCTGGATGTCCGGCTGATTCGCCGCGCTGGCGATGGTGGCCAGGGCCGCGCAGCCGCCTGACGCCGAAGGGCTCATGTCGCGGGCAGGAATCCAGCGCGCTGTGCGCCCGTAGCTGTTCCCGGCGAACGGGCCGAAGGGCCCGGCGCGATGGTCCTGCGTCGCCGTCACCACACTGCCGGCTGTCGTCAGTTGGTAAAGCCGCGCGTACAGCGCTGTGTTGTTCCAGTTGGTGATGGCCGTGCTCACGCTCACGGCGCCAGTGCTGCGCAACACAACCACGTAGTTCGTCGCTGCATTGGTGAGCGTGACCGTGCCGGCAGTGATGGATGTTCCGCCCCAGCGCCCGCCGTTGTATCCCCAGTTCAGCCCGGTGCTTGTGGCGTGGGCCTTGCCGAACACGCCCACATGGTCAAGGCCCTCGAAGTTCTCATTGATGATGACTTCAGGGTTCGCCTGATTGGCGGCCAGTTGCTGCAGTGCCATTTAAGCGGCCTCCTGTGTGGTTGCGGCCGTCAGAGTGACCGTGCTTGCGATGACCGTCGCGCTGTACGTGAACGGCACGTTGTTGCTGGCGTGCGTGATCGTGATGACCGCGCCGACAGCGCTGGCCAGATAGTCGGCATGGGCATCGATGACGCCGGCCAGCCCGGTAGCGACCAGCGCCATCGTGGTGTCGCCGCCGGTCGCGGTGTAGTCCAGATTCACCCCGCCCAGCGTGGCGCGGTACACGTTGCCGGTTACTGGCGTGCCGGCTAGCGTCAGAGTGACGATCTGCGGGCGCAGCGTTGCCGGCGTGACGCCGCTTCCGATGTTCCCCACCAAGCCCGAGACATTCGCGTCCGAGGCGATGGCCTGCACGGTCCAGTTGTACGGCTCGCTTGCCGGGGTGAACAGGCTGAGCGTGCTGGTGCCGGCATCGCTCAGCGTCATCGTCAGGCCATAGGCCGCGCTGTCCCCCGATGCCGCAAACGCGCTCAGGATGGCCGACGCGGCAATTGGCAGAACCTCGTAGTTCGTGCGCCCCGATGGGGTCGTCACGTACTGGTAGAACAGGTTAAGCGGCGGGTCAATGCGCTGCACCACGGCCGAGAATGTCATTCCCAGCGGGTAGGCATTGGCGCCGCCAGGATTGCCCAAGTTCAGCCAGCGGAACGTCAGTTGGTTGCTGACCCCGGCGACGGTGGCGCTGGCCGTCTGCGTCAACGCCCAGGTCGTCGTGTTGTCGCCCGCCGAAACACCGGACACCACCGGGAAAGCCGCCGAGACTGCGCCGGTCACGGTGATGACCGAACCCACGGCGGCAGCGGTGTAGGCCGCCGCCGCATCGATGACGGCCGCGAAGCTGGTGGCGATGCCGTCGAGGTTCGTGTCTCCGCCGACGCTGGTGTAGTTGTACGTGACCCCGCCCAGCGTGGCATAGAGCGCGGCCCCGGTTGCAAAGCTGCCGCCCACGGTCAACGTGGTGATCTGCGGCAGCGGCGTGACAGCGCCCGCGGTCGTCAAGCTGGCCACGTACCCGCGTCCCACCACCGCGCTCATCTGGTACACGTCGAAACGAATCGGCGTACTAGCACCGATGCCGTCTGCCGTCTGCATGGCGGCGGTGTAGATGGCGCTGGCGCTACTTGCCGTCAGAGTGCGCTTGAGCACTGAACCGGCAATCAGCACAACGTCAACTTCGTAGGCTTCCGTAAGTTCACCAAGCGGAACAGAGATGCCGGACGCCCCGGTGAATGTGCATGCCAGCCGAGTTCTTCGATCCCATGTCACTGTGATCTGGTTTGCGGTGCCAACTGTTCGGCGCACGTTGACAGGCGCCAGCGGTTTAAGGCTCACGCCTTCGCAAGTAAACGACTCGCTGCTGACGCTGGCGAGGCTTTTTCCGCTTGTCACTCCTTTGTAGAAGCGCTCGGCAGACAGACTCGGAAGATCGATTGCGACGTAGCGCATGCCAGCCGTCTGGATCAGCACCACTACATCGGATGAAGTGTGCCCAGCCATAGCCCATTCAGTCCCCTTCTGGCCGCGCAACAGGCCAGACAGGGTGTAGATGCCATCGGACACAAAGGTAGCCGTCCTGAAGCGCACCAACTCCGCGCCGATCATGATGTTGTTAACCGACGCATCTGCCAGGAGGCCGGCGCGCGTGCTGCTGCTCAGCGTGCCGTAGCTCAGCCTCACGGTGACGGTGTTGCGCTCATCAAAGCCAATGCCGGTGTAGTTACCAAGCGTCGTCGTTGTCACCCCCAAGATTCCGCGCTCGCTCACGCGGGCAGCTTCGGCGTATTCCACATCATCCAGGCTACGGCTGATGCTTGCACCCGGCCAGGTTGTGCCCGAGCTGGTAGCAGCAACGTAGTGCCCTAGCGTGTTCTCCGCGTCGCGCATCAGCGGGATGTCAAGCACTTCCATGACGGTTTCACCCGGCAAGGCAACTCCCACGGTAGGCGTGTAGTCTTCGCTTGTGATCCCAGCCGATTCAATGGCAGTCGCGTCGTCTAGCACCCATTCAAACCTTAGCAGCGGGCCTTCATCGGTGCGGCGCACGATGCGAACTCTGTAAACGTTGCCGTCTGCGTCGGGCACAGCGACAACATCAGTAGGCGTCCGTTCGGCGTAGGACAGAGGCACGCTGAATGTGCCAGTCACGCGGCTCGCGTAGCCGTCCACTACGATGGCATCCGCGATACCCTTCGCCTCGGCCGATGTGAATCCCATCGGCAACTGCACGGCGCTGGTGCTGATCTGCCCGGACAGCAGACGGTCGCTGTGCTCTGTCGCCGTTGTGTAGTCAGCATCGACATTGGAATAGGACAACGCCACCTGCGCCGGGATTTCCATGTCGCTGCCAACTTGCGTTGGCAGGGTCTCGTCTTGCGGGGCCTCAAGCCCGGCGCCCATGTCGTCGGCATCGATGGTGTCGAGAACACTTCCGGCGCGCGGCACGAAATAGAGTTTGTCGGTGACGTAGGCTTCAAAGAAGTAGGCCGCCATCAACTGTTCGATGGCGCTGCGCGACGTTGCCACCTGAGACAGCACGAAGGCCCGCACGGGCTTAGTGATCGATGCCAGCGCTGTCGCATCGTAGGTGCCTGCTGGCATGCCAGCGGAATCGCACAGATCCTCGACCACGTTTTGCAGAGTGTCGTCATTCAGGTCGAACGTTGCGGTAAATGGACCAAGCTCTGTCGGTGGCGTGAAGTCCGCGCTATAGATTTCTTCCTTTGTGATTCGTACATCGTAGTAACTGTTCAGTGTTTGCTGAGTTGTCTGCCCAGTCCCGCCCAGCGATATGGTGGCGCTGTTCGCGTTGTTTGATGGGTTCGAGTTTCCGCCTGGCGTGACCTTCCGGCCATGCAGGTAGTAGTCATAAGTGCCATCAGCTTTGAACACGATGGCGACGTGATACGGAAATCCAAGGCCATTGATGTTGTCGGTAACGCTGAAGAAAGCTCCGTCTGGCGGTGTTATTTGCAGCCGGTTCTGACCCGATATCGCTCCGGTAAGATTGAAGTCCCAAAACGAGGAAGGCGCTCCGCTGTCTGGGGTATACCGCGCGATCTGAATCGCTACAGAAGGCGGAATTGGAGTAATTGCATCGACGCGGAAGATGAACTCCACCGTCAACGGCTGAGACTGAACCTTCAGGCCCGGCGCAGTCCATGACACGCGGTTGTTGTCTGTGATCTTCTGCGTGAAGCTAAAGACGCCTTCACTGAAGTTCAGTGGTCCAGGGCCTGTCTGTGTAGCGTTGCCGAGAAGATATGGCGATACGTCAGCAGTGCTGCCGCCTGCAAAGTTGCACAGCAATTGCATTGCAGCCGGTGTTTCGACCGCATCGATTGCAACTTCAAAGGTCAGATTTGGAATGACGCCACTGTTGCCGAGCTGCAGCCCTTCAATGAACACTGATCCGCGCCCGCGATAGGCCGTCGCATTGGTGACTGCTGCCTCATATGTCGGGTCAGGCAGTTGATCTGCAGCGCCAGTGTAGACAGTAATTCGCTCCCAGTTTGGGTTGTCCGCGCTGTTCGCTACGCTGTCATCGTCGGACAACCCTAGATTCGTGAAGATCAACTTCCCGTTTGCCCATATGCGAGTGACTGCCGTTATTGGACGGTTAATCAAGCCATAGAGGATGTCAACTTCATAGGTGTATGACGTTGACTCTGCACCTCCACCGCCTTTGCCCTGGCTTGTGGTAGTGCCTATCTCGCGGCGGCTGCTTGCCCACCAGACCTGACCTGCAATGCGCGGATGCCCTGCCGCCCACGGGATGGTTTGCCCATACTCGCTGCCGGTGATGCGCAGGTCTTCAAGACGCGGGCCGTAGCTCTTCTGCTTCGGGCCGAACTGGGCGCCGACCATGGAGCCCACGGCCCAGCCAATCTGCGCGCCGCCAGGCCCGCCGACAGCGAAACCGACAGCTGCGCCCGCAGCAGCAATCGCAAGCTGCGCCATCAGGCCACTCCGCGCAGCGAATAGGCGCCGCGAAACTTCTGATTGGCCGCGAACATAAGCCGCGTTTCAACGACGCGACCCGCCCTGTTCGTGGCATGGATCAGGCTCAGCCCGCCGTGCCGGTAGTCGCCAATGAACCCCATGTGCTGCGGGTCGTGCTCAGTCGCCATCACCAGCACGTCGCCTGGCTGCATGGCGTTGCGGTCGATGCGGTCCATGTGCTGGTCGCACACATCAAGCAAGGTGCCGTCAGGCATGCGGCTGTAGCCCGTGATATCGAAGTCAGCAGGCAACAAGCCAAGGTCGCGCGCTACGCAGATGATGAGCCCGGCGCAATCGACGCCTTGGCCCTTGGCGCGGTGCTGGTGCAACCATTTCGCGCCCAGCCAGGTGCGGGCCTCGGCCACAACATCGGCGCGCTTCATACGTTGACCTCGGGCGCAGATGTCAATTCGTCAACGGTCGGCCTGTGCGGCTCGCCTTGGAAGTTCAGCTCGTTGCCGAACTTCGCGGCGCAGTCTTCATCGAGCCGCTTGCGGCATCCGGCAATCACGCTGTAGGTGTCGCCTATCTGCACGTCAAAGATCATCGGCAGCGATAGCGTGAACGTGTCGCTCGCGTAGGTCTTGACCTTCTGCGACAGGCCGGTGTTCAAGCCGGCCGTCCATGTAAGGATGCCTTCGCCGAAGTAGTCGTCAGCCTCAGTGCGCGACGAGTCGGTGAATACCTGTTTGCTTGTGACGCCGGTAATCGTGCCCGTCTCGGTCCAGCCTCCCAGGTCCACCGTGCACATGGCATCGCCAAGCCGAGCACGGCATGTCTTGGTGCTTGCTGCGCCGACAGGCTGCTGCAGGTACTGCTGCAGGCCGCGCAGTTCGGCGACGTACGCTCCAGAGCGCGGGTGCAACTCGCCGAGAAAGCCGGTGCTGATGACTTCTTCGCCAGCGGCTGCATCCGTCCAGTCGTACTTGAACAGCAGATAGGCCGCGTTGTTCCAGCGGCCGGCGATGATGTCGGCGCGCGTAATGATCGTGTCATCGGCCAGCACCGTCAGCTCGCTGTTGTCCACCGCCAGCCCGGCCGATGAAGCGAAGGATGCAACGCTCAAGCCTGGCGCGCTCTCGTAGATCACGGCGTCAATCGTCGCATCCCTATCTGCACTGGTCCAACCGTACACCTCATCATCCGTGCGAGTGATTTTGATGGCCCATGCGACGGTCGGAGAATCGCTCTGATAGTTCGATAGCAGGCCAGCCGGAACAACCTTTGTCACAGCCGTATTTCCTCAAGGATGATCGGATCTGCAACCAGCAACAGATTGCTGGTCGTGCCATCAAGGCGCATCATCAGATCGTTGTCTTTGAAGGTCACAGGAATGTCGAATGTTCCGATCCAGTAAGACGGTGTTCCAGATGTCACTGTGGCAATGCCTGTCGCCGTGTTCACAGAGGCTGTGCAAGCAACATCAGACGAGTCATAGACTGTCACGCCAGCGTTCGGCTTGTAGATATTGCGCTTGTAGGTGATCGACGCGAAGGTATGCTTGCGCTGCAACTGATAGGTGTTGCTGACGATGTTCGTTAGCGTGCTGTTCGCCTTCACCGCCTGATAGTCGGCCCAGTTGCGGAACCTGAATCCAGAGTACGGGGTAAAGTGGATGACGTGCCACATGGCTTCGATTTCCGCATACCCGTCAGGAAGAAGGATGCCGTGCGAGATGTCGAATTCAGAGATTGGCGCGGACCACTCGAACACCTGATTCATCTTTCCGCTGGTGCTGTAGACCTTCCTCCTGCCTCTGTTCGTCGGCCCACCCTTCGCCCCACGCTCAATGCGAGCCGACATACGCGATTCAAGGAATGCCATTACCCGTTCCTAGCTAGTGCGCGTTGCACACCCATGCCAGCCGTCTTGGCGAGTTGGGCTTGTGTGCTGCTGTCAGGTCGTGACGACAGCATGAAGTTGTTGATGACGGTCAGTGCCTGCTCTTTAGGCGTCGATGTTGCCTTCTGCGGCTCAACGCGCCCAGACTGCGACGCCAGCAGGTATTGCCGATTTCCTACGTTAAACAGTTCGCCAGGGCCGTCCGTTTCGTTGACCTCGACGATGCGTCCTCGCTCGACCTGACCGCCCATGGCAAAGCCAGATACACCTGTCCCGAATGCACCTGACGACATAACCTTGCCGCCGCCACCTGAGCCCATCAGCGCGCCGAACAGGCTGCCTATCAGATCGGAACCTCCGCCGCTCGATCCGCCCATCTGCCCCGCCAGCGCATTGGCGATCTGCTGCCGAATGATGATGCGGTTTACATCGGCAACGATGGATGTAGCGAATTCCTTGTACTTGAACTTCCCGGTCGTCAGGAAGTCAGTCAGACCATCTTCAAGCCCGCGCAGCGAATTCGATACGAATGTGTCCGTTGTCTGCGCGACGTTGGCGACTTCATCGATGTAGGTCTTGACCGCGCGTGAAGCTCCGTTGAACGCATCGCTCTGCAGATCAATAAGTCGGTCGTAATACTGCGTGAACGACTGAATCGACCTAGCTTGAAACTCGCGGATGATCGCTAGACGGGCTTCGTATTCCTTCTGCTCGATCTTGCCCAGAGCTTGCAGGTTCTGAAGCTCGCGCTCCTGATTGGCGAAGTTGTCGTCAATCGCGTTGATGCCCGCGGTACGTTGGGCTTCTCTCGGCCCTTGTGCGAACGAATCAAGCAATCGATTCTGCTGGCGGTTCTGCGACTCAAAGTAGGCTTCGGCGGCCTGGCGGGCAGACAGCAGTGCGTCGGCCTTCTGCTTCGCCGCGTTGGCTTCCTCAATATCGAGAATGACAGCGCGCGACGAATTGCGAGCGCGCAGGATCGCCAACTGCGATTCAGCCTCGCCAATCTTGCGCGCGTTGTCGATGGCATCGCGGGTCTTCTGCGCGGCCCCTGTAGGGTCGTTCGCCTTGACGTTGCGCGCGTCAATGATGGCCTGCTCTTGGTTCAGGCGCTGGATTTCCTTGCGCAGCGAATCCTCTTTGGCCTGCGTCTCTAGTTCAAGGAACTGACGACGAGACTCGTAGTAGCCTTTCTCGTTCACCAACCCACCTGAACGAAGCGCCTCAAGCACACGCTCCGCGTCGGAGTAGCTGCGTACGAGTTCATCGGCCTGCGACTTGATCTGCGACAGATCAAAGGACAGGTCTGAGCGGTCAATGCTGCGCTGCGGGTCGCGCGGGCCTTTCGGTCCTGCGGAACCCTTGAACCGCTCGCGCGCACCAGCGATGGCTTTATCAATTTCTGCCTGCGAAGCCCCAGCAGCTTTGCCGGCATTGGTGATTAGCTCAATCTCCTTCTTCAGCAACTCGCCCTTGTCAACTTGGTTGCGCTTGGCGATGCCGTCGAACTCGATGCGTTTCTGCGCCTGGCGAACGCCGTCAGCCTGCAACTGCGCCGCCTTGCCTTCAAGCCGAGTGCTTTCTGTCAGCCCGTAGATCAACTGCCGCTGCTGTTCAAGACGCGCTTGGAACGCTTCTGTCGGAACCCCTCCCCTGGCTCTGGCTGCTCTATTCGCGGCCTCTAGCGTCTCAAGATCGCTGCGGGCCTGGTTGAGCCTGTCGTCAGTCGTGCTGGCGCGTCCGACATTGAGCATGGCTGACCACGCTTCTGCCGCTGCATCTTTGACACCACGCCACGCGCGCTCGATTGAACCTAGACGCGCCTCCAGCAATCCCGTGCGCGACTCCATCGCGTCAGCGAATCCACGCTGCGCAAGGGCTGCGGCTTCTGCTGAGCGCCCTTGGTCGTCCAGCGCCTTGATCTGCTGGTACAGGGACGTAGTCAGGAAGCGAGTTGTCTCATTCAGCTTGATCGAAGCCTGCAGCGGCTCTTTCCCAAGCTCAGCAAACTGCTTGACGGTTTCGCCGACAGCCTGGCCGGCGGTGCGCTCCAACTGCACAGCCACGCGGGCGAAGCGCTCGATGCTGGCTGCGGCAATGTTGCCGTTTGCGGCGAACTGCGCCACGGCATCGGCAGCCTGCGATTGCGTCCCGGTCACTTCCGAAACAGCGCGGGCCATCGCCGTCAACTGATTGACGTTTGTCCCGGCGGCGTTGCCCGTCAGGATCAGTGCCTTGGCGTAGGCGTCGGCTTCTTTGCTGCCTTGGTTGTATGCAACAGCCAGCGCGGCGGCGGCAGCAGCCGCCAGCGTGAACGGGTTGATGAGCCCGACTACATACCCTCCCAGCGCACGCGCAGCCGGCCCGATGCCGCCGAACACATCCTTCAACTGGCCGCCCTGCTGCAACAGGACCGTGAGCGGGGCTTGACCGCCCTGCAAGCTGACGATGATGTCAGTCAACTGCGCCGGGACTTGCCGAAGTGCAGCTGTCGTCTGCTTGGCGGATAGCGTTGTGTAGTCGAAGCGCTTGCCAAGGGCGTCAACTTCCTTGGTCGCCTTCGCTGCGCCGGCAGCGACTTCGCCGAATGCCGTTGCGCCGAGCGACGTTGTCAGCCCGGTCGGCAGCGGTTTGCTGAAGCTCGTTGCCCCCAGCGACGTGGTAAGCGCCGGTGCGCGTTGCAGCAACTGAGAATTCTGCCCAAGCGCAACCCGCTGCTTCGCAATCGCCTCGTCAAGATCGCGGATGTACGGCTTCAGGACGTTGATGTCTGCGCCACGCTGGCGGGCGAGTGACTCAATGAACTTGCCGCTCATGCGGCCATTGGCTTCGACACCCGCCTCAATCGCTGCAAGGTTGCGCTGCGCGTTGGCGATCAGGTTCTTGGTGGCCGAGTCAAGTTTCTTCGCCGTCTGATCGCCGGCCGCGCCCATCTTCTCCAGGCCAGCGGCGCCCTTTGCGCCTGCGGCTTCAGCAGCACCCCCCAAGCTGCTGATCGATTGCTTGGCCTTGTTGACGCCAGTCTCGACGCCCGAGGCGTCTACGCCGATCTCAAGTTGCGTCTTCAGATCGGCCATTGTTCGTGCTCACAAAAAGGAAAAGCCGCTTGACGCGGCTTCTCTTTGGGGTGGTGTCGCCCTACGGGCAAAGCGACTTTCATGCGAGCCTCCAAGCGTCAAAGGCGGCAAGCATCTTACGGCTGTCGCTTCCAGATCACGGTCAGGGCTTCGTCTTCCATGACGCGAACGTCGCGTTCGACGCGTTCGTACTCATCCGCAGGCAACTTCATGCGGTCGAGCTTGTGGAACAGCACGTTGTAATCCAGTCCAACAGGCCCGCTAGATCCCATGCGCCACTGCGTACACAGCGAATTGAAGACGTTGAACGGCACCACGTTCGGCGGCCAGATTTCAACCGGGGGGCCGCTCGCTTCCTCTACCGTCAATCCCAACCCAGCGGCTTCTTCTTCCGTTGGGTCAGGCGTGTAGAGGGCGCGGGCGACCTCCCTCAGTTTTTTTCCAGCGCCTTCGTGTGCTCTTCCCAGTAGCATTCGATCAAGCGATTGAGCGCCCCGATGTAGGTCCGATGAAGCAAATCCATGTTCTCTTCATTGAACGCATCAGCCAGTTCCCACCCGCACGCCATTTCCATCGCAGTCTTGACATTCGTCTGTTCCGCTGCGCGCTTAAAAAGCGCTTGCAGCTCGTCGGTGTCGCGGAAGCGGAACGTGAATTCCACTTCCGCTTCCTTCGCCTCGCCGGGTACAGGGATCTTCACCTTTGATTTGAAGGTGGGCTCGGGTTGCAGCTTGAACTTTGCCACTTAGATTCTCCTGATGTTTTCTAGATGACGCAGCCCGCATGCATCTGCCGCTTTGCAGCGAGATAGCACGCCTTTGCCTCGTCGATGGTGTCGAACAGGCCGAGCCTGTGTTCCTTGCCTTGCAGCCAAATCCGCGAACGCCACTTGCGGCTGTGAATGTGCCAACTGACGCCTGTTTCTCTTGACGCCTTGTTGTCACTACGCACGCGACTGCGGTTTTGGTTGTTGATGTGGCGCTCCACGTCTCGCAGATTCGCCAAACGGTTGTCTGTGCAAACCCAATTGATGTGGTCGATGTCGCAGGAAGGCCAACTCCCGTAGACGTAAAGCCAAGCCAGCCGATGTGCCAGATACTTCCCGCCCTCTATCCCGATGTAGATGTAGCCGTTCTTTGCGCGACTTCCGGCTACAGAGCCGGCACCCACACCTGGACGCCCGCGAATCCATCGGAACTCGCCAGTCTCTGGGCTATAGGCAAGTAGTTCGCGCAAACGCGCGGCGGTAAGATTGGAACTAGCCATGAAGCACCTCGATTGCTGATTGGTCAGGGGCCGGCAACGATTCACAGTCGTTTGTCGGCCCCGCCTATTTTGCACACGCCATAGGCTTTGTCTATCAAAATCTCAACTGCTATAGCGCACTGGCTCGTTCAGGAAGCGGATGGACCCCGACATCCGCATCAGCGTGTTCACCTCAAGCGTTGGCGTCTTGTTGATGGACACATACCCAACGTAGTACAACTTGGCGCCGCTCGCCAGCACCACGCGGACACAACGCGCAACGCGGTCGTCGTTCGCTGCTTCAAGGGCCGTGAAGCCAGGCAGTGACGGGTCATCGCCAATCTCGAAGTTGAAGCCGCCGCCCGACTTGATGGTAGGAATCTCAACCTCGTTGTCAGCCTCAAGGAATTGATAGGTCAGGAACCGCTGTTCTCCGCCAGTAGAAGAGGTGGAAAGAACCTGCGAGACTTGCGTGAACGTGGTGACTTCCTGCACCGTACCCAATCCGCTGCCCGCAGGGTAGATCGTGGTATTGGTGGTGTTCAGACCTTCCAGCTCGAAAGTGTCGTCAGTCTTGTTGTCAACCCGGAATGCCTTGCCATTGATACGCGACCAACCCGAGACAACGATAACGATGTCGCCATCTACGTATCCATGTGCCGTGCATGTGACAACGCAAGTGCTGGCGTTGGTGAGAACAGTTGTGGCTTGAGCCGAACCAACGGCCGAACCAATAGAGACGATTGAGCCGTTAGGCAGGGAGACAGCCATGATGATTCCTCTTTAGGCCATGGAACAAAAAAGGGCAGCCGGTTAGGACTGCCCATGAAAAAGCCGCCTTGCGGCGGCTTCATGAGAACTCTGCTAATACTTGCGTCAATACCAGACGCTGAAGTCTTGATGTGTGCCGTACAGCGGCGGCTCAACGTCCTCTTCGTAGACGGCGATGAACGCGCCAAGCACGTAGGCTTTCAGGGCGCTCGGCACCAACGCGCCCTCGACCTGTCGCGCAAGGTTGTTCGCCGATTGTCGCGTCGTCGTCCAGCAGTTGATTTGGATGCGCGCGTTCTTCTTGCCGACCACCGTTGCTTCCAGGAAGTTCTCAGCCGCCCCGCCAACCTGCTGGTAGGTGATGAACGGCTTTGCTGTGCTGTAGGGCGCGAACTCCGGGAACACGCGACCAGACACCAGCGATGTCAGAGCCGCAACGATGTCGGATTCGAGACTCATAGCGCTTTCTGCGTTTCAGCAATCCAGCGGGCTTCGGCGGCCTGCAGTGCTGAGACTCGCTTAGCGTCGAACGCCGGGCGCAGGAACGGGCGCGCCCCGACCAACTTCGGGTCGATCTTCACTTTCGACGTGTACCACTTGCCGTCCGAGCCGATGTAGGCCTTGCGGGTCATCAGGTGTCCATACTCGACCAGATGGCCGTGCGGCGCTTTTCTGGCGTTCCAACTGATGTGATATGTCGCGGCTTCGTAAGCGTCTCTGCTGCCGAACCTGGCGCCAGACACGCGCGAGTTGTCAGCGCTGAATGCCTGATAGATCGACGCGTCGAGATTGCCGGTCTTCTTCTTGATCCGGCCTACGTTCAACTTCACTTCGTCATACAGCACCTGAGCGCCAGCCTGGGCCGCGGGACGCACGGCAGACAGTGCCGCGCCGCCGATGTCTTCCAACTGCTGATTCAACAGCCGGGGATCGAACTTGATCGACATTGAAGGCTTAGCCATGGACCACCTCGCACACCAGATGAACCTTGTCGCGCTCGACCTCATCTGGCAACACGGCGCGGATGGCGTAGTTCGTCGAACCGTGAACGGCTCGCATCGATGCGTCAACCGCCGGACCCTTGCGAATGCGGATGGAAGCCTTCACTGTCGAAACCTCCGCATCTGCCTTGATCGCCTCGGCGCCGTTCAGGTGCCGGATGTTTGCCCACACCGTCGCCAGCGTGGTCCATGCCGGCATCGGCTGTCCGGCTGCGTCCTGCGTGGCGTCAGGGTATTGAATGGTCACGCGACTGTTCATGGCGCCCGCTGCGATCTTCATCGGTAGTGCTCCCTGATCCAAGGCGTGCGCTTTGCAAACTTGTGCCACGGGTCAATCGCGCCATGGAAAGCCACAACCTTCGCATCCTTCGGCAGCCGCTCGGCAAGCGTGATGCCTCGACGTTTCAGAATCTCGTCTTGGTAGGACCACACGCCGTCTTTGCGGTCCCATGTCGCTTCACCGGGGCCAAGCACGTAGCTCATCCAGCCCTGATCGCTTCCGCGGCACCCCGCAGCATGCGAAATGGCCGGCGAAGTGACCGGATCGAAGGACTCCCACACCTTCGCCCTAGAGCCGGCTGTCAGCATGAACATTGAACCGTTGTACGGCCACATGGGATGCGGGTTCTTCCACGCGATGAAGTCTTCTGCCCTGTTCAGCAGCGGTCGAAGGTCGCCGGTAATCAGCATGTCAAGGTCAAGGCAGACGAATCGCTCACCAAGTAGCTTGCCGATGTCGCGGCTGAAGACCTTTAGCCTTCGATAGCAGTTAGGCCCGCCTTTGAATGACGGGTTCGGTATCTCTGCGTAGTCATCCCACAGCGGGACGGTTTCGATGTCGTCAAGCCCCGTTGCGTCGTCGGTGACGCAGATGAAGCGGTGCGGGTCCGGGTAGTTCCTTCGGACCATGTTCGCCATGGTTCTGACTTGCTCGGGGCCGAAGGAACTGCGGTAGTGGCCTTTCGGTTTCCACTTGAACACGACGACGGAAATCACTTCGCGCGGAACAGGACCACAAGCGCCAGCAATGGCCGCGCGATCATCAGTAACATGGTGAAGCTCATGGAACCGCACCGGGATGCTCAGGGTAGAGCAACTCGCGCGCTTCAGCCTCAATCCGATAGACCTCGACGCAGTGGTTCGGCTCCCAGAAATAGATGCGGTCAACCACCCAAGACGCTGCACGCGCGAAGCTCTTCTTTACGCCGCGATGGCCGCATTTCCACCGACCAAGCAGGCCAGACACGGTTTCGCGCGGCAGCGCCCATGGCGCGAACAGTAGCGCGCAGACCATCATGTTTGAGGCCACGTAGACGGTGAAGACCTGGCACAGCGCGCGGCGCCACACGGGCGTGCCGTCCTTGCTCATGCCAAGGCGCCAGCCGATTCGTTCGCCGTCCATGCGCCGCGCTCCAATTCGTCAAACATCACATCGAACATCTGAATCCACTTCTTGCCGCCGCTGCGGAAGATCGTGCCGTTGTCGCAATCGCCAGGGCTGGGCCACGGCCACGCCAGCGAGGTTTCCAACAACTTCCAGCTGCCGTCTACATCCTTCAGGATGTCCAGCGCGCACCACTTGCTGCCTATGGCCGCGAACACGCGATCCGCGTACTCAAGCAACGATTCCAGCTCGTCGCTCATCTCATAGGTCGGATCGACGTTGCCAGTCTGTGCAACTGGGCGGTCCTTGTAGCAATAGCGCTTGAACACCGCCCGCGCGTCGCCTATCGCGTTGACGCGCCATGTCGTCGTGTGCGGGATGAACCGCTGCAACAGCGCGTAGCCCCGCTGCTTTGTGTTTGGGCAATTGGCGCCGTGGTTCACTTCGATGCCGGCGCCGAACAACTGCGCGATGTGCTGCTGCGCTTCGGCCTTGTCTTTCAGGATTCGCACGTTGACCGATGAGGCGCCTTCGTTTGCCTTGCTGACCAGCGGATAGTCAGCCTGCGCGACGAATGCCTGCGCGTCGGACTCGAAAACGAATCGCCATGTGTCGGGCATCCAGTCGCCCCACTGCATGAACTGTTCGCTCTTGTCCTCGTAAACCTCGACCTGCGCGCGGTCCTGAATCATCAGCAGCCGGCCGCGCATCAGTTCATCGTCGATTCTGTTCGTGGGCAACTTGCGCCAGTCGGCGTGCGGCCGGATGAACCCGACGCCTTCGCTTTGCACTTCAACACCAGCAAAGATTCGGCGCGCGCTATAGCCGTGATTCCGTGCAGCCTGGCAAGCGGCCTTGTGCCAGATTTGCCGCTCGTCAAGGACAAAGAAGTTCGGCACTCAATTCCACCCGTTCAAAGCAAGTCAGCGCAGTTCGGCGCGATGCATTCACAACCCGCACACCCTTGCGTTTCATTTCCTTCGCCATCCGGTCGAATATCAGCGGCCAGACATTGATGGTTCTGGCGTCGCTCAATCCGACAGGGTGCGAACCGTGCCAGTGAGTCTTGCCGTCATCTTTGGCGCAGTCATAGCCGACTAGAACGACACTTTTGGCGCCTTCCGCCACGGCTACAGAGACACACCCGGCGCCGCTGTTGCGGTAGCTCTGAATCTTCAACTTCTCGACTTCGCACTTCCCGCCCAGGTCTGCCGTGGTCAGCCTGCGACCGGCGAACTTCTCGCGCACCTCTTCGTAGTGGAACTCCCACCACTTGCGATCCATGGCGAAGACTGCATCGGCCCACGGAGCCATCCTGAATGTCGTGTTCGACACGATCACCAGGCCGCCGCTTTGCCGCCACACGCGGACAGTCTCTACATCCTCCGGCGTCAGGCTTGGCCCGCTCGCCAAGCACACGGCCTGCAATCAGGCCATCCCCAGGCGCACGCGATGCGCGCGAAGCAGTGCCAGCGCACCGTTAGGGATCTGCATCTCTGCTGCCGTGTCCGTGTCTTCGCGGTGCTTGTACCAGTCGGCCACCAGCAGCTTCATTGCCTGAAGGATGGTCTTTGGAATTGCAGGACCGTCAGAAGAATCTGGGCCGTCATAGCCAACCGAATAGATGATTCGGATAGTATTCACGGATGCGGTAACCGTAGGCCAAACCGTCGCCGGAAGAAGCCTGTTGGGAACCGAAAAGTCGTCCAAAAGGTACTCTTCGGCGTCCATCAACGAGTCGCTTTCATCGCCCACCGTGACGCTGACAATGGCGTTCACCGGGCCACACGGCAACTGGATTGAGTCGTCATCGGTTGTCGGGAATTCGTCCAGCGCGATTTCCAGAATCTTCGGCGACAGAGAGATGCCGAGAAAGTTTTCGCAGTACTGCCGAGCGGCGCTAATCAGCGCCTCTAGCAAGTCGTCGTCTGGATGCGTGCCGTTGCCGTCGCTGTCCAGGTCATCGATTGGGTCAACTCGACATTGCAGGCGCGCCTCGGCCAGCGTCATCGGTTCGGTGGTGGCGTCAACGACGATCTTCGGCGTCATTCTGCGTCCTTCCCGTCCTTGCCTCGCCTAACCACCAGACGCCAGTCAGGCGACGTGCCGGGCGATGCCTTGGTGTCCACATTGGCAACCCAGTAGTTGCCGCCATGCGTGACTGCGTCGCCCTTCTCGTATGCCTCGCCGGGGCGGTGGACCCCAGCGTCCATCACCATGCCGTCAAGCTTCATCGGCAGTTCCCATCGCCCGCCGTCCGTGTCGCGCACAATCAGGTTGTAGGACCGCTTGTCGCTGCGCTCGATGGCGATGCTGTGAATGCTTGAGCCGTCTTTGCCAGGCTCGCCGGCTGTACCGGCACGCCCAGGCAGACCATCGCGGCCCGGCGGCACCAGCACCGACGCGCGGGCGATGATTTCCGGCATCGATGTTTCATACTGCTTTGCCACAAGCGCCGGCAGCATGGCCTCGCACGCCTTCGTGACCACAGCCGCGATTTCTTCCGGGCTTGCTACGTCACCCTTCTCGCCGCGAAGTCCCTGCTCCCCGTCCTTGCCGCGAACACCGTCAGCGCCGTCCTTCCCGTTGATGCCTGGGGCGCCATCTTTTCCAGCAAGGCCAGGCTCGCCCTTCTCCCCGCGTTCCGGCGCCGGCAGCTGCAGCGTGAACAGTTCGCCGCTGTCCATGACGATGTCCAGCGTGTGATCTTTGGCGTCGTACTCGAATTGCTTGATGCCGTTTCCTGGCACGCCCTGTGCGCCGTCCTTTCCGTCCTTCGGTGCGGGAATCTGAGCAAGTACCTTCGCCACTATCGCGTCGGCGTCGGCATCCTTGCCGTTCGCGCCAGGCAATCCAGGCTTGCCGTCAACCCCATCGCGCCCGTCGGCACCATCTCGCCCATCCCGGCCGTCCTTGGGGTCCGTGATAAGAGCGCGGACCTTGACGACGACTTGTTCGACATCCACGGGGGCGGCGTCTTTACCTGCAGGGCCTTGGACTCCATCCTTGCCATCTCTGCCGTTCGCTCCGTCCTTGCCGTCTCGCCCTGCGGCGCCATCCTTGCCGTCAATGCCACGGTCACCCTTGACGCCATCGATGCCGTTGCGGATTTCGCCCACCGCCTTGCGCCAGGCCATCAACTCTTCGACCTGTCGTGAGATAGGCGCAAGCCCTCGCTGCACAGACGCGCTCACGGCGCGGCCAATCTCATCAACCATCGCAGTGAGGCTCATCGGTGATTCCGTTTCATGCTTCTATGACTTCGGCAGTCGCCTCAGCGATTCGACCGTTTCTATAGGTTGGGACGATGCGTACCAACATGCCGTTGTCGGCCGTGACTTCTGCGCGCGTGATGTGCTGGTTCTCTGGGTTGCGCTTGACATCCATGTGCCACCTTCTGGCCGGCACTGCTGCTGCGGCATCCCGGCCCGGCACACCTTGGCTGCCCTGATCGCCGCGCTCGCCCTTGTCGCCCTTGTCGCCCTTCGGCCCCGTTTCGCCACGGTCGCCCTTCGGGCCGCGTGGCCCGCGTTCGCCTTCAGGCCCTTCGATGTAGACGGCCTGGGGAGCCTTGCGCTCAAGCGGCGGGCTCATCTTCAAGCCTGCGAATCAGCATGTCGGCAAACTCGCGTGCGGCGCGCTCTTCAATCGCCTTCTGTTCGGCCATCTCTGCCTTGACTTCCAGCCTTGCCCGCTCGGAAATAGAACGCATCTGGTCATCCGTTGTCGCGGCCGGTTCCTGTTTTTCGGTTCCGAAAGGATCGCCACCTCGGTCGCGCTTGTCGAGCGCAGCAAGGCTGTAGTTCTGCTGTTGCAGGTACGGCGTTTCGCCGCCCGTGACAGGGGGAAGGCCGCGCTTCTTCCGCGCTTCGTTTGGAGACATCCAGCCGCCGCCAACTGCCTCATTCAGTGACTTGATTTGAGTTGCCGAGTCCATCCGCAACAGGTAGTCAAGATCGAATTCGGTTGCGTAGCCGGCCGTCTCGATTCCAAGACCCTCATCCAGCAAAGCCTCGATGCCTTCGATCTGCACCTGCAGTCCATCGCTGTAGTAAATCTGGTTCAGCACTTCAGCGTTCTGGTAGGTCGGCACCGGCCCCACTCCTACCTTGTAGGCAGGGACGTGGAATACCGAGCACACCATCTCGCCGGACAACTTCATCTGCTCGACCATCTGAGCATCGACCGGGTTGACAGACATGGCTTCGTACTTCAGCCCGTCACCAAGCACGGCCATGCGGCCGATTTTGTCACCGCCGAAGTTCTTCTCCCATTCGGTCTTCATCCGAAGAGCGGTTTCGTCGCTGATTTCTGACGGCGCTGTCAGGATGCCGCTGGGCCGACTCATGTTCTCGAAGAACTTGGCCGAGTTGCCCTGAATCTTCAGACCTTGCGTAGCTGCCAGCCCGCAAGCAAAGATTGGCGACAAGCCCACCAGCGGGTGGAACAGGCACCACATGCGGTCATGGATGATTTCCGACGCCGGGATGGCTGGCAGACCTTCCGGCAACTTCGCCAGTTCGTCGTCCTGCAGTTCGTAGTAAACGTCCCCGCTCTTCGACACCAGCGGCCGAACCCGCGTCGGGTCGAGCACATGCAGCGCAGTGACCACCTTGCGGGCGTCGCGCTCTTTCAGGACGTAGGTGTTCCCGCTCGACAGCTTGGACAGCACCCATGATTCGATGAACTTCTGCCGCGTCTGGTAGCCGTTGGGCTTGCGCAGCACTGGGGAAAACGCGGGGCTCGATGTTTCCTGCCAGATGCCGTCAACCTGCTCCATCAACCGCATCGGCAGTTTGCCCACGTCGCCGGCAATCAGCGTCATGCAGGCGAACACCGTCCAGTTCGATAGGACGACTTCCTTGTCGATGACAACATCCCGCTGCCACGCGCCGCCAAACGATTCTTGGATGACGTGCCAGCCACGGTTATCGACGCCGCTCAGGCTCTGCGCCTTTGTCTTGCGCAGGGAAAGCTCGTAGCCGAACAGCTTCATCATTCGGCCGTCATGTCGCGGCGCTTGTACGAGCGCTTTTTCGGGGCTTCGCTGTATTCGTGTGCGGCAGCGGCGGCTTCCTCGCTCTGCGGTCCCGTCTCGATGGATTCCGCCGTGACTACCGTGCGGATTTCGGGGACGGGGATCGGCTTGAACACCGCCGGCACAGCGCGCTTCGGCGGTTCGGTGTACTTTTCGGCTGTGCCGATGGCAATCAGGACACGCACATCAGCATCGCGGGCTTCAAACACATCACCGGCATGCACGGGCTTGCCGGCATAGCGGATGTACTTTCGTGCCTTGAGCTTCATCTGCGGTCCTTTGGAATTGGGGGGGCAAGGCCGGCGAGCATGTGCCGCCGCCTTGCCGTGTATCAGGAGTGGTCGCCCACCCCTTCAATCACTCGGTCATACCGAGTTGAGATCGCCGTAGGTGGCATTGCCGATGTACTGCACGGCACCCGTGCGGCGCTTCTGCCAGTTGATCGAACGGACCACCTTGAAGGCGGTGGACTCGGACTGGAACATGCTGACCACCTTGGTCGAAACACCCGTCGGCGAGTCAGACGCACCAGTGGGCGTGTCGTCCTGCTCGATGCTGGCCTCGCGGCTCACCTCGACCGTGACGCCGCCGTTGCCGATCTTCCAGATGTCCATCGGGCTCATCAGGATCAGATCGCCGGTGCCGACGTTGTGGCCTTGGTAGACGCGCCGGCCTTCCAGCGTGCCGCCTTCAGCAGACATCGACGGGAATGCGTTCTGCCCAAGAGCATTGCGCATCAGCGAGATCTGCATGGCGATCAGCGGATTCGTCACCCACACCAGATTCGCCAAACGGTACTTGGCGGTGATGAACGGGCGGGTCAGGCCAACGATGTCGCCGATCAGTTCCGCTTCCGTCGCGCCGCCACTGGAGCCAATCGTCACCCCGTTCAGGATGCCGGCAGGCGAAACGCCGTTAGACGCAGCCGTGGTGCTGAAGAAGTGCGTGTCGATCTTCTGCGCCGAGGCTTCAACCAGTGCGTCGCGCACCAGCATTTCGGCCGACGGCGAAGAATCGCGCAGCAGTTCGTTCGACACCACCGACAGCGCGGCGACCTTCAGCGGGGTCAGAGACACCGAAGAGTAGTCCTGCGCAGACGCCGGGATGGGCTTCGACTCACCGACCCAGTTCGCCGTGGCAACACCGTCCTGACCCTTGATTGTCACATGGGCCGGCACCGAGCGCAGCGGCAGGCTGTCGAAGACGGTCTGGCTGTACAGGTAGGTGATGAAGTCGCCGGTGAAGCGGTTGTCCGCGCTCACCAGTTCCGCGCCCCACTCGCCCGAACCCGAACCGCCGCCCGTCACGTCGGCCTTGATCCACTCGACCAGTTGCGGGTGGCTCTTGCCCCAACGCTGCTCGGCGATGTGCTCTTTGCTGGAGTGGTTGAGTCCGGCGAGCGCCTGCGCGATGCAACGACGCACGAAGGACTGGCCGGCGAAAGCGTCGTCGGGCTGGCCGAAGCTCGTCGGGGCGGTGCGGCTGCGCGACTGGCTGGCCTGGTTCTGCGTGGCGCCGCGCACTTCGCGGGCGCCGCTGGCGTTGCGGGCGTGGAAGTTCAGCTCGCGGATTTCGTCGTCGATGGTGACGAGTGCGCCATCCAGTTCATCGAATTCGGCACGCTCGGCATCGCCGAATTGGCCTTCCTTCTTCATCTGCATCAGCTCACCCATGCGGGCGGCCTTCGTGGTGCGCGCTTCGCGCAGTTCTTGGATCGTTTTCACTTGAGTCCCTTTCGGGTTCCGTTCAGACGTAAAAAAACCGGCCTGGGCCGGTTGCTTCTTGGCGCCTGAAACGTCAGGCGGATGTGGACTCAGCACCACCTTGCGGCCTGACGAGGCTAGCAGTGCTGCGTCCAAAGACTTGATTGAGGTGATGGTTGCGTCCGCGTTTGCCGGAATCGTCACCAGGGAGAGTTCCATCCACTCCCACTTGGTGAACCGCAGCCCGCCGGACTTCAGAGGCTCGACGCCGTCTTTCATCGCCCGAAAGCCAATTGAGACTGCGGCCACCAGCCGATACTTGATCGACTGCACCGCTTCATCGATGCGGTCCTTCAGCGCTCCGGCTTCCTTGACCTTAGGCAGCGTGGCAACGTAGGGAATTCCGTCCTTCGTGGGCTTGGCAAAGCGGACATTGCCCACGGGCTTGTCGGCATTGTGCTGCCACAGCAGGGGCATGGGCAGTTTGAACACGGCGCCCATGGGCTCGACCACGTCGCTCATGCGGTCGGCGTTCGGGGTCGAAGCAATGCCTTCGATCACCCATTCGTCCGAGTTGGACGTGATCGTCTTTACCTCAAGCAGTGAGTAGGCTCGATTCATGGCTGCATCCGAAAAGAAAAGGCCCGCGCGAGGCGGGCCAAAGCATCGCGTGGACCGCGATCACAGAGGAGACTTAGACGAACATCACTTGGAACTTCTTCTCCGCGCTCGCCGGGTTCAGCGCCATCAGCGATGCGGCGTCGAAGGTGGACATCAGCGGATCGATCTTAGCGTTCCCTGACGCCTGCTTCGTGATCGAGATGGCGTTTCCGTTCTGGACGATGCGGGCATTGCCGGCGCACCAGTTCATCAGCCGACTGCCGCCGTGGACGAATTCCTTGCCGGCCAACTTTCGTTCGGTTGTCTTGATGGCCCCGTTGAGCTTCCAGCCCTGGCTGATGGCGACGATCATCTCCATCTTGATGTTCCTGGCCTTCGTTGTGAGTTCATCCACCACGTCACCGATTCCGGCCGCATCGACCCCGATGGCATTGGTTTCAGGCAAGAGGCGCTTTTCTCGAATCCTGCAAACGATGTCGGCCACTTGGTCAACATCCTCGCCTGGCATGTCAACGATGGTCAGATCCCCATCGCGCTCGAAGTCTCGCAACCGCGGCGCGATGTCCTTGCGCCGCTCGAGCACGATGGAATGCGCCCAGGCATGCGCCCAGTGCAGCCACCGTTGCGTGCCACGCTCGCGGCCAATCACCGACAGCCCCAGCAAGTCATCCAGCCCGCCGCCGTCAATGCCGACGACGACAACTTCACAGCGGCTCAGCAGCGAGTCGAGTGTCAGGCTCTTGTCTGCCTGCTGTTCCCAATAGTCAGCCCCGGCCCAACGGTCTGATTGCAGCGACAGGCCGATTTCTACGTTCAGGTGCTTGGCGAGGAATCCTCGCATGGACTCTTCGCCGTCGTTCTCGGCCTTCTTGAACTCGCGTTCTAGGAATTCCCTATCAACCGAGTAGTTCAGATTTGGGTTGACTATCCCGAAGTTCTCAGGCTTGCGGTGCTCGCCGGCCTGAATCATGGCCTCCGGGAATTCGTAGATGATCGGCACGAAGCGCGGGTCATGGACTTTGCCGTCCCTGACATCCCGCGCGTACTTCAGCTTCTGGGCAAAGACGCCAGCCGGCGGGTCGTCAGATTGCGTCGTCAGGAAGATGGTGAAGCCCTCCGGCCGGCTTGCCAGGCCGCCTGTCGCTTCGCGCAGCATGTTCTCGGCATTCGCCACCTTACCGAACAGCCACAACTCATCAACAAGGGTTCCGACGCCCTTCTTGCCGCCGACCGTATTCGAGTCAGCCGCCAGCACCTTCAGGCTGGCCCCGCTTTCCCGGTTCGTGATCGTCTTGACGTGCGTCTGCGCGTGCATCAGCGCCGCCAGCTCGTCGTCTGAGCGCTCGGAGCACATATCCCGAGCCGGGCCGAACGAGTTATTCGCAACCTCGACAGTCGGCGCCAAGATACTAAATTCAGCCGACTGGCGCCAATTCAGTATCAGCGCCGTCATCATGATTCCAGCTGCGATGGTTGATTTGCTGTTCTTCTTCGGGACCAGCACAAACCATTCAGTTATGAGCCGGCGCCCACTCTCCGCGTCATAGGCGCCGAATATGCTTGCCACAAGGTCAAACACCCATGGCGCACAGCATTCGCCGAATGTCGGGCTTCCAGGAGCATCGACGATCCGCAGTTCTTTGAAAACGGCTAGGGCGGTCGCCGCCTGCTCCGGGAAAATCGGCGGCGGGATGATGGATTCGCCCGCGCGCAGTCGAGCCGCCCAGTCAGGGCAGGCTGTACTCCACTCGGGCATCTATCGACGCGCAACCAGTTTCAGCGGCGGCGCGGCCGGCTTGAATCGACCTCCCGCCGCCTGCTTCGCCTTGTCGGCCTGCTCGTCCTTCTTCCCGCCCTCGCCCTTCTTGGCGTGCATGTACGGCGCCGCTGCTACGGCCATCTGCGAACGCAGCCGCTCATCGGCGCCCGGGTCGTTCATCACGTCCAGCATGTACTGCAGGGGTGTCTTGACAGTGACCGGCACATCGCTCACAGGAGCCTCTAGGGTCGGCTCCACCTTATCGGGACGTGGTTCTGCCTTCACCAGCGCTTTCTTGCGCCCTGCGCCTGGTCTAGAGCCTCCACGGGGCATGTTCGAGCCTCTTTGATTCGGGTTTGATTAGCGGTTGCCGATTCAAACCATGCGATTTATTGTCCAAATGGG
>Ga0079224_100000981_pt1 | contig 31063 bp, 20 predicted proteins | sample Stecom2015_FD_80414 | JGI IMG/M metagenome (GOLD analysis project Ga0079224, IMG submission 80414) | Agricultural soil microbial communities from Utah to study Nitrogen management - Steer compost 2015 | ecosystem: Environmental > Terrestrial > Soil > Agricultural land | place: USA: Utah... | reverse complement strand
GTGGCCAGGGGAGACCCCGCAGGAGCACAGCGACGAGGAGGCTCCCGGACCGCCCGCGGAAAGCGAGTGGCTGCAGCGGAAATCAACACCAATTTTAGAAAGGGACTTTTTCAGTGCCCTCGTGCAAAACTAGTGTCTTTTTCTGTAGATTAAACGAAATATTTTGGTAGTAATGTCCAATTGGGTGTACAATATTAGTAATCATATATTTAGCATACGCTTAATGTTGAGGAGATACATATGGATATAGAAACAATTAAAGAACTCATTACATTGAAAAATATAGAAGAATTACTAGGGGAATACCGGTCATTTGGTCCGTTGCCAGGAATACTTCTTCCGATGCTAGAAGCGTTCTTACCGTTTTTGCCTTTAGTTGCATTTGTGGTTGCGAATGCAAATGCGTTTGGACTTTGGCTTGGTTTTTTATATTCGTGGATAGGTGCGATCGGAGGATCTCTTCTTGTCTTTTTTTTAGTTCGTAAGTATGGTCAAAAACGTTTTTTTTCGTTTGTAAGTCGCCACAAAAAAATAAAAAGTCTTATAAATTGGGTGGAAAGGCATGGGTTTGGTCCGTTATTTCTTTTACTATGTTTTCCGTTTACCCCATCTGCAGCGATTAATTTAGTTGCTGGACTCTCAAGGGTCAGTACAGCCCAATTTGTATTAGCCGTTTTATGTGGAAAATTAGTCATGATATTCACCATTAGTTTCATAGGCTATGATATACGAGCTCTTTACCAACAGCCAGTCCGAACGATTATTGTAGCCGTTATTATTTTTATACTTTGGATTGTTGGGAAAAGGGTGGAAGCATGGCTAAAGGTAAAGCCAACTCGGCTGAAAGAAGACGAGGCCTAACTTAATCTAGACATCGCACCCTATAAGTTGAAAAGAGGCAAAATAGTTACTATTTTAGTTAGAGAGTAATCTCCAAACTAAATAAAGTTAGGAACCTCCACCGAAGCCATAGGATATTCAACGGGTACATTTTGAGAAAGCGCGGGAGTACTCAACGAACAAACGCTAAGGCGTATTTGAGTAGAGGGGGAGTCAGAGTGGAGGGATCTAAAACGGAGAAAAAATCAAACCTTTCTTTCGTTAAATCCATAGGAATCAGCTTGATTATTGTTGTTTTTTTACGAGCGTTTTTTTTTACAAACTACATCGTCGAGGGTGAATCGATGATGCCAACTCTTGAGGATGGAAACCTCTTAATGGTCAACAAGATTGGGATCAAGTTGGGAGAGCTTGACCGTTTTGATATTGTAGTTTTCCATAAAAACAAAGAGGAGGACTTTGTAAAAAGGGTCATCGGTTTGCCAGGTGATCATATTGAATATCAGGACGATGTACTTTATGTAAATGGAAAAGCTGTTTCTGAGCCATTTTTAGACTCCTTTAAAAAAGAACTTTTCATTGGTCAATTAACAGGAGATTTCACCCTTGAAGAAGTAACGGGAGAATCAACTGTGCCTGAAGATCAACTTTTTGTCATTGGTGATAATCGCTTAGATAGTTGGGATAGCCGTCATTTTGGATTTGTAAAAATGGACCAGGTGGTTGGGAAGGTAAATATCAAATATTGGCCATTCGATAAAATAGGAATCCTTCATTAAAAACACTTACCTACTTAATATAAAGAACAAGAAGAAAGAACTCAGCCAGAATTCGAGTTCTTTTTTAGTTTGAATATGATAAAATAGTAGCAAAATTACAAAAAGAAGGGAGGTTATGAGTTGGGTACTAAGATACAAGTTCTCCAGACAAAAATAACTCCACCCAATGTAAAGGATACGATATTACGAAGACCTACCTTAATGAAGAAAATGAAAACGATTCCAAAATATCCGCTCACTATTCTGCACTCAGGGGCAGGGTATGGGAAAACAACTGCACTTGCAGCTTTTATTAATGACCGAAAAGATTTATCTTGCTGGTATAGTATCGGGGCGAATGATGATGACATTATTCCTTTTTTAACATATGTGGTCTATGCGATTCGAAAAAACTACCAGGGCTTCGGAACGGAACTCCTCTCTTTTATTGAAAAGATTGAAAGATATGTTCGAGATGAAGAAATAAGAACGCTTTGCTCTTTATTTATTAATGAAATTTCTGTGCTTCATACAAATATACTGTTGGTTATCGATGACTATCATCTTATTGGACATTCTTCAGCAATTGACCAGTGGATGACGTGGTTAATTCAACATCTTCCTTCAAACTTAAATCTTGTCATCTCGTGCAGGATTAAGCCCAACTGGGATTTTCTAACCTCTATGAATGTGAAAGGAGACCTTCTTGAGATAAAGCAGCGTGAACTTGTATTTTCGTTTGACGAGGTAGATGTTCTATTAAGTGATTTGTACGAACGTGAAATGGATGAAAAAGAGATTGAAAAAATCTTCTCATTGACAGAGGGATGGATTATCGCAATTGGAATGATACGTCAGCAATTAGTTTCTGAAGGAGGATTAGAGTCCATTCTCAATAATAAATCGAAATCGCTTGATGAGTTATTTCGGTTTCTTGCTATGGAAGTTTTCATGAAACAACCTCCAATGATTCAGCAATTTCTTGAAAATACTTGTATTTTTGAAGAATTAAATGGAAAAGTATGTGATGAAGTATTAGGGATTAGAGGCTCAGGTGAGATGCTAAAGGAGCTTTCCGATCAAAATCTCTTTTTGATATCAATTGGGGAAGGTCAATATCGGTATCATGCACTGTTTAAGGAGTTTCTAGAACAGCGTTTATTCTCAATGAATGAACGCCATTTTCACAATCTGCATATTCAGTCAGCGAAATATTATCAAAAAATTGGTGATTTTAATCAAGCAATCTATCATTTAGAAGCAACTCGCGATTTTGAAAGAATTGCAGAAATCCTTCATCAATATGGAGAAAAAATGATTCAAAATGGGCAACTTGTCGGTCTGCTAGACCGGATAAAAGACATACCTGAGTCTCTTATGAACCATTATTACCTGCTGTGGCTCTATAAAGGTGAAGCATTAAGATATCGCTGTTCATATAAAGAGGCTGAAGATTGCTACATAAAGACGATCCAATTAGCAAAATCAGCTAAGGATCTCCGCAGTTTGAGCAAGGCTTACGAGGGACAAGCGAGAATCTACCTTGATACCATTCAGCCAGGTAAAGCAGAGCGTTATTTATTGCAGGCGATTGAAGCACTCGAAGAGCACAAAGATTCTTCAAGTGAAGATAAGAGTAGAGTATATCAACTAATGGCTGAAAATCTTGCAAACGCTGGAAAGGCAAATAAAGCAAAAAAGTGGTATGAAAAAGGGAGAGCCTTAAATATTCCATTACTTGATGGGAATTTAGAGGCAAGACTTTATTTGCGAACTGGCAAGCTAGTGGAAGCAAAAAAAATACTGAGTCAAAAGAAAGTGATAGAACAGGACAACAAAACCAGCCATTTACAACAATCCCATCGAGAAACAGATTTATTATTATCTTTAATCGAGGCATTTATGGGAAATGGACAGGTTGCGAAAGAGCTTGCGGAATCAGGGATAAAACAAGGAGTTCAATTTCAAGCACCTTTTGTTGAAGCTTGTGGTTGGATTCGCATGGGTCACGCTGTGCAACTACTCGAAAAATATGATACATCACTAGCAACACAGTGCTATGAAACAGCTCTTGAAATCATGGACGAACTAAATGTATCAAGGGGGAAAGCAGAGCCGTTGATGGGCTTATGCCTCCTTTATGGTAACAAAGGATTATATGAAAAAGCGATTGAATTTGGCAATAGAGCCTTAGACGAAACAGAAAAAGTGAAGGATGCATGGCTATCTGCACTGATCCTATTATGTATGGGTATCTCAGCTGTTCATAATGAAAAGTGGGACGAAGCTGGACATTATCTAAAACGATGTGAAGGCTTGTTTCAAACTTGTGGTGATCAATATGGAATCGTTTTAACACAGCTTTGGCTGGCATTCTTGCATTACCACCAAAAGGACAGTGATGCTTTTAAAGAAGCCATTACGAGTTTATTAAAGAAAATGCAGGTTGGGGGATATGATTTTATCCTTACAAAGCGAACCACCTTTGGTCCGCTAGATTTATATAATGTCGTTCCATTATTACTAGATGCCCAAAAAGAAGGCATACATCTTCCATATGTTAACCAACTTCTTAATGATTTGGGATACTCAAATATTACTTCACATCCTGGTTACACGTTACGAATTCAAACTTTAGGGAGATTTCGAGTCTGGCTCGGTAGTCAAGAGGTGGAGGAATCCGATTGGCAGAGAGGCAAGGCAAAAGAATTACTTGAGTTGTTTGTTACTATGCGTCATTCAATGATTGATCGCGAAGAAATATTTGCATGTCTTTGGCCAGACCATGATGAATCGGCGGCAGCACGAGACTTTAAGGTTGCATTAAATGCCTTAAATAAGGCGTTAGAGCCAAAACGGGTAGCAAGGTCAACACCATTTTTTATCAAGCGAATAGGTTCATCCTATGGATTGAATCAAGAAGCGGGCTACCAGTTAGATATAATTGAATTTGAAGAATGGATTCATGCAGGATTGCATGAAAAAGATACCGAGCAAATGATCAAATATTTAAGGCAGGCACTAGAATTCTATGAAGGTGATTATTTACCTAACCGTAGATATGAAGACTGGTGCTTAAGTGAAAGAGAGCGGCTTCAGGTATTGTTTCTACGTGGTGCCGAACGCATTTCGCAAGCCTTTGTTCAAACTGAAAGATATGATGAAGCCATTTATTGGTGTGAGCAAATTTTAGCGAAAGACCGCACATGGGAAGAAGCATATCGACTGTTGATGTTCTGTTACTATCATAAAAACAATCGTCCTCAAGCAATTAAGTGGTATAAAAAATGTGTATCTGCTCTAGAAGATGAGCTAGGGGTAACTCCGATGCAACCAACCAAACAAATGTATGAAATGGTACTTCAAACTTCCAAAATAGAATAATCATATAAAAGGGTTAGAACTACAGTACGAACGTAGTTCTAGCCCTTTTTAATATATTTCGATTTGTACAAGCATAAGACTTTAAAGAGTTGATTTATACCTAAATACTTGCCACAAATCTAACGTGTAACTCAGTTGTAACTACCTTCAAGTACGATGAATGCAAAGGTTTTACAGTTTCAAGGAAAAAAAGGGGGAAGGGAAATTGAAAAAAATCTCATTTCGTAAGTTGTTTTTGTTAAGCTTGCTAGCCATGCTAATGGTTGTAGCAGCTGCTTGTAGCTCAGATTCTTCAACTAAAGAAGAGAGCCCAGGGTCAGATGATTCAAACAATTCAAGTGAAGAGACGAAAGATCCGATCAAGATTGGTGTTCTAGCTTCATTAAGTGGTGGGCTCGAATCTTATGGAAAACAAACAACACAAGGATTTGAGTTGGGGCTTGAATACGCAACAGATGGAACGATGGAAGTTAATGGTCAAGAAGTTCAATTTTTTGTAGAGGATACAGAAACAAAGCCAGAGGTAGCGATCCAAAAAGCCACAAAATTAATTGAAGAAGATGGAGTAGACTTCCTAGTTGGAGCATCAAGCTCTGCGGACACCTTAGCAGTACTTCCACTAGCAGAGGAATACGAAAAGATTATGATTGTTGAACCAGCAGCCGCGGATAGTATTACTGGTGCAGATTGGAATGAATATGTCTTTAGAACAGCTCGAAACTCTTCACAAGATGCGGTAGCAGGAGCGGCAGCTATTGCAAAAGAAGGGGTGAAAATTGCGACGCTTGCCCCTGATTATGCATTCGGTCGTGATGGAGTTGCAGCCTTTAAGGAAGCAGCTGAAAAACTAGGTGCTGAAATCATTCATGAAGAATACGCAGACCCTGCAGCAACAGATTTTACTTCAAATATCCAAAAGATTATTGAGGCAAAGCCTGATTATTTATTCGTCGTTTGGGCGGGAGCAAACTCACCGTGGAATCAAATTGCAGATATGAAGGTTCAAGAAAATGGTATAAAAATTTCAACAGGTGCCCCTGATATTCCTGCACTGGCAACCATGAATGCGCTAATTGGGATGGAAGGATTCACTGTATATTATCATGGCCTTCCTGAAAATGAAATGAATGATTGGTTGGTTGAACAGCATAAAGCGAAATTTAATGGAGAAGTTCCAGATTTATTTACTCCAGGTGGTATGACTGCTGCATTAGCCATTGTTGAAGCCATTAAAAAGACGGATGGGGACACAAATGCAGATAAGTTAATTGAGGCAATGGAAGGTATGAGTTTTGATACTCCAAAAGGTACGATGACATTCCGCGAAGAAGACCACCAGGCACTTCAAACATTATATGCCATTCGCTTAGAACAAGTAGATGGTTTTGATTATCCTGTCCCCGTCTTAATGAGAGAGTTAAGTCCAGAAGAAACAGCTCCGCCAATTCGTAACTAACACAATTTAGTGGGCTTCGGTAGAACGATCTATCGAAGCCTCCTTTTAGAAAAAAGAGGTGATATTACGTGAAGAATATAATTGAAACGAAGGATCTGACAATCGCATTTGGAGGACATGTTGCTGTAGATAAGGTCAATTTTACGGTTCCTTCTAATCATTTTAAATCAATCATTGGACCAAATGGTGCAGGGAAAACCACCTTTTTTAATTTGTTAAGTGGTCAGCTTTCACCGACGAATGGTCAAGTTTTCCTAAAGGGTGAAGATATTACGAAGATGTCACCAACCGTCCGTACACGAAAAGGGATCGGTCGTTCTTTTCAAATCACAAATGTTTTTCCAAATCTAACAGTCTTAGAAAATGTTCGTTTAGCTGTACAATCAGTAGCGGGTGTACGTTATCAAATGTTTAAGCATTTTCGTAAATATCGACAATTCGAAGAAAAAGCAATACAGATTTTATCGCTTGTTCTTCTTGATAATAAAGCAAATGCAATTGCGAAAAATTTAGCACATGGCGAAAAACGAAAGTTAGAGATTGCCATGCTTTTGGCATTGGAGACAGAGGTTCTTCTACTTGATGAACCAACTGCAGGAATGTCTCTTGAGGAGGTTCCAGCCATTCTTGATGTGATAAAAAAGATAAAGGCGGAAGGGAATCGAACGATTATTCTAATTGAACACAAGATGGATATGATTCTCGACCTTTCGGATAGTGTAATGGTTTTATTCAATGGAAGATTACTAGCAGACGGGACACCTGAAGAAATTATGAATAATGAAACGGTTCAAACTGCGTATTTAGGAGGTTTATACGATGACACTGCATCTTAAAGTGGAGGGGATTGAGACCTATATTGATCAGTTCCATATCTTACAAGGTGTTTCATTTGAGGTCAAAAGAGGTGAGGTAACTGTTCTATTAGGGAGAAACGGTGCAGGGAAAACCACGACACTCAGGTCGATTATGGGACTCAATCCTCCGACAAAAGGAACCATCGAATATGATGGAAAAAATATTGCAGGCCTCACAACCCATCACATTGCATCTCAAGGAATCGGCTATGTTCCAGAGGACCAAGGTATATTTGGAGATCTGACAGTGGAAGAAAATATGAAGGTTGCGATAAAAAAGGATAATGATGAAACGAAAGAGCGTTTGGAATATATATTGAATCTTTTTCCTGATTTAAAGAAATTTTGGAGGAGCAAAGGTGGCAACCTAAGCGGTGGTCAAAAACAAATGCTTTCAATCGCAAGAGCTTATGTGAATAATAATGACTTGTTGTTGATTGATGAACCTAGCAAGGGATTAGCGCCAATTATCGTTGAAAAGGTGATGGAATCGATACAAGAGATGAAGTCGAAAACAACAATTGTGCTAGTTGAGCAAAATTTTAACATGGCAAGTACAATTGGGGATCGCTTTTTCATCATTGATGATGGAAGAACGGTTCATCACGGCGAAATGCAGGAGTTAAAGGAAAACGAACAACTCCGTAGACAATATTTAGGAATCGCCTAAAGAGAATCATTGCACTTTTGGAATTAGTTTTTAGTGTCTAGTTCCAGCGCCTAGAGGTCAATGAACGCAACCTTCTAGCCAGCTCGTCTTGTGCTTGTCGTGGCTGACAAGGCGCTTGCACTTTTCAGTAGAGGAGGAGAATTTGTGGATGCAATTATCAATTTAACAGTGAATGGTCTTGCTACAGGAATGTTAATTTTCCTACTTGCAGCTGGTCTGACTCTAATATTTGGATTAATGGATGTTCTGAATTTTGCTCACGGTGGTCTATTTGCATGGGGAGCGTATGCAGGAGTTTGGTCATATGGGCAAACTGGTAGTTTTGTAGTTGGTATTATTACGGCACTTATAACGGGTCTTATCTTGGGTTTACTAATGGAGAAATTCATCATCACACCAGTCTATGGAAACCATATTCAACAAATTTTAATTACGCTCGGAGTTATGATCGTTCTTTCCGAGATGCTCAAGGTGGTTTGGGGACCTAATCAATTAAGTGCAAAGACCCCTAGTTATTTAAGTGGAAGCTGGGAATTTGGTGGAGTTATTCTCATAAAGTATCGTTTGTTTATCATTATAATAGGATTTCTTGTTTTTTTTAGCATTTATTATATTCTCAAAAATACAAAGATTGGTCTAATCGTTCGTGCAGGTGTTATTAACAAAGAGATGGTCCAATCACTTGGAATTAATATCAAAAAAATTTTTATGCTTGTGTTTATGGTCGGTGCTTCCATGGCTGCACTCGGTGGTGTTTTACTTGGACCATATTCTGGTCAAATTTATGCAGAGATGGGAATGGAATTTGCCATACTCGCGTTTATCGTCGTTGTCATTGGTGGGATGGGAAATATTACGGGATCTCTATTTGCAGCGATTCTAGTAGGTTTATCAGGTTCCTATATGGCCTATTATGTCCCTGAATTATCTCTTGCAGTGAATATGCTTCTAATGGCGATTGTACTAATTTTTAGACCACAAGGATTATTTGGTGCAAAGGGGTGAGGAAATGAGACTTCTATCTAGTTCTTCAAAGATAACGGTCATATACATTGCAGTTGCTGTATTCCTATTATGCTTTCCATTTATCAATGACACCAGGAGTATATTAATCCTATTTACACAAATCTTTATCTTCGCTGTGTTTGCAATGAGCTATGATATTTTACTAGGCTTTACAGGAATTGTGTCATTCGGGCATGCCATGTTTTTTGGAATCGGGGCGTATACTACTGGTATTTTGTTAAAGCGATTTGAGCCAACAATAATGGTATTTCTACTGTCCATTATTATTGGAATGATTTTAGCTGCTGTATTAAGTTATATAGTAGGTTTACTTTCGTTACGTTTAAAAAGCCACTTTTATGCGATGCTTACGCTAGCATTATCAGGTTTGTTCTTGGTTGCTGCCGAGAAATGGCGTTCACTAACGGCAGGAAATGATGGTTTTACCTTTCGAATCCCAGATCTTCTAAAAGACCGAATGACCCTTTATTTTATAACATTACTTCTGATGATTGTTGTCTTTTTGACATTAAAAAGATTTACAGAATCTCCATTGGGGAGGGTTCTCCAAGCGATTCGCGAAAATGAGCCTCGAACGGAGTCTTTAGGCTACAATGTCATCCATTATAAAATCATTGCTAGTGTCGTAGCGGGAGTTATCGCGAGTGTTTCTGGATCGATGTATGTATTAACCTTACGTTTTGTCAATACATCTGTATTTGCTCTCGATGTAACTTTAGATGCCCTTCTTATGACCATTATTGGAGGAGTAGGGACGCTAGTGGGCGCTATCATTGGTGCTGGGCTAATTGAATTTGCTCACCATTGGTTAACAGGACTCGCAAAGGTTCACTGGATCTTTGAGAGATGGATGATTTTCTTTGGTACATTATATATTTTAGCCGTGATGTTCTTCCCGATGGGAATCGTAGGAACAGTAAAGTCGTGGTTTAATAAACAAAAAGGAAAGAAACAAATAAAGAAGGATGAGAAAGAAAAAATTGCTGGGTAAGGAGCGAGGGTCATGAATGATAACCAAACCATTACTTCATTCGTTGTCCGCTGTGCTCTTATCGATATCGATCACGAGACAATGAAAAAGTCATGGCGAATAAAGGTAAGTCATGTCCAAGGAGAAAATGAAATTGTCGTAACTGACTTAGACGATGCAATCCAGTTTATGAAACGTGTAATTGAGGGGTGACTTACAATGCAATCGGTTGGAATCTTAAGTACGGGTATATACTTACCTAAAGAGTTTGTTACGTCTGAAGATATTTCAATCAAGAGTGGGATTCCTAAGGAAATAATCGAAACAAAACTAGGTATTTTGAAAAAACCAATACCAGGTCCAAATGATCATACGTGTGAAATGGGCATTATAGCTGCAAGAGAAGCAATCAAAAAAGCGAATATAGACCCATTGGATATTGATTTAATTATGTATATAGGAGAAGAACATAAGGAATATCCGCTTTGGACAGCTGCCATTAATATGCAACAGAAATTAGGGGCTACCAATGCATGGGGATATGACGTAGCAATGCGCTGTGGAACAACGATTATGGCTATAAAAGTTGCTAAGGATATGATGAAGTCGGATGATTCCCTCAACACTGTATTACTTGCAGGTGGCTATCGAAATGTCGATTTTATAGATTATGAGAATCCTAGAACACGCTTTATGTATAATTTGGGTGCAGGTGGAGGAGCAATTCTAATACAAAAAAGTGCTCACAAAAATCATGTTCTTGAGAGCCACATTATAACAGACGGAGCATTTTCGGAAGATGTTGTCGTTGTAGCTGGAGGAACCAAGCATCCGATAACGAAAGATGCAATCGAGCAGAAATTAAATATGTTAGATGTTCTCGACCCACAAGGCATGAAACAGCGACTTGAGGAGAAGTCGATGCAAAACTTTCTTCAAGTAATTCGAACCGCGCTTAGAAAAAGTGGATATACGGAAAAAGATATTGATTATCTAGGCATTCTTCACATGAAAAAATCGGTACATGATTATGTGTTAAAAGAACTAGGTCTTTCAGAAGAACAATCTATTTATCTAAATGAGTACGGACATATCGGTCAGATCGATCAAATCATTTCAATGGAATTGGCGGTAAAAAATGGTAAAATAAAAAAAGGAGATCTTGTAGTGCTAGTGAGTGCAGGTATTGGATATGCATGGGGTGCCACCGTAATAAAATGGGGGGATTGTTAATGTCGGTAGTAGAATTAAAAACTGTTAATCTAGCAAATGGCGAAACACTTGGCTACAGGGAACGTCACGGTGGAGATAAGGTCATTTTACTTATTCATGGAAACATGACATCATCCAAACACTGGGATGTAGTTATTGATAGTATTGATAACGATTACAAAGTATATGCAGTTGATATGAGAGGCTTTGGGGTCTCAACTTATCATCATCCTGTACGTTCTATTAAGGATTTTTCTGATGACATTAAACTATTTGTGGATGAATTAGGTTTAACTAATTTTATACTTGCAGGGTGGTCAACAGGCGGTGCGGTAGGAATGCAGTTTGTTGCGGACTATCCAGGAATATGTTCGAAACTCATTTTACTTGCATCAGCATCAACAAGAGGGTATCCATTCTTTGGATTAGGAGCAGACGGCAAAATGGATTTTGCCAATCGGTTAAAGACAATGGAGGATATACAGAAAGATTTGGCACGAACAATCCCAATTCAAACGGCTTATAACAATCGAGACAAAGAAACATTAAAAGCAATTTGGAATGCTGCCATTTACACGAAAAAACAACCTGAAGAAAAACAATATGATGAATACCTCGAAGACATGATGACACAACGAAATCTTGCTGATGTCTATTATGCTTTAAATACGTTTAACATCAGCCATCACCACAATGGTTTAACAGAAGGGAATGGCAAAGTAGATGATATTAAAATCCCAGTTTTGGTCTTGCGCGGTGATCGAGACTTTGTTGTTCTTGAAAATATGGCACAAGAAATTATAGAGGACATAGGAGAGAATGCAACATTTGTAGAACTGAAGGATTGTGGCCATTCCCCATTGATCGACAACCTAGAATTGTTGGTAAATGAAATGCATAAATTTATGAAGCAAAAGGAGCCTACAAAATGAGATTAAAGGATAAAGTAGCAATCATTACTGGTGCAGCAAATGGATTGGGACTTGAAGCTGCTATTACGTTTGTTCGTGAAGGGGCAAAAGTAGCACTTACAGATTATGACAGTACAGGGGCTGAGAGAGCTCAGGAATTGAAAGAACAAGGAGCAGAAGTTGAGTTCTTTCAAATTGACGTAGCAAACCGAGAAAGCGTTGACCAAATGGTTGCTGATGTCATGGAGCGATTTGGTAAGATTGATATTTTAATAAACAATGCTGGGATAACTCGTGATGCCATGCTAACCAAACTTTCACAAGAGGATTTCCAAAAGGTAATTGATGTGAACGTAACAGGTGTTTTTAACTGCACACAGTCAGTTGTTCCACATATGGTTGCAAATGGTAAAGGGAAGATTGTCAGCACCTCATCTGTAACAGGAGTTTATGGGAATGTGGGGCAAACCAATTATGCCGCCTCAAAGGCAGCGGTTATAGGAATGACCAAAACCTGGGCAAAAGAGCTTGGGAGAAAAGGCATTAATGTCAATGCGGTTGTACCTGGTTTTATTGAGACAGGAATGGTGGCAACGGTTCCTGAAAAGGTGATCAATCAGATGAAACAAATGATTCCTCTTCAGCGACTTGGAAAACCATCAGACATCGCGAATGCATATTTATTTTTGTCATCAGATGAATCAGATTATGTAAATGGTACAACCTTACATGTTGACGGTGGGATTATGATGTAGATAGGAGCTGATATGGCTCCTTTTTTTGTTTTAGTAGAAGGTTGGTGATAATCAAGTAAAATTGGAGTAGTTTGGATTTCTATGTGTGTTTGGTGGGTGGTGGTGCTCGATTCTGACTAGAGTGATGATTGTTTCCATGTATTAGGGAGTTGGTAGTACTCGAGTTCAATTGGAGTAGTGTCAGTTTCCAGGTATTAGGATGTTGATGGTCCTCGAACACGGATGGAGTACTGCCACTTTCCAGATATCAGGAGATTGGTAGTACTCGAGTCCAATTGGAGTAATATCATTTTCCAAATATTAGTGAGTTGACGGTACTCGAAATCAAATGGAGTATACCCATTTTCCAGGTATTAGGATGTTGATGGTCCTAGAATACGGATGGAGTACTGCCACTTTCTAAAAATTAGGAGATTGATAGTACTGGATCCCAATTGGAGTAATATCATTTTCTAATTATTAGTGAGTTGACGGTACTCGAAATCAAATGGAGTATACCAATTTTCCAGGTATTAGGATATTGATGGTCCTAGAATACGGATGGAGTACTTTCACTTTCTAGATATTAGGAGATTGGTAGTACTCGAGCCCAATTGGAGTAATATCATTTTCCAAATATTAGTGAGTTGACAGTACTCAAATCCAAATGGATTACATTTACTTTCCATGTATTAGGAGAATGATAGCACTCAAACATAATTGGAGTAAAACGATTTTTCATATAGTAAAACGTCGGTGAAACTTAAAACCAGTTTACATACCACCAACTTCCTAAATATCGAAATTAAGCATCACTGCAGGTTTAACTAAAGTTCTTATCACCATCTTTAGTGTAACTTCCATGTAACTACTATCTCTTATAGTAAGGATAGAATAAAGACGACGTAAGGAGAGATAGTTGTGAGGTGGGAACTGGATTGGATTGCAAATCGGGCTCGACTATCACCTGATTCAATTGCTGTTGTAGATGGAGAAACGGGGGATCGCTTTACTTTTGAAGAATTAAATATACGAGCTGAAAATATGGCCTCTTATTTTAATCATATCGGTATTAAAAAAGGAGATCGAGTCGCATTATTATCCCCAAATGATGTCAGTTATTTCGACCTACTATTTGCGTGCGGGAAAATCGGAGCGATATTTGTACCGTTAAATTGGCGATTAGCAAGTAAAGAACTAGATTATATTCTTTCAAACTCATCACCAAAGCTACTTGTAATAGCGAGCCAATTTGAGAGCTTGATTTTAAACAAAGATTCTAGAAAATGCCTAATTATTCATTCAGAAGAGTATTGTCAGATTATAGAAACCTCAAATATATCCATCGAAAATCATAGCACTATAAATGAAAATGATCCATTAGCGATTATTTATACAGGAGGAACAACGGGCAAGCCGAAAGGAGTCGTCCTCACACATCAATCCATGATGTGGAATGGACTAAATACAATCCTAAGCTGGAATTTGACAGCCGAAGATGTGACATTAACCTACATGCCGATGTTCCATACGGGTGGGCTAAATGCGTTATCCATCCCCATTTTGATGATGGGAGGCAAGGTTGTCATTGCGAACAACTTTGAGCCGAAACGTGCTATCCAAATGATTAATCAAGAAGGGTGTACAGTCGTTTTACTTGTGCCGACAATGTACCATATGATGATAAATACCCCATACTTCAAGGATGTTAGTTTTCCTACGATGCATACTTTTTTATCTGGTGGAGCACCATGTCCGCTTGAAATCTATCAAGCCTTCGAAGAAAAAGGACTGTCTTTTAAAGAGGGGTACGGCTTGACAGAGGCAGGTCCCAATAATTTTTTTATTGATCCAAAGATTTCAAGGTTTCGTAGAGGGTCAGTTGGTAAAGCTATGTATTTTAATGATGTTAAAATTATTTCTCCAGATGGTAATCCAGCAAAGGTTGGTGAAGTGGGAGAGCTTTTAATTCGTGGAAAGCACCTTTTCCATCATTATTGGAATAATCCAGATGCAACAAATGAAGTATATCAAGATGGATGGCTACATACAGGAGATTTGGCACGGTGTGATGAGGAAGGCTATCATTATATTGTTGGCCGTAAAAAGGAAATGATCATTACTGGTGGTGAAAATGTTTACCCATTAGAAGTCGAACAATGCATTAGCCAGCATGCTGCCATTAATGAAGTAGCAGTTATTGGAGTACCTCATCAAAAATGGGGAGAAATGGTCATAGCCTTCGTCTCATTAATGCCGGGACAAAATGTCTCAAAGTCTGAATTAATGGAGTTCTGTCAAGAGAAAATTGGTAAATATAAGGTACCAAAAGAATTTATATTTGTTGACGAACTTCCAAAAACACATGTTGGAAAGATTGACAAAAGCCATCTACAGCAGAAATATAAAGATATCGTTAGTTAAAATATGTATTAATAAAAAGATATAATCTATGAAAAAAACGACTTCAATTTTAATGAGTGGTCGTTTTTTTGTTATGTGAAATAAATATTAACATTATACTAAGACTAATTACCTATTGTTCGTGTATAATGCAAATAATATGTAATACTTTTGTTTAATTTTCGTAAATTTTCTTGACCAATTACCTCGCTGACAGTATTCTGTAGTCGTACCAAATTCTACTAATTTACTAAGTGAGGGGAGAAAACTGTGAAAAAAGGCATAGTAAGAAAACTACTGTTGTTATTATTTACTTTTAGTTTAATAGTACCTACTTTTCTATTAAACTTCGCACCACTTGCAAGTGCGGCAGAAAGAAATACAGAAGTAACTGAAGTACAATCATCCTTTATTACTGTAGCGGAAGCGATTGCAAACAATAGCGGTAAGGCTACGGTGCAAGGGTATATTGTAGGTACAGTTAAGAATGGACCCAGCTACGTTCAAGAGGAACCATTCGGAGTTGCTACAAATCTTGCTTTAGCTGACGATCCAAATGAAAAGGATCCAGCTAAAATCTTGCCTGTTCAGTTACCAAATACAAATATCCGTACAGAATTAAACTTACAAGACCATCCAGAAAACTTCAAAAGGAAGATAGCCATAACAGGTAGTCTAGAAGCATATTTTGGTGCACCTGGATTAAAAAGCGCTTCCTCTTATGAATATCTTGACGATGATACCACCCCTGAAGAACCAAATCCAGACCCTGAACAACCAACTGTTATCAGTATTGCTGATGCACGTACTCAAGGTACTGGAGAAGCAACAGTTAAAGGAATTGTCACTGCCGTATTAAAAAATACGATTCATATTCAAGACGAGACAGCTGCTATTGCCGTTCGTCCAACGTCTTTAGATGTCCAACCTGGTGATGAAATCACAGTTATTGGTTCATTGCAAGATTATAGAGGATTATTACAATTAGATTCCGCTAAATTAATTGAAAAGTCAGATTCTGAGGTGCCAGCCCCAGTTGAATTAGAAGGGGCAAAGGTTAATGAAGAAAATGAATCTAAACTAGCTTTAGTAAAAAACGTAGAATTAATTCATGTTAATAATGGAAATGGCTGGGCAAATTATACAGCAAAAGCCGAAGATGGCACTGAATTCTTAGTTCGAGATGAAAATGATTCCTTAGAACTAAGTGTAGGTGCAATGTACAATTCAATCACTGGCATCGTCCAACAATTTGATCAAGATTATCAAATCATACCACGTGGACAGGCTGATATTATTGAGGATGCTACAAAAGTCCAACCAGTTCATGCGTCTCAACCATCAGGCACTATTCCAGTAGGGACCCAAATAACGTTATCGACTACAACTGAAGGTGCAGATATTTACTATACAATAGATGGCACAGTACCTACAGTTGAAAATGGTCAAAAATACAGCGGACCAATTACAATTAACAAAGACCTTACCATTAAAACAATTGCTGTTAAAGAGGGTTTAGCTGCAAGTGAAATAAAAGAGTTTACGTATAAAGTATACGAAACTAAAGAAATCAAAATCCATGATATCCAAGGGGAATCCCATGAATCTCCATTTAATGGAATAAAAGTTGAACAAGTTGAAGGAATTGTTACATATACCTATAAAATCGGTAGCGGTAACTACTTCCATATGCAAACCCCAGATGAGAAAAAAGATAATAATCCAAAGACATCTGAAGGGATTGTCGTGTATACAGGGAACCAAGCAAATGTAAAGGTTGGTAATCTAGTCAGTGTTACAGGCACAGTCGATGAGTATCATATTGATGGGTATTCTGACACAAAACAAGAAACTGATTTATCCGTTACACAGATTAATGCACGTGATGACAGAGGTGGACAAGTCACAGTAATTGAAGAAAAGGTTGAACTGCCCAAACCAGTAAAAATCACAAGTGAAAACCTTCCAAATCAAGTAATTGATAATGATAGTTTTACAAACTTCGATCCCGAAGAAGATGCTATTGATTTCTGGGAAAGTGTAGAAGGAATGCTTGTTGAAGTAGGAACTGTAAAGGCTGTAGCTCCTCAAGAACATGGCGATTTAATTACAGTCCTGGAAAACAGAAAAACCGATACAATCCACGGTGGTGTTTTATTAACAGAGGACAACGCAAATCCAGATCGTATTCAGTTCAAGATGTACGACAATAATGCTGCTAGAGACTTTGAAGTAGCAACTGGTGACAAATTTACTGGACCTATTACAGGTGTTGTGAATTATGGATTCCAAAACTTTAAGATATATGTTGATCTAGAAGTTATGAAAGCTAAACATGTTGAAGGTCATACACAACCTGAGACAACAACGATTACAAAAGAGGAAGATAAACTAACGATTGCCTCTTATAATTTAGAAAATTTCTCAAATAATCCTAAATCAACAACCAACGATAAAGCACAAAAACTCGCAAGAGCATTTGTCCAGGATATGGAAAGTCCTGACATCATTGGAGTAACAGAAGTCCAAGATAATAATGGACAAGATCCTGGAGATTCAACAGCTAATAAAAGCTATGAACGTTTAATTCAAGCGATTGTTTCTGCAGGTGGTCCAGAATATGAGTACTTAAATATTGACCCTATTAACAATCAAGATGGTGGAGCACCAAATGCAAATATCCGTGTTGGATTCCTATATAATCCAGAACGTGTTTCATTACCTGAAGGTATCCAAGCAGGTGATGCAACAACGGCTGTAGGTTATGAAAATGGTAAATTAACGCATAATCCAGGTCGTATTGATCCTACTAATCCTGCATTTGAGAACAGTCGTAAACCATTAGCTGCACAATTTACCTTCCAAGGTGAAGATATTGTGGTAATTGTTAACCACTGGAATTCCAAATCGGGTGACACGCCATTATTTGGATCAACCCAACCACCGATTTATGGTAGTGAAAAACAGCGTAAACAAATAGCTAACATAGTGTATAACTTTATTGAAGAAATCAAAATGGATAATCCAGATGCAAATATCGTATCAGTTGGAGATTTTAATGATTTCCAATTCTCTGAGTCTCTTAAAATCCACGAAGGTAATTTAATGACAAATATGATTAACAAAGTGGATAAAAATGACCGCTATACTTATTTGTTCCAAGGGAATTCTCAAGTGTTAGACCACATTTTAGTTTCGAATAACTTAGTAGAAAATACGAAAATTGATATTCTTCATATTAATGCAGATTTTACTGACATGGCAGGACGTGCGAGTGATCATGATCCAGTAATGGTTCAAGTTGATTTGGTTGAAGACAATCCTGTTGAAGAAAATTTTGAGCTTAACATTATGCATACAAATGATACACATTCAGCGTTAGACCATATGCCGAAAACAGTTACTGCAGTGAAAGAAATACGTGCTGAAAATCCTGATGCATTACTTCTCCATGCTGGAGATGCCTTAACAGGAACATTATATTTTAATGAATTCCTAGGACAAGCAGATCTAGCCATGATGAATTTAATGGGCTTTGATGCGATGACCTTTGGTAACCATGAATTTGACTTAGGTTCTTCACCAGAAGGACATCAAAGATTAATCGAATTTATCCAAGGTGCAAACTTCCCGTTTGTAAGTAGCAATATTGATTTCTCACAAGATGTTAAATTCAACGGGTTATTCAATGATTCTATTGAATCAGACTATGAAAATGGTCAAATTTACAATGGAATTATTAAAGAAGTTAACGGTGAGAAAGTGGGAATCTTCGGTTTAACGACAGAAGAGACGAAAGATATTTCGAGCCCAGGTTCTATTCTATTTGAAAACTATCTTGAAGAAGCAGAAGCTGCTGTTGCATATTTCGAAGATCAAGGTGTCAATAAAATTATTGCAGTAACTCATATTGGATATGACGATAATGCAGCAATTGATAATGACTTAATTCTTGCTGATAAAGTAGAAGGCATTGACGTGATTGTTGGTGGACATAGCCACACTACATTGTCAGAACCAGTAGTGGTCGCAAATGATGAAACACCTACAATCATCGTTCAAACAGGTAATGCAAATAGTAACCTAGGTGTTTTAGACGTTGTTTTTAATGAAAATGGTGTTGTCGTTGAACATGAAGGAAAACTAGTTTCAATCGGTAATCAAGAAGATGATCCAGAAGCAGTAAATATCTTAGCACCATTCAAAGCAAAAGTAGACGAAGTGGCTAAAACAGAAATTGGTGTAACAACACCAATTGAACTAGAAAATCCACGAACAAGTGGTGACAATTCAAAACCAAGCGTACGAAAAAACGAAACAATTCTTGGTAACCTCATAACAGATGGTATGCTTACAAAAGCCAGAGAATTCACTGGTAAGAATGTAGTGATGGCATTACAAAATGGTGGTGGGATCCGTGCAGCAATTGATGCTGGTCCAATTACTGTTGGCGAAGTCATTACAGTTCTTCCATTTGGGAATACATTAGCTACGATGGAAGTGACGGGTGCCGAATTGATAGAAGCCTTTGAAAAATCTGTAAGCTCATATCCAGCAGAAAATGGCGGATTCTTACATGTATCTGGTGGTAAGGTAGAATTCGATTCTTCAAAACCTGCAGGGGAGCGTGTAGTTAATGTTTATATTAAAGATGATAATGGAAATCTAGTAGCAGTTGATAATAACACAGTATATACCATTGCAACAAATGCGTTTACAGCTAAAGGCGGAGATGGCTATGACGTATTTGCAAAAGCTTACGAAGAAGGCAGAGTAACGGACTTAGGACTTTCTGATTGGGAAAACTTCCGTGATCATTTAATGAGTATTGGAAGTGAGAATATCCCAACTGAAATTGAAGGTAGAATCGTCGATGTATTCTCAACTCCAGGCGAAGAACAACCGACACCAGGTGAAGAGGAACCTCAAATTATTGTTGTTACTCCTGAGGTTGAAAGAGGAAACAAATATGTAGTAACGGCTAATGATTTGATTGAATTAGAAGATAATGCAACTGTAAGAGTAGAAGTTCCAGCAGAGAAAAATACAATTTTTGTATCATTGACATCCGAAGCGGTTACTAAAATGAAAGAAGCTAATGCAACATTAGTCATTTCGAATGGTATTGTTGAACTTCAAATTCCAGCATCTAACTTACCTGATGGTGAAACGGAGATTAAAGTACAAAAGGACAATCGCAAGGATGCCTTGATTGCTTATGATTTCACAATCAAATCAGATGGCAAGGGGTATCACAAATTTAACGAAAAAGTCACGATGACATTCATCGTGGATTCGAAATTAGTGAAGGATCCGAATAATGTTAAGGTGTTTTATTGGAATCCAGAAAGTAAAAGATGGGAATTGGTCGGTGGCGAATGGAAAGATGGTAAAATTACAGCAACAACCGACCATTTCAGTACTTTTGGAGTGCTAGAAGTTAAAGATTCTAAGGAGACTCCAGTACCTGATACGAAAGACTCTGATAAAAATAACTCAGGTAATAAAGAACCAGGAGTGAAGGGTTCTGATGAATCTAATTCACAAGAAGGCAAAAAGCTTCCAACTACAGCAACTAATACAGGAAACTTATTAGTAGCAGGAATGATGCTAATCCTTGTAGCAGTTAGTCTTGTCTATTTTGTAAGAAGGAAAATGGCATAAAAATGTAAGAAGTATTGAGCTTCAAAAGCCATAGAACTAGGGTTCTATGGCTTTGTTTATAGGGAGTATTTAACATAAATGAATGGGAATGATTTTACTGATTCTCATAATTTAAATCTCAAATTAGACCTAATTGATCCTTTACCTTAGCATATTTTGAGCCCCAGAAAATGTCTTGAAGCCCTTATCTATGGCCCCTTTCTGACTTAATTTGCTGTAGATGTCTTGAATTTCTTCTTCGCTTTCACATTCTAGTGTAAGAGAAATGTGATTTCCGACAGTTACTTCTTGACCAGGGAATGTATCCGAAACCATGAGAAATAGTTCTTCTTTCTTTAATTTTGCATGAATGATTCGATAATCAGCCTCAGGCGGAGTTGGATACTCAGTTTCACCTAATGTCTAAATTTCTGTAATTTCTCCACCAAGAGTATGTGTATAAAAATCAAACGCAACTCTTGCATTCCCATCAAAAAGTAAATATGGTGAGTTGCTTGCCCTTTCATTGTCAACATAAAAATCGAAAGCGCTTACAATGTGATTTCTGTTTCCTGAAGAAGGTTACATTTTTGTATCTTTTTTCCTGATATTCCATTATAATGTTCTGAAAATAGAAAGGGCGGTGTTAGAAAGGAGAGTTAAGATGATTAGAAAACTAAAGCCAGAGGATGCAGAGAAGTATTGGAAATTACGATTAAAAGCATTAACAACCGACCCCAATGGGTTTTTAGTCACCTTTGAAGAAGCAATAAATACGGAAAATGCAATAGAAGAATACAAGGTTAGTTTACAATCCAAAGAGATTATAACTTTTGGTGCCTTTGAGGGAGATCAATTAGTTGGAATGGTTACATTAGTAAGAGAAACACGCCGAAAAATAAGACATAGAGCTAATATTGTAGCGATGTATGTTGATGATCAACATAGAGGTAAGGGAATTGCTAAAGCGTTGCTAAAAGAGGCAGTAAAATTGGCAGAAAGTTATCCAGAATTAGAACAATTGTATTTAACTGTAGATTCTGATAATACAGATGCGAAGGAACTATATAAAAAAATAGGCTTTAAAAAGTTCGCTACGGATAAAGGAGCAATCAAATACAATGGACGATATCGGGACGAAGATCATATGAAATTATTTCTCGAGAAATAATTGTCAAAATATGTCTTGCAAAAAGAACAGCAGTCGCTTATTATTTAATTAATAGCATATATTGATATATTTATTGTTTTCGAAACTACATATTGTGTTTTGCCTTGAGAAATAGATGCCGATTAGGCTTAAAAGGGAATCTGGTGAAATACCAGAACTGCCCCCGCAACTGTAAATGCTGACGAAATGAACAGACCACTGTATAAGATTACTTAGATTAGAGTTCAAAAAAAGAGGATGGAAAGGACCACGTCAACAAGAACGCGACGTCCTGTCGATGTGTCATTTTCACCAGAATTTTTGATACCTCTTTAAGGTGCTTATATGGGAAGGGTTCAAAGTAGAATGAAGCATAAGTCAGGAGACCTGTCTTTTCTTTAGATGTTTCACTTCTTCGGGGATTGAGAAGATGAAACGGTGGCGACAGGTAGGGTTCTATCTTTGTGCTCTCTTGATGTTATCGTTTCATCCGCTCAATTCATTGGGCGGATTTTTTGTTGTTTAAGAAGTTATCGATTTCAACCTTGTAGATAATTTTAAAATAGTTATCTACGTATACAGCAAGCGCACCAGCCCCTCTGTTGTATATCAAATCCGTCAAGAAGGTCAAAAAACACGCCTTTAGCCGTATCGTCTTATGCTAGTCGGACTTACACAGGACAAGGAAGGCTCAGAGAGGAGCATCTCACGAAGAAAATGGAATGCATTTTCGTGGATGTATTGACATCGATGTTTGCCATAGGGTGTGGTAGTAGTTAGTCGATGTTTCACTTTCAAGGCGCTTGCGTATTTGGTTTTGTATTGAAAAAAGTTAAGGGAGAGAAAAAAATTGACTATCTCAACTCAAGGAGAATTAGAAGTAGTACTCCAATCACTAATGTATGCTGAGAAAAACTATCAGATTGATACAACAGAAATGAAAGAAAAAATAAGGGGTATGAATCTATCGAATGGTCCAAATCAGCAAGCCCTTTTTTATGCTTTAAACAATATTGCTATGGACCAACCGAACTGGACCTATTTAGCAGCACATCTTTATTTAAATGAGCTTTATGAGAAAGCAGCACAGAGCAGGGACTATAATCGTACACAAAAATATGGTGACTTTTTTGAGTTACTACAGGAATTAACAAATAAAGGCATATATTCGGCAAACATACTAGATTCCTATACAAAAGATGAAATTGAAGAACTAGGAAAGGTTATTGACCCAACTAAAGATTTTTTATTTACATACATAGGATTATTTTTATTAGCAGACCGCTACCTTGCGAGAGATTATGAGCGCAACATTTATGAACTGCCTCAAGAGCGTTTTATGATCATCGCGATGACGCTCATGCAACATGAAAAAACGGACCTACGCCTGACTTATGTGAAAGAAGCATACTGGGCATTAAGTAATTTATTTATGACGGTAGCTACTCCAACTCTTTCAAACGCAGGTAAAAGTTTTGGTCAGTTATCCTCTTGCTTTATTGATACAGTGGATGACTCACTTGATGGCATTTATTTAAATAATTGGGATATTGCTAGATTGTCAAAAGATGGTGGGGGAATTGGCGTATACTACGGCAAGGTTCGTGCGCTAGGTTCCGATATCAAAAAGTTTAAGGGGAATTCGTCAGGTGTCGTTCCTTGGATTCGACTTATCAATGATACTGCAGTAAGTGTTGATCAGTTAGGGCAACGGCAAGGGGCTATCGCGATTTATCTAGATCTTTTCCACAAAGATATTATGAATGGTTTTTTAGATTTGAAAACAAACAATGGAGACGAACGCCGCAAGGCCCATGATATTTTTACAGGGGTATCTGTTCCAGATCTTTTTATGCAAAAGCTCCAAGAATGTGATGAAAATGGAAGAAGTATTGGGGAGTGGCACACGTTTTGTCCACATGAAGTAAAGCAAGTAATGGGATGGAAAGATGAACATGGTAATCCGTTAGGTCTTGAGGATTTTTACGATGAAGAGGATGAAAAATATTTCACTGAAAAATACATTGAGGCTGTCAATCATCCACTGTTACCACGTAAAACTTATCGAGCAATGGATATTATGGCACGGATCATGATCGCTCAGCTAGAAACAGGAACACCATATATGTTCTATCGTGATGAAGTCAACCGTCAAAATCCGAACAAACACCTTCTAGGAAAAGGAAGGACAGCAATCTTTTGCAGTAATTTATGCACAGAAATTGCACAAAACATGTCTGTAACGGGAATCTCTAAGGAATATATTGATGATAAAGGAAATATAGTGATTGTTCGAAAACCAGGTGATTTTGTGGTTTGTAATCTTTCTTCTATTAATCTACCAAGAGCTGTACGAGAAAATGTACTTGAACGTTTGATCCGAATTCAAGTTAGAATGCTAGATAATGTTGTAGATTTAAATACAATTTCAGTGAAACAAGCAGAAATCACTAACAAAAGATTTCGTGCTGTCGGCCTTGGGACATTCGGCTGGCATCATCTTCTAGCTCTAAAAGGAGTGTACTGGGAATCTGAAGAGGCTGTTCAATTAGCAGATGAGCTTTATGAGGATATTGCCTATTATGCAATCCAGTCATCGATGGAACTTGCAAAAGAAAAAGGAGCATATCAAGAATTTGAAGGTTCGGAATGGGAAACAGGCGTTTATTTTGCACGAAGAAAATATACTACCCAACGTTGGAAGACGCTACAACAAAAAGTTGCACAAAACGGTATGAGAAATGGGTGGTTAATGGCGGTAGCACCAAACTCATCTACTGCAAAAATAGGTGGATCGACTGATGGTATCGATCCAATCTATGCAGCGGAGTATGCGGAGGAAAAGAAGAACTTTAAGTTCAAGGTAACTGCGCCTGATCTTAACTCTAAAACCTATGCATTTTACAGAAAAGCACGTCATGAAGTGAATCAAATATGGAGTATTCGACAAAATGCTGCACGTCAGCGTCATATCGACCAGGGCATTAGCTTTAATTTGTACGTAAGACACGATATTAAAGCAAAGGATCTCTTGCAGCTCCATTTGGAGGCTTGGAAGCAAGGGCTAAAGACCACCTATTATGTTAGAAGTACTTCACAAGCAGAAATTGAAGAATGTGAATTATGCCATAGTTAAGGAGGACGAATAAATGACATATAACCAGCCATTAACAAAAATAAAATTATTTAATCCAGCTTTTCCGAATAAGTCTACAGGAATCATTAATGGAGAAACGTCAGGACTGTTAAATTGGAACGATATTGCGTATCCGCAAATGTATACACTCTATCAGACATTGTTAGCAAATTTTTGGAAAGCACAAGAAATCAATATGCAAGATGATATCAAGCAGTGGGATCATTTATCACCTATTGAACAGGATGTATTTTTAAGAATTAATACACAGCTTGCTTCTCTGGACAGCCTACAAACACCAACGATGAATCAGGTGATGGATTATGTCACTGATTCAAGCTTTAAAGCCATTTTTGCCGTGATTTCACAGCAGGAGGCAGTACATAATGAATCGTATTCATATATTTTAAGTTCCCTAGTTCCGTTACATGAACAAATAGAACGATTTAATCAAGCAAAGGATGACCCGATTGTTAAAAGAAGAAACCAGTTGATTCTTAAGGCATACGAGGGATTCAGAGAAAATCCAACTCCCAATAGCTTATTTAAGCTTGCAATCAACTCGATTAATCTGGAAGGAATCTATTTTTACGCTGGTTTTGCTTTTTTCTATCATCTTGCTCGTCAACAGAAAATGCTTAAAACAAGTACGATGATTAGCTATATTCAACGTGACGAGATGCAACACGCCTATTTCATTGCGCAATTTGTACGAATTCTCTTATCTGAAAATCCAGAATTAAATACAGATGAGAATAAAAAGTACGTTTATAAAGCAATGGGTCAAGCTGTGGAGCTAGAAAAAGAGTGGGCTCATTATATCTTAGAGGATATTGATGGGATTGATTTGGGTGAATTTGAAGATTATGTGGAGTATTTGGCGAACAAACGATTACGTCAACTTGGATTCCAAAATCTGTACGAGGAGAAAGAAAACCCAATGCCGTGGATTCAAGTATTTAGTGACGAGATGATGAATGATACGAAGTCAGACTTCTTTGAGCAAAAGTCACGTACCTATACAAAAGTGTCCCAATCAAATGGGTTTGATGAGCTTTAGGGATGAAGATAGGCATTGTATACACATCGATTACAGGTAATACAAGAGAAGTGACGACAATCATAAGTGATACAGTCATAAAGTATACAAGTCAATGCGATATCTTTGAGATTTCACAATTTCCATACCATAAAATAGGAACCTTCGATGTACTCTTTTTAGGAACTTATACGTGGGGAAATGGGGAAATTCCTCAAGAAATGAAGGGACTTTATCGTGCATTTGAGAATGGATCCCATAAGGAGATTGTCACTGGGGTATATGGAACAGGCGACCAATTTTATCCTCATTTTTGTGGGGCGGTTGATGAGTTTCGGGATATGTTGTATGTCCATTCAAATTTAGCTGCTACGTTGAAAATTGAATTGGCACCACAAAAGTTGGATCAACCTCGTATAGATAGATTTGTTGAAGTTGTGGTGGAGCGTGTAAATGACAAAAAGGGAATCACCGTTTGAGTGATCTCCCTTTTTGTCATATTTTTAATGTGTAACTCAACATAATATTAAGTCCAAATAAAGCTAGTAAGCTTCCGAGTAGAAGTGGAAAATTCAAAGCTGATGCTATCAGTGCGCCTAAACTCCCACCAACCATTAACGTAAAAGAATAGATGGAGATAGCAGAGCCTCTTGCATGTTCACCAAGCTTCCCAATAACTGAAATGAGGGATGGGTATAGAAGGGAAATAGCTGCAATAAATGGAATGGTAATGATGGCAATCACCATAGGTGTTCGTGCAAATAGAAGAATCATTAAACTAAATGCTACTAGACAAAGACCGATTAATAATGTACGACGATCGCCAAAATGCCGAACTAATTTTCCTGTTAGTAGTGAAAAAGAGGCACCAATCAGACCGATAGCCCTAATTTGAAATAAAGTTTGTCGGCTGATCGAATAGTTATCTTGTAAGTATTGACTCATTCCATCGTAGAAAGAAATGAAGGTTAATAAAATCGTGAACGTGATGATGTAGCATTTTAGTAGCGAGGGATTTTTAATTATTTTTGATAAATCCTGAGTCAATGAAGTCATTGCTCGGTTTGTACCTGATTCAGGCGGAAGGATCATCAATCCACTGATAAATAGGAGTAGATAAATAAGCGCAAAGCAATAAAATACAAATTCCCAGCCATAAAAAAAGGTGATGCTAGAACTTATCAGTTGACCAAGGATACCAGCAAATAAGAATCCACAGTTAATAAGGGCTAATACAAGGGTACGGTGTCGAAGTTGGAAAACCTCGAATATATACGCAAATGCAACTGGTGGAAAGCTTCCTAGTGCAAAACCTTGAAGACTCCTAAAAAGATAAAGTGAATTTTCATTAAAGGAGAATCCCACTAATGTGGTAGTAAGAAAGGAGAGAATTAAACCCAGTAGAATAACTTTTTTTCTCCCGATTTTCTCTGAAAGTGGACCAAAGAATAACAGCCCACATGCATAGGAAAATGAAAAAACACTTCCCCCAAGCACCGCTTGTTCCACAGTGATATCGATTGAATCAGAAACACTTTGATAAATGGGAATAAAAGTATAAATATTAGAGGCCACAAATACCCCTGTAATAATTAATAAAAAAGCTACAAGAAATAATCGTTTCAATTATACCACCACCCTTTTGTAACATATGCCTAACCTGATTTTCGTGTTAATAAAAAATAACAATACTAGAATTTGGATTGGTTAAGATTCACTTATTCGACATTTTTTTTGTTACAATTAGAGGATAAGCATGAAACGAATTTCTGCTCATTAGGAGGTTACTATATGTCTCTACAATTTATTTTGGGAAGAGCGGGCACAGGGAAGTCATATACATGTCTTGAAACGATTCGTACAAAGTTATTAGATAATCCAATTGGTTCGCCAATAGTGTATCTAGTTCCAGACCAAATGACATTCCAATCTGAATATGATTTAATCAATACTCCTGGAATTGGCGGAATGATGAGAGCACAAGTATTCAGTTTTACCCGTTTGGCATGGAGGGTTCTTCAGGAAACTGGTGGGATGAGCCGTTATCATGTCAACGATATCGGTGTGAATATGCTGCTTCGAAAAATAATTGATACAAGAAAACAGGATCTTAAGGTTTTTACTCGTGCTGCAGATAAAAGTGGTTTTATTACACAGATGGAAGAAATGGTAGCGGAGTTTAAGCGTTATTGCGTGACGCCTGAAGTATTAGAAGAACAAAGACAAACCATTACACATGAAAATAAAGTGCTTTCTGATAAATTACATGATCTACAACTATTATATGATGAACTAGAAAAACATCTTTTTGAGAAATACGTGGATTCTGAAGATTACTTACGCCTTTTAGCAGAGAAAATTCCACAATCTACGTATGTAAGAGAGGCAGAGATACTAATTGATGGTTTCCACAGTTTCACTCCTCAGGAACTTGAAGTAGTGGGACAGCTCTTGAAGGTGTCAAAAAAAGTTACGATTGCTTTAACAGTTGATAAGGCATATGATTGGCCACCGCATGATTTAAGTTTATTCCGTATGACGGGGAAAACATATCAATCTATTATTCAATATGCAATGGAAAATGGAATCTCAGTCGAGGATTCGATTTTGCTAACAGAACAGCGTCGTTATACCTCAGAGCCATCGTTGGCCCATCTAGAAAGATATTTTGATGAAAGGCCTACAGTTTCATATAACGAATTAACATCCATTACGTTAAGCCAAGCAGTGAATCGCCGAGCGGAAATTGAAGGAGTTGCTCGAGAAATTCAAAAATTAGCACGGGATAAAAACTATCGTTATCGTGATATTGCGATTATGGTTCGCAATGCGAGTGATTATCATGAAATGATTGAGACAATTTTTCAAGATTATCACATTCCATTTTTTATTGACCAAAAACGTTCAATGTTAAACCATCCACTCATTGAATTGATTCGTTCGAGTCTTGAGGTTGTGAGTAGTAACTGGAGATATGAGTCTATATTCCGTTGTGTAAAAACAGATCTTTTATATCCATTCGGTGAAGAGATTGCTGCAGTTCGTGAAGATATGGACAAGCTCGAAAACTATGTGCTTGAGTATGGGATTCAAGGCTATCAATGGACGAATGGGAAGCGTTGGAAGTATAAACGTATTAGAGGATTAGAGGATTCAGACCTCCCACAAACAGATAAAGAAAAGGCATATGAGGAAAAGCTAAACGAACTTCGACACATGATTGTCGAACCCTTACTTACACTCGAGAAACGTCTCAAAAAGGCGAAGGACGGTAAAAGCATGTGTGAGGCGCTTTTCCTTTATTTAGAGGACCTTGAAATCCCTGCAAAAATGGAAGAAATGAAATTAAATGCAGAATTAGAAGGGCGACTATCGGAAGCTAGAGAAAATGATCAGGTGTGGAATTCTGTCTTAGAATTGCTTGATCAATATGTAGAAATCATCGGTGACGAAAAAGTTTCGCTCACAATGTTCAATAATATGATCGAAACGGGATTGGAAAGTATGCGATTTGCCCTTGTTCCACCAGCAATAGATCAGGTACTTGTTGCAAGTTTAGAACGCTCTAGACTTTCAAATATAAAATGTACCTTCATTATCGGTGCCAATGACGGTATTCTTCCTGCTCGTCCTAATGAAGAAGGGGTGTTTTCAGAATCAGATCGAGAAACTTTAGCTGATACAGGATTACAATTAGCACCTGGTAGCAGAGAAACGCTATTAGATGAAAATTTCCTTATTTATTGTGCGCTAACTAGTCCTCAGGAAGCATTGTATATAAGTTATCCATTGGCCAATGAGGAAGGAAAATCTCTTCTTCCTTCACCGATTATAAAGCGTCTTAAAGATATTTTTCCACTTATAAATGAAAGGTTTTATATGAATGAACCATCAGAGTTGCCAGTAAGTGAACAGTTAGAATATATCGTAAACCCTGATGTGGCATTATCATCTTTAGCAACACAATTACAGGCTTGGAAAAAGCAATATCCTATTCAGGATTTATGGTGGGACGTTTATAATTATTTTGCCAACCACGATGAAATGAAATACAAAAGTAAACGAGTGTTAAGCAGTCTGTTTTATGAAAACAAGCCGAAAAAACTTTCAAAAGAAATAACTCAAAGTTTATATGGTGACCATATTCAAGGTAGTGTCTCACGTATGGAAGTATTCCAAGGCTGTCCATTCTCTCACTTTGCAAGTTATGGCCTTCAGTTAAAAGAGCGGAAAGTATTCCGCCTAGAATCACCTGACATTGGAGATTTATTCCATGCGGCACTTAAGAAAATCGCAGACTCTTTAAGAATCAATGGAATTGACTGGCGCGACCTTACAAAAGAGCAGTGCGAACAGCTTGCTGCAAAAGCGGTAGAAGAACTGGCACCACGATTACAGAAGGAAATATTATTGAGCTCAAATCGCTATCACTATATCATGCATAAGTTGCAGAAAATCATTAGCCGTGCATCTAAGATATTAAGTGATCATGCGAAAGCTAGTGGCTTTGCTCCAGTGGGAATTGAGCTCGGATTTGGTAGGAAGGGACCTCTTCCACCAATTCGTTTTAATTTAGATAATGGAAGCACAATGGAATTGGTAGGACGAATAGACCGTGTTGATAAAGCTGAAAGCTCACAGGGTGTATTGCTGCGAGTTATTGACTATAAATCAAGTCAAAAGTCACTTAATCTTTCTGAAGTATATTATGGACTTGCTCTTCAAATGTTAACTTATTTAGATGTAATCATTACTCATTCTAGGGATTGGATAGGAATGGAGGCAAAACCAGCAGGTGTTCTATATTTCCACATTCATGACCCACTGATTCATTCCAATAAGGTGTTGCCTGAGGATAAAATCGAAGAGGAAAT
>Ga0079224_100000980_pt1 | contig 31067 bp, 24 predicted proteins | sample Stecom2015_FD_80414 | JGI IMG/M metagenome (GOLD analysis project Ga0079224, IMG submission 80414) | Agricultural soil microbial communities from Utah to study Nitrogen management - Steer compost 2015 | ecosystem: Environmental > Terrestrial > Soil > Agricultural land | place: USA: Utah... | reverse complement strand
TGGGGGCGGGCGTATTGCCCGCGCAGGTCGCCGATGCGCGCGACGAGCTCGCGAAAGAAGGCGGGGCGGTCGCGCAGCTCCAGCCCGAGCATATTGACGACCAAGGGCGCCGCGTCCGGCTGCTTCAGGAAGTCGATCACCTCGTCGGTGAGCGGCGGGTTGCCGGCGTCGCCGAGGACCACGGCGTCCTCGAGCTCGTCGTAGTCGCCTTCGGGGTCGAGCACGCAGAGCTGGAACCCCTGTGCGGCGAGCTTCTCCAGGATCGCGGTCGCCAGCGTCGACTTGCCGATCCCGGAAGACCCGGCGATGAGCACACCTCCGCCGTCGACGGTCAACCCCGCTTCGTCGTCTTCGCCGAGCCGGATGCGTCGCCGACTCGCCGCCGCCGCCACCGGCCGCGATTCCTCGGAGAGGATGTCGTCGATCGCTTCGATGACGCCGGCGCCGTGGTCGCCCCGGGTGACGAGATCGGCGGTCTTCCGGACCGCCTCGAGTGCGTTCGCCACGGCGATCGAGCAGCCGCTGATGGTCAGGAACGCGTGGTCGTTCTCGGCGTCGCCGATCGCCGCGACGTTCAGCGGCGACAGCCGTAGCTCCGACAGTGCGGCGGCGAGGCCCGTCGCCTTGTTGACGCCGGGCGGCAGCACCATCACCGCGCCCTTGTTGAAGACGATCTGCCATTCGAGACCGAGCTCGCGGATGCATTCGAGCACCACGCCCTCGTTGGGCTCCCAGGTGGCGACGATGCCACGGCCGACGGACAGGGGCGCGACGCCGCGCGCCTGCAGCGCGGCGACGAGCTCGGCGGGCGGCTCGGATGCGATCGAGCGTTCCTCCTGCGTCTCCGGGAAGTAGAGCAGCGCGCCGTTTTCGGCGACCACGATGTCGAAGAGATCCAGGCGGTCGAAGACGCGCTTCAGGTCCGGGAGCTCCCTTCCGGTCACGAGAATCGTCTTTCGGCCGCTGTCGCGCAGGCGCTCGAGCGCGTCGATCGTGGGCGCCTCGACGGTGCCGTGGTGGGCGAGCGTTCCGTCGTAGTCGGTGGCGAAGGCGATCAGGTACATGTCGAAGTTGCGCTCGTGCCTGGCGATCTCGAACCCCAAGCACGCCTTGTGCCTCGTGTCGGCCGGGAAGATCGGCTCGCGTGCGTCGTCTCATGCGCAGGCGGGACCGCGCGCGTCGACGCTCGGCGCGTCTTCGGGCCTTGTGCAGGCCGTCCTGCCGTGGCATTGCCCGATCGGGGATAATCGACGAGCCCCAGAATCCGCCGGTCGGCGGGCGCCTGCGCGCCCGACGACCCCGTTTCGACTTCTTCCGGAGGACTCAGGAATGCCCCTGGTTTCGATGCGTCAGCTGCTCGATCACGCGGCCGAGAACGGGTATGGAATCCCCGCGTTCAACGTCAACAACCTCGAGCAGGTGCAGGCGATCATGTCGGCGGCGGCAGAGGTCGACGCGCCGGTCATCATGCAGGCGTCGGCGGGAGCCCGCAAATACGCAGGCGAGACCTTCCTGCGCCATTTGATCGAAGCCGCCGTCGAGAGCTATCCGAATTTGCCGGTCGTCATGCACCAGGACCACGGCCAGTCGCCCGCGGTCTGCCTGCAGGCGATCCGCCTGGGTTTCTCGTCGGTGATGATGGACGGCTCGCTGCAGGAAGACGGCAAGACGATCGCCTCCTACGAGTACAACGTCGACGTCACGAAGCGCGTCGTCGAGATGGCGCATGCCGTCGGCGTCACCGTCGAGGGTGAGCTCGGCTGCCTCGGGTCGCTCGAGACGATGAAGGGCGACAAGGAGGACGGCCACGGCGCCGAGGGCACGATGACGCGCGAGCAGCTGCTCACCGATCCCGAGCAGGCGGCCGACTTCGTCAAGCAGACCCAGGTCGATGCGTTGGCCATCGCCATCGGCACCTCGCACGGCGCCTACAAGTTCTCGCGCAAGCCCACGGGCGACATCCTCGCCATCGATCGCGTGAAGGAGATCCACCAGCGCATCCCGAACACGCACCTGGTGATGCACGGCTCGTCGTCGGTGCCGCAGGAGCTGCTCGCCGAGATCCGCGAGTTCGGCGGCGACATGAAGGAGACCTACGGCGTTCCGGTCGAGGAGATCCAGGAGGCGATCAAGTTCGGCGTGCGCAAGATCAACATCGACACCGACATCCGCCTGGCGATGACCGGCGCGATCCGCCGCTTCTTCGCCGAGCAGCCGTCGAAATTCGATCCGCGCGAGTACCTGAAGCCGGCGAGCGCCGCGGCGAAGAAGATCTGCCTCGCGCGCTACCGCGAGTTCGGCTGCGAAGGGCAGGCGAGCAAGATCAAGCCGATCCCGTTGTCGGTGATGATCGACCGCTACAAGAAGGGCGAGCTCGCGCAGGTCGTGCGCTGATCGCGGCGCTCGGGCGGCGGTCATCGGAAGAGCCGCGCCTCAGGCGTCTTCCTCCACCGTGCGCCCGAGCGCGTTGTCGACGACCAGCGGCGTCTCGAAGAACTCGCGCGTCGGCTCGCTGCCGTATTTCTCGAGCACGCGCCGGCGCCACGCCTCGCCGTGCGCGGCGTCCGCCGCCGCGCGCGTCTTCCACAGGTAGAGCGCACCGGTGCGCCGCCGCTCGGGGTCGTACAGGAAGGTCTTGCGGATCAGGTCGGGGTTCGCGCGCCAGTGCGGCGCGACTTCGCGCATGCCCTCGACCACCTCTTCGCGGCGCATGTCCATCGGCAGGTCGAACCAGACGAGTTCGCTGATCATCCTCTCGGTCCCTTGGAATTTGCGTTGCGCAATTGATCGGTTGCCCGCGATTGTCCCCCGCAGCGCGCGACGGATCACCAGGCACCGATCGCCATCTTCGTCGCCAGCGCGTACAGCAGGCACGCGAAGACGCGTCGCAGCGTCGCGACCGGCAGCGCGTGCGCCTTGCGCGCGCCCCACGGCGCGGTGAGCACGCTCGCCGCGACCAGCGTCGCGAGCGCGGGCAGGTAGACGAAGCCGAGCGCGCCTGCCGGCAAGCCGTCGACGCGCCAGCCGCCCATCACGTATCCGATCGTGCCCACGAGGGCGACCGGCAGGCCGATCGCGGCCGCGGTGCCGATCGCGCGATGCATCGGTACGCCGCAGAACAGCATGAACGGGATCGTGAGGAAGGCGCCGCCGGCCGAGACGAGGCCGCAGACGACGCCGATCGCGTACCCGATGCCGAAGGTCGGCACGCTGCCGGGCATCGCGCGCGCGGCCGTCGGCCGGCGACCGACGAGGATCTGCGTGGCGCCGGCGAAGACGATGACGGCGAAGGCGAGGGCGAGCGTGCGCTGCGCAATCCAGCCGGCGGCGAGCGTCGACGAAAGCGTCCCGAGCAGCATGCCGGGGGCGATTCGCTTCACGAGCGTCCAGTCGACGCCTCCGTGGCGGTGATGCTCGCGCACGCTCGCGCTGGAGGTGAACAGGACCGAGGCCATCCCGGTGCCGAGCGAGAGATGCACCTGGTAGTCGGGGGCGAGCGCCTGCAGGCCGAACAGCGTGGCGAGCACCGGCACCAACGTCATTCCCCCGCCGATGCCGAGCAGTCCGGCGAGGAAACCGACGCCCGCGCCGGCGGCCAGGTAGGCGGCGATCCAGATCATCGGGGACAGGGCATCGGTGGTGGCGGGTGCGAGTCGGGTACGAGTCGGGTGCGCGTCGAAGGCGTGGCCGGGCGTGGGTCGTGCCGGCCGGCGAGCGCCTCTATGATGACGGAACGCGCCCGCTGCGTTGCCGGGCGCCGGGAGCATCCATGCCGAAGTTCGCCGCGAATCTGTCCTGGCTGTACACCGAGCTGCCGTTCTTCGAGCGCTTCGAGGCGGCGGCACGCGACGGCTTCCGGGCCGTCGAGTTCCTGTTTCCGTACGAGCATTCGGCGGTCGAGCTGCGTTCGGCGCTGCTCGCCAACGGGCTCGAGCAGGTGCTGTTCAACGCGCCGCCCGGCGAGGCGGGCTCGGGCGAGCGCGGCCTGGCGAGCCTGCCGGAACGCGTCGACGCGTTTCGCGCGTCGATCGACCAGGCGCTCGAATACGCGGCGGTGCTCGGCTGCAGCCGCCTGCACGTGATGGCCGGACTCGTGCGCGACGAGGCGCGCCGCCAGGCGCAGCGCGCCACCTACCTGCGCAATCTCGCGTGGGCGTGCCGGCGCGCGGCCGGCGCCGGCGTCACGGTGCTCATCGAGCCGCTCAATCCGCGCGACATGCCGGGGTACCTGCTGCGCACGCAGGCCGACGCGCACGCGATCGTCGCCGAAGTGGGCGAGCCGAACCTGAAGGTGCAGATGGATCTGTACCACTGCCAGATCGTCGAGGGCGACGTGTCGACGAAGATCCGGCGCCACTTCGCCGGCATCGGCCACGTGCAGATCGCGGGCGTGCCCGATCGCTGCGAGCCCGACGTCGGCGAGCTGCACTATCCGTACCTGCTCTCGCTGCTCGACGAGCTCGGCTACGACGGCTGGGTCGGCTGCGAGTACCGGCCGCGCCAGGGAACGCGCGACGGTCTCGGCTGGATGCGCGCGTATGCCCGAGTCGCCTGACGCGATCGGGCAGAATGGCGCTTTTCCGGTCCCGTCCGATGCCGATCGTCCATCGCTCGACACTGCATTCGCTGCCGCTCGTCTCGCGCGGCAAGGTGCGCGACAACTACGCGGTCGGCGACGACCGCCTGCTGATCGTCACCACCGATCGGCTGTCGGCCTTCGACGTCGTGCTGTCCGAGCCGATTCCCGACAAGGGGCGCGTGCTCAACCGCATGGCGCTGTTCTGGTTCGAGCGCCTGGCCGACGTGGTGCCGAACCATCTCACCGGGATCGATCCGGAGTCGGTCGTGCAGCCCGACGAGCGCGACCAGGTGCGCGACCGCTCGATGGTCGTCAAGCGCTTGCAGCCGATCCTCGTCGAGGCGGTCGTGCGCGGCTACCTGATCGGTTCGGGCTGGAAGGACTACCTGGCGAGCGGGTCGGTGTGCGGGATCGCGCTGCCGGCCGGACTGCGCATCGCCGATCGTCTGCCCGAGCCGATCTTTACGCCTGCGGCGAAGGCCGCGCAGGGCGAGCACGATGAGAACATCTCGTTCGACGAGATGTCGCAGCGCGTCGGCGTGGCGCTGGCGCACCGCATCCGCGACGTCAGCCTCGAGCTGTACCGGCGCGCCGCCGAATACGCCGCGTCGCGCGGGATTCTCGTCGCCGACACGAAATTCGAGTTCGGTCTGGACGAGCAGGGCACGCTGCATCTGATGGACGAGGTGCTCACCGCCGATTCGTCGCGCTTCTGGCCGGCCGACGCCTGGCGGCCCGGCGAATCGCCGCCGTCCTTCGACAAGCAGTACGTGCGCGACTACCTCGAGAGCGTTCCCGGCTGGAACAAGAAGCCCCCCGCGCCGCCCCTTCCGCGGCACGTCGTCGAGCAGACCGCCGCACGCTATCGCGAGGCGCTGCGCCGGCTGACGGGCGAGGAGCTTCCGCCCGACGATCCGGACACGGGTGCCGCCTCGGTCGCGGAGGATCTCCGATGAACGCCGCCGTCGCCGCCGGCGGCGCCCACCGCACGAGCGAGCCGCGATGAGCGAACTGTCCGTGGGGAACGAGCCCGTACCCGCCCCCGCCGTCGACGCGGTCGTCGGCATCGTCATGGGCTCGGGCAGCGACTGGAACGTGATGCAGCACGCGGCCGCCGTGTTGCGCGAGTTCGAAGTGCCGTTCGAGACGCGAGTCGTCTCCGCGCACCGGATGCCCGACGAGATGTTCGAATACGCGGCGCGCGCGCGCGAGCGCGGCTTGCGCGCGATCATCGCCGGCGCCGGCGGCGCGGCGCACCTGCCGGGGATGCTGGCGGCGAAGACGATCGTCCCCGTGCTCGGCGTGCCGGTGCCGTCGAAGTACCTGCGCGGCGAGGATTCGCTGCTGTCGATCGTGCAGATGCCGCGCGGCATTCCGGTCGCGACCTTCGCCATCGGCGAGGCCGGCGCGGCCAACGCGGCGCTCTGTGCGGTGGCCATGCTGGCGGTCGGCGACGCGGCGCTCGCGACGCGGCTCGAAGCGTTCCGGGACGCGCAGACCGAAGCGGCGCGGTCGACGACATTGCCGCCCGCCTGAGCGAAGCCGATGTCCGGGCGGCGTGCTTCCGATCGCGACGCGACTTCGGCCTCACCGGCGAGCGCCGGGTCGCGGACGCCGCTCGTGCCCGGCAGCTGGCTGGGCGTGCTGGGTGGCGGGCAGCTCGGCCGGATGTTCTGCCATGCGGCGCAGAGCCTCGGCTACCGCGTCTGCGTGCTCGACCCGGCGGGCGACAGCCCGGCGGGTTCGGTGGCCGAGCGACATCTGCGCGCCGATTACCTCGACACGGCGGCGCTCGACGAGCTCGGCGCGCTCTGTGCCGCCGTCACCACCGAGTTCGAGAACGTGCCGGCGCAGGCGCTCGAGCGCCTGTCGGCGCGGACGATCGTCGCGCCGTCGGCGGCGAGCGTGGCCGTTGCGCAGGACCGCATCGGCGAGAAGGATTTCGTGCGCTCCGCGGGCCTGGCGACGGCGCCGTATCGGGCGCTGCGTTCGCTCGACGACCTCGCCGATGCGCCGGATGCGCTCTTTCCCGGCATCGTCAAGCTGGCGCGCCTGGGCTACGACGGCAAGGGCCAAGTGCCGGTCGCCGACGTCGACGAGGCGCGCGCCGCGTTCGTCGAGCTCGGGTCGGTTCCGTGCGTGCTCGAGCGGCGCGTCGCGCTTCGGCGCGAGCTGTCGGTGCTGCTCGCGCGCGGCTTCGACGGACGGAGCCGGGCATGGCCGGTCTGCGAGAACGTGCATGCCCGCGGCATCCTCGCGCGCACGACGATGCCGGCGCGCGTAAACGACGCACTCGCGCAGCGCGCGGTGGACGTGGCACGGCAGCTGGCCGACGCGCTCGCCTACGTGGGCGTGCTGTGCGTCGAGCTCTTCGTGCTCGACGACGCAGCGCTGCTGGTGAACGAAATCGCGCCGCGCCCGCACAACTCCGGACACGCGACGATTGATGCCTGCGTGACGAGCCAGTTCGAGCAGCAGGCGCGCGTGCTCGCCGGCTGGCCGTTGGGCGACACGCGCGCGCTCGCGCCGGCGGTCATGGTCAACCTGCTCGGCGACCTGTGGCACGACCCGTCCACGGGTGCGCTGCGCGAGCCCGACTGGTCGGCGGTGCTTCGGCACGGATCGGCGAAGCTGCATCTGTACGGCAAGCGCGAGGCGCGGCGGGGGCGCAAGATGGGGCACCTGACCGTCCTCGGCTCGACGCCCGATGAAGCCGATCGTGTCGCCGCGACGATCGAGGCCGCGCTCGGCATCGCCTCGGAGCCGGCGCGATGAGCGTCGTCGTCCGCCCGGCCGATCCCGGCGCGATCGAGGAAGCCGCGCTGCGCCTGGCGCGCGGCGAACTCGTCGTCTTTCCGACCGAGACGGTCTACGGCCTCGGCGCCGATGCGGGGAACGCCGATGCGGTGGCTGCGGTGTACCGGATCAAGCAGCGGCCGCCGGGACATCCGCTGATCGTGCACGTGCTCGATGACGCCGCAGCGCGGTATTGGGCCGACTGGTCGCGGCGTGCGCAGCGGCTCGCCGAAGCGTTCTGGCCCGGTCCGCTCACGCTGGTCCTGAAGCGGCGGCCCGAAGCGCCGGCCTGGGCCTGCGGCGTGGAGACGACGATCGGGCTGCGCGCGCCGGCGCATCCGGTGGCGCGCGCGCTGCTGCGCGCGTTCGCCGAGCTGGGCGGACGCGGAATCGCCGCCCCGTCGGCCAATCGCTTCGGCCGCATCAGCCCGACGCGGGCCCAGCACGTCGTCGACGACCTGGGCGACGATGCGCCGTTGATCCTCGACGGCGGGCCGTGCGAAGTCGGCGTCGAATCGTCGATCCTCGACCTGAGCCGCACGCGCCCGGTGCTGCTGCGCCCCGGCGGCGTGACGCTGGCGCAACTGGCCGCGGCGCTCGGCGAGGAGGTGCTCGACCGCGACGTGCATGCGCCGCGCGCGCCGGGCACGCTCGATGCGCACTACGCGCCCGCGACGCCGCTCGAGCTCGTCGACACCGCCGAGGTCGCCGCTCATGTCGCGCGGCTGCGCGAGGCAGGACTGCGCGTGGCGCTGTGGTCGCGCACGGTGCCGCCCGCGAACGCCGACGTCGGCCTGCCGATGTCCGGCAACGCTCGCCTCACCGCCCGGGAGCTCTACGACACGCTGCGCCGGCTCGATCGCGCCGGCTGCGACCGCATTGTCGTCGAACGCGTGCCGCGCACGCCCGAATGGTGGGCGGTGCGCGATCGATTGCGCAGGGCGGCGGCGGCGTCTTCCTGAGGAGAGAAGGGAGAAGGGGGCAAAGCCTCGCGGGCACGGACGGGGCGCTTCCCTTTCTCCTTTCTCCCTTCTCTTCCTCGACTCAGCGATCCTGCGGCTGCACCAGCAGGATCGGCCGTCGCGTGCCGCGCAGCAGCGTCTGCGCGGTCGAGCCGAGGAAAACGGCGCCGAGCCCGGTGCGACCGATCGTGCCGACGCAGACGAGGTCGGCAGCCTCTCGCTCGATCGCCTCGAGCAGTGCCCGATCGGGGCGGTCGCTCTCGATCAGCTCGATGCGTACTGCGTTGGGGTTGACGCCTCTCGCGTCGGCGACCAGCGCTTCGAGCGCCTTGCGCCGATCGGCGACGACCTCCGCGTGCTCGCGCGCGAATTCCGGGTAGCTCGGCCGGCCGTAGCGTCCGTGGCGCATCAGGTTCGGACTCACGACGTGCACGACGACGACCTCCGCGCCTTCGGGCGCGACCGCGAGCGCATACGCGACGGCGCGGTTGCCGATCGACGACAGGTCGGTGGCCGCGACGACGCGGCGCAGCAGCGGCGGCAGCGGGGAGATCGACGCGACGGCCGCGCCCGGGACGACGAGGACGTTCGCCGTCGACTCGCGCAGCAGGTCGAGTGCGACCGATCCGGTGAACAGGCGTTCGACCGCGTTGCGCTGGTGCGAGCCGACGAGCAGCAGGTCGGCCTGCTCGCGCTCGGCGAGATGGGCCAGGCGTGCGGCCGGGTCGCCTTCGTGCGACGCGACGACCACCTCGACGGTCAGCGACGGCAGCGCACGCGCCAGCCGCTGCGCGATCTCGTCGCGCAGCAGATGCTGGGCGCGCGCGGGGTCGTCGAGCAGGCCGAGCCGGGAGGCCTCGCGCCTCGGATCGTCGACGTAGGCGGCGATCGGCTGGCACGGACCGAGCTCGGTGAGGCGCCCCGCGAACAGCACGGCGGCGTCGGCCTGCGGCGTGAAGTCATAGGCGATCAGCACGCGCAGCGCGCGTTCGCCCTGCAGCCAAGCGAGCAGCGGCGCCGCGTTGCGCACGACGAGCATCGGCGTCTCGGTGGTGCGCAGCACCCGCTCGCAGGTCTTGCCCAGCCGCACGCCGGAACCGTCGCGCTGCCCGACGGCGGGCAGCACGAGCAGGCCCGCACCGCGCCTTTTCGCCTCGGCGACGATCGCCTCGTCGGGCCAGCCGGCGGGCAGCTCGACCTGCACCGTCGCGCCGAGTGCGCGCAGGCGTTCGGCCGACGCGTTCAGCCGCTCGCGCGCGTCGTCCTCGATCGCATCGAGTGCCGGCGCGGGACCGAGCAGCACGCCGCGGGTGTCGAGCACGTGCACGAGCGTGAGCTCGCCGGCCGAGCGCTGCGCGAGCCGCGCGCCGAGTTCGGCCGCTTCCTCGGCACGGTCGCTGAAGTCGGTCCCGCTCAGAACCTGCATGCCTTTCTCCTGTCGAAGCCGCTCGCGATTGTAGGCTGCCGCGGCCGCGCTTCAGGCGCTGCGCGTCGATGCGGCGTCGCCGCGCTCCCGGGCGGCGATCGAAAGGCAGAAGGATGCGACCGCCTCGACGACCTCGTCGGGGCGGTCGAGATGCGGGCTGTGCCGGCAGTCGGGCAGCTTCAGCAGCTGCGCCTGCGGCTGCAGCTCGGCGATCCGGTCGAGCTGGCGCATCGTCCCGTACTGGTCGTTCTCGCCCTGGATCGCGAGGATCGGACAGCGAATCGCGGCCACTTCCTTCTCGATCGTCCACGCGGCGAATGCGTCCGACAGCCAGATCTCGGTCCAGTAGCGGAACGCTCCGTCGACGTCGTCGTGATAGCGCGCGAGCTGCTCGCGCAGCCCCGGCACTTCGTAGCGGCGTGCGATCGCCGCAATCGCATCGGTGCAGACCGGCTCGACGAACAGGTGCGGCGCGAGCGCGACGACGGCGGCGTCCGCATCCGGGAAGGTGCCCGCGTGGATCAGCGCGATCGAGGCGCCGTCGCTGTGCCCGATGAGGATCGGCCGTTCGATGCCGAAGGTGCGCAGCAGCGCCGGCAGCACGTGCACCGCTTCGTCGTGCATGAAGCGCACCGTGCGCGGCTCGGTGCACGGGTCCGAGCCGCCGTAGCCGAGGCGCGAATAGACGATCCCCGGCAGGCCCGTGGCGGCGCAGACGCGATCGGGGAAGTCGCGGAACAGCGCCACGCAGCCGAGCCCCTCGTGCAGGAAGACGAGTGCCGGCGATTGCGCGGCCGGCTCGCCGATCGTCCGGTACTCCAGGCGCCGGCCCTCGACGACGACGTGAAAATAATGCTCGTTGCGACTGCGCACCATGAGTTATATTGCAGGTCTTACGGGACAAACACTCCATCTTGCATGGCCTCGGCGGCAAGCGGCAAGCCGGAAGACGAGCACGCGTTCCTCGAAGCGCTGGGCAGGCGCGTGCGCGAGCGGCGCGACGAAGCGCATCTGACGCGCAAGCGCCTGGCCGAACTCTCCGGCCTGTCCGAGCGCTATCTCGCGCAGCTCGAATCCGGAGACGGCAACATCTCGATCCTGCTGATCCGGCGCGTCGCCGAGGCGCTGGGCTGCCCGCTCGAGCAGCTTCTGGCGGACCGGTCGGTCGATCCGGAGATCGCCGCCGCGGTCGAGCTGCTGCGCGGGCTGCGTCCCGAGCAGCGCCACGAGGCGGTGGCGCTGCTGCAGCAGCGCTTCGGCGAGACGAGCCGGGAGCGGGCACGGCGCATCGCTCTCGTCGGACTGCGCGGTGCCGGCAAGTCGACGCTCGGTGCGCAGCTGGCTGCGCGGCTGCGCGCGCCGTTCTACGAGCTCGACCAGCAGATCGAGCGCGAGCTCGGGGCGTCGCTCGGCAGCATCTTCTCGATGTACGGCCAGGACACCTTCCGCGAGGCCGAGGCCCGGGTGCTCGACCGACTCACCCGGACGCACAGGCGCTGCGTGATCGCCACCGGCGGCTCGCTCGTGCTCGAGCCGCGCACCTACGAGCTGCTGCGCGAGCGCTGCTTCACCGTCTGGCTGCGTGCCTCGCCCGAAGACCACATGGACCGCGTCATCGCGCAGGGCGACCTGCGCCCGATCCGCGGGCGCGAGCACGCGATGTCCGAATTGCGCGCGATCCTCAAGCAGCGCGAGCGGCTGTACGCGCTCGCCGATGCGACCGTCGACACCAGCGGGGCCGACGAGGCGCAGAGCCTCGAGCGGCTGCTCGAAGTGGTCGGCGAGGCCGCCTCGTCGCAGCTGCCGCAGGAACGGGCGAGCTGACGGCGCGAAGCGATCGAGCGCCGAGCGTACCGCGCGATAATCACCCACGAACCTGGAGGGAAGCTGCCGTGGCCGAGATCTCGAGTGCCGATCATTCCGTAAGCCCGCCGCGCATCCGCATTCCGCGCCACTACAACGCCGCGCACGATCTGCTCGAGCGAAACCTGGCCGCCGGCCGCGGCGATCGCGTCGCCTACATCGACGACCGCGGCTCGTGCACCTATGCCGAGCTCGCCCGGCGGGTGAACCGCTTCGCGTCCTCGCTCGCCGGGCTTGGGCTGCGCCGCGAGGAGCGCGTGCTGCTGTGCATGCTCGATACGATCGACTGGCCGGTCGCGTTCCTCGGCTCGATCAAGGCCGGCGTGGTGCCGGTGGCGGTGAACACGCTGCTGCGCCCGCACGACTACGACTACATGCTGCGCGATTCGCGCGCGGCCGCGCTGTTCGTCTCGCAGGCACTGCTGCCGTCCTTCGAGGAGTCGATCGGATCGATCGACACGCTGCGCACCGTCGTCGTCTCGTCGGCGCCCGGAACCGGCGGCAAGCTCCCGTCGGAGCGCTACGTCGATTTCGACGCGCTGCTCGAAACGGGCAGCGATGCCTTCGAGTGCGCCGACACCGTCGCCGACGAGCCGTGCTTCTGGCTGTATTCGTCGGGCTCCACCGGTTCGCCGAAGGGCACCGTGCACGTCCACTCGAGCCCGATCGAGACGGCCGAGCTCTACGCGCGTCCGGTGCTCGGTATCCGCGAGGACGACCTCGTGTTCAGCGCGGCGAAGCTGTTCTTCGCGTATGGGCTGGGCAACGGCCTGACCTTCCCGATGTCGGTCGGCGCGACGACGGTGCTGATGGCCGAGCGCCCCACGCCCGAGGCGGTGTTCAAGCGCCTCACCGGCGAGGCGCCGGCCGCGCTCGCCGCGTCGGGCCGGCGCCCGACGATCTTCTATGGGGTGCCGACGCTCTATGCCGGGATGCTCGCGAGTCCGTCGTTCCCGGCCGCGTCGCAGCTGTCGTTGCGCGTGGCGACGTCGGCGGGCGAGGCGCTGCCGGAGGGCATCGGCACGACGTTCACCGAGCGCACGAAGGTCGAGATCCTCGACGGCATCGGCTCGACCGAGATGCTGCACATCTTCCTCTCGAACCAGTCCGGGACCGTCCGGTACGGCACCACCGGCAAGCCGGTGCCCGGTTACACGCTGAAGCTGGTCGGCGACGACGGACAGGAAGTCGGCGACGGCGAGGTCGGCGACCTGTACATCAACGGTCCGTCCGCGGCCGCGCAGTACTGGAACCAGCGCGAGAAGACGCGCGACACGTTCCAGGGCGTCTGGACGCGCAGCGGCGACAAGTACCAGCGCGATGCCGACGGCTACTACACTTACGCGGGGCGCTCCGACGACATGATGAAGGTGAGCGGACAGTACGTGTCGCCCTTCGAGGTCGAGTCGGCGGTCGCCTCGCATCCGATGGTGCTCGAGGCGGCGGTGGTCGGCTCCCGCGATTCCGACGGCCTGCTCAAGCCGAAGGCCTTCGTCGTGCTGAAAGAGCCGTCGCGCGCCACCGACGCGCTCGCGCAGGAGCTCAAGGCGCACGTGAAGGATCGGCTCGCGCCGTTCAAGTATCCACGCTGGATCGAGTTCGTCGACGAACTGCCCAAGACGGCGACCGGCAAGATCCAGCGCTACCGGCTGCGCGATCGCGAAGGATTCACCGGGTGAGCGCGGATTCGAAAGGAACCGGAGCGACCGGCATGCGCGTGTTCGAGAGTCTGGCCGAACTGGCCGCCTGCGTCGGCGAGGAGATCGCGGTCAGCGACTGGGTGGAGATCACGCAGCAGCGCATCGACGCCTTCGCCGACGCGACCGGCGATCACCAATGGATCCACGTCGATCCGAAACGCGCGGCGCAGGGGCCCTTCGGCACGACGATCGCGCACGGCTACCTGACGCTGTCGCTGCTGCCGCTGTTGATGGAGAGTGCGATCGAGCTGCGCGGCGTGCGGATGAGCGTGAACTACGGGTTGAACCGCGTCCGCTTCCCGGCGCCGGTGCCGGTGGGCAGCCGGCTGCGCGCGCGATTCCGCATCGTCTCGGTCGAGGACATCGGCAGCGGCGGGCTGCAGATCGTGACCGAAGCGACGGTCGAGCGCGAAGGCGGCGACAAGCCGGTGTGTATCGCGCAGACCGTCGCCCGGCGCTACGCGTAGCCGCGTTTCAGCTTCCCCAGACCGCGCGGGCGACCTCGACGACGCGCTCGAGCTTGCGCCACTGCTCTTCCTCGGAGAGCGCGTTGCCGTGGTGCGTGCTCGAGAAGCCGCATTGCGGCGACAGGCACAGGTTCTCGAGCGCGACGAAGCGCGCGGCCTCCTCGATCCGGCGCTCGAGCACGTCCTTCGGCTCGAGTTCGCCGGTCTTCGTGGTGACGAGGCCGAGCACGACGCGCTTGCCGGGCGGCAGCGCCTTCAGCGGCTCGAATCCGCCGGCGCGTGCGCTGTCGAACTCCATGAAGTACCCGTCGACCTTCGTCGAGAACATCGCCTCGACGACCGGTTCGTAGCCGCCCTCGGCGACCCAGGCGCTGCGGAAATTGCCGCGGCAGGTGTGCATCGTCACGTGCAGCCCGTCGGGCTTGCCCTCGAGCGCGGCGTTGATGACCTCGGCATAGGTGCGCGGCAGCGCCGCCGGGTCGTCACCGTTCGCGCGGCACGCCGCCTGGATCTTCGGGTCGCACAGGTAGGCGAAGGTGATGTCGTCGAGCTGCAGGTAGCGGCAGCCGGCGTCGTGGAGATGGCGGATCGCGTCGCGGTACGCCTGTGCGACGTCGGACCAGAACGCGTCGAGATCCGGGTACGCTTCCTTCGAGATCGCCGCGCGGCCGCCGCGCAGGTGCAGCATCGACGGCGACGGGATCGTCATCTTCGGCGTGTGCGAGGTCTGTTTTTTCAGGAACGCGAAGTGGTCGACCATGATCGGCCGGCCGCAGGCGATGTGACCGGTCACCGTCGCGATCGGCGGCTGCTCGGACGACGCGGCGACGCCGAATTTCGGCCCGGGGTTCTCCTTCAGCGTGACGCCGTCGAGCTGCGACAGGAAGTCCAGGTGCCACCAGTCACGGCGAAATTCGCCGTCGGTGATCGATTCCAGGCCGATCGCTTCCTGCCGTCGCACGGCTTCGCGGATGGCCCGGTCCTCGGCGTCGCGCAGCGTCGCCGCGTCGATCTCGCGGCGGCGCCAGCGGGCGCGTTCCTCGGCGAGCCAGGCCGGGCGCAGAAGACTGCCGACGTGATCGGCGCGGAAGGGGATGGGCATCGTCGTCTCCTCGGCTTCGAGCAGCAATCATAGCCACCGCTTCGAATCGGGCGATGCCCTGCGCGGTCGATCTCAGCTGAACGCCTGGATTCCGGTCTGCGCCCTGCCCAGGATCAGCGCGTGGATGTCGTGCGTGCCCTCGTAGGTGTTGACCACCTCGAGGTTCACGAGATGGCGCGCGACGCCGAACTCGTCGGAGATGCCGTTGCCGCCCATCATGTCGCGCGCCATGCGCGCGATCTCGAGCGACTTGCCGCACGAGTTGCGCTTCATGATCGACGTGATCTCGACGGCGGCCGTGCCTTCGTCCTTCATCCGGCCCAGGCGCAGGCAGCCCTGCAGCCCGAGCGTGATCTCGGTCTGCATGTCGGCGAGCTTCTTCTGGATCAGCTGGTTGGCCGCGAGGGGGCGGCCGAATTGCTTGCGATCGAGCACGTACTGGCGCGCGCGGAACCAGCAGTCCTCGGCGGCGCCGAGCGCGCCCCACGCGATGCCGTAGCGCGCGCTGTTCAGGCAGGTGAACGGACCCTTCAGTCCCTCGACCTTCGGCATCAGCTGCTCGTCGGGCACGAACACCTGGTCCATCACGATCTCGCCGGTGAGCGAGGCGCGCAGGCCGACCTTGCCGTGGATGGCGGGCGCCGACAGGCCCTTCATCCCCTTCTCGAGAATGAATCCCTTGATCCGGCCGTCGTGGTCTCCGCCGACGCACTTCGCCCAGACGATGAACACGTCGGCAAACGGCGAGTTCGAGATCCACATCTTGTTGCCGGTGAGCTCGTACCCTCCCGAGACGCGCTTCGCACGCGTTTCCATCGAGCCCGGGTCGGACCCGTGGTTCGGCTCGGTGAGCCCGAAGCAGCCGATCCATTCGCCGGTGGCCAGCTTCGGCAGGTATTTCTCCTTCTGCGCGTCGGTGCCGAACTCGAAGATCGGCACCATGACGAGCGAGCTCTGCACGCTCATCATCGAGCGATATCCGGAGTCGACGCGCTCGACCTCGCGCGCGATCAGCCCGTAGGCGACGTAGTTCAGCCCCGGACCGCCATAGGCTTCCGGGATCGTCGGCCCGAGCAGTCCGAGCTCGCCCATCTCGCGGAAGATCGCCGGGTCGGTCTTCTCGGTGCGGAATGCTTCGAGAATGCGCGGAGCGAGGCGCTCCTGGCAGTACGCGGCAGCCGCGTCGCGCACCATCCGCTCGTCTTCCGTGAGCTGCTGGTCGAGCAGCAGCGGGTCGTCCCACTTGAATGCGACTTTCATCCGATACTCCTGATTCGGCTCGGGAAAATGTCGTAGCGTATTCGATTCGCGCGTCCGGGACGCGACGGGCCCCGGCGTTGGGGCCTCCGACGCCTCCGACGGAGGGCTCCGAGGGGCTCGGCGGAGGGCTCCGAGGGCTCCGCGGCGGCCGGTTCGGGACCCGGCTGCGGGGTGCGGTACGTCGCCGGGCCGCCGAACGCGAAAAGAAGCATTCCGATGCCGATTTATGCCGGAATCGCGCCCGGCGCCCCATGATCTGGCTCAAGGCGCGGCGTTGACGGCGGACAAGGCGCGAAACGCGGGGAAGCGCTAGCGTCCGCGCATGCGTCCCGCTCGCTGGAGTCTCGCGGCCCGCCTGGCCGTCCTCGGCTTCTCCATGCTGCTGCTCGCGCTCGTCTCGATCGCGCTGACGTTCTGGGTCACGTGGCAGCTGCAGGGCGGAGCGGCGGCGGTCAACGAGGCGGGGCGCATGCGCATGCAGACGTACCGGATCGCGCTCGACGCGCAGCGCCGCGCCAGTGACGAGCTCGCGCGACACGTCGAGCGTTTCGACGAGAGCCTCGCCGTGCTGCGCGACGGCGATCCGTCGCGGCCGCTGTTCGTGCCGTGGAACGACGCGACGCGCGCGCATTTCGACGGCGTGCAGGCGCAATGGCGCGAGCTGCGCGCGGACTGGCTCTCGCGCCCGGAGCTCGTCGCGCTGTCGCGCGTCGACGCCTTCGTCGAGTCCACCGATGCCTTCGTCGCGTCGATCGAGGACCGGCTGTCGCGCTGGACGGCGGTCCTCTACACCTACCAGTTTGCGATGATGGCGCTGGCGATCGGCGGCGCGGTCGCGCTGCTCTATACCGGCTACATCTACGTCGTCGATCCGGTCGCGCGGCTGCGTCGCGCGCTGGCGCTCGTCGAGCAGGGCGCGTTCGATGCGCGCGTGGACGTCATCGCGCGCGACGAGTTCGGCGAGCTCGGCGAAGGCTTCAACCGGATGGCGCGCAACCTGCAGCAGCTGTACGCCAGCCTCGAGGACAAGGTCCGCGAGAAGACGGCGAGCCTGGAGAGCGAGAGCCGGCGGCTGGCGTCGTTGTACGACGCGAGCGCATTCATCGGCCGCGTGGACACGCTCGACGAGCTGGCACGCGGCTTCGTGGGCAAGGTGCGCCAGGCGGCGCGCGCCGACGCCGCGGTGATCCGCTGGTCGGACCAGGCGAACCAGCGCTATCTGCTGCTCGCCGCCGACGGACTGCCCGAGCCCCTCGTGCGGGCCGAGCAATGCCTGAACGCGGGAAGCTGCCATTGCGGAGCCGCGCCTGCCGGTTCCGGTGCGCGCACGATCGCGCTGGCCGTCGGCGCGACCGGGCCGCTCGGCCATTGCGGCCCGGCGGGCTTTCGCACGCTGGTCGCGATACCGGTCGAGCTGCACCATCGCGTGCTGGGCGAGATCGACTTGCTGTATCGAGACGAGCACGCGCTCGCCGACGAGGACCGCTCGCTGCTCGAGACGCTGGCGAGCCACCTGGCCAGCGCGATGGAGGGCATGCGCGCGGCCGCGCTCGACGTCGAGGCGGCGGTGGCGCACGAGCGCGGGCTGCTCGCGCAGGAGCTGCACGACTCGATCGCGCAGTCGCTGGCGTTCCTGAAGATCCAGGTGAAGCTGCTGCGCGCCGCGGCCGGGCGCGGCGATCCGTCCGCCGTCGCGCGCGCCGTCGACGAGATCGACGCCGGCGTGCGCGAGAGCTACAGCGACGTGCGCGAGCTGCTGCTGCACTTCCGCACGCGCACGCGCGACGAGGACATCGAGCCGGCGCTGCGTACTACGCTGTCGAAGTTCGAGCACCAGACCGGCCTGCGGGTCCAGCTCGACATCGAGGGGCACGGATTGCCGCTCGATCCCGACGTGCAGGTGCAGGCGCTGCACATCGTGCAGGAGGCGCTGTCGAACGTGCGCAAGCACGCCGGCGCCAAGCGGGTCTGGCTGCGCGTGCAGCAGACGCCCGCCTGGCGTTTCGAGGTGCGCGACGACGGCTGCGGATTCGACGCGAGCGCAGCGCCCGGGGAGACGCAGGTCGGGCTGCGCATCGCGCGTGAACGCGCGCAGCGCATCGGCGGGCAGGTCGAGGTCGAGTCGTCGCCGGGCGAGGGAACGCGCGTGATCCTGACCCTGCCGCAGCCGGCGTCGGCGCCGGCTGCGAGCGGCGCCGCGTCCGACGCCGCAAGGTTCCCGCGCGCCGGCGTCGCGTCCGGAGCGCCGATGGGTGCCATCGGAGGCGCACGATGACGATCTCGATCCCGATCCGACTGCTCGTCGTCGACGACCACACGCTGTTCCGTCGGGGGCTCGTCGCGCTGCTGGCGAGCGAGCCGGGGCTCGAGGTGGTCGGCGAAGCGGCCGACGCGGGCGAAGCGCTGCGTCGCGCGCGCGAGCTGCAGCCGCAGGTGATCCTGCTCGACAATCACCTGCCCGGTGCGAGTGGCGTCGCCGCGATTCCCGGGCTGAAGGAAGCCGCGCCGTCGGCGCAGGTGCTGATGCTCACGGTCAGCGAGGACGAGAACGATCTCGCCGCGGCATTGCGTGCCGGTGCGCGGGGCTACGTGCTGAAGACGATCGACGGCGATGCGCTCGCCGAGGCGATCCGGCGCACCATGGCCGGCGAGTCGGTGGTCAGCCCCGAGATGACCGGCAAGCTCGTCGATGCGTTCCGCTCGAGCGTCGAGGGGCAGGGCGCGACTCGCGCGAAGGCGCCCGTCGATCCGATCGAGACGCTCTCGCCGCGCGAACGCGAGATCCTCCTGCACATCGCGCGCGGTGCGAGCAACAAGGCGATCGCGCGCGCGCTCGACATCGCCGAGACGACGGTGAAGATCCACGTGCAGCACATCCTGCGCAAGCTGAATCTCGTGTCCCGCGTGCAGGCGGCCGTGTATGCCGCGGAGCGCGGGTTCGGTTCGGCCGCGTCCGGCTCGACGGCAGCACCCGGCTCGTAGCCTCGGGTTCGTAGCCTCGGTTCAATAGCCTTCCTCGGGCTCCCGCAGCCTTCCCGGCGATTCGCGCGGCGCGATCCTGCGCTGCGCATCGCAAGCGCGCGGAAGGCCGCGCACGTTCCCTGCCGACGAAGGAATCCGCACGCGCTCGCGACGAGCCGGACACCGGCGGCGAGCCGGCGCGCCCGGGGGGAGTAGTTCCTTCGAACGATCCGACGGCGCGGGCCCTCCTCCTTCGGCAGCGCCGCGCGCCCACCAGCGAAGGATGTTCGCGCACGCGCCCGATCCCTAGAGTCGAACGCCAGGGAGAGAGCGAAATGACTGCCGTCGTCTTCGAGGGTGCGCGGGCGCGCCAGGGCCTGTCGGTGCTGATCTTCAGCACGCTCGCCTTCACCGTCTGCTTCATGGTCTGGATGATGCTCGGCGTGATCGGAATCCCGATCCGCGAGGCGCTCGACCTGAACGCCACGCAGTTCGGGCTGCTGACCGCCACGCCGGTGCTCACCGGCTCGCTGATCCGCGTGCCGCTCGGCATCTGGACCGATCGCTACGGCGGGCGCATCGTGATGACGCTGCTGATGGCGGCGGCGGCGCCCGCGATCTGGCTGATGGCCTACGCCACGCAGTTCTGGCAGTTCATCGTCATCGGTTTGTTCATCGGCCTGGCGGGCGGCTCGTTCTCGGTGGGCACGCCCTACGTCGCGCGATGGTTTCCGCGCAACCGCCAGGGCTTCGCGATGGGCGTCTACGGCGCGGGCAACTCCGGCGCGGCGGTCAACAAGTTCGTCGCGCCGGCGCTGGTCGTCGCCTTCGGCTGGACGATGGTGCCGCAGGTCTACGCGGTGATCCTGCTCGTGACGGTCGTGCTGTTCTGGATGTTCACGTACAGCGATCCCGACCACCTCGTCCCGCCCGACGTGCGCTTCGTCGACCAGCTGAAGCTGCTGCGCGATCCGCGCGTGCTCAAGTACTGCCAGTACTACAGCATCGTCTTCGGCGGCTACGTGGCGCTGAGCCTGTGGATGGTGCAGTACTACGTGGGCGAGTACGGCCTGGACATCCGCGTCGCCGCGCTGCTCGCGGCCTGCTTCTCGCTGCCCGGCGGCGTGCTGCGGGCGGTGGGCGGATGGCTGTCGGACCGCTACGGCGCGCACAGCGTCACCTGGTGGGTGATGTGGGTGAGCTGGATCTGCCTGTTCCTGCTCAGCTATCCGCAGACCGAATTCACCGTGCGCACGATCGACGGGGCGCGCAGCTTCTCGCTCGGCCTGAACGTCTACGCGTTCACCGTGCTGATGTTCGTGCTCGGCGTCGCCTGGGCCTTCGGCAAGGCGAGCGTCTTCAAGTACCTGAGCGACGAGTACCCGCAGGACATCGGCGCGGTGTCCGGCGTCGTGGGGCTGGCCGGTGGCCTGGGCGGCTTCGTGCTGCCGATCCTCTTCGGCGTGCTCGCCGACCTGACCGGCGTGCGCTCGAGCGCCTTCATGCTGATGTACGGCGTCGTCTGGGTGTCGCTGATCTGGATGTACTTCACCGAGGTGCGCCGCACCGAGCTGATGGGGCCGCATCCGGTGGCCGCCCGCGGCTGAAGCGACGTGTTCGACGTGAAGCCCGCACCGCATCCGCACTTGCACGGAGATCTGCAATGACCGCTTCGACCGCCGCCGGCGCCGTACGGGCGAGACCGGGCAGCGTCCTGACGATCTGGACCCCCGAGGACAAGGCGTTCTGGATCCGCGAGGGCGAGGCGATCGCCCGGCTGAACCTGTGGATCTCGGTGCCCGCGCTGTTCCTCGCCTTCGCCGTCTGGCAGCTGTGGAGCGTCGTCGCCGTGAGCCTGCCGGCGCTGGGCTTTCGCTACTCGACGAATCAGCTGTTCTGGCTGGCTGCCGCTCCGGCCCTCTCCGGGGCGACCCTGCGCATCTTCTACTCGTTCATGGTGCCGCTGGTGGGCGGGCGGCGCTGGACCGCGATCTCGACCGCTTCGCTGCTGATACCGGCGATCGGCATCGGCGTCGCGGTGCAGGATCCGACGACGAGCTATCCGACGATGCTCGCGCTCGCGCTGCTGTGCGGCCTGGGCGGCGGCAACTTCAGCTCGAGCATGGCCAACATCAGCTTCTTCTTCCCGAAGGAGCGCAAGGGATCGGCGCTCGGCGTCAACGCGGGCCTGGGCAACCTGGGCGTGTCGGTCGTGCAGTTCGTCGCGCCGCTGGTCGTCGCCGCCGGCTTCTTCGGCGTGCTCGGCGGCGAGCCGCAGACGATGGTGAAGGACGGCCAGAGCGTGACGGTGTGGACGCAGAACGCCGCGTTCGTCTGGGTGCCGTGGATCGCGCTCGCCGCGCTCGCGGCGTGGTTCTTCATGAACGACATCGCGGACGCGAAGGCGTCGTTCGCCGCGCAGGCGGCGATCTTCCAGCGCAAGCACAACTGGCTGATGTGCCTGCTGTACCTCGGCACCTTCGGCTCGTTCATCGGCTTCGCCGCGGGCTTTCCGCTGCTGATCCGCAGCCAGTTCCCGGCGGCCGATCCATTGGCCTACGCGTGGCTCGGTCCGCTCGTCGGCGCGCTGGTCCGGCCGTTCGGCGGCTGGCTCTCCGACCGTCTGGGCGGCGCGCGGGTCACGTTGTGGAACTTCGCGGCGATGGCGCTCGCGGTGCTCGGCGTGCTGTTCTTCCTGCCCAAGGGCACCGGCGGATTCGCGTTTCCGTTCGGCCCGCTCGAGGGCGATTTCGGCGGCTTCTTCGCGATGTTCCTCGTGCTGTTCCTGACCACCGGCATCGGCAACGGCTCGACCTTCCGCATGATCCCGGTGATCTTCCTGAACCAGAAGCTCGCGCAGGCGCGCGGCCGCGGCGAGGCCGCGCAGGCGCAGGCCGTACGCGACGGCAACACCGAGGCCGCGGCGGCGCTCGGCTTCGCCGGCGCGCTCGGCGCCTACGGCGGCTTCTTCATCCCGAAGAGCTACGGCAGCTCGATCGCCGCCACCGGCGGCCCCGAAGCCGCACTGTGGATCTTCTGCGCCTTCTACTTCCTCTGCACCGCGATCACCTGGTGGTACTACGCGCGCCGCCACGCCGAAATGCCATGCTGAGCGCGCTCGTCCACCCGACTTCCGTGCGTTCGCGGCAGACGACTGTGCGACGCATGCGCCGGCAGGCAAGGCGTACCGTCGCGGCGCCCGGTACCGCGGCATGGGCCGTGCGCCGTGAGGACTCCGCGGTACGTCAAAGGCGGGGATGCCTGCGGCAAGCGAAGGCGAGTGGGTTTTCGCCGCGCAAACAGAACACGTTTCCAGCAAAGGCGCGGGCCGTCGGCCGCGGGCGCACCCAAGCGCCCGTGGCCGACGGCCCGCGCCTTTGCACGCGCCGTCTTGGCACACGCCGCCTTTGCCCGCGCCGACTTCCCATGCGCGCAGGGAGCACCCGATGAGCCATCTACTGGACCGCCTGACCTTCTTCACCCAGCCCACCGAGCCCTTCTCCGACGCCCACGGCCTGACCACCGGCGAGGACCGCACCTGGGAGGACGCCTACCGCAATCGCTGGCAGCACGACCGGATCGTGCGCTCGACGCACGGCACGAACTGCACCGGCTCGTGCTCGTGGAAGATCTACGTCAAGGGCGGCATCGTCACCTGGGAGACGCAGCAGACCGACTATCCGCGCACGCGCCCGGATCTGCCGAACCACGAGCCGCGCGGCTGCGCGCGCGGGGCGAGCTACAGCTGGTACCTGTACAGCGCCAATCGCGTGAAATATCCGCTGGTGCGCGCGCGCCTGATGAAGGCGTGGCGTGCGGCGCGCGCGAAGGAGAGCGACCCGGTCCGAGCATGGGCCGCCGTCGTCGACGACGAAGCGACGCGCCGCGACTATCAGCGCCAGCGCGGGCTGGGCGGCTTCGTGCGGGCCGATTGGGACGAAGTCAACGAGATCGTCGCCGCGGCGAACATCCATACGATCCGCCGATACGGTCCCGACCGCATCCTCGGTTTCTCGCCGATTCCGGCGATGTCGATGGTCTCGTACGCGGCGGGCTCGCGCTACCTGTCGCTGATCGGCGGCGTGAGCATGAGCTTCTACGACTGGTACTGCGACCTGCCGCCGTCGAGCCCGCAGACCTGGGGCGAGCAGACCGACGTTCCCGAATCGGCCGACTGGTACAACTCGACCTTCCTGATCGCGTGGGGATCGAACGTCCCGCAGACGCGTACGCCCGATGCGCATTTCTTCACCGAGGTGCGCTACAAGGGCGCCAAGGTGGTCGCGGTCACGCCCGACTACGCCGAGGTCTCGAAGCTCGCCGATCTGTGGCTGCATCCGAAGCAGGGCACCGACGCCGCGCTCGCGATGGCGATGGGACACGTCGTCCTCGACGAATTCCACGTGAAGCGGCGCGTGCCGTATTTCGAGGACTACGCGCGCCGCTACACCGATCTTCCGATGCTCGTCGAGCTGCGCGAGACGACGCTCGCCGACGGATCGACCGTGCTCGCACCGGGACGCTACCTGCGGGCGAGCGATTTCGACGCGGCGCTCGGGCAGGAAAACCACCCGCAATGGAAGACCGTCGCCTTCGACGACGACGATCGCGTCGTCGTTCCGCACGGATCGATCGGCTTTCGATGGGGCCCCGAGGCACGCGCCGATGCAGGGCGGTGGAATCTCGAGAACCGCGACGCGCGCGACGGCCGCGAGTGCCGCCTGCGCCTGTCGCTCCTCAATGCGCCCGAGGCGCCGTGCGAGATCGTCGAGGTGGGCTTTCCGTATTTCGGCGGCATCGCCACGCCGCATTTCGACGCCAACCCGCAGGGCACCGAGGTGCTTCGCCGCCGCGTGCCGGCGCGTCGCCTCGCCCTCGTTCGCGACGGCGTGCGAATCGAGGCGAGGGTCGCCACCGTCTTCGACCTGCTGGTCGCGCACTACGGCGTGGCGCGCCCGGGCGTCGACGATCCTTCGGCCGCGTCGAGCCACGACGACGACCTTCCGTACACGCCGGCCTGGCAGGAGGCGATCACCGGCGTGCCGCGCGAGCAGGTGATCGCGGTGGCGCGCCAGTTCGCCGCGAACGCCGAGAAGACGCAGGGCCGCTCGATGGTGATCATTGGCGCGGCGATGAACCACTGGTACCACTGCGACATGAACTACCGCGGCATCATCAACCTGCTGATGCTGTGCGGCTGCGTAGGCCAGAGCGGCGGCGGATGGGCGCACTACGTCGGGCAGGAGAAGCTGCGCCCGCAGACCGGATGGGCGCCGCTCGCCTTCGCGCTCGACTGGTGCCGCCCGCCGCGGCAGCAGAATTCGACGAGCTTCTTCTACGCCCACACCGATCAATGGCGCTACGAGCGCCTGGGCGTCGACGAGATCCTCTCGCCGCTGGCCGATCGCGATGCGCACCGCGCGTCGGTCATCGACTACAACGTGCGCGCCGAGCGCATGGGGTGGCTTCCGTCGGCGCCGCAGCTGAAGACGAATCCGCTCGAGGTGGCGAAGGCGGCCCGCGCGGCCGGCGTCGACGAGAAGGCGTACGTCGTCGACGCGCTGAAGAGTGGCGCGCTGCAGCTGAGCTGCGAGGATCCCGACGATCCGGCGAACTGGCCGCGCAACCTCTTCGTGTGGCGCTCGAACCTGCTCGGCTCCTCGGGCAAGGGCCACGAGTATTTCCTGCGTCACCTGCTCGGGACGAGCCACGGCGTGCAGGGCGGCGAGCTCGGCCCCGACGACGCGAAGCCGGTGGAGCCGAAATGGCACGAGCATGCGCCCGAAGGAAAGCTCGACCTGCTCGTCACGCTCGACTTCCGGATGAGCACGACCTGCCTGTACTCGGACATCGTGCTGCCCACCGCGACCTGGTACGAGAAGAACGACCTGAACACCAGCGACATGCACCCGTTCATCCACCCGCTGTCGCGCGCGGTCGATCCGGCCTGGGAGGCGCGCAGCGACTGGGAGATCTACAAGGGCTTTGCGAAGAAGTTCAGCGAGCTGTGCGTCGGACATCTCGGTGTCGAGCGCGACGTCGTGCTCACGCCGATGATGCACGACACGCCGGCCGAGCTCGCGCAGCCCTTCGAGGTGCGCGACTGGAAGCGCGGCGAATGCGAGCTGGAGCCGGGCCGAACGGCGCCGCAGGTCACCGTCGTCGAACGCGACTATCCCGGCACGCATGCGCGCTTCACCGCGCTCGGGCCGCTGATGACGCGGATCGGCAACGGCGGCAAGGGCATCGCGTGGAACACCGAGGAAGAGGTGCGCGCGCTCGCCGAGTTGAACGGCGCGGTCGACGACGAAGGTCCCGCGCGCGGTCTGCCGCGCATCGCGACCGACATCGACGCCGCCGAGGCGGTGATGATGCTCGCACCGGAGACGAACGGGCACGTCGCGGTGAAGGCGTGGGAGGCGCTGTCGAGGGTCACCGGCCGCGAGCACGCGCATCTCGCGCTGCACCGCGAGGACGAGAAGATCCGCTTCCGCGACATCCAGGCGCAGCCGCGCAAGATCATCTCGTCGCCGACGTGGTCGGGGCTGGAGAGCGAGAAGGTCTCGTACAACGCCGGCTACACGAACGTGCACGAGCTGATCCCGTGGCGCACGCTCACCGGGCGCCAGCAGTTCTACCAGGACCATCCGTGGATGCGCGATTTCGGCGAGGGCTTCGCCGCGTACCGTCCGCCGGTCGACCTGAAGGCGGTGGGCGCCGTGATGGGGCGCAGGCCGAACGGCAATGCCGAGATCGCGCTGAACTTCATCACGCCGCACCAGAAGTGGGGCATCCACTCCACGTACAGCGACAACCTGATGATGCTCACGCTGAACCGCGGCGGTCCGGTGGTCTGGCTCTCCGAGGACGACGCGCGCCAGGCGGGGATCGTCGACAACGACTGGGTGGAGCTCTTCAACGCCAACGGCGCCATCGCGGCGCGTGCGGTGGTGAGCCAGCGCGTGAACCGCGGCATGGTGATGATGTATCACGCGCAGGAGAAGATCATCAACACGCCGGGCTCGGAGATCACCGGCCTGCGCGGCGGCATCCACAACTCGGTCACGCGCGTCGTGCTCAAGCCCACGCACATGATCGGCGGCTACGCGCAGTACAGCTACGGCTTCAACTACTACGGGACGATCGGCACGAACCGCGACGAGTTCGTCGTCGTGCGAAAGATGGCCCGGGTCGACTGGCTCGACGAGCCTGCGGTGCATGGCAGCGAAACGTCGGCAACGGTGGCGCCGGCTGCCGCCGCGAAGGGAGCGTGAAGATGAAGATCCGTGCACAGATCGGCATGGTGCTGAACCTGGACAAGTGCATCGGCTGCCACACCTGCTCGGTCACCTGCAAGAACGTCTGGACGAACCGTCCCGGCATGGAGTACGCGTGGTTCAACAACGTCGAGACCAAGCCGGGCATCGGGTATCCGAAGGAATGGGAGAACCAGGACCGCTGGAACGGCGGCTGGGTACGTGCCGCCGACGGCTCGATCCGTCCGCGCCAGGGCGGCAAGTGGCAGCTGCTGATGCGCCTGTTCGCCAACCCGAACCTGCCGCAGATCGACGACTACTACGAGCCCTACACCTTCGACTACGACCACCTGCAGTCGGCGCCCGAGATGAAGGCGGCACCCACCGCGCGGCCGAGGAGCCTGATCACCGGCGAGCGCATGCAGAAGATCGAGTGGGGCCCGAACTGGGAGGAGATCCTCGGCGGGGAGTTCTCCCGGCGCTCGAAGGACCGCAATTTCGACGACGTGCAGAAGGAGATCTACGGCCAGTTCGAGAACACCTTCCTGATGTACCTGCCGCGGCTGTGCGAGCACTGCCTGAATCCCGCCTGCGTCGCGTCGTGCCCGTCGGGCTCGATCTACAAGCGCGAGGAGGACGGCATCGTGCTCATCGACCAGGACAAGTGCCGCGGCTGGCGCATGTGCGTCTCGGGCTGTCCGTACAAGAAGATCTACTTCAACTGGAAGAGCGGCAAGGCCGAGAAGTGCATCTTCTGCTTCCCGCGCATCGAGGCCGGGCAGCCCACCGTGTGCGCCGAGACCTGCGTCGGTCGCATCCGCTATCTCGGTGTGCTGCTCTACGACGCCGATCGCATCGAGGCCGCGGCGAGCGTGGCCGACGAGCGCGACCTCTACGAGGCACAGCTCGGCATCTTCCTCGATCCGGACGATCCCGAGGTGATCGCGCAGGCGCGTGCCGACGGTGTGCCCGACGCATGGCTCGAGGCCGCGCGGGCGAGTCCCGTGTACCGAATGGCGGTCGACTGGCGGGTCGCGCTGCCGCTGCATCCCGAATACCGCACGCTGCCGATGGTCTGGTACGTGCCGCCGCTGTCGCCGATCTCGTCGGCCGCGCAGGCCGGCCACCTCGGCGTCAATGGACAGATTCCCGACGTCTCGCAGCTGCGCATCCCGCTGCAGTACCTGGCGAACCTGCTCACCGCGGGTGACACCTTTCCGGTGGTGCGCGCGCTCGAGCGCATGCTCGCGATGCGCGCGTTCCAGCGCGAGCTGCACGTCGATGGACGCGAAAACCGCGAGGTGCTGGCGCAGGTCGGACTCACCGTGGCGCAGGCGCAGCGCATGTACCGCGTGATGGCGATCGCCGACTACGAGGACCGCTTCGTGATCCCGACGATGCATCGCGAGTATGCCGAGAACGCTTTCGAGCTGCGCGGCGGCTGCGGCTTCTCCTTCGGCAACGGGTGCTCGGAGGGCAGCAGCGAGACGAGCCTGTTCGGTGCCGGCAAGCGGCGCACGATCCCGGTGAAGGCGACGCTGTGAGGAGCGAGGCGATGCATCCGAGCCGGACGCTGCGCGCACTCGCGCAACTGCTTACCTACCCGGACGCGCGGCTGCGCGCGTGCCTGCCGGCGCTGGCCGCGCAATTCGAAGCCGACCGCCGGCTCGGTCCCGCGGCACGCCAGGACCTCGCCGCGCTCGTCGCGCATCTGGGTCGCCGCGATCCGTACGAGATCGAGGCCGACTACGTCGACTGCTTCGACCGTGGCCGCACCACTTCGCTGCTGCTCTTCGAGCACGTGCACGCCGATTCGCGCGAGCGCGGCCAGGCGATGGTCGACCTGATCGCCACCTACGAGCGGGCGGGTCTGCGGCTCGCGCCCGGACAGCTGCCCGACTGGCTGCCGGTCGTGCTCGAGTTCGCGTCGACGCAGCCACCGAAGCTTGCCCGCGCCTTCCTCGGCGAGCTCGCGCCGCTGCTCAATGCGCTGCACGCGGCGCTCGTCGCGCGGCGCAGCCGCTACGCGGCGCCGATCGCGGCCGTGCTCGAGCTGGCCGGCGAGCGCGTGCGGCCGGTGGCGCTGCCGGCCGAGGAAGCGCTCGACGAGGCCTGGGCCGAGCCGCCGGCCTTCGGCGCGTGCCCGACGCCCCCGTCGCGGCCCGACGGCGCGCAACCCCTTCATTTCGTGCGCCGCGAGGCGTGCGCCGAAACCGGGGCGACCGCTCGGGCGCGCGCCGGCGCCGCGCACGTCCCGCGCTGATCCCGGAGCCGACCGATGTACGCCTACGCCTTGGACCACTTCCTCTTCGGGCTGTATCCCTACGTCTGCCTGACGGTGTTTCTCGTCGGCAGCTGGATCCGCTTCGATCGCGACCAGTACACGTGGAAGAGCGACTCGTCGCAGCTGCTGCGCGCAGGCTCGCTTCGCTGGGGCAACAACCTGTTCCATGCCGGCGTGCTGTTCCTCTTCTTCGGCCACTTCTTCGGCATGCTCACGCCGCATTTCGTCTACGAGCCGTTTCTCGACGCGGGCACCAAGCAGGTGATCGCGATGGCGAGCGGCGGCCTTGCCGGCGTACTCGCCATCGTCGGGCTCACGCTGCTGCTGTCGCGCCGGATCGGCGATGCGCGCATCCGCGCCGTATCGCGCAGGAGCGACGTCTTCCTGCTGTGGCTGCTGTGGATCCAGCTCGCGCTCGGACTGGCGACGATCCCGTTGTCGGGGCAGCATCTCGACGGCAGCGTGATGCTCGTCCTGGCCGACTGGGCGCAGCGCATCGTGACGTTCCGCCCCGGCGCGGTCGAAGCGATCGCCGGCGTGAGCTGGGTGTTCAAGCTGCACATGGTGCTCGGCATGACCGTGTTCCTCGTCTTCCCGTTCACGCGCCTGGTGCACGTCTGGAGCGGTTTCGCTTCGCTCGTCTATCTGGTGCGGCCGTATCAGCTCGTGCGCAGTCGGCGGTTGAACGTGCCGGCGTCGCATCGGGTTTCCGGGCGCAGCGCACCGACCGTTGCGCGTGCGGGGCGCATGCATGCTGCGATCGAACCGGGGCAGCCTCGCAATGTGACGCAGCCGGTCGCGACGGTGTCGGCGATGGACGGAGGGCGCCGGGCGTGACGAGCGACGGCGGGATCACCGGTACCGAAAGCCGGACGGAGACGACGGGCACGATGGGCGCGACGGGCACGACGGGCACGACGGGCGCGACGGGCATGCGTGCACACGACGACGAGAATGCGTTGCCGGGCGTCGCACGCGATGGGCAGGAGCTGCGCCAGCGCGTCTGCTTCGAACTCCTGCTTCGCGAGGCCAGGCGCGTGGGCCTGCTCGCCGATGGCGACCCTTTCGGTTCCGACGGCGCACTCTCCGAGTCCGCCGCCGAAGCGATCGAAGCGTTGCTCGACCGCGTGCTGCAACCGGTCGAGCCCGACGAGGAGGCTTGCCGGAGGCATTACGCGGCGCACGCCTCGCGCTTCGGGACGGGCGAACGGGTGCATGCGCGCCACATCCTCTTCGCCGTCACGCCGGGAGTCGACGTTCCTGCGTTGACCGCGCACGCCGAAAGGCTGCTGCTCGATCTGCGCCGTGCAGTGGATCGCGACGAAGCGTTCGCGCGCGCCGCGCGCGCCAACTCCAACTGCCCCAGCGGTGCGCACGGTGGGGATCTGGGCTGGATCCGCGCAACCGATTGCGCACCCGAGTTCGCGCGCGAGGTGTTCGGCCGCCCCGACACCGGCCTGCTGCCTCGACTCGTGCGCAGCCGTTTCGGGTTGCATGTCGTCGACGTGATGGCACGCGACGTCGGCGGGCAACCTGTGTGGGACGAGGTGCGTGAAGCCGTTGCGCAGTCGTTGCGCAGGCAGTCATGGGCGACGTCACTAGGGCGATATCTGGACGAGCTCGGCGCGAGGAGCGGCGCCGAGGAAGAGATCGCATCGCGTGCGGGACGAATCACGAAGCTCGCGGCCGAGACGTGGGAGGGTTGGTGCGTTCGGTGACTGGCACGCAGCATTTCCCGGCTGCGGGCGGACACCCGGTGGGAGGCGGGTTCCGAACGCGCGGTGACCTCAGGACCCGTGGTGACTTCTCGGCCGGCAATAGTCCCGAAGAGCGGGCGATTCGCCGCATGCTCGAGGCGAGCTCGCAGCCGATGTCCCGATCGCCGGTCGTTTCTCCTTATGCAAGTACTTGCGTGCAGAGAAACGCCCGGAAAACGGGAGTTTGGGCTTGACCTGGACTCGACCCGTTTCTGCGGACGGGCGGACGTTTTCGCCCTCGGGGCGCTCCGAGTTGCCGCGCCGCAGACTTGTCCACCGGCGGCGTGGCGCATGCCACGCAGACGCCGCCGGTGGGCAAGTCGTGTTCCACGCGTGGGTGCGACGTGCGGTTCTCGCGGTTCTCGTCCTAATCCCGTCCTTCAAAGTTCGCCGGCGTGCGATAGCCCAGCGCGTCGTGGCGCCGGCGTGGGCCGTACCAACCCTCGATGTGCGCGAAGGGCACCACAGCGCGAGTCGCGCCTCGGGCTTCCTTCGGAAGACGGCTGGTCGATCGGCTGGCACTCGAGCCCCGCGTGCTTGCGGCGTACCGAGATGTCCTGCTCGCGCAACTCCGCGCGCACTCGGGACGTCGCGTTCGGCTCTGCATGGAGCGCGCGGATGCGTGCTGTGAGCATCGGCGTCCGATGAGCATCG
>Ga0079224_100000979_pt1 | contig 31068 bp, 23 predicted proteins | sample Stecom2015_FD_80414 | JGI IMG/M metagenome (GOLD analysis project Ga0079224, IMG submission 80414) | Agricultural soil microbial communities from Utah to study Nitrogen management - Steer compost 2015 | ecosystem: Environmental > Terrestrial > Soil > Agricultural land | place: USA: Utah... | reverse complement strand
CGGATCTACCGGGCGACGCGACCGCATTCTGCGCCACCTATGCGACCCGCATTTGCGAGGTGTATCAGCCCTGCAATTGCCCGCCAGCGGACACGAACGTGTGCGTTGCCACCTGGCAGACGCGTTGCCAGGTGTTCGCGGAGGGCGAGGTCGCGGCAGGGCGCAGCTTCGTCGAGGAGAGCGGCCAGCGCTGCCTCGAGCGCGTCGCCCTGCACGTGCAGGACTGCGCGATCGTCGACCCCACCGAGCTGTTGCCCGAGCCTTGGAACTGTGAGCTGTTTCGCGGCAGCGTCCCACTCGGGGGTGAGTGTCTGGTCAACGAGGACTGCGCCGAGCCGGAACAGGGCGAGGCGCTCTGCGAGCTCTCGGGAGGCGGCGGGACTTGCATTCAGACGCGCACGGCCGGCGTCGGCGATGAGTGCGACCGCAATAGCTTCGGCGCTCTGTGCGAACGGGGCTTGTTTTGCGATTCGACCACCGGCACCTGCGCGGAGCCGGCCGCCCTGGGGGAGGCCTGTGCCTTCCAGGGCGACGACGGCAAGGCCTCGTGCGCGGGCGGAAATTTTTGCAGCCCGAGCTCGGGGGAGTGCACGGCGCCAGCGGGCGTGGACGAGAGCTGCGAGCCGTATTTCATTCGCAACACCTGCGAGCCCGGATTGGCTTGCGACGCCTTGGTGGGCGTCTGCGCGCCGGCCGCGGTGGTCGACACCGCCCGCTGCGATTTGGACGACTGATCCCAAATGACCCGATTGCCACCCCAGCGCGCCGCGTGCATGGGAGAAGCATGCGCGGCATCGGCTGGCTGCTCGTGGCGCTCGCAGGTGGCGCCTGCCAGGCAGCGGCGCCCCCAGCGGTTCGACGGAGCGCACCGCCTCCGGCCCCTGCCGCTCGCCGGTCGTCGACGGAAGATCGCGCCGCCGTGGTCGTCGTGGCGGTGTTCGATCAGCTCGGCAGCGACACCCTGGCGGCGCTGGCGCCGCACCTGAACGAGAACGGCGCGATCCAGCTCGCGCGGCGCGAAGGCGCCTGGCATGCGCGGGTGCGTTATGCGCACGCGGTCACCGACACCGCGCCCGGGCACGCCGCCATCGCCACCGGCCGACCAGCGCGTGACACCGGCATCGCCGCCAACGCCAGCTGGAGCGAAGCGCGCCAGCGCGTCGTGCCGGTGATGGACGGCGGCCGTCACGCCGTGCTCGGGGTGCCGGACAAGTTCGCCTCGCCGCTCGGGCTGCGCGCGCGCACGGTGGCCGATGCGCTGCACGAGCGGACGGCCGGCGCCGCGAAGATCGTCAGCCTGTCGCTGAAGGATCGATCGGCCATCTTGCTCGGCGGCCGTCACGCCGATCTGGTCGCCTGGTACGAGCCTTCGCTGCCCGGCTTCACGACGTCGACGTACTACCCGCCGCTGCCGGGCTGGTGGCAGAGCTGGCACAAGGGCCACCCGCCGGAGCGGCTGCTAGTGCCGTGGCACCCGCTGCTGCCGGCAGACACGCTGGGACGGATCCTCGGACCCGACGCGGCGCCGGGTGAGGGGCGTTGGCTCGGCTGGGACACGGAGCTGCCTCACGATCCGGCGGCCAGCTCGGCGCCGTACGACGTGGTCCGTCTCGCCCCGGCGCTGAGCGAGCGGCTGCTCGCGCTGGCGGCCACGAGCGCGGAACAGGAGCAGCTCGGCGTGGACGCGACGCCGGATCTTCTTTCGATCTCGATCTCCGGCACCGACTTCGTTGGCCACATCTTCGGCCCGCACTCCTGGGAGTACTTCGATCACCTGTACCGCGCCGACCTCGCGCTCGGCGCGCTGCTCCGCGAGCTGGCGGAGCGCCGGCGCGTCAGCGCCGTGCTCACCTCCGATCACGGCGTCTCCCCGCTCGTCGAACGCGTCGGCGGCGAGCGCCTCTACCCGGCCGAGCTGGTCGCTGCGGCCGAAGCCGCGCTCGACGTCGAGCTCGGCGCAGGCGACTGGGTGCGGCGGTTCGTGAAGCCGTTTTTGTACTTGTCGCCCGAGGCCAAGCAACCGAAGCAGCGCGAGCAGGCGCTCCGAGCTGCCACGGACGCGCTCGCGGCGCTCGATGGCGTGCGCCTGGCCGTGTCCACCGAGGTCGCGCGCGGCTGGATCTCGGCGCGCGATCCGATCCAACGCGCGGCAGCGCTCAGCGTGCCGCAAGCGTGGCCTGGCGACGTGATCGTGCTGCCGGCACCCGATCACGTCTTCGATGAAGGGCTGGCGCCCGACGCGGGCACCTCGCACGGATCGCCGTGGCCGCACGACAGCGACGTGCCGGCGCTCTTGTGGGGCGCGGGCGTCGAGCGCGCCGCGACCAGCGAGCCCCTCGACCAGGCACGTGTGGCGGCGAGCGTGGCGGCGCTGTTGCGGATCCCCTGGAGCGACGAACCGCTCCCTGGCGTGACGCAGCCGGACGACCAGCGCTGACGGCGCACCCCCACCGCGGCGTACATCGCGACCGTGCGGCGCACTCATTTGAATGAGCACGGCAGGTTCGGGTTGCGCGGGGCATCCCCAAATAGGAGATCAAGCCCGCTCATCGGTTCCTCTGTCTCCTGAGGTTCGATCCGACGCTTTGGATCGGGCCGTCGTTCTGCAGTCGCGTCCGAGAGCGCATTCGACCGACGCCGCGTCATCTCGCGGTGAGAAGGGAACGTCATGGTTTTTCGACGTCACAGTTTGTTCATCGTGTGCCTGGGTTCGGGGCTGGCGTCGCTGTCCGCGTGTGGTGGCGGCGACCCGTCTGCCGACAATCCGTGGTCCGACACGCCGGGAGCCGGCAACGCCGCCGCAAGCGGGGCGGCCGGCGGAGGGGAAGGCCAGGACATCGCGACGACGCCGTCCGAGACCCCCCCGAGCGGGGCCGCCGCGAACCAAGGAGAGAGCCGCGCCGACAGCGGTGGACCGGCTGACTCACCGCCGCGAGAGCCCGCGCCAGCCGTTCCCGGTGCGACACCGGAGATGGACGGCCCGGACCCCGACCCAGAGCCTGCCGCTGGGGACGTCCCCGCCGAAGGGGAGGCGCCGGACGTCGGGGCCGATCCGTCACCCCTGGAAGTGATCAGCGTGCGGCTCGTGCCCCGCGCCGAAGCCGCGGGCGGGACCCGTGTGAGCTTCGCCGTGCCGTTCGCCGCCGGCGACGTGGCTCCCGGCACGCCGGTGGCGGTGCGGCTCGATGGGGTCGACCTGCCCGCGGGCTCTCGCGAGCTCTCGCAACACGCCGATGGCAGCGTGCGCAGCCTTCAGGTGCAAACGGAGCTGCCCGTCGCCCAGGAGTCCGAGATCGACGTCGTCGTGGGCGCCGCGCCGGACACCTCGCTCGAGCTCGTGCCGGTGGAGAGCACGCTGGCGCCCGCCGACGGCACCCAGGGGCCCAACGTGTGGGCGCTGCTACCCGCCGAGCACCTGGCGCGGAGCGGCGTCGCCGGACCGCAGCTGCCGGCGTCCGAGATCGCCGGCACGGAGCTCGACGTGTGGGACGCGCTCTGCGACTACGAAGCCAACGACGTCGAGAGCTTCATCGCGCAGCGCAGCAAGCCGGACGTCTGGCTCTACGACACCGCGACCGTGGGCTACCGCGGCTATGCAAGACGCGGGGACCTGGTCACGCTCGAGAGCGGCTACCGTGGCGCGGCCCTGTACCGTGCCGCGCTCAGCGGCAGCGGCAGCGCGACGCGCATCGGCGTCCCCGATCGCATCGACGATCTCAAGTATCACTACAGTCAGGGCATGGCCATCCACTACCTGATGACGGGCGACGACCGCTTCCGGGAGAGCGCCGAGGGCGTCGCCGAGCGGGCCAACGCCTTGTGGGCGCCCGAAATCGGCGGCAACTTGTGGACCGAGCGTCACGCCGGCTTCCGACTGCTCGCCAACGTCTGGGCGGCCATCGTGTCCGACGATCGCAGCGACCAGTTCTGGCAGGAGGCGGATCGCTCCGTCGAGGCCACGCTGGCCGTGCTGGACGCCGCGCCGGCTGGACCGGGGTCGCCCGAAGCGCGCTGCTTCGTGCACGACGGCGACCAGTGCAGCCCTTGGATGAGCGCGATCGTGGCCGACGGCCTGGACGCCTACGCCAGCGAGCGACCGGGACCGCTCGCCGATCGCGCACGTGAGGCCATCGTCAAGCTCGGCCGCATGCTGGCGCGCGCCGGCCGTGACCCGTCGGGCAAGCCCTACTACATGCTGTACGCCAGCGGCGGCGGCGAGGTGGACGACTACGACGAGCACTGGGGCGAGAGCGCCTACGTCACCGCGATGGCGTGGCACCACTCGGGTCGCTCGGAGCCGGAGCTCCACACGGCCGCCGAGCAGCTGGTGGCCGGGTTCGCACGCGAGGGCAGCGCGCCGCACCTGCGCAGCGCCAGCTGGCAGTGCCGCAGCGCCGTCGCCACTCCGTACTACCTGCGCTGAAGGCCATCGAAGCCCTCGCCGCGCTCGCGCGCGGCGGGGGTAGGCGCGCTCAGAACGTCCGATGCACCTCGTGCTCGCCGCGGCGGGTATCGATGGACAAAAAGCTGAGCCGGCCCTCGCTGCGAGGTGCAAGTCGGAAATGACGGCAAGTTTCATTCAAGATCGCTCGAAGCGTCGTGGGCCGTCCTACGGAGACACCCCGACGAGGCGCGCTGCGGTCGGAGCGCGCTGCTGCCGAGACCAGCTCGGAAGCAGCCGAACGGTGGCCGGCGAACCCCGGGTCCTCGCGACTTCTCGTTCGTCGCCCGGGGTCGTCCATGTGGCCGTCTCCATCGAACGACGACGAACCTAGCTCCCCGACGTGACAGTCCGGTGTGCGTCTCGAAGGATTGGCGAAACATCGAGCCGTGAGCGCCGTCGCCGCGCCGCCCGCACGCCCAAGGTGCGGCTCGATAGATCGCGAAACGGATAGAGATCGGGGATCGCCGTCACGGTGTCCAGAAGCAGGCGAAACGGCCCTCCCACGTAGCCCGCCGTCGAGACGCGGGAAACCGTCTCGTAAAACTGCCGAATGGCTGCCCAGCGGCGGCGCTCTTCGATGTCGGCCAGCGGCGGGAGGTCGGCCTGCAACACCGGCACGTTCAGCAGCTTCGAGAGGGCTCGAGCTGGGCGCAGGTGACCGTAGCCCATATCGATCGCGACCAACGTCGGGAGCTCGGGCTTGGGATCGGGGCGTTCCGGTGTGGGGCTCACCGGGCTCGAAGCTGGCCGCGGCGGGCGGCTCGCACAAGCAACGTTTCGGCGTCGTGAGCGTAACGCAGGTCACACCGAGGTGTCGCGGGCGTGACGGGGAAGCTCGGAGCGCTGGGGGTCTTCATCGGGATCGCCGATGCGGCGAACCGATCGGTGCTGTAGACTGGCGAGCTATGTCGCGCTTGACGGCCGCCGATCTCATCCAGAGCCTTGGGCTGAAACCGCATCCCGAAGGCGGCCACTACGTCGAGACCTTTCGCTCGGAGCTCGTCACGCAGTCGGCGAGAGGGACGCGCTCGGCATCGACCGCCATCTACTTTTTGCTCGAGTCCGGGGAGTTTTCGGCGTTCCACCGGGTGACGTCCGACGAGGTCTGGCACCACTACGCCGGGGCGCCGGTGGAGCTGCACCTCATCGACGATGACGGTCGTCACCTCGAGCACCGCCTGGGCAAGGCCCTGCAAGCCGGGGAGCGCCCGCAGTGGGTCGTGCCAGCAGGCGTTTGGCAAGCTGCGCGCGCGAGCGCCGCCGCCACCGAGCCGACCCTCTGCGGCTGCACGGTGGCGCCCGGGTTCGAGTTTTCCGATTTCGAGCTGCCGCGCCGCGAAACCCTGGTTCGTCGGTTCCCGCACCATGCCGAGCTGATCGCCCGGTTGACGCGTGATTGAGTGAGGGGCTCCCTGGCAGCAAGCCGCGCGAGCCGTCCAAGAAAGTTACCGCATCACGGTCGATGGGTGAGGATCACCCCGATGGTTCGGATCGGATCGGGGAAGCGGTGTGCCAATGCCTGGTACGCTTCGTGCGTAGCGTCCGCTGCCGGCACGGAAGGCGTGCCAGATTGTGCCAACGAACGGGAGTCTCACTCATGAGAACGCAGTTGTCTTGGTTGCGGATCGTCAGTTGCTCGAGTTTGGGCTTCTTGCTCGCCTGTTCCTCGGACGTCGGTGACGGACCGCAGGAAACGGCGGAGCAAGCGTTGCGAGGACACCCCGCAGCGCGAGCGGGGAAAGGGTTTCGCGATGGGCGTCGGCCCCACCGGCGTCCGAAGCATGGGCATGGGCACGGCCATGGGCATGGGCACGGCCATGGGCATGGGCACGGCCATGGGCATGGGCACGGCCATGGGCATGGGCACGGGCACGCCGGGGCTGGCAATGGTGGCACGACGGGGAGCGCCGGGTCTGGCACAGCGGGGATGCCTGGATCCGGGGGAGCGAGCAGCGGGGGTTCCGGAGCCGCGAGCGGCTCGACCGGGGGGACCGCCGGCGTGGGCGGCACCGGCGGGGCCAGCGCAGGCGGCAGCGCCGGCGTCGCGGGGTGGCCCAGCACGGGTGGCACAGGGGGCGTGCCGTCAGCCGTGTGCGGCGATGCCGTGCTCGATTGGTGGGCCGAGAGCTGCGACGACGGCAATCAACAAGCTGGCGATGGTTGCGATGGCTACTGCCAAGTCGAGCCAGGCTGGACCTGCCAGGAAAATAGCTGCCGCCCCGTTGTCTGCGGCGACGGGTTCCAGGACTCCACGTTCATCCTCGAGCTGGCCTTTTTCGGCACCGGAGGCATGAGCACCGGCGGCACCGGCGGGAGCGCGGGAGGCTCGAGCGGAAGCTTCATCTACGAGGCCTGCGACGACGGCAACACCGCCGCGGGCGACGGCTGCGACGAGAGCTGTCAAATCGAGCCGGGGTGGACGTGCGAGCCCAGCGGCTGCCGGCCTGTGGTTTGCGGGGATGGGTTTCAGGACTCGATTTTCATCCCCGATCCGTCTCAGGGCGGCGGCGGTACGGGCGGCGGTGCGGCCGGCGCGGCAGGCGCCGGGCCCGGCGGCAGCGGCGGAACCGGCGGGGGCGTGGGCGGCATCTGGGTGTACGAAGCCTGCGACGACGGCAACACCGCTGCGGGCGACGGTTGCAGCGCTGCTTGTGACATCGAAGACGGATACTGGTGCGACGCTCCCGGTCAACCGTGCCGTCAGGTGATCTGCGGCGACGGCGAGCAGAGCTCCTACGTGATCGGGGGTGAGTACTTCTGGGAAACCTGCGACGACGGGAACGCGGTCGCTGGTGATGGCTGCGACGCGGGCTGTGAGGTCGAAGCAGGCTTCGTCTGCGAAGCCCCCGGGACGCCCTGCCGCCAGCCGGCGTGCGGCGATGGCTACTGGGACACCGGCTGGGGGACGGGGGGCGCCGGCGGGAGCACCGGCGGCTCAGGCGGTACCCTCGCCTTCGCCAGCGGAGGCGCCCCGAGCGGGGGTGGGGCTGGCGGTGTTGCCGGCGGCAGCGGCGGCATGCCCGGCTCTGGCTACTATGAGGGATGCGACGACGGCAACACCCAGCCGGGGGACGGTTGCGACGCGAGCTGCGAGGTCGAGCCGGGGTGGGTTTGTGACCACTACGGTTGTCGCGAGCCGATCTGTGGGGACGGTATCGCCGATTGGCCCCTCGAGGAGTGTGACGACGGCAACGGCGTCGCTGGGGATGGCTGCGACGCCTGCCTGTACGAGGGCTGGCCAGGGACAGGCGGCGTCGGTACCGGTGGCGCCCTGCCGACGACGGGCGGCGCGGGCGGTACGGGCGGCTCCTGAGCTCAGGCGGCGTAGCGGGCCTGCCTCGCGGCGGGCCTCGCTCGCCCCGTCAGAAACTTCGGCGTGACCCGAACCAAGACGGCCGCCTTGCGTCGAAACGCCAGGAGCTCGGCAGTCCTGTCCCTCGCGGGCGCCTCTCCGCCCCGGTGGTGGGGCGGAGGCAGGACGCGCGCCGTCGGAACACGGCGCGGCGAGGGACGTGCGCGTCAGCGCCGTAGCTGCTTGTGCCGGTCCCAGCACGGCGGGCAGCGCCACTCGACGGTGCGCGTCCCGTCTGCGTTCAGCGTGCGCGAGAGGCGCCAGCCGTGCTGGGAGCTGATCAAGGTGTAGCTGGTGTCGGTGGATGGCGCGAGGGCCCCGCACGCGACGCAGCGGCGGTGGCCAGCCTCGCTGAAAGGACTTCGTTCGGGCGGGCTGCTGTCCATCACGGTTTACCTCTGGAGCTTGCCGTAGCTGTTCTCCAGATGAAACAGCACCGGCTGCGTGTCCCCGGAGATCAACATCTCCTTCACGATGGGGCCGTTGTCCGGCATGTCGGGAGGGGTCAGGCCCGACAGCGCTCGGACGAGCTTGCCTTCCCCGCGCGCTTGGTCGAAGTCGAGCATGGTGTGCTGCGCCACTTCGTCGAAGTCCGAAGCGCTGGCGTCGATGCGCGCCGGGATCGACCCCTTGATGCGATTGAACGCCACCTGACCCTCGACCGAGCCGAACGTCGCGAGCAGCTTCAGCGCCTGAGCGCGCGACGGAGCGCCCTTGGGCAGCGGGAAGCAGTCCGCGGTGAAGACGAAGCCGTCGCTGCCGGGGAACGCGACCTGACCGAAGTCGACGCCGGGGACGAGGCCTTTGACCTGTAGGTAGCCCTTGGCCCAGTCGCCCATGGGGGCGAATACGGCTTCTCCTCGCACGAGCTTGTCGACCGCATCCGACCAATCGACCTCGTTGGCGTCCGCGTTGAAGTGCGGCCAAAGGGCGAGCACGCGATCGAGCGCCTCGACCACCCGGTCGTCGCCAGGATCTTCGTTTCCGGTCCAGTAGCTTTCGTAGAAGTCGACCCCGCCGACGGCCGGCAGGACCATCTCGAGCGCGAACAGCGCCATCGTCCAGTTGTACTTGTTGCCGATCGCGAGGCAGGCGCGGTCCGGATCGATGTTCGGCAGGTTTTCACAGAACGCTTCGAGGTCGTCGAGGGTCTCGGGCACCGTGAGGTCGTGCTCGTCGATGAACTTCTTGTCGAAGAACATCGCGTTGATCCGGTGGATGTTGACCGGCACGCCGTAGAGCTTGCCCGACGCCGGGGAGCTCAACGCCTCGATGACCTCTGGCGGGAACCCGGTGTCCCAGCCGTTTGCCTGCTTGTAGGCGTCGAGCGGCTCGAGCTTCGTGTCGCTGTCGTCGATTTGGTTGAAGTTGACCCACTTGAACAGGTCGGCGCCGATGTTGGCCTGGAACGTATCCGGCGGCTGCCCCTGCGTCATGCGCGTCTCGAGCACTTCGCGTGCGTTGGTGGCGACGTTCGCCGCCAAGTTGACGTACTTGAAATCGGGGTTCCGCTCCTGGTGGACCGCCAGCAGGGCAGACAAGGCGTCCACCTCCCCGGGGGCCGTCCACCAGCTGAAGATCTCCATGGTGCGGTTGTCGGTGTTTTCGTCACCGGAATCCGAGCTGCATCCGGATGCCAGCGCGGCGAGCGCCAAACAGGTGATGGCGCGATGTGTCTTCGGGGTCCTGAACATGATCGATCTCCTCCTGGGACGCGTTCGAGAACGGGGCTAACCTTACGACGGCCGTCGGCACCGCTCGCTGAAGCGGGATCGCCGGTTGCGCCATGGAATTTGGAGGACAAGCAGCGCACGGGTGTGCGAGCGCCCTCCGAAGAGCCCAACTCCCGTCATGCGGCCCGATCGAACGCGTCGATTTTTCGTCGGCTCCTCGGGGATGGCTTTTATGATGCCGCCGAGGCACACGGATCCATGCAGACGCTGCTCGTTGCATTTCGCTACTTCTTGGCCGCGTTTGGCGCCGCCATCCCGGTCGCCTGCACCCTCGCGGTCGACGCGGGGGAGCTCCAGGAGGGCTGCCCGACCGGGCAGAAGGAGTGCTTCGGTCAATGCGTGTCCGTCAACGACCGGGACTTCGGCTGTGCGGGGTCGAGCTGCACCCCCTGCACCTTTCCCGGGGCCACCAGTCGTTGCGGCTCGGACGGCGAGTGCGCCCTTGGCGTCTGCACCGGCAGCAACCGCAACTGCAACCAGGACGAGTCCGACGGGTGCGAGGTCGACATCGACATCGATCCGCTGAACTGCAACGAGTGCGGCGAAGTCTGCCAACCGTTCCCGAACTCCGAGCCGGCATGCGGCAATGGCACCTGCTCGATCGCACGTTGCCTGACGGGTTTCAGGGATTGTGATGGCGACCGCCGCAACGGCTGCGAGGCCGACCTTTCGAAGAGCACGAACTGCGGCGGCTGTGGGGTGGTGTGCGAAGGTGGCACCAACTGCGAAGAGCTGAGCTTTGCCGAGTGGGAGTGTCGCTGAGGAGGGGTCGCACCTTCTCCCAGCTTGTCGTGGGAGCGCGGCACGCCTACGACGAACAGATCGAGGCGGGCCTTCTTCTTCGGCGCGCGCGGCCGTTGAACTAGCTGGCGGGCAACGCTTAGCGGTTGCACGCGCCCTGCGGTACGATCAATGACGACCATGGCCGGCAGTATCCCAAGGAGAGAAGCAACGGGCAGCGTCCGTAGGGACGATCCGTTCGGCTCCGCCGGCAAGTACCGCGTTTTGATGGAGCTCGGACAGGGCGGAACGGCCGTGGTCTACCTGGCCGTCGCGCGCGGCCCCGCCGGCTTCAACAAGCTCGTCGTCCTCAAGGTCCTCAAGCGCAACTTGGTGGACGACGCGGCTTTCCGCGACATGTTCCTGCACGAGGCCCGACTCTCCGCCCGCCTCAACCACCCGAACATCGTCCAGGTCAACGAGGTGATCGAGCAAGACGGCTTGCCGATCATCGTGATGCAGTACCTGGAAGGGCACGCTCTGTCGGACATCCTGACGCGAGCTGGGAACAAGCTCCCGCTGCGGATGCACCTTCAGATCCTCGCCGAGGTCCTGAGCGGGCTGCACTACTCACACGAGCTGACCGACTACGACGAGACGCCGCTAGGCGTCGTGCACCGCGACATGACGCCGCACAACGTCTTCGTCACCTACGACGGGCAGGTGCGGGTGCTCGACTTCGGCATCGCCAAGCTTGGTAGCTCACAAGCCGAGACCCAGACCGGCATCATCAAGGGCAAGCTCCGCTACATGCCGCCCGAGCAAATCGCCGGTGAAGCGATCGATCGCCGCACCGACATCTACGCCGTGGGCGTGATGTTGTGGGAAGCGGCCACGGGGTCGCGCATGTGGCATGGCGTCAGCGAAGCGACCGTGATGAATCGCGTGCTGCGGGGAGAGGTTCCGCTCCCCAGCAGCGAGAAGCCAGGCGTCGATCCGGAGCTCGAGCGCATCGTCATGAAGGCGCTCGCCTACGAGAAGGCAGACCGTCATGCCTCCGCGCTCGAGCTGCAGGCAGAGATCGAGAGCTATCTCGGCAACCACACGCCGATGGTCACCTCTCGCGAGATCGCCCGGTTCGTGTCCGAGAACTTCGATGAGGTGCGCTCGGCAACCAAACGCGCCGTCGAGGAGCAGCTCAAGGCGGACGCGCTGCGAAAGGACGATTCGTCGGTTCCGGTCTCGTTCCCACCATTTTCGGGATCGCACTCGTTCACTCGAGCGGAGTTCACCTCGAGCTCGCCGCGCCAGGGAGAGAAGAAGCGCGCGAAGAAGGGCCTCGTCTGGCTCGGCGCCGGGGTGATCCTCGCGGCAGCGACCGCCGTGGCGGTGGTGGCGAGCCGCCCGGAGCCGAGCCCGGCTCCCGCTGCGCCCGCGCCCGTCGCTGCACCCCCGGAAGTGAAAGACGTGCAGGTGCGCATCACGGCGTTCCCGGCGACGGCGACCGTCTTCGTCGATGGCAAGCCCGTCGCCGGCAACCCGTACAGCGAGACGCGCCCGATCGATGGCCAGCCACACACCATCCGTGCGGAGGCCGAGGGCCACATCGCGCGCTCGCAGACGGTGACCTTCGACGCCGACCGCGACATCGTGCTGGTGCTGCAGCAGGCCCCCAAACCCGAGCCCGAGCCCGAGCCGGAGGCGAAAGCCAAGCCGCCCGAGCCGGTGAAGGTCCCGCGGGTCCGCCGCGCGCCCCCGCCAGCCCCCAAACCGGCCCCTAGACCGAACTGCAATCCGCCGTATACCGTGGACTCGCGCGGTGTGAAGAAGTTCAAACCGGAGTGCATCTAGGCTTAGATAGCGGTCGTGATGACGGTCCGCACCCCGTTCCTGGTCGCGAGCGTTGCCGTGTCGATGTTGACGGCCGCGCCGCTGTTCGCGCAGGAGGCGACCGATACCCCGAGCGCCCCGACGCCGGAGTCCTGCGCGCAGCAGCACGAGCGTTCGCAGGTGCAGCGTCTGGAAGGTCGCCTGCTCGAGGCTCGGGACGCGCTGCGCCACTGCGCTGACGCCGCCTGCCCGGCGCTGATCCGCACCGACTGCGCGGAGTGGCTGGTGCAGGTGCAGCAGAACGTTCCTGCGATCGTGCCCATCGCGCAGTCCGACGCGGGTGACGAGACGAACGTCCGCGTGTTCCTCGATGGCAAGCTCGTCGCCGAGCGGTTGACTGGGCAAGCGTTGGAGGTGAACCCTGGCGCCCACCAGGTCCGCTTCGAGCTCGAGGGCTACCCGCCAGTGTCGCAGAACGTCGTGGTGCGTGAGGGGGAGCGCCGGCACGTCGTCCCCGTCCGGTTCAGCAAGCAGGAACAGCCGCCGGAGCCAGGTACCGGTCCGCGCGCGCCAACGTCCGAGGCGCCCGACGCGGTCCCTTCTCACCGCCCGATCCCAGTGCTGACCTACGTGCTCGGTGGGGTCGCCGTGGTCGCCGCCGGCACCGGAACGTTCTTCGGGCTGCGGGCCCTCTCCGAAAAGGAGGACCGCCGAAATGATTGCGCGCCGTTCTGCAGCGACGACCAGGCCGACGGCGTGCGCAACACCGCGCTGGTCGCGGACATCGCCTTCGGCGTGGCGGCCGTCTCGGCGGGCGCGGCGCTCGTGAGCTTTCTTCTACGCCCCGAGGTGCCGATCGAGCAGGCCTCTCGAAGCCGAGCCCGCGAGGTGGCGCTCCGCCCGAGGTTCCTGTTGGCGCCGCTGCCCGGCGGAGCGCAGCTTGGCGCCGCCGGCGCGTTTTGAGCGCCTGAGGCGCTCGTGAGCCCTCGGGTCGAGCGCCGGCCACGATCGATCACTGCCGCGCCGCCTCGATCGCCTGGTACAGGTGGCTCTCGGAGTGCTGCGGACCCCCCACCCAGCGCACGATGCCCCGCCGGTCGGTGACGAACGTGACCGGCAGGGCGAGCACATCGAAGCGCTCCTTCAGCCGATCGTCGCCGTCGTGGATCACGGGGAAGGTCAACCCGTAGGCGGCAGCGAGCTGCCTCGCCGAGCTTCGAGCCGGGTCGACGCTCACCCCGACGAAGGTGACGTCGGAGTAGCGCTGGTGGAGGCGCTCGGTGATGGGCAACGCGCGCGTGCACGGGTCGCAGTATTGGGCGAAGAACTTGACGACGACCGACTTGCCGGCGAACGCGCGCGCCTTTAGCTGCCGGCCCTCGAGCGTCGTGCGCTCCAGGGTGGGGAGCTGCCGCCCGAGCAGGCTGCTGGGAGCGGTGGGCGGATAGCCGGGCGCCGACCCGCACCCTGTCAGGAGTGCGAGGGCGGTCGACAGCGCGATGGGGTGGTGGATCAGCGGCCATCGGCGGCGCACGCCGTTCGCTCTGCGAAGGCCTGCGCGCAGCGCGACGCGCAGTGAAAGGAAGAGCCTCTGCATGCGAAGAAGGTGTGCATCGCCCGGCGATCTGGACGAAAGATCGGCTGTTCGGCCATTGGGGCGCGGCCTCGGGCCGTCTCTTACGCTGAAGGCGTTCAGCGGGCGGAAAATCCTCGATCCCGGAGCAGCGCCTCGACTTCTGGATCACGACCGCGAAATTGGCGGTACGCCTCGGCGCGATCGATGGCGTTGCCGGTGGCCAAGATGATCTCCTTGAATCTGCGGGCGAGCTCCGGGTCGAACGGGTCCTTGGCTTCCTGGAATGCCTCCCAGGCGTCGGCCGCCATCACGTCCGACCAGAGGTAGGAATAGTAGCCGGCCGAGTAGGCGTCCGAGGTGAACAGGTGCAAAAAGTGCGGTAGGCGATGCCGCATCACGATCTCTTTGGGCATGCCGATCTCCTTCAGAACTTGCTGCTCGAATTGCTTGGGATCGACCTCACCGGTCGGATCGGTGTGCAGCTTCATGTCGGCGATGGCGGCCGCCAGGTACTCTACGGTGGCAAAGCCCTGGTTGAACGTCTTGGCCTTGCGCATCTTGTCGATCAGCGCCTGCGGCATCTTTTCGCGGGTCTTGTAGTGCAGGGCGTAGGTGTCCAAGAGCTCCCGCGTGAGGACCCAGTTCTCGTGCACCTGGCTCGGGAACTCGACGAAGTCGCGCGGGGTCTCTCCGAGCGAGGGATAGGTCGTGTCGTTGGTCAAGGCGTGCAGGGCGTGCCCGAACTCGTGAAAGAGCGTCTCGGCGTCGTCCAGGCTGATCAGGGTCGGTTCTCCGGGACCGCCTTTGGTGAAGTTGTTGTTGTTCGAGACGATGGCGTGCACCTCGCCGTCGAGCTTGTGCTGGCTCTGATAAGTCGCCTGCCAGGCGCCCGAGCGCTTGTATTGGCGAGCGAAGTCGTCGCGGTACAAAAGACCGACGTGGCTGCCGTCGACCTTGTTGGTGACACGAAAGACGCGGACGTCCGGATGAAACACCGGCACCTGCCCGGTGATCTCCTCGAACGCATAGCCGTACAGGCGCTCGGCCATGGCGTACGACGCCGCGATCACGTTCTGCAGCTCGAAGTAGTTCTTGAACTCGCTTTGATCCAGATCGTACCGCTGCCGCCGGACCTTCTCCATGTAATAGCGATAGTCCCAGGGCTCGATGGTGATCGAGTGACCGAGCGCTCGCGCCATCCGCTGCATGTCGGCGATTTCCTCTTTGGCGCGCTTCACGGCCGCCGGCCAGACCCGCAGCATCAGCGCCTCGGCGCGCTCCGGATCCTTCGCCATGGTGTCGCTCATGCGGTAGTGCGCGTGGCTCGGGAAGCCGAGCAGCTTGGCCCGCTCGGCGCGCAGCTTGACGATCTGCTGGATCAGCGCGTTGGTGTCGTGCTCGTCGCCGTGGTCCCCGCGGGTGACGAACGCCTCGAACACCCGTTTGCGCAGATCCCGCCGATCGGACAGCGTCAAGAAGGGGTCGACCGCCGAGCGCGTGTTGACGACGATGTGGCCGTCCACGCCGCGCTCCTTGGCGGCGGCCGCGTACGCCTGCACGAGCGACTCCGGCAGGCCGTCGAGGTCCTCGGGACCGAGCGTGATCCAGGTGTCCTCGTCCGCCTGCACGCGGTTGCCGAAGTCGGCATACAGCTTCGCCAGGGTCTGGTTGATGGCGCCGACGCGGGCTTGTTTCTCCGGGTCGAGGCCGGCACCGCTGCGAACGAAGTCGTCGTAGGTCTTCTCCACCAGCGCGACCTGCTCCGGCGTGAGCCCGCTTTCGCCGCGCTTGTGGTGGACGGCCTGGACGCGCCTGAACAAGCTCGGGTTGAACCGGACGGCGTCGAACACCTCGCTGAGCTTGGGCTCGATGATCGCAGTGAGATCCTGAATTTCAGGAGTGTTGCGGTTGCCGGCCATCACGAAGAAGAGCGTCGCGACCCGATCGAGCGGCCTGCCGGAGCGCTCCAGCGCCGCGAGCGTATTGTCGAAGGTGGGCGGCTCGGGGCTCTCGGCGATCGCCGCGACCTCGGCCAGAAAGAGCCGGGAGGCTTGGTCGACGGCCGGCAGGAACAGCCGCGTCTCGACCTTGTCCCACGGAGGAACCCCCCCGTAGGGACCGGTCCACTCGGCGAGCAGGGCGTCGACGGCGGGATCTTGGGCAGCGCTTTGGGGTGAGGAGTGGGTCATGTCGGAGGAGGCGGGAGGGGTGGGGGGCGCTGGCGCGGGCCGCGCCGGCGCGCAACCGGCGAACGCGAGCAGCGCGGCCCCGGCCATCAACAGCGATCGAATCATGCCCGTGGCATACGGCGACCACGGGCGGAGTCAAACCTCTCGAATATTCCCGCGCCCCGCCGCTGGCGCAGCGCGGGCGGCTCTCCCCCCCGGCGGGGCCTCAGAACTCCGCCCAGCCCGGGGTCCGCGGGTAGGGGATGACGTCTCGGATGTTCTTCATGCCGGTGACGTACATGAGCATGCGCTCGAGGCCCAGGCCGAAGCCCGCGTGCGGGGTCGAACCGAATTTTCGAAGCTCGAGGTACCACCAGTAGGGGGCCTCCGGCAGGCCCTGTTCGCGGATGCGCTCGAGGAGCACGTCGTGACGCTCCTCGCGCTGGCTGCCGCCGATGATCTCTCCAATCCGCGGCGCCAGCACGTCCATCGCCCGCACCGTTTTGCCGTCGTCGTTGGCGCGCATGTAAAATGCCTTGATGCTCTTTGGATAGTCCGTGACGATGACCGGCTTCTTGAACTTCTCTTCGGTCAGGTAGCGCTCGTGCTCGCTCTGGAGGTCGGCGCCCCAGTGGACGGGGAACTCGAAGCTTCGCCCGGCTTTCTCCAGAAGGCGAATCGCTTCGGCGTAGGTGAGGTGCTCGAAGGTCGCGCTCGCCACGTGCTCGAGGGTCGAGAGCACGGTGTTGTCGATGCGCTGGTTGAAAAAGGCCAAATCATCCGCGCAGTGATCCAGCAGGTGCGCGATGATCGCCTTGAGGAACTCCTCGGCCAGCGACATGTCGCCGGCCAGATCGCAGAACGCCATCTCCGGCTCGACCATCCAGAACTCGGCGAGGTGGCGCGGTGTGTTGGAGTTCTCTGCTCGGAACGTCGGACCAAACGTGTAGATGTTGGTGAACGCTTGGGCGAAGGTTTCTCCTTCGAGCTGGCCACTGACCGTCAAGTAGGCGGGTTTGCCGAAGAAATCGCGCGTGCGGTCGACCTTGCCCTGCTCGTCGCGCGGGAGCTTTTCGAGATCCAAGGTCGTGACATTGAAGAGGGCGCCCGCCCCTTCCGCGTCGGAGGCGGTGATCACCGGAGTGTGGATGTACAAAAAGCCGCGTTCCTGAAAAAAATCGTGGATCGCGCGACAGAGCGCGTTGCGCACGCGAAAGACGGCGTTGAAGGTGTTCGAGCGCGGTCGCAAGTGGGCGATCTCGCGCAAAAACTCGAAGGAGTGCCCCTTTTTCTGCAGCGGGTAGGCGGCCGGGTCCGCGGGGCCGAACACCTCGACCGCCGACGCCTTGAGCTCCACCGTTTGCCCCTTGGCCGGCGACGGCACGAGCGTGCCGTCGAAACGCACGGAAGCGCCCGTGGTGACGAGGCGCAGCAGGTCGGCCGGGATGGCGCCGGGCTCGATGACCACTTGCAAATCTCGAGCGCTGCTGCCGTCGTTCAGTTGGATGAACGACGCCGCTTTGCTATCGCGCCGAGTCCTCACCCAGCCGTGGACCGACAGCGACGACCCCGGGTCCCTCGCGAGCACGTCGCGAACGTATTGACCTTTTCGAATCATGTTGCCTGTGGCGACGAGCGGCTTGCCTGCCTGCCAGCCGTCGTCGCGAAACGTCGAGGTAGTCTAGATCCGACCCGCGAGCGGAGGATCTCAGGAACCACCCGGTGCTCGGGTCTGGAAAAACGGATCCGGACTCGTCGGGTTCCGGAGCGGCGTCCTGAGCCGATGCTCGCCATGACGGCCGCGGCTGGCAAGCCGCTCGATGGGAGGCGACTTCGATAAGAGTGACGGGCGTCTGGAGCGCGGAAGCGTCCCCGTCCGTCGCCGGCCCTGCGGCCTTGACGCCGAAGCATCGCAGCCACAAGAGTTTCCGCGCAAGCGCGTGGCGGCCGGCCGCCGGAGGAGTGCATGACCGATTACCACGAACCGTACGAGCACCTGGACGACGAGGCCCGCAATTTTCACCGCGCGCTCAACAGCCTCAAGGAGGAGATCGAGGCCGTGGATTGGTACCACCAGCGGGTCGCGCTCTGTCAGGATGCTTCCTTGCGCGACGTGCTCGCTCACAACCGGGACGAGGAGATCGAGCACGCCTGTATGACCCTCGAGTGGCTGCGCCGGAACATGCCCCGGTGGGACGAGATGCTCCGCACCTACTTGTTCACCGAGGCGCCGATCACGCAGATCGAGGAAGAGGACACCGGCGCCGCTCAGGCGGACAAGCCGGCACGGCCCTCGGCGGGGCGAGCGGCGGTCGGCAGTCTCGGCATCGGAAGTCTGAAAGGAAGCAACGGATGAATTTCTTGAAGCGTGGTTTGGCGCCGCTCACCGATCGAGCCTGGGAGACGATCGAAGAGGAGGCGGTGCGGGTCTTGAAAGCCAACCTCTCGGGACGGCACGTCGTCGACCTCGAAGGACCGCTCGGCTTCGACGTTTCGGCCGTGAATCTCGGCAGGCTCTCACCGGCGGACCAGACCACCGAACAGGGGGTTCACTACGGGATCCGCTCGGTGCTCCCGCTCGTGGAGCTGCGGGTGCCGTTCGAGCTCGACGTGTGGGAGCTCGACAATCTGTCCCGTGGCGCCCACGACCCGGACGTCGAGGCGTTGATCCAGGCGGCGCTCAAGCTCGCGCATTTCGAAGAGCAGGCCATCTATTCGGGGTTTCCGCCGGGCAACATCAAAGGCCTCGCCGAGTCGAAGGCGCACGCGCCGCTGACCCTCGGCGATGACGCCGCTCGCTATCCAGACATCATCACCCGCGCCATGCTGATGCTGAACGACGAGGGGGTGAACGGCCCGTACGCGCTCGTGCTGGGCCCGAGGCCCTACCGACTGCTGTCGGGCGACGCGTCCGTCTACCCCCTGCGCCAGCGCGTCGCCAGGCTGATCGACGGGCCCATCCTGCACACCACCGCCGTCGACGGCGGCTTCTTGCTCTCGGTCCGCGGTGGGGATTTCCAGCTCACGGTCGGTCAGGACATCAGCATCGGTTACGACTGGCACGATCGGCGCAAGGCGAGCCTCTACCTGACCGAGAGCTTCACCTTCCGTGTGCTCACGCCGGAGGCCGTGGTGCCGCTGGTCATGACCTGAGCTCGCGCCCCCGTCGTCAGCGGCGCGCTGACGGGCCCACGAACCATCGCCCAAGGCTCGGTCGATTTGCGAACCCGGGAGCCCGGGAGTAAGCTCGCCTGGTTCACACAATGGAGCTGCGGCTCAAAGTCGACGTCCTGACGCAGCCGGACGACTGCACCTGCGGGCCGACCTGTTTGCAAGGCGTCTACGCGTACTTGGGCGACGCGATCAGCCTGGAGCAGGTGATCGCCGAGACCAGGCGCTTGGAGGACGGAGGGACCCTGGCCGTCTTGCTGGGGTGCCACGCCCTGTCGCGGGGCTACCGTGCCTCCATCCACACCTACAACCTTCAGGTCTTCGACCCGACCTGGTTCGTCGACGGCGTCGATTTGATCGCGAAGCTCAAGGCGCAAGCCGCGGTCAAGGCGGCACCCAAGCTCCAGGCCGCCACCGAGGCATATATCGAATTTTTGGAGCAGGGTGGCCGGCTGCGCTTCGAAGATCTCACGCCCGCGGTGATCCGGCGTTACCTCAACCGCGGCGTGCCGATCCTGACCGGACTCAGCGCCACCTACTTGTACCGCAGCAAGCGCGAGCTGACCGTGGATGGGCGCCTCGAGTTCGACGACGTGAAGGGGGTGCCCATGGGGCACTTCGTGGTGCTCTGCGGGTACGACCGGACGGAGCGCTGTGTGCTTGTGGCCGACCCTTGGGGGCCACACCCTTCGCCCGAGTCCCGCCAGTACTGGGTCGGCATCGATCGCCTCATCAACTCCATCTTGCTGGGCATCATCACCTACGACGCCAACCTGCTGGTCATCGAGCCGAGCCGCGGAAAAGCTGCAGATGAAGGCGCTCATCGTCGTCAATAATCCCAAGGACTGGCCGTTCCAGATCCCCGGCGTCGAGGTCGTCGACGCGCGGTCCTACCTCACCCAGCCAGCGTACAGCGAGCTTCGGGGCAGCAAGGTCTTCAACCTGTGCCGGTCCTACCGCTACCAGGCGCTCGGCTACTACGTCTCCTTGCTCGCGACGGCGCGCGGCCACAAGCCGGTGCCCACCGTCGGGACGATTCAAGATCTAAAGGCGTCCGAGATCGTGCGGATCCGCTCCGATGAGCTCGACGCGCTGATCCAAAAGAGCCTGGCGGCCATCGTCTCGAAGACCTTCGTGCTGAGCATCTACTTCGGCAGAAACCTGGCGCGCCGCTACGACAAGCTCAGCGCCCATCTGTTCAAGCTGTTCCACGCGCCCCTGCTGCGCGCCGCCTTTACTCGTTCGCGGAGCGGGCGCTGGCACCTGCAGAGCGTGCTGCCGATCTCCGCCGACGACATCCCGAAGAACCACCGTCCTTTCGTGCTCGAGGTGGCGACGGAGTACTTCCAAGGCGGGCGCTGGACCGTGCCGAAGCGCAAGGTGCCGCGCTACGACTTGGCCATCTTGTTCGACGCCAATGAAGCCGAGGCCCCGTCGGACGAGCGGGCCATCGGCAAGTTCATCAAGGCGGCCAATCAACTCGGGATGAACGCATATGTCATTCAAAAAGACGAGTACGCCAGCTTGGCGCAGTTCGACGCGCTGTTCATCCGGGAGACCACGAACGTCAACCACCACACCTATCGGTTCTCGCGCCGCGCCTTCGCAGAGGGGATGGTCGTCATCGACGATCCGGATTCCATCCTGCGGTGTACCAACAAGGTCTACCTGAAGGAGCTGCTCGACCGCTACAAGGTGCCGGCCCCGAGCACGATGGTCGTGCACAAGGAAAACATCGCCGCTGTGGTCGAAACCCTCGGGTTCCCGCTGATCCTCAAGCAGCCCGACAGCGCCTTCTCGCAGGGGGTGGTCAAGGTCTCGACCCCGGAGGAGCTCGACGCCTCGGCCGAGCGGCTGCTCGCCAAGTCGGAGCTCATCATCGCCCAGGAGTATTTGCCGACGGAGTACGACTGGCGCATCGGCATCATCGATCGCGAGCCGCTCTGGGCGGCCAAGTATTTCATGGCGAAGAAGCACTGGCAGATCATCAAGACGGACGCGGCCGGCGGCCGCCGCTACGGCAAGGTCGAGGCCGTGCCTTTGTCCGAGGTCCCGAGCGCGGTGCTGCGCGCCGCCTTGCGCGCCGCCGGCCTGATCGGCGACGGTCTCTACGGCGTGGACGTGAAGCAACGCGAACGCCGCGTGTACACGGTCGAGGTGAACGACAATCCCTCGATCGAGTCGGGCTACGAAGACGCCGTTCTGAAGGACACCCTCTATGATCGCATCATGCAAGTGTTCCTGAAGCGGCTGGAGGCGCGGCAGCAGGGGAGGGCCAGCACGTGACCGCGCGGCGCACGCTGAAGCTCTTCGAGGGGGTGGGCGTCGAGATCGAGTACATGATCGTCGACGGCGAGTCGCTCGCCGTCGTGCCGATCAGCGATCGATTGCTCCAGGGCGTCGCGGCGCTGCCGGACGCCGTGGTCGACCAGCCCGAGGCGGGCGCGTTTCCGTCGGAGGTGGCGCTCGGGAAGCTGGCCTGGTCGAACGAGCTCGTGTTGCACGTCGTCGAGCTGAAGACCAACGGTCCGGCCGCCGACCTTGGGGGGCTCGGCGCCGCGTTCCACCGGGGCGTGCGTCAGGTCGAAGCGCTGCTCGAACCGCTCGGCGCCCGGCTGATGCCGACCGCCATGCACCCGTTGATGAACCCGGAGCGCGACACCCGGCTCTGGCCGCACGAGTACAGCGAGGTGTATGCGACGTTCGATCGCATCTTCGATTGCCGCGGCCACGGCTGGTCGAACCCGCAAAGCGTGCACATCAATCTGCCCTCCGACGGGGACGAGGAGTTTGCGCGTCTGCACGGTGCCATTCGCCTGGTGCTGCCGCTCCTGCCCGCGCTCTCGGCCAGCTCGCCCATGGTCGAGGGTGTCCTGACCGGCATCTGCGACAACCGCCTCGAGTACTACCGAACCAACTGCCAGCGCATCCCGTCGGTGACGGGCCACTTGATCCCCGAGCCCATCTCGACCCGTCAGGAATACGAGCAGCGGGTGCTGCGCCCGATCGCGCGCGACGTCGGGCCCTTCGATCCGAACGGGATCCTCGATCCGGAGTGGGTCAACGCGCGGGGCGCGATCGCGCGGTTTTCACGGGGGAGCATCGAGATCCGCGTGCTCGACGTGCAAGAGTGCGTGGCCGCCGACCTCGCGATCATCGAGGCCGTCGTGCAGCTTTTGCGGCTCATCGCCGAGGAGCAATGGATGACGAGCAGCGATCAGCGCTTGTTTCCCACCGAGCGGCTCAAGGTCCTCTTTCGGACGTTGACGCAGGCCGGGTCCTCCGCCGTGATCGACGACGCGGCCTACCTGGCCGCCCTGGGCATCGATCCCCCCGACCCGCTCACCGCGCGCGAGCTCTGGGCCACCTTGTTCGATCAGCTCGGGCGCCGCGGCCTTTTGTCGTCCGAGGCGGCGGGACCGCTCGAGGTGTACGCGGCCGAGGGCACGCTGGCCGAGCGGATCGTGGCGCGGCTGCCGCCGGCGCCCGGCCAGGACTCGATCGTGGCCGTCTATCGCGAGCTCTGTGAGTGCTTGCGCTTCGACCGATCGTTTCGGGCGGAGTGAACGTGGCGAAGCGACCCTCGCCGAGCGTGATCATCACCTGCGAGCACGGGGGCCATCGCATCCCGAAGAGCTTCGCCAGCTGGTTCGATGGACACCGGGCCTTGCTCGGCACGCACCGCGGCTTCGACTTCGGGGCGGCGGCGCTGGCTCGCGAGCTCGGTCGCGCCTTCGGCAGCGTGCCGCACATCGCCACGACGTCGCGGCTCTTGGTGGACCTGAATCGATCGCTCGCTCACCGCGCGCTGTTCTCCGAGCTGACGCGGCCGCTGCCGGCGGCCGTGCGCGAGCGCATCCTGAGCGAGCACTATCACCCCTACCGCCAGCGCGTGCGGCGCAGCGTCGGCGCCGCGATCGGGGCCGGCCGACCCGTGCTGCACTTGAGCGCGCACTCGTTCACGCCCATCCTCGGCGGAGAGGTTCGGCGCGCCGACGTCGGGCTCCTCTACGACCCCACCCGGCCGCTCGAGCGCGCCTATTGCCGGCGGCTTCGCGAGCTGTTGCACGACGAGCTGCCGGGGCTCTTGGTTCGCCGCAACTACCCATACCTGGGCCGCGCCGATGGCCACACGACCGGCCTCCGGCGTGTTTTTGGTCCGTCGCACTACGCGGGCGTCGAGATCGAGATCAACCAGCGGCTGTTCGATGACGCTCGGGCCGCCGCAAAGATCTTGAAGCGGTTGTCGGCGTGTGCGCGCCGCGCGTCGGTCGCTTGAACCTTGCAGGCCCGCGGGGGCCGGGGTTGGCGGTCTCCGCTCGGAACCGACCGCGCCACCTGTTTGTCACGTCACATTCACGCTCCCTTCTCGCGTGTCGCCTAAAGCGAGGGCCGTGTCCTGGAGCTCGCCGCTGCGGCGGCTCAGGGGCGAGGCAACATGCGTTCAAGACCGACTTCTTTTGGTGCCCTGCGTCCGTCCCTCGTTGCCCTGCTGACCGCTGGCGGCCTGCTCGCCGGGCCACCCGCGTTGGCCCAAGCGCCGCCGGTGGCGCCCGCGAACGGGGCCGACGAAGTGCCCTCCGACCCGACGCCGACTCCCGAGGACGGCGAACCGCCGCCGGCGCCCGAGGACGGCGAAGCGCCGCCGGCTCCTGAGCGCGATGAAGCCCGCCGGGTCTATGGCCAGGCGACGCGGGCGTTCGAAGCTGGCGACTTCCAGGCCGCTGCCGATGGCTTTCGGCGCGCCAACGAGCTCGTCCCCGCTCCGCATGCCGAATATTGGAGGGCCGTGAGCCTCGATCGCTCGAACCGCGACGTCGCGGCGCTCGAGGCCTACGAGGCGTACCTGGAGAACCCGGAGGCGGAGAAGGTCGGAGAGGAACCGCTCCTCACGGCGCGCCGGCGGGTGAAGGAGCTGTTGGCGAAGCTCGCCGTGGTGGAGCTCGCGACGACACCACCGGCCGCCGTCACCGTGAACGGGACGGCCAGCGGCACGACGCCGATCAAGCTACGGCTGGAGCCCGGCGTGCACCGTGTCGTGCTGAGCGCCGACGGCTACCGAATCGAGGAGCTCACGGTGCGGGCCGTGGCCGGGCAGTCGCTCGCGGAGAGCTTCGCGCTCACGCCCGTCGCTCCCGCGGCGCCGCCGCCAGCGCCGGCGCCGCCCACGCCGCCGCCAGCCCCACCCGCCGCAGCCCCCGTGGCGATCGAAGAGCCGGACCGCACCGCCGGGTACGTGCTCCTGGGCCTCACCGGAGCGGGCGCGTTGGTGGGCAGCTACTTCGGCCTGAAGGCGCTCAGCGCGACGGCGGACTTCGACGATCATCCGGATGAGGAACTGGCGGATGACGCCGAGCGGTACGCCCTCATCAGCGACATCGGCTTTGGTGCCGCCATCACCTTCGGCGTCACGGCGCTGGTCGTGCTCACGGCCTCGCCCGACCAGGCCAAGGCAGCGACCCACGCCCGGAGGCGCCGAGCGGCACGCCCCTTCCAGCTCGCGCCGCTCGTCTCGAGCAAGGGCGGCGGTGCGGCGGCGCGCTTTAGCTTCTAGCGCAGCGGGCGAGCGCGGACGCGGGGCCCACACCTCGCGACGGACCGCCGCGCTCACGCTGGCGCCGCGCCGGCGCGGTCGACGCTCGCGAGGCGAGGTCGACGCTCGCCGAGGGCGCGTGCGTCCCTTCGGGATCGGCGATGTCGCCTGCCGCGACCGGCTCAGTACGGGTTCTCGATCGCCGCCGCGACCGCCGCGGGCTCCGGCGCCGGCGCGCTCGGATCGACGGCAGCTGCCGGCTCGCTGCGGGCTTCGGCGGGGGCGATCACGGCTGCGCGTTCACCATGAGGCCGGCGCCGCGAGCTGGTGGCGCGGCTTGCTGGCGCTGGGCTGGCCGCAGCGCGCCGGCCGTCCACGGCGTCGGGTGCGCCGCTCGGCGCCGGCGCGGCTTGGGGCGCCTTCTCGGCCCGCGGCGGGGTCGTCCGAGGGACAGGAGGGGGCGCCGGAGGCGGTGGAGCGCCGGCGGGTTCTGCCGGCGCGGCCGCGGCGGCGACGCTGGCCGTCGCGTCCGCTTTCGACGACGCGACGGCGAGCAGCGCGCAGGTGGCGACGGCACCGAGGCCGGTGATGCCCCACTTCACCCAGGTCGCGCTGAGCCCCGACAGGTCGCGGTCCGTGCCGTCCTCGGCCGTGATGAGCAGGCGCCGAGAGGGGGGCGGTGGCTGCGGGGCGCCTTGGGCGGAGGGTGGACCGGAGTGAAAGCTCAGGGAGGGTTCGACGGTCGTCATGCTCGGCTCGTAGCCGACGCACATGACGATCGCGTGGCGCCCCTGAGGCGATCCGGCGAAAATCGGCTTCGGCCCGATCAGCGGCCCTTGGGCTCGAGCGCGATGTAGATCTTACCCTGGTGTTCGGAGGGGCGAATCTCGACCTGCTTCGTTTGAAAGCCTGCGGCCTCCACGCGCAGCCGGTACACCTGAGTGGGCACGAGGCCGGAGAGCTGCCGGCCGCTCAGCGGTCGCTCATCGAGCCACACGCGCGCGTGGTCCGGCGACAGCTCGAGCTCGAGGGTGACCGGCGCCGGGGTTTGACCGGTGATCTGACGGAACCCAGCTTTCATCGGCGCCGCGATCCAGCGCTCCGCGAACCCGGCGACGCGCTGGGCGGCGGGACCGGGTCCTTCGCCCGTGCCGATGCCCGTGAAAAACACGATCACGACGATCACGCCAACGGCGGCCCCAGCTCCGATCCAGCGCCGGCGCCAGCGCGGCCGGAGCAATAGCTCCTCCGAAGGCGGCAAGGTCTGCGTGGAGCCGCGCAGCGTCCGCACGCTCTCGATCGAGGTCGGGACCGGCGGAGGCGGCGGGGCCGAGCTCGGACGGAACCCCGCCGCGGGGGTGCCGGCGCGCGGCGTGATCAGAGGCAGCGCCGGCAGCGCTCCCGAAGGCGCGGGCAATGAGCTCATCGGGGGCGGCGGTGCCGAGCTGCGGACCGGCGCGAGCTCCGGAGTCCAGGAGGGCGACGACGCCCGCCGCTGCGTCGCCTCACGCCCCAGCTGCTGCAGCATCGACGCCTGCTCGAGCCGCGCCTTGCGGCACTCATGCTCGACCCAGGTCGCGAAGCCGAGCTGGCTCACCTCGAGCCCGTGCCGGCGTGCAAACTTGAGCAAATCGATCTGGAGCTCCCGCGCGCTCTGGTAGCGTTGGCGGCGGTCGGCCGCGAGCGCTCGCAGAATGATCGCCTCGAGCTCCGGCGGGTAGTCCGGGCGGATCTGTGATGGAGGGATGAAATCCGAGCTCCAGATCTTGCGGAGCGTCTCGACCTCGTGCTCCCCCTTGAAGACGCGGTACCCGGTGGTCAGCTCGCAAAGGACCACGCCCACGGAGAACAAGTCGCTCCGCCAGTCGATGGTCTGGCCGCGGGCCTGCTCCGGCGACATGTAGCCCAGCTTGCCCTTGAGCTGTCCCACGCCGGTCTTTTCACCGAGCTGCACGGCGCTCTTCGCGACCCCGAAGTCGACGATCTTCACGTGCCCGCCGAAGGTCACGATCAGGTTCTGCGGCGAGATGTCACGATGCACGATCCGGAGGGGCGCGCCGCTGAAATCGCGTTTTTGGTGTGCGTACTCGAGCCCCGCCAGCACCTCGTTGATGACGTAGATGGCGTGCTCGACGGGGATCGCCGCCTTCTCCCCGTACCCGCGCTGGCGGATCAGACTGCGCAGGTCCAGCCCCTCGATGAACTCCATCGCGATGTAGAACGTGCCGTCCACCTCGCCGGCATCGAACATCTGCACGATATTAGGGTGGGAGAGGGTCGAGGCGGTGCGAGCCTCGTCCAGGAACATGGTGATGAATCGGGTGTCCTTGTGCAGGAATGGCAAAAGGCACTTAACGACTACCGGCTTCTGAAACCCGAATTCCGCACGCAGCAGGGCGATGTACAGCTCGGCCATGCCCCCGGTGGCTAGACGGGTGAGCAGGGTGTACTTGCCGAAGGCCTTTGGCAGCTCGGCGGGCGCGTGCGTCGGGTGCTGGGCCTGCAACGATGAATCCTCGGGCCGGCGGGCCGCGCCAGCCTATATAGGCTACGCGCCCGCTCCGACCCCGGTCAATGCTTGCTCCTCCCGGCTGGGCGCAGCCCGGTACGCGCGGCGCCAGCGCGGGTCTGGAGCGTCGCTCGGCGGCAACGGCTCCTGGACCGCGAAGGCAAACGCGCTAGGGGCAGCCGCCGGTGAAAATCTACAATGCCGATGCCGCAACCGAGCGCGGCGCTCGCTCGGCCCTTGCGCGGCAAACCTCGAGAAAGACAGCGGGCGCTTCTCGCTAGAGAGAGCGCCCGGTCCTCGAGCGCCGGGGACACCGGCCTTCGGTCAGTCGAAGAGCACGCCGCGCTCGTGCAAGACCTGCACGATGCGCCGCGCGGCCTGCTCCGCGTCGAGCTGCTCCAGCGACACCGAGAGCGCGGGTTGCGAAGGCGCTTCGTAGGACGGTGGGGAGTGCGCCTGACCGTAGATGCCGCGCGTGTCGCGGCGTTTGCACGCCTCGAGCGAGGTCGAGACGTGGACCTCGATGAAGCGAGCAGCCCCCACGCGGTCGCTCACACCCGCACGATCGGCGCGCTGAGGAGCGGCGAACGCGAAGATGGTCACGAGTCCGGCGTCGGTGCAGCGGCGAGCCAGCTCCGGGGCGTGCGGCGGCGGCGATCCGTCCGGGCGAGGAGAGGCCTGCACGACCCCGTCGTCCGGGTCGACCACGAGCGCGAAAACGCCGCGGTCGAACAGCTGGCGCTCCAGCGCGTAGGCGATGGCGCTCTTGCCGGACGCCGGCAGCCCCGTCAGCAGCACCGTCGCACCCCCATGCCCGAGCCGCTCGCGCCGCTCGGTTTGGCTCACGTGGGTGTGCGGCCGCGGGTCGGTCTCGTCGCTCCCTTTGGACCGGAGCGACTTCGACGCCTCGTCCACGATCATGCCGGCGGCCACGGTGTTGTTCGTCAGAGAGTCGATCAACACGAAGGCGCCGGTGGCGCGGCTCTTCTGGTACGGATCGTAGTAGAGCGGCCGATGACAGTGCATGGTGACCCGCCCGATGTCGTTCAGCTCCAGGCGCTCGGCGGGGATCTGCTCGAGCGTCTCGAGGTCCGTCGTGTACCCAATCTGTTCGACCTCGGCCCGTACGAGCTGGGTGGTGTGCTTGAGCAGATAGCTCTTTTGCCGATCGAGCGGACGCTCGCTCAGCCAGACCAGCATGGCGTCGAACCGCGTGCCGACCCGCGGCAGATTGTCCGGGTGGACCAGCAGGTCGCCTCGGCTGATGTCCACCTCGTCCTCGAGGCGCAGCGTGATGCTCATCGGCGCGAAGGCCTGCTCGACCTCTCCCTCGAAGGTGTCGACGGCGGCGATGCGGCTGGTCTTGCGTGAGGGCAGCACCATCACCGGATCGCCCCGGCGCACCACCCCCGAGGCGATCTGACCACAAAACCCGCGGTAGTGCAGGTTCGGGCGCAGCACGTACTGGACGGGATAACGGAAATCGCTCTGGTTGTGATCGCTCGCGATCGGCACGGTCTCGAGGTACTCGAGCAGCGTGCGGCCTTCGTACCAAGGCGTGTGCTGGCTGCGGTGCACCACGTTGTCGCCCTTGAGCGCGCTGATCGGCACGAAGAAGACGTCTTTGAACCCGAGCCGCTCCGTGAACGCCTTGAACTCCGCTCGGATCTCGTCGAAAACGTCCGATCGGTACTCCTTCAGGTCCATCTTGTTGATGCAGACCGCCAGGTGAGGGATCCCGAGCAGCGCGGCGATGTAGGCGTGCCGGCGCGACTGCTGGAGCACGCCGAGCCGGGCATCGATCAAGATGACGGCCACGTTCGCCGTGGAGGCACCCGTCGCCATGTTGCGGGTGTACTGGACGTGCCCGGGGGTGTCGGCGATGATGAATTTCCGCTTGGCCGTCGAAAAATAGCGGTACGCGACGTCGATCGTGATGCCCTGCTCCCGCTCCGCCTTCAGGCCGTCGGTGAACAGGGAAAAGTCGATCTCCACCTCGCCGCGCGACGACGCTCGCTTCACCGCCGACAGCTGATCCTCGTACACGCCGTGCGTGTCGTGGAGCAGCCGCCCGATCAGCGTCGATTTGCCGTCGTCGACCGAACCGACGGCGACGAAGCGCAAGAGCTCCTTTTGCTGGTGCTGTTGGAGGTACGTCTGGATATCCTGCTCGATCAGCTGCTGTTCGCTCATGACGGGCACCGGAGGCAGTAACGGAGGGTTTTGCGCGGCATCAGAAATAGCCTTCGCGCTTCTTGGTTTCCATCGACCCCTCTTCGTCGAAGTCGATGAGGCGGCCCTGCCGCTCGGAATACTTGGTGAGCAGCATCTCTCGAATGATCTCGGGCAGCGTGTCGGCGGCGGAGGGCAGAGCCCCCGTCAGGGGATAGCAGCCGAGGGTGCGAAAGCGCACCCTCCGCAGCTGCGGCTTCTCCCCTGGATGCAGTCGCATGCGCGAGTCGTCCACCATGATCAGCGTGCCGTCGCGCTCCACCACCGGCCGCTCTGCCGCCAGGTACAGGGGGACGATCGGGATCTGCTCGAGATAGATGTACAGCCAGACGTCGAGCTCCGTCCAATTGGACAACGGAAACGCGCGGATGCTCTCCCCCTTGATCAGTCGCCCGTTGTAGAGATTCCACAGCTCCGGGCGTTGGTTCTTGGGGTCCCACTGCCCGTAGCGATCACGGAACGAGTAGATCCGCTCTTTGGCGCGTGACTTCTCCTCGTCGCGGCGAGCCCCGCCGAACGCGGCGTCGTAGCCGCCCTTTTGCAGCGCCTGGAGCAGCGCCTGCGTCTTCATGATCGTGGTGTACTTCTGGCTGCCGTAGTCGAAGGGATTGACGTTTTCCTGAATCCCGTCCGGGTTCGTGTGCACGATCAGGTCGAAGCCCTGCTCGGCGCAGAAGCGATCGCGAAACTCGATCATCTCCCGGAATTTCCAGGTGGTGTCGATGTGCAGCAGGGGGAACGGCAGCTTGCCGGGATGGAAGGCCTTCTTGGCCAGGTGAGCCATCACCGACGAATCCTTGCCGATCGAGTACAGCATCACCGGGTTGTCGAACTCGGCGGCCACCTCGCGAATGATGTGAATGCTCTCCGCCTCCAGCTGGCGCAGATGGGTGAGCTTCTGCGGGCTGATGACGGGTTCGGTCGAAACGGCGTGGGCTTGCATGGGCAGCATATCCGTGGGCGGCTATTTAGCACTTTTTTGGTCGGAAATGTGGGGATTGAACCACGGGCAGGGATTTTCCTTGGGATCTAGGACGGCGGGCGCGCGGGTCGCCTTGGCCTCCCGGTATAGAAGGGTAGTGAAAGGAAGGCCCCGAGAGGGCTCTTCTCTGAGCCCTCTGGCGCGAATGTAGGGCCGCCAGACAGGCAGAAATTCTACTGCAACTGCAAACTTTCGAGGCGCACAGATTTATGACACGCCGCTCCCACGCGCTGCAGGTATTCGCTCCGGGAAATCTCACGCGCCCCGAGGGACTGCAAATGTGGGGTCAGAAATTGCACGTCGTAGAGCTCGATTCCCGCGCGGGCCAGGCTCGTCACGCTCGCGATGAGCGCGACCTTCGATGCGTTGGAGCGCCGGTGGTACATGCTCTCCGCCGCGAACAGGCCGCCCTGGTGCACGCCATACAGCCCACCGACCAGCTCTCCCTGTTCCCAGACCTCGAAGCTGTGGGCGTGACCCAGCCGGTGCAGCTGCACGTAGGCGTCGATCATCTCCGGCAGGATCCAGGTGCCTTCCCGGCGGCAGCGCGCACACTCGTCGATCACCTGCGGGAAGGCGCGATCGAAGGTCACGACGAAGCGTCCTTTCCCGAGCAGCCTGCGCATGCTGCGCGAGACGTGCAGGCGCGCCGGCTCGATGATCGCGCGGGGATCGGGGCTCCACCAGAGCGGGGGCAAGCCGTCGTCGAACCACGGGAAGATTCCGGTGCGGTACGCTGAAAGCAGCCGCTCTGGAGACAGATCGCCGCCGATCGCCACCAGGCCGTCCTCGTCGGCACCTCCCGGATCGGGGAACTG
>Ga0079224_100000978_pt1 | contig 31079 bp, 30 predicted proteins | sample Stecom2015_FD_80414 | JGI IMG/M metagenome (GOLD analysis project Ga0079224, IMG submission 80414) | Agricultural soil microbial communities from Utah to study Nitrogen management - Steer compost 2015 | ecosystem: Environmental > Terrestrial > Soil > Agricultural land | place: USA: Utah... | reverse complement strand
TAGAAGTCGAGTGCTTCGTCCTGATCGAGGACCATGACCGAGGTGATTCCGATTCGTGTGAACATGTCGGAAACGCTACGACCGGAGCGGCGGTTTCGGCTTATCCGAAACGACCGTCATGCCGGGCGGCGCCACGTCTTGACGAAACACGCCGGCACGTGACTCGGTTTCTCGCGCGTGCGGTGCTCGGTCGGGGACATTCCGACGACCGCGCGGAACGTACGGCTGAACGTGCCGAGACTGTCGAATCCGACCTGCTCGGCGACCTTCGTGACGGTGGCCGACGGCGCGGTCAGCATCGCCATCGCGCGTTCGATCCGGCGCCGTTGCAGGTAGCGATGCGGCGTTTCACCGAACGTCGTGCGGAACGAGCGCGTGAAGTGACTCGGCGACATCAGCGCGATGCGGGCGAGCGCGGGCACGTCGAGCGGCTGCGCGTAGTCGCGGTCGATCGCGTCGCGGGCACGCAGCAACCTGCGGTTCTGGTCCTCACGCGGACTCATCGGGCTCACCGGACGATTCTAGACTGAAGGCAGGGCGTAGCGGAGGGTGAAACGTCCGCCCGGCGAGCGCCGCAGGGACGCCGCTCGCGCGGCACCGGCCATCAGCAGCAGCACGCCGACGTTCTCCCCGAGTTCCTCCGCGTGGTAGGTCAGCACGTACAGCGGGCCGCTCTCCTGTCCGGCGATGAGCAGTCCCTGCAACGCCTCCATCCCGAGTGCCGACCAGAGCAGCAGCGCTCCGCCCGCCACGACGAACCACCGCGCACGTCCGCTCAGCCGCAGCGCCAGCACGAGCAGTCCCGCCGCCACGACCGCACCCGCCAGCAGGCCGGGAATCAGCCAGTAGAACGGAAAACCGCTGTCGAAGGTGGTCAGCCTGCGGCCGATGCGATCGAGCCGCTCGTGCAGCTGCGTGTGGTCGTCGAGCGACAACAGTCCGAGCAGGACGGTCGCACACCACCAGCCCCACGCCGCGGACCGCGCACCGGCCGAGCGGGCCAGCCCGCCGAGCACGGCGAACAGCACCGCCGTGACGACGAGCAGGCCGACGCTCCACCACGTCGGCAGATTCCCCTCCACGAACACGTCGAGATACATCCGGATCTCGCCGCGCTCGGTGGTGAGCGGATGGTCGATCAGCGCCGGAACCGCCATGCTGACGACGTTGAGGACGACCGAGACGCCCAGCAGGATCCACCAGATTCGCTTCGTGCGCACCGGAGCGGACTGTCCACTATCGACCCTCTGGGCACCTTCGGCCGACATCGTCATGATGTTTCCTTCACCGTTGAAGGGAATGCGGATCTCGCGAAACTACTCTCATTCGGGAGAATCGGGCGAATCGACACCCGGCGCGTCGTCATCGTCCGAGTCGCTGTCCGGAGAGTCCGGGGAATCGGCGGTGTTCGCGTCGTCGGCCTCGTCGGGCGAATCGGCCGTGTGGTCGTCGACGTCCTGCGGGGCGGGAGGCGGGGCCTGCTGCACGGATCCGTCCTTCGGCGGCACCGGTGCGGGTTCGTCGGGCGAGTCGGTCGTGTTGGTGTCCGGAGAGTTGGCGGTATTCGCGGTGTTGGCGGTGCTGTTGTCGCGGTCGCTCGGCGAGTCCGCCGTGTTGGTCGTGTCGGTGGAGTCGGCACCGGACTGCTGGTCGGCGAGCTGGACCTGGGCGGGCGCCTTGGCGTCGTTCACCTCACCGCCGGCCACGGCGGTGCCGCCGACGGCGATCGCACCGCCGATTCCCACCGCCGCGGCCGCGACGACGAACCAGGGACGCTTGTTGCTTGCCATGATGTGATCACCTTTCGTTGTGTGCCTTGCTTGTTCCGCCTGCGTACCGGGCATTCCGCGCGCAGGGTCTTTCCGGATTCGGGTTCGTGGAGCGAGGTTGCTGCCGTGGCGGTGTTCAGGCCGGGCCGCTTCGGGCGGCGTCGCGGCACCAGTGTTCGGCGAGTTCGAGTCGTTGTTCGAGCACGGAACGCCACCGCCTGCCGCCGGTGCGGTGCGCGCCGGGTGCGAGCGAGAGCACGACGGCCGCGGCCGAGATCCGCAGTGCAGCCGGATCCCAGTGCTCGTCGAACTCGCGGCGGCAACGCTGGGCGAACCGGTCGATCACCGGCGCTCGCTCGGGCTTCACCTGTGCGAGCACCGAAAGGTGCCCGAGCAGACACGCCGGGTCGTCGTGCGGATCACCGGCCCCCGCGGTGTCGAGGTCGAGCAGGCCGACGATCCGCCCTTCCGACACGAGCAGCTGGGTTTCGTAGAAGTCGCCGTGGACGGGAACGTCGGGCCACGTGGGCCGGGACTCGGCCGCGTCAGCGACGGCGTGCGCCCTGTCGCCGACATCGGGGTGCAGGCGCGCCACGACGTCGGCGTAGTGGCGGGCCCGGTCGGCCCATCCGGGTCTGCGTCCCTGTTCGGTGAATGCGGCCGGCAGAGCACGCAACGTGCCGACGATGTCGGCCGGATCGATACGTTCGAGTTCGATCGTGTTGCCACTCAACAGAAGCCGGCGCAGCGGCCTGCCTCCGACCCCGGCGAGCAGCAACAGGCCGTCGCCTGTCCATCCCAGACTCTCGGGAACGATGCCGCCCTCGGCCGCGCGGTGCATGTGGTGCAGTGCCTCGACCTTGTCGGGGCGGAGAGCCTTGACGAACACACTCGCCGTCGACGTCCGTAGCTCGACGACGGCGCGGCGCAGCGGCCGGTAGGCGCGCACGTGGACGGTGAGCCCCTGCGCCGGCAGTCCGAACCGCGCGAGCAGGGCGCGCATCCGGTCGGGATCCACCGCCGCCGCGAGTCCGGGCAGCGCGGGATCGTGCGGGAACCGCCACACACCGAGTTCGCGGTGGCCGTCGGACATCCGCATCGCGCCGCGGGCCCTGTCGGACGTGCTGGCGCAGAAGGTCTCGGCGCCGCGGCGTCCGTCGGCGCCGGTGACGTCGACCCGCGCGGCCACCGTCGTGCTCGAGCGCTGGACGTCGCGGTGCGTGATGCGGCTGCCGTGGACGAGACCGCCGTCGGCCTCCGCGACGGCGGCCCACAGGTCGGCCAGTTCCGCCTCCGCCGGCTGCCACTGCTCTTCGCTCATGACGTCAACGATGCCGCCACACCGTGAACCTCGCCTGAGGCGACCATGAAGGGCCCTTCATCTGCCCCGATGCAGTTGTGCCACCAAGGTGACTTCGGCGGCGCCGGGCGCGACCGAAGCCACCTTGGTGGCACGAACGGGAGCTGTCAGTACGGCTGGTATCCGCCGCCGGAGGCGATGGAGGCCAGACCCGGGTGCTGGTCGAGGCTGCCGTAGCGGTCGAACGTGTACCGGACACCGGCGACGATGTTGTCCACCGGGTTCCAGATGTCGGTGTGCCCGGGCACCGCGTGCGCGTCGAACGTGGGGTCGATGCACTGCATCAGACCCTTCGACGGGGTGCCCTTGGCGGCGTTGGAGTCCCAATCGTTGATCGCGCGCGGGTCGCCACCCGACTCGTGCTCGATGATCGTCCAGATCTGGTCGATGTTCTCCTCGGTGACCGGGATTCCGTTCTGCTGCAGGATCTTGATGGCTTCCTTGATCCACTGCTCGACGTTGCCCGGAGGCGGCCCCGCCGGCGGGCCGCCACTCGAACCGAGACCGCCGCCGCCCGCCGCGGCCGCGACGTCGCCGCCGCCACCACCGCTCCCGCCGCTGCTGCCGCCGACGCTCGGTGCGCTGCCGCCGCCGCTGATCCCACCGGTCGAGGCCATCTGCGACTGCGCCCCACCCGGCACCGGCACCTGCGAGTACCCTCCGCCGTCGATCTCCTGTTTCATCAACCGCTGGGCCTTCTTGATGGCCTGGTTGGCCTGGTTCATCAGACTCTTGATCCGCTCGGTCGCCTGGCTCGCGGTCTGCCGGTTGGCCTGCCGGGCCTGCTCGCGGATCGCCTCGGGATCACGCCCGCCGCCGGAACCGCCGTCCCCGTGCGCGGCCTGAACGGTGCGCTCGGCTTCCTGCGCCTCCTGCTCGGCCTTCTCGTTGCGCTCGTTGATCGTCTTCTCGGCCGACTTCTTGGTCTCGTTGATCTTGTTCTTGATCTCGGAGAGCTGCTGCTGGAGCGAACTCAGCTCCTCGGCGGCCTCGTCGAGCTTCGACTTGACGCGCGCACCCGCTGCGGCGACCTTGCCGACGTAGTCGAAGAAGGCGTCGGCGGCGTCCCCGTTCCAGACCCCGCCCTCCTGCAACGGTGCGGCGGCGTTCTTCAGCGACGTCGAGTGGTCGCCGGTGTTCTCGGAGGCCTTGCGGAACTGCTGGGCCACCCCCTGGATCTGGCCGGGGTTGACCTTCTCGACCTTCGCGGCCTGGGCTTCGACGTCGCCCCAGTTGTCGGGCATTCCCAGCGACATGTCAGACCTCGCCCCGCATCGTCAGGTTGTCCGCGGCGGTGGCGTCCGCCTCGGACATCGCCTCGATGGCCTTGCGCAGGGTCGCGCTGGCCGCCTTCATGTGCTGCTGCGCAGCGTCGAACTCGGACTGCATGCCCGCGGTGAAGGAACCGAGCGTGCCGTCGACCCGGTCGGGATCGTCCTCGTCCTCCACCTCGCCGAACGGGCTCTCGCCCTCGACCCCGCGGAGTTCGTCCTTGTCCTTGCTGATCCGGTCGGCGATCCCGTCGACCGTCCCGGCCGTGCTGCGCATCGAATCGGCGTCATAAACCGGCACGGTGATCTTCCCCCTTCACCACACGATCTCGATCGTCGCCGGGTTGGACGCACACGGCACCACCGGCGGTTCCGCCCAACTGTAACGGCGTGCGCGGGGATTTCGCGTTCCCACGGCCCGCCTACATCTCCTCAAGCAGCTCCCACACCCGCTGCGCCAGCAACGTGTTGTCCGCCGGCGCCACGGTCGCCCACTGGCGTCCGTCACCGCCCGGCGCCACCTGCAGCAGATACCGGCCTCGGTCGGTGTCGTAGAACGCGATCACCCGCTGGGCACGGCGCACGGTGCCGTCACGGCCGTGCGTCTGCGCACCGAACTGGCCGCGGACGACCTGGCCCATCAGCATGGCGGCGAACTCCTGCGCCTCGCTCAGCACGATGCCCCGGTCGGTGAGCGCACCGACGAGGGCTCGCGCATCACCAGCTGCCTCGCGGTCGGCCTCCACGAGGATGTCGTGCGGCACGCTGGCCGACCAGCCGACACCCGCGGGCGTCTCGCCCGCCACCGACACCGCCGACTCCGGCAACGACGAGTCCCGCGCCGGGATCAGCCACACCTCGTCCCCGTCGACGACCCCCATCAACGCCTGGGTGCCCGTACTGACGGCCAGTCCGGAGATCTGCCGGTCGGTCCAGACCCAGCTGTCGATGGCCACGGCGGGGCGCACGAACAGGTTCAGCATGTCCACCAGGTCGCTCGTGGCCTGATGTCCCTTCGCGAGCCTGCGCTGCGCGAGCGAGTCCCACGCCTGCTCGACGAGGTCGGCCCGCTCGCTGTGCGTGATCCCGGCGCTCGGCACGTCCAGTGCGGGATGCCGCCGGGGCAGCCGTTCCGCCTCCCAGAGCATGTCGAACTCGAGCGTGGACAACACCACGCTTCCGCCACTGGTCACAGGTGGTTCACCGCTGTTCCGAATCCGGGTCGCCGATCGTGTCGGGGGCGACCATGCGCTGGTCGGAGAAGAGGTCGTTGTCATCGACACCGAACCGCCGCACGTGCGTGGCGTCGTCGTCCCCCTCCTGCGGCGCGGCCTTCTGCAGAACACCACGCCGGTCCGTACCGGCCTTGTCCGCCCGGTTGCGCTCGGCCCGCGCCTGTTCCTCGGGCAGGTCGGCCATGTTCTGGTGGGGCGAACGCGGGGCGGCGCTGCGGCCACCTCCGCTGCGGTCGCGGTCACCGGCCAGCGCACCGGCGATGCCGCCGGCCGCGACGGCACCCGCGGCGCCACCGAGGTCGTTGGACGAGATCCCGCCCGCCTTCGGCATTCCCGCCGACGAGGCGTTTCCCGCGCCGGTCGTACCGCCGCCGGGCATGGGCGCGACACCGAACGACTTGCCCTTGGCCAACTGGTCCGACTCGGACACCGGACCGCCTGCCTTGCCGCCCACCAGCGGCGCGGGCGCCACCGCGCCACCACCGCCGGGCGTGGCGGTACCCGGGGCCGCGGGCGTGCCTGCACCGGGCAGCGCGCCCGGCTTGCCGCCGACGGCACCGGGCTGCTTGCCGCCGGTCTGATTGCCGGGCGCCTGGTCCGTACCACCGGGAGTACCGGGGCCTGCCGGAGTTCCCTGGCCGACCGGAGCACCCGGGGTCTTGCCCACGGCCGCGCCACCACCGGCGCCGGTCTGCCCACCCGGAGTCGCGCCCGGGCTCGCCTGGGTCCCCTGGAGCCCTTGAGTGCCCTGGAGTCCCTGAGTGCCCTGCGGGGTCTGGGTTCCCGGGGTGCCGGGAACGGCCTGCGTGCCCGACACCGGCCCCTGTGCCGAACCGCTCGAGGGGTTGTTGCCCGACACGGGTTGACGACCGCCAGGCCGTGCCACGTGCAGATACCCCGCGCCGGGAGCCGACTGGACGGGCGCCGAACTGCTCGGAGCCGTCGACGAGGGCGCGGTGCCCGCGTGGGAACCGCCCGGCTGCACCGACCCGGTACCGACCGGCGGCGCCGCGTAGGGCGTTTCGTACGTCGGCGTCGGCGTCGGCACGGGGGCCGCGGCGGGCGGCACCGGTGCCGATGCGGGCGGGACGACGGGAGCGGCCGCGGGCGGAGCCACACCGGACGTGTCGGTCGTGCTGTCCGGTGCGTCGGTCGCGGGCAGCTGCACGTCCGGGGTGTCCGAACCACCGTCGGTCGCAGGCGGACCGCCCGCGTCGACCTCCCTTGGCACGTCGGAGACGAAGGCGGCCATCATCTCGGGCTGCTCCATCTGCGGGAGCGAGGAGAGGTTGTCGCCGGAGGAACGGGCGTAACCGTTCAGCGCCTCCAGCGCCTGCGCCCGTGCCTCCTGGCCCTGCGCCACGCGCTTGGCGTTGTCGGTCTCGAAGCCGATGAGACTGCCGAGCGCGTCGGCGAACCCGTAACCGCCGGAGCCTTCGCGCAGCGCCTTCGCGTCGGGCAGCTGGTGCATCGTGCGGTTGAACGCCTCACCCTGCGCGAAGATCTGTTTCGCCGCCTCCTCGACCTGTGCGTGGGCGTCCCTGGAGTAGTCGGCCTGGCCCATGAGCCACCGCTGCGCCTGCTCACCAGCGTCGCCGGTCCAGTCCACGCCGAGCTTGCCCAGCTCCGTGCGGAGGGTGTTCTCCGTTTCGTTCAGCGCCTTCGAGACGGCCTTGAGCGCGTTGACCGCCTCACCGATGCCGTTGGTGCCCGCACCGCCGCGGAACAGGTCGATCTCGTTGGCCAGCATGTTGTCGGTGTAGCCGTCGAAGCGATGGTTGCGGATCTCCTCCGCACGCTGCGAAACGTCCATGACCATGTCGCTACCCCTCATTCCGCGTCATCTGCCGCCGGGTCGCCGAGCCGGGCCTACGCGGGGAAACCACGCCGATCCCCGAACGTGTCCGCCTTCTCCTGGTCCGAGCGCGTGTACTCCTCGCCTGCGCGCCGCAGCTGGGACGCCAGCCCGCGCAGCTGCGTGACGTAGGAACGCGCGTGCGCCGCGTAGGAGTCCTCCGGCCCGCTGACGACGTCGTTCCACACGCCGACGGCGTGCTGCGACACCGTGTCCTCCGCGGGGGCGGGAATGCGCAGTGAGCCGAGGTGTTCGGAGAGTTTCCGGTCGAGCTGATCGGCCTGCTCGTCGATGATCCGCGCGACCTCGCCGACCTTGTCCGGCGCGACGTCGATGTCCTTCGCGGACGGCACAGCGGGGATCGGCGAACCGGCGACGGACGCGGGGAAACCCGTCGCGCCACTTCCGACAGCCTCGACGCCCTCGATAGCCGCGCCGCCTTCGACGATCGCGCCGCCTTCGCCGGCCTCCGAGCCTGATTCTGACGCCATGCGCACCCCCTGTTACGGCCGGTAGTCGTCCGGTATCACTGGCAGGTTACCAACTCGGATGTGACGGTGACCTGAACTTTGACGTTCCCGCCCGCGCCTCGGTTCCCTCCGATCGGAGGGTTTTCGGCGCTGATGGTTTTCCGGCGCTGAGGTTTCCGGCGCTGAGGGTTTTCCGGCGTCCTGAGGTGCCGAGGTGCCGAGGCGCGGGAGAGGCGAAGGTGCGGAGGCCGGCTCAGGAGGAGGCGGGAACGGCGATCTCCCCGCGGGTGGCGCGCAACGCGATGTCGGTCCGGTGGTGTGCACCGGCGAGGTTCACCGAGGCGACCCGCTCGTAGGCGTCGGCGCGGGCGGCGTCGAGGTCCGGACCGGTGCCGACCACCGACAGCACGCGGCCACCGCTGGAGACCACGGCGCCGTCGTCGCGCCTGCGCGTGCCCGCGTGCAGCACGCCCTGGGCCTCACCACCGGTGATCACGTCGCCGGTACGCGGCTTGCCCGGGTAGCCGTCGGCCGCGAGCACCACGGTGACGGCCGCGCCGTCGGACCATTCCAGCGGCGGCTGGTCGGCGAGCGTGCCCGTCGCGGTGGCGTGCAGCAGCCCGGCCAGCGGAGTGCGCAGCAGCGCCAGCACCACCTGGGTCTCCGGGTCGCCGAAACGGCAGTTGAACTCGATCACCTGCGGACCGTCGCTGGTCAACGCCAGGCCGGCGTACAGCAGGCCGCTGAACGGGGCGTCGCGGTCGGCGAGTTCGTCGACCACCGGCTGCACGATGCGCTCCACGACGTCGTCCACGAGCTCGGCCGGCGCCCAGGCCAACGGCGCGTAGGCACCCATGCCACCGGTGTTCGGTCCCGAGTCGCCGTCGCCGACGCGTTTGAAGTCCTGGGCGGGCAGCAGCGGCACCACCGTGCGGCCGTCGACGAAACAGAACAGGGAGGCCTCGGGGCCGTCCAGGAACGACTCCAGCACCACCGGATGTCCGCCGTCGAGCAGCATCAGGGCGTGCTTGCGCGCCTGCTCCACGTCGCGCGTGACGACGACGCCCTTGCCTGCGGCGAGCCCGTCGTCCTTGACCACCCAGGTCGGACCGAAACGGGAGAGTGCGGCGTCGAGGTGGGCCGGGTTGTCCACGACCTCGCTGCGCGCGGTTGGCACGCCCGCCGCCGTCATGACCTCCTTGGCGAACGCCTTCGACCCCTCGATGCGGGCCGCGGACGCCGACGGTCCGAAGCAGGCGATGCCCTCCTTGCGCACCGCGTCGGCGGCGCCGGCCACCAGCGGCACCTCCGGGCCGATCACCACCAGGTCGGCACGCCACTCGGCGGCCAGCGCGGCGATGGCCGCGGGATCGGTGAGGTCGACGCCGAGCGGCTCGGCCAGCGCGGCGATCCCGGCATTGCCGGGCGCGCAGGCGATCGCCGTCACCGACGGGTCTTGGGAGGCGGCCAGGGCGATGGCGTGCTCGCGGGCTCCGGAGCCGATAACCAGGAAGCGCACGGGACATCAGCGTAGACACCCCGATAGCCGGGCGTTCACCCGCATGTGCCCCTGCGGCTGCCACGCTGTCGCCGGGTGGTCGCGCGCGGCCGCGAACGTAACGAGGTCCCCATCGGACCGAGAGAGGGCAGCGACGACAACATGGCAAACACGTCCCGAATCCGTAAGCGTCTGACGGTGGCCGCGCTGAGCGCGCTCGCCGTGCTCGCGACCACCGGCATCGCCCCCGCGACGGCCGCAGGACCCACGTCCGGCGCCGCGGGCCACGCCGCCGAGCGCGGAGAGCAGGCCGACGACATCAAGGTCGTGGCGCACCGCGGCGCGTCCGGCTACCGCCCGGAGCACACGCTCGCCGCGTACGAGCTCGCGGCGCGCATGGGCGCCGACTACATCGAGCCCGACCTCGTCACCACCAAGGACGGCGTGCTCGTCGCGCGGCACGAGCCGGAGATCGGCGGCACCACCGACGTCGCCGAGCACCCCGAGTTCGCCGACCGCAAGACCACCAAGCAGGTGGACGGCAAGCCGATGACGGGCTGGTTCGCCGAGGACTTCACGCTCGCCGAGCTCAAGACGCTGCGCGCCGTCGAGCGCATCCCGGAGACGCGGCCGCACAACACGATCTACGACGGGCGGTTCGAAATCGCCACGTTCCAGGAGATCATCGACCTGTCCGAGCGGCTGTCCCGCGAGCTCGGCCGCGACGTCGGCGTCTACCCCGAGCTCAAGCACCCGACGTACTTCCAGCAGCAGGACCGCGCACTCGAACCGCTCCTGGTGGACGCGCTGAACCGCAACGGCTTGAACAAGTCGAAGTCCAACGTGTACGTGCAGTCGTTCGAGGTGTCGAACCTCAAGGAGCTCAGCAAGCAGGTGCGGGTGCCGCTCGTGCAGCTCGTCGACGCCTCGGGCGCGCCGTACGACTTCGTGGAGTCCGGTGACCCGCGCACCTACGACGACCTGGTCACGCCCGAGGGGCTCAAGGAGATCGCCTCGTACGCCTCCGCGGTCGGCCCGGAGAAGAGCCGCATCATCCCGACCGACGACGAGGGCAACCTGACCGAGCCGACGACACTGGTCGACGACGCCCACGACGAGGGCCTCATCGTGCACCCGTGGACGTTCCGCGCCGAGAACGAGTTCCTGCCGACGGACCTGCAGTCGTCGGACGACCCGGCCGACTACGGCGACATCTTCGCCGAGTACGAGGCGTTCCTCGCCACCGGGATCGACGGCGTGTTCGCCGACCACTCCGACATCGCCGCGGAAGCGATCCGCACCTTCGAGAACAAGTAGGTCTTAAAGCCCCCGAGGGCCCCATGGTTGCGTTGAACGCAACCATGGGGCCCTCGGGGGCATGTGGCCCTCAGAGGATCGCGTGCCGTTCGATGGTCTGCTCGCGGCCGGGGCCGACGCCGATCGCGGAGATGCGGGTGCCCATCAGTTCCTCGAGCCGCTCGACGTAGGCCTGCGCGTTCTTCGGCAGCTCCTCGAAGCTGCGGCACTCGCTGATGTCCTCCCACCAGCCGGGCAGCTCCTCGTAGACCGGCTTCGCGTGGTGGACGTCGGTCTGCGTCATCGGCATGTCCTCGGTGCGCTCACCGTCGACCTCGTAGGCCACGCACACCGGCACCCGCTCCAGCCCGGACAGCACGTCGAGCTTGGTGAGGAAGTAGTCGGTGATGCCGTTGACCCGCGAGGCGTAGCGGCCGATCACCGCGTCGAACCAGCCGGTGCGGCGCGAACGTCCCGTGGTGACGCCGAATTCGCCACCGGACTTGCGCAGGTTCTCGCCCGCCTCGTCGTGCAGCTCGGTCGGGAACGGACCCGAACCGACCCGCGTGGTGTAGGCCTTCAGGATGCCCAGCACCGTGGTGATGCGGCCGGGGCCGATGCCCGAACCGGCGCTCGCGCCACCCGAGGTGGGGCTGGACGAGGTGACGTACGGGTACGTGCCGTGGTCGACGTCGAGCAGCGTGCCCTGCGAACCCTCGAGCAGCACCGTCTCGTCACGTTCGAGGGCCTTGTTGAGTTCGAGTCGCGTGTCGGCGATGCGGTGCTGGAACCGCTCGGCCTGGCTCAGCACCGTGTCGGTGACCTCGGCCGCGTCGAGCCCCTTGCGGTTGTAGACCTTCACCAGCACCTGGTTCTTGAACTCCAGGGCGGCCTCGACCTTCTGGCGCAGGATCTTCTCGTCGAGCACGTCCTGCACGCGCACGCCCACGCGGGCGACCTTGTCCTGGTAGCACGGGCCGATGCCGCGTCCGGTGGTGCCGATCTTGCGGCTGCCGAGGTAGCGCTCGGTGACCTTATCGATGGCCACGTGGTACGGCATGATCAAGTGCGCGTCGGCGGACAACAGCAGCTTGCTCGTGTCGATGTCGCGGGCCTCGAGCCCTTCGAGCTCGTCGAGCAGCACACCCGGATCGACCACGACACCGTTGCCGATCACGTTCGTCACGCCCGGCGTGAGGATGCCGGACGGGATCAGGTGCAGGGCGAAGTCCTGGCCGTCGGGCAGCACCACCGTGTGGCCCGCGTTGTTCCCACCCTGGTAGCGCACCACCCACTGCACCTTGTCGCCGAGCAGGTCGGTGGCCTTGCCCTTGCCTTCGTCGCCCCATTGGGCACCGATGAGCACGATGGCCGGCATGTGAAACTCCAAGGTGTGAGGTAGTGGCTGTGGTCGTTTCGGACGCTGACGCGTGGCGGTCAGTCGATATGACTGGGAAATGCCGGTACATGAGCCTAACCGAGGGGGTTCTCGTGCGGGGATTGGTGTTGCTCTGCGGCGGCGCTGAGCTGGGGTTTCAACTGCCGGAGGGCGCCGAGGCGGAGAAGGTGCCCGCACGTCCGGGCAAGGCCGACGTCGACCGGCTGCTGACCTCGGGACCGCAGCGACTCGTGGTCGTGGGGCAGGACGGCGACCTCGCCGCGGTCGCACTGCGGCTGCTGCGCAAGGACCGGCTCGGGGACGTCGCCGTCGGCTACGTGCCGACCGCCCACTCGGAGATCGCGCAGCTGTGGGGATTGCCACGCGAGACGTCCGCCGCGTTCGACACCGCGTGGTCGGCCGAACCGCGCGACGTTCCGCTGATCAGGGACGACGCGGGCGGTGTGCTGCTGGGGCTCGGCGTGGTGCGCAAACCGCGCGGCGTGGCCTACTGCGACGACACCGAGGCACTGCGCGGCGAGGCCGAACTGCTCGAGGTGCGACCCGACCCGCGGGCGGGCAGTGACACCTCGAGCAGTGGACTCAGCGTGACGATCACCCGCGGCAGGCTCCTGAAACGGCGCACCCGGCTGGCAGGCAGGGCGTTCCAGCTCGGCGGGAGCGAGGTCGTGCCCGAACGCGACGGGGTGCCCTGTCCGCGGCCGATGTCGCGGTGGACTTGGTACAGGCATACACACGACTTCCGTCTGGTTCTGCCCCCGACATCGGTCTGATTCCGCCCAGGGTTAACGATTCCGTTACCTGCCTTGGAGACAGTCGGAAAGTCCTTCACGTCACCGGATTCCCCCTTTGTCGAGAGGTGCTGTCGTGACTGTCTTCCGTACTCTCCGTAACTCCGCGGTCGCCCTGGGTGCGACCGCCGCCCTCACGTTCGCCGGCGCGGGCACCGCGCTCGCCGAGCCGCCCGGCATCCCCACGCCGACCGAGGCCGAGACCCAGCTCGAGTCGCTGACGGTCGCCCCCGACGGCTCGCTCGACGGCTATGACCGCGACGAGTTCCCCCACTGGAGCAGCCACGAGGACAACTGCAACACCCGTGAGCTCGTGCTCGAGCGCGACGGCGACGACGTCGAGACCGGCACGGACTGCTACCCGACCTCCGGCAGCTGGTACAGCGAGTTCGACGGCGAGACGGTCAGCGACCCGTCGGACATCGACATCGACCACGTCGTGCCGCTCGCCAACGCCTGGCGGACGGGTGCCTCGGAGTGGACCACCGACGAGCGCGAGGCCTACGCCAACGACCTCGAATCGCCGCAGCTGATCGCCGTCACGGCCGCGTCCAACCGGTCCAAGGGCGACTCCGACCCGTCCGAATGGCAGCCGATCGACTCCTACCACTGCACGTACGCCTCGATGTGGGTCGGCGTGAAGCACAAGTACGAGCTGACCGTCAACGAGGCGGAGAAGGCCTCACTGAAGGACATGCTCTCCACCTGCTGACGGCCGGATCGGCCCGCGCTCGCCGCGGCGAGCGCGGGATCGGCTCCCGCGGCGTCCCGGTCGCCACCAGGGGCGCCGCGGAGCCGTCCGTACGGTTCCCTTTCCCGGAGGTCACCGCAGCCGGTCGATGACGTCGGGCGTGTGCCGCTGCAGGCGCAGGACACCGCCCACCGTGAACTCGGTCAGCAGGTCGATCAGCGCCTCCGGATCAGGCGCATCGGCATCTCCAGCGGAGGTCTCGGCCGTTGCGCGCCCGTCTGTTTCACCGGCTCGGTCGGCGGTCGAGCCGGCACCGGCGGGCCACCTCATCGCCACGAGCGTCTCCGCCATCGCGAACCACATCGCCACCAGTGCGGTGTTGGCCCTGCCCGGCTCGACACCGTGCTCGGCCCACCGTCGCCTGCTCGCCTCGGTGTAGACCTCGGCCAACCGCCCGCGCAGCCGCGTCAACGCGCCGGTACCCGCCCGCTCGGCCTGCTGCAACACCGCGAGCACGTCGGGATGGTCGGAGGCGAGCGTGAACATGGCCGCGTAGTTCCGCCGCGCCCACGTGTGCAGATCCAGCTCCGCATCAGCCGCGCCGCGCTCGGCGATGGTGGCGTAGGCCAGTTCTTCGGCGTCGGCCACGACCTGGTCGAACAGCGTGCCGCGGTCCTCGAACAGTTCGTAGACGGTCTGCCTGCGCACGCCAGCCTCGCGCGCGATCTGCTCGATCGTCGCTCCCGACCGCCCACGCTCGGCGAACACCGCACGCGCCGCCGTCAGCACCCGACTGCGTTGTTCCTGGACGGGCCGTGTGCGCGGACGTCCCGGCCCACGCTTACGGGGGCTTGACATCGAGCCCTCCTCACCTCGAACCTTTTTCGGACAGAAGTGTCGAAAACCGCACGTCGACAACCACACAACGCCACGCTCAACGGAGAGCTACATGCGATCAGTTCGCCGCGGAAGGACCACCGCGTCCGTCAGCGCACTCGCCGTCATCGCCGCATCCGCCACCGCCGCGTCCGTGCTCACCGCCGCCCCCGCCGCCGCGGAGCCGACGTCGCCCGCCCCCGTGGCCCCGGCGAGCGAGGAGTTCTACCAACCACCGTCCCCGCTTCCCGACGGGGACGACGGAGACATCATCCGGCACGAGGAGACCACGTTCTTCCTCGATCCGCTGAAACTGACGCGTGCACCGGCCGACGCGCAGCGGGTCATGTACCTCAGCAACGACACGCACGGCGAACCGAACGCCGTGACCGGCACGGTCCTCACCCCGCACAAGGAGTGGGACGGTCCGGGCGAGCGGCCCATCGTCGGCTACGCCGCGGGTACCCAGGGCATGGCCGACCGGTGCGCACCCTCGAGGGCCATGGAGTCCGGCACCGAGTACGAGGGCATCTTCATCAAGGGCATGCTCGCCCGCGGGTATGCCGTCGCGCTCACCGACTACGAGGGACTCGGCACCCCTGGCGTGCACACCTACGTGAACCGGAAGGCCTCGGCCCATGCGGTGCTCGACATGGTGCGGGCCGCGCAGCGGCTCCCCGAGGCCGACCTGCCCTCCGACGGCCCGGTGCTGACGGCCGGCTACTCGCAGGGTGGCGGGGCATCGGCCGCTGCCGCCGAACTCCAGCCGGAGTACGCCCCGGACCTGGACCTGCGCGGCTCCTTCGCAGGCGCGCCGCCCGCCGACCTGGCGGCGGTGGCCGAGCAACTCGACGGGCACTACGCGGCGGCGTTCCTGCTGTTCGCCGTCGCGGGCATGCACGAGGCATACCCGAACCTGGGCATCGACGAGATGCTGAACGACAAGGGCCGCGAGGTCCGGACGAAGATCGAGAACAGCTGTACGGGCGACGGGCTGATCGGCAACCTGCTGCGCCGCACGTCCGAGTTGACCGCGGACGGCAGGCCGATCGGCGCCTACCTCGACGAGGAGCCGTTCCGCAGCGCCGTCGAGGAGCAGCGCATCGGCACGGTGCCGCCGCAGGCGCCGGTGTATGTGGCGCACAGCAGGCTCGACGACATCGTGCCGTACGAGCAGGGGCGCGACATGGCCCGGTCGTGGTGCGGAGGCGGCGCGACCGTCCAGTTCGACACCGTGGCGATCCCGACGCACGTCGGCGGCTACGTGGCCGCCTACCCGAAGGCCTACCGGTGGCTCGACCAGCGTGTGAAGGGTGAGCAGCCGCCGACCAACTGCGGCGAGTTCTGAGACCGGCCGCATCGAAGCACAACGAAGCGCAGCGAAGGGGCCGCGCGGACACGGAAAGGCCGCCGGGGTGCAGAGCATCCCGGCGGCCTTGTCGTGTGCCGGTTCATGCCAGGCCGGTTGCCTCGGCCGAAGCGGGGTCGGAGTCGAGCAGCAACTGCTTGCAGCGTTCGTACTCGTCGGTCTCCCCGATGCGGCTCGCTGCCTTGGCCAGCGCGGCGACGCTGCGGAGGAAGCCCTGGTTCGGACGGTGCGCCCACGGAACGGGGCCGAACCCCTTCCAGCCCGCGCGGCGCAGCTGGTCGAGGCCCCGGTGATAACCGGTGCGGGCGTAGGCGTAGGCGTCGACGACCTCGTTCTCGCCGAGCGCGCGTTCGGCGAGTGCCGCCCACGCCTCACTGAAATCGGGGTGCTCGGCGGCGACTTCACTCGGCTCGGTGCCCGCGTCGAGTGCGGCTTCGGCGTCGGGACGCTCCGGGAGCGTGGTGGGGTCCGGTTCGAGCAGGTTGTGCGTCATGCCGCCATTCAACCACCGGCCGCTCCCGCGGTCAGAGCAGCACGGCCAACGACGACGCGACACCCATCAGCAGCAGACACCCGACGAGCACGATCGCGACAAGACGTTTCGACATCACACCGCCCACTGTGCCTGACGACGGACCGTGGGCGAGGCGTCCCCCGAACGGGGATCGGAGAGCCCGAGGTCCGGTCGCCGGTGTACGGCGAACGGACCTCGGGCTCGGCGGAACGTGCGCTGCGGGGCAGACCCGCCACCGCGTCAGAGCTTCTTGCCTGCCGACTTCAGGTGCTCGGCAGCCTCGACGACGCGCGCGGCCATGCCGCCCTCGGCAGCCTTGAGGTAGCTGCGCGGGTCGTAGGTCTTCTTGTTGCCGACCTCGCCGTCGACCTTGAGCACGCCGTCGTAGTTCTTGAAGAAGTGGTCGGCGATCGGCCGCGAGAAGGCGTACTGGGTGTCGGTGTCGACGTTCATCTTCACCACGCCGTAGCTGACGGCCTCATGGATCTCCTCGAGCAACGAGCCCGAACCACCGTGGAAGACGAGCTCGAACGGCTTCGAACCGGCGGAAAGACCCAGTTTCTCGGCCGCGACCTCCTGGCCGCGCTTGAGCACGTCCGGACGCAGCTTGACCGCGCCAGGCTTGTAGGCGCCGTGCACGTTGCCGAACGTCGCCGCCAGCAGGTAGCGACCCTTCTCGCCGGCACCGAGCGCGTCGACGGTCTTCAGGAAGTCGCCCTCAGCGGTGTAGAGCTTCTCGTTGATCTCGTTGGAGACGCCGTCCTCCTCGCCGCCGACGACACCGATCTCGACCTCGAGGATGATCTTCGCGGCGACCGCCTTGTCGAGCAGCTCCGAGGCGATCGAGAGGTTCTCGTCGAGGTCGATCGCCGAGCCGTCCCACATGTGCGACTGGAACAGCGGGTTCTTGCCCGCGTTGACGCGTTCCTGCGAGATCTCGATCAGCGGGCGGACGAAGCCGTCGAGCTTGTCCTTGGGGCAGTGGTCGGTGTGCAGGGCGACGTTGACGTCGTACTTCTCGGCGACCACGTGCGCGAACTCGGCCAGCGCCTGCGCACCGGTGACCATGTCCTTGACCTTCTGACCCGACGCGAACTCGGCGCCACCGGTCGAGAACTGGATGATGCCGTCGCTCTCGGCCTCGGCGAACCCGCGGATCGCCGCGTTGACGGTCTCCGACGAGGTCACATTGATCGCCGGGTACGCGAACTCACCCTGCTTCGCGCGGTCCAGCATCTCCGCGTAGACCTCAGGTGTGGCGATGGGCATCGTTGTCCTCCTCGGGCTCATGACTGACGGGCCTGACTGCTCGCACCCAGCCGTGTTCCCCGTCGTAGGTGCGATTGATTCGTCCTGCGAATACGGCGCCGGGACACGTCCGGCGCCGGGGGTTCCTGCGCCGGATCCTACGAGCCACAGCCTGGCATCACCCGATGACACGGTGAAGGCCCCGAAGCGCTGACGTGGCCTTTTTCGCAACATCGATTCAGTGTTCGATTCAGTAGGCCGCGGCTCGGGTAATGCCCGCTCGGCGACGAGGTGTTCCTGCGCCGCGTTCGCTTCTCGCAGTGTGGACTGTGCCCGTGGTCCTGGTGGTCGCTGTCATAGGCCGATCAACCCTGCGCCCCATTAAGATTGCTTACGGCAAACAATCAGGGAGAGCTGGTCATGACGGCACGGGCCGACGCACAGGACACGACGGCCACCCCCTCCACCGCACCCCGCCCCCGCATCTGGTCCCGCGACCTCGCCCTCGTCTGGGTGGTCAACTTCTGCCTCGCCCTGACGTTCTACGGACTCGTCACGGTCATGGCCGTGTACGCCGTGACCCGGTTCGCCGTGTCCGACTCGACGGGCGGTCTGGCGGCCAGCATCTTCGTGGTCGGCGCGACCGTGGCGAGGTTGTTCGCGGGCGGACTCGTCGACCGAATCGGACGACGGCGCGTCCTGTGGGTCGGACTGCTCGCCTGCACCGCCGTCGCCGCGCTGTACCTCGTGGCGAGTTCGCTGCCCGCACTGCTCGTCGTGCGGGCACTGCACGGCGTGCTGTTCGCGGGGACGAGCACGGCCGCGATGACGTTGGCACAGGCCCGCATCCCGGCGTCGCGGCGCAGCGAGGGCACCGGCTACTTCGCACTCAGCATCACGCTCTCGACCGCGGTCGGGCCGTTCCTGAGCCTGGAGATCGTGGAGGACAGCGGTTACGACCCGCTGTTCTGGGCGCTGTTGGTGGTCCACGTCGTGGCCTGCGGACTGGCGCTGCTCGTGTCGACGAAGGGCGAACCCGCCGGGCACCGCACGCGCCGTACCCGGCCCGGCTTCCGCGGTGTCCTGCGCACGATGGTGCATCCGGCCGTGCTGCCGATCGGGCTGTTCATCCTGGTGATCGGCTCGGTGTACTCGAGCATCGTGACGTACCTGAACTCCTACACCGCGCAGGAAGGGCTCGAACGCGGCGCGAGCCTGTTCTTCGTGGCGTACGCGCTGGTGATGTTCGTGAGCCGGTTCGTCATGGGCAGACTGCAGGACCGGCGCGGGGACAACGTCGTCGTCTACTCGGCCGTGGTCGTGTTCGCCGGTGCGCTCGCGCTGCTCGGCACGGCCTCCGCCGACTGGATGATCGTGGCCACCGGCGCGCTCACCGGGTTCGGCTTCGGCACCATCAATCCGGCCTGCCAGGCCGCGGCCGTGGCGAGGGTGTCGCAGGACGAGTTCGGCGTCGCGATCTCGACGTTCTTCCTGATGCTCGACGGAGGCGTCGGCCTGGGACCGGTCGTTCTCGGCCTGCTGGCCGAGCGGACGGGCTACGCGACGATGTTCCTCGTTCTCGCCGCGGTCATGGTGGCGAGCGCGGGGCTGTACGCAGCGGTCCACGGCCGGCGCCCGGAAGCTCGCCGAGGCCGGGCAGTAGTCACGTGAGGTGCCGCCGAGGTGCCGTTGGCTGCGCTCGGTGCGCCCAACGGCACCTCGGTGGCGTTGGCCGCCTACTTCAGGAGCTCGGCCAGGGCTCGGTAGGTGGGCAGGGGGTCGTCCTGCATGGGCAGTGCCTGGATGCACACGTGGTCGGCGCCGGCCTCGATGTGCTTCTTGACGCCCGCGGCCACGGTCTCGGCGTCGCCGTGCAGACCGAGCTTGTCGATCAGCGCGTCGCTGCCGCCGTTGTCGAGGTCCGATTCGGACCATCCGAGGCGCAGCAGGTTGTTCCGGTAGTTCGTCAGGCCGAGGTACGGCTGGTTGATCGGCCCGCGCGCGGTCTCGCGTGCCCGCGCGTCGTCGGTGTCGAGGACGACCTTCTGCTCGGGCGCCAGCAGCACGCCCTTGCCGAGCAGCTCGCGCGCCTGTGCCGTGTGTTCGGGGGTGGTCAGGTACGGATGCGCCCCGAGCGCGCGCTGCGCCGACAGCTTCAGCACCTTCGGTCCGAGCGCGGCGAGCGCCCTGCCCTCCACGGGGACGCCCGCCTCGTCCAGCTGGTCCAAGTAGGACACGATCTTGTCGTACGGCTTCTCGTACTCCTGCTGGGCCTCACGGTGTCCGACGCCGACACCGAGCAGGAACCGGTCCGGATGCTTGGCCGCGAGGCGCCGGTACGAGGCACCGACCGTCGCGGCGTCGTCCGTCCACATGTTGACGATGCCGGTCGCCACCGTGATCGACGACGTCGCGTCGAGCAGCGCCTCGACGTGCTCGAAGTCGCCGGGCGGATTGCCGCCGAGCCAGATCGTGCCGTAGCCGAGCTTCTCGATCTCGGCGGCCAGTTCCGTGTCGACGCCGTTCCACCAGCGCCAGATTCCGTACTTCCCAAGATTCACTGCCATGTCCGTGGCAACGTCACGCGGCAGCTCGGATGTTCCGCGCCGGGCGGCGAGCCGGAGACGATCATCGGGAACCCGAAGGGACGATCAGCGCGTCTACCGAGCAGTAGCCTACTGCGAGTAAGTTGGGGTACGGTCCCGGTGAGAGCACCGAGGAGGCAACAGTGACGTTCCTGTCCGGCGGCAAGAGCGACAGCCAGAAGAACCTGAAGAACGTGCGCGGCAAGGTCGTGCTGATCACCGGGGCGGCGCGCGGCATCGGCGCGGGGCTGGCCGAACGCCTGGCCTCCGACGGCGCCAAGGTCGCACTCGTGGGCCTCGAAGCCGACGATCAGGCCAAGGTCGCCGAGCGCATCGGCCCGAACGCCCGCTCGTGGGAGGCCGACGTCACCAGCTGGGACGCCCTCGAGAAGGCGACCGAAGGAGTCGTGTCGCACTTCGGCGGCATCGACATCGTGATCGCCAACGCGGGCATCGCCACGACCGGCTTCGCCCGCTCGGTCGACCGCGACGCCTACGAGAAGGTGTTCGAGGTCGACCTGCTCGGCGTGTGGCGCACGTTCCGCGTCACGATGCCCCACGTCATCGACCGCAAGGGCTACCTGCTGGCGATCTCGTCGTTCGCGGCGATCGCCCACGCGCCCGGACTGTCCAACTACGCGGCAGCCAAGGCCGGTGTCGAGGCGTTCTGCAACAGCCTGCGCGCCGAGCTGCAGCACCTGGGCGTGAAGGTGGGCGTGGCCCATCCGACGTGGATCAAGACCGACCTGGTCGACAGCGCCGACTCCCACCCGGTGTTCGGCAAGCTCCGCACCGGCATGCCCGGCCTCATGGGCAAGACCTACCCGCTCGACCTGGCTCTGGATCAGCTCACCGAGGGCATCCGCAAGCGCGCCCGCGTCATCCACGTGCCGAAGTGGGTCGGCGTGATGAAGCTGATCAGGGCCGTACTGCCGCCCGTCATCGAGTTCGGATCGCGCTTCCAGGGCGTGGCCAAGGCCGACGAGGCCGCGATCGAGGACATCGCCAAGCGCGGCGCTCGCGAATCGGCGCTCAACGGCCACGGTGGACGCGCCGCCATCAAGTGACCGCAGCACCGGCGGGCGCGGCGCCACCCAACGAGACACCACGGAGGTGACGCCAGATCGGCCGGCGCGCACGAGATCACCCGGCTCGGCAGGCCACGCTCGGAGGGCGGGAGACTTCCTTCCGCCCTCCGGCGCTGGCACGATGATCGACATCGCCCGCTACGAGGGAGGACACGGTTGTCCCGCCGCGACCAGATCCGCATGAGCGACGACGAGGTGCGCGCGTACTTCGCACAGCAGCGAGTCATCAACGTCGCCACGATGAACCCCAACGGCAGGCCACACCTGGCACCGCTGTGGTACTTCCCGCAGGAGTCCCGCGCCCCCGTGCCTGCGCTCGCGACGTGGACGTACCGGAAGTCGCAGAAGGTCGCCAACCTCATGCGGCTGCCGCAGGCCACGGTGCTCATCGAGTCGGGGGAGTCGTACGAGCAGCTGCGCGGCGTCTCGATGGAGTGCGACGTCGCGTTCGTCGAGGACACCGAGTCCGTCGCCGACATCGGCACGACCCTCGCGATGCGCTACGCCGGACTCGAGGGTGAGGCGCCCGACGAGCTCAAGGCAGGCATCGCCCACCAGGCACCGAAACGCATCGGACTCGTGCTCACCCCCACGAAGATCGTCAGCTGGGACCACACGAAACTCGGCGGAGGTTACTGACCGGCGCATCCGCCGGTGCGGGAGGTCGACGCGGTGGCGCGATCTCCGGGCGCCGGTTTCGCGGTGATCACCTACGCTTCCCCTTCGTCAACGGTGACGACAAGGAAAGCGGGACCTCGTGGGTGCACCACTGCGGCGGCTCGGCGCTCTCGGCGCCGCGATCGGCATCGTCCTGGGCATCGGAGTCCTGGGCCTCGGAGTCCTGGGCCTCGGACTCGGCGCACCGGCGCAGGCAGCCGAGGTCCCCGAGCAGGAGCCGACCGGACCGCCGCAACCCAACATCGTCACCGCACTGACGTACTCGGGCGCCCGGCCCACCGTCATGCCACCGCACACCAACGACTGGGGCTGCGAGCCGAGTCCCGAACATCCCAACCCCGTCCTGCTGTCCAACGGCACGCTGGTCAACTCGTACGCGGACTGGGCGGGCCTGTCGGGCACGCTGGCCGACGCCGGGTACTGCGTGTTCAGCGTGAACCTCGGTGGGGCGAAGGGCAGCCCGGTCCAGACGGTCGGCCCCGTCGCGGACACGGCCACGCAGCTGGCGGAGTTCGGCGACCGCGTGCTCGCCGCGACCGGCGCGGACCGGCTCGACGTCGTCGGCCACTCCCAGGGCGGCATGAATCCGCGCTACTGGATCAAGCACCTCGGCGGCGAGCAGAAGATCAACCGGCTGATCGGACTGGCCCCTTCGAACTACGGCACCGACCTGTTCGGCCTGCTCAGCCTCGTCCAGCGCGTGCCACCGCTGCGCGATCTGATCGGCATCCCGTTCCCCGCCTTCAACGACCAGGAGAAGAACTCCGCGTTCCTCGCCGAGTTGAACGCGGGCGGCGACACCGTCCCGGGCGTGGACTACACGGTGATCCAGACGAAGTACGACGAGGTGGTCACCCCCTACACCAACGCCTTCCTCGCCCCCGCGCCGAACGTCGAGAACATCCTGCTCCAGGACGTGTGCCCGGCCGACAAGACCGACCACCTCGGCATCACCTACGACCCCATCGCCGCGCAACTGGTGCTGAACGCCCTCGACCCGTCGAGCGCCGAGCCGCCACGCTGCCGGTTCGTCCCGCCCCTGCTCTCCTGAAGGCCGGCGGCGGTGCGGCCCCCTTGACCCGTTCGCGGGGCTGCATCGGCGAGCTGCGAACTGCGATGATGAGCACCGGACCCACTCAGCGAGGAGTGCCCGGTGACGCTACGAGCCGAGATCGCCCAGTCCTGGCGGCGCGCCGAACTGTCGGGCCTGAAGCCCAGCAGCCCCGCCGATCGGCTGGCGCGCGACGACTTCACCGACATCGACACCCGTAGCCGCCTCCTGCGTGCCGCAGACCCGGTGCTCGACCAGGTCTCCCGGCATCTGCGGGACACGCGGCTGTCGGTGCTGCTGGCCGACCGCGACTGCCGCATCGTCACCCGCCGCTACGGCGATCGCGCGCTCGAACGGGCCCTCGACGACGTCAGTGCCGTGCCCGGATGCCGGTTCACCGAGGAGACCAGCGGCACGAACTCCCTGGCCACGCCGTACGAACTGCGCCGCGGCATCGCCGTCCACGGCGAGGAGCACTTCCTCGACGCGCTCAAGCGGTTCACCTGCTACGGACATCCGATCACCAACCCGGCGACCGGCAGGCTCGAAGGCGTCCTCGACATCACCGGCCTCGTCGAGGACGCCAATCCGCTGCTCGCACCGTTCCTCCTGCAGGCGGTGGCCGACATCGAACACCGCCTGCTCGACGGCTCGAACCAGGCCCAGCAACGTCTGCTGGCCGCGTTCCAGGCCGCGCGGCACCGGTCGTCGGCGGTACTGGCGCTCGGCGAGGACGTGGTGCTGGCCAACAGTGCGGCCGTCGACCTGGTCGACCCGGCCGACCATCCGATGCTGCGGGAGCTGTCGCGCACCCGCCGCGGGGTGCAGCGGATGCGGTTGTCGTCCGGCACCGAGGTCGAGGTGCGGATGGAGGCGGTGTCGGTCAACGCGGGCATGCTGTTCGAACTGGCACCGCTGCGGCCCGCCTACCGCGGCGCGACCCGCAGGCGCGCGGCGGGCGGCGTGCTCCCCGGCGACGTCGAGGACCGCCTGGTGCGCAGCGCCCAGGCCCGCCGCCGGGTGCTGGTCATCGGTGAACCGGGCAGCGGCCGCGGAGCGGCGACCGCCGTGCTGGCCGGATCGCTGCCGCTGGTCCGGGTCGACGGCGGCGACGTCGCGGCTCTCGGCGAGGGCGAATGGTGCACGCGACTGGAACGGCTCGCCACGCACCATCCCGGACTGGTGGTCGTGCGGGACGTCCAGTTGCTGCCGCCCCTGTCGGCGACCAGGACGGCGCGGCTGCTCGACGAGACACCGGCGTGGTTCGCGTTCACCGCAGGCACCCGCGACTCCGGCACCGGTGCGGATGTGCACGCCGAACTGCTGGCCCGCGTGCACCGCCGGGTCGAACTGCCACCCCTGCGCGCCCGCCGCGCCGACATCCCGGCGCTGGCCAAGACAATCCTGGCAGGCATCCGTCCCGAGTCGACCCCGCGGCTGACCGCGGGCGCACTCGAACTGCTGGCCGCCCAGCCGTGGCCGGGAAACCTGCGGGAACTCGAGACCGTGCTGTCCGACGTCGCAGAACAGCGCTCGACCGGCGACATCACCGCACGCGACCTGGCACCGCTGTGCCCGGTGACGACCACCGCGCCGAAGCTGTCGGGATGGCAGCAGGCCGAGTACGAGGCGATCACCCGCACGCTCGCGGCCGTCGGCGGCAACAAGGTGCGCGCGGCACGCGAACTCGGGATCAGCCGTTCGACGCTGTACAACCGCATCCGCACGCTGCACATCACGACCTGACGGCGTGGGGCGCCTGCGTTCGCGCCGAACCCCGTGTGTGCAAAAGCTGCACACCCTCAGCACGGCGAACGCTCCGACAATCTCGAGTGCACGCATTGCAATGACGCAATACGGACGAGGGAGTCACCGTGAAGACGAAGGCAGCGGTTCTGTTCGACGCGGGTAAGCCGTTCGAGATCATGGAGGTCGATCTGGACGGGCCCGGGCCCGGCGAAGTCCTGATCAAGTACACGGCCGCGGGGCTGTGCCACTCCGACCTGCACCTCATCGACAACGACCTGGTGCCGCGGTTCCCCATCATCGGCGGGCACGAGGGCGCCGGCGTCATCGAGGACGTCGGTCCCGGCGTGACGAAGGTGGCGCCCGGCGACCACGTGGTGTGCAGCTTCATCCCCAACTGCGGGACGTGCCGCTACTGCGCCACCGGCAGGTCGAACCTGTGCGACATGGGCGCCACGATCCTCGACGGCCACATGCCGGACGGCAGCTTCCGCTTCCACGGCGGCGGCAGCGACATCGGAGCCATGTGCATGCTGGGCACGTTCTCCGAGCGCGCGACGATCTCGCAGCACTCCGTGGTGAAGGTCGACGACTGGCTGCCGTTGGAGACCGCCGTGCTCGTGGGCTGCGGTGTCCCGAGCGGATGGGGCACCGCCAACTACACGGGCGGGGTGCGCGCGGGCGACACCGCCGTCGTCTTCGGTATCGGCGGGCTCGGCATCAATGCGGTGCAGGGCGCCGCGAGCGCGGGTGCGAAGTACGTCGTGGCCGTCGACCCCGTGGAGTTCAAACGCGAGACGGCCCTCAAGTTCGGCGCGACGCACGCGTTCGCGACCGCGGAGGAGGCCACCGCGAAGATCGCCGAACTCACCTGGGGCCAGATGGCCGACCAGGCCCTCATCCTGGTGGGAACCGTCGACGAACAGGTGGTCAGCGAGGCGTTCGACGCCGTCGGCAAGGGCGGCACCGTCGTCATCACCGGGCTGGCGAACCCCGAGAAACTCACCGTGCACGTCTCGGGCGGCGTGCTGACGTTGTTCGAGAAGACGATCAAGGGCACGCTGTTCGGCTCGTCGAACCCGCAGTACGACATCGTCAAACTGCTGCGCCTCTACGACGCCGGACACCTCAAGCTCGACGAACTCGTCACCACGAAGTACACGCTCGAACAGGTCAACGAGGGATACCAGGACCTGCGCGACGGCAAGAACATCCGCGGCGTGATCGTGCACGACAGCTGATCACCGCTGTGCCGCCGAGGTGACTGTGGCCTGCGCCGCACGCAGGCCACAGTCACCTTCGTGGCACGGGAATCAACCGTCAGTCGGACGAGGGCAGCCACGCTCCGATGACCGGTTTCCACTCGCGCACGGTTCGTTCGGCGAGTGCTCCCTCGAGGTGATACGGATCGGCGTCGAGCAGCCGCTCGAGCTCGTCCCTGCTCTCGGCCTGCATGATCACCATGCCGCCCACGTTGTCCTCGAGCGGACCGGCGACGGCCACCACACCGCGCTCGGCCAGCTCCGCGAGGTAATCCCGGTGGCGCGGCCGCACGTCCACGTACTTGTCACCGTCGTACCGCGTCTGAACCACGTACCAAGTCATGGCGCGAACGTACGCCCGCACGCGGCGCAGGCCTCACCCGCCCACACACCCGCCCACACCGCCATCCGACCGCACCGCCACCCGCCGGATCGCCGGCCGCCCCAATACCCCCACCGGCCTGGCCGGACCGCTTGCCGGGAAACCTGGGTCGGCGGGGAGGGGAACCGATACGCTGAGCATGCGCGGGCGGAGAGATCCCCAGCACGAAGGACGGGTTGAATGAGCAGTGCCGAGAGCGGCGCGGCCGGCGGCAGCGCCGACGGCAATGCCACGAACGCGGTCGAGCAGACGCTCCGGCACCTTCGCACGCTCGACGCCCCCGCTCAGGAGCAGGCTCCGCCGCGCGAGGGACCGCTGACCCTCGAGGATCTGTACCGCCAGCACCGCATGCGCCTGGTCCGGTTGGCGATCCTGCTCGTGGACGAACCGGCGACCGCAGAGGACGTCGTCCAGGAGGCCTTCACCGGTCTGCACCGCAACTGGGGCAAGCTGCGCGACGCCGCCGCCGCGGTCGGCTACCTGCGTGCCGCGGTCGTGAACGGGTCGCGCAGCGTGCTGCGGCGCCGGAAGACGGCTCGCGAGTACGTGCCGCCGCACGCGGTCAACGCCAGGTCGGCCGAGAGCCTCGCGATGCTGTCGACCGAACACCAGGCCGTGGTGAAAGCGCTGTCGAAACTGCCGCCGCGCCAACGCGAAGTGCTCGTACTGCGCTACTACGGCGGCCTGTCCGAGGCGGAGATCGCCGAGGCGACGGGCATCTCGAAGGGCACGGTCAAGTCCACAGCCAGCAGGGCACTCGAAGCCTTGCAGCGCACCATGCCCGACTCGAAGCAGTAGTCCTTTCCGCGCCCTGAAGGGCGATTCCGGTTCGGATCCCGGCACGCGGGAACTCTCACATCGCAAGGCCTTCTCGTAGCCGCACGCTGGTCTGGACCAATAGGATGGCGCCGTGAGCAGTCCCCACGACACCGCAACCCCGCCCCCGGACCTCGTTCTCGCCGGGGGACGCATCGCCCTGCCGTCGGGAGTGGTGGACGACGGGTGGATCGCGGTGTCGGGGGACACGATCGTCGCGACGGGCACCTCCGCCCCACCCGCCGGGCCGCGAGTCGAGCTCGACGGCGATCTCGTCGTGCCGGGTTTCGTCGACATGCACTGCCACGGGGGCGGCGGTGCGTCGTTCTCCACCACCGACCCCGCCGAAGCCGCCCATGCGGTGCGGGCCCACCGCCGGCACGGCACCACCACGATGCTGGCCAGCCTGGTCAGCGAACCGATCGCGACCCTGACCGACCAGATCGCGGCACTGAGCGAGCTGGTCACCGACGGTCTGCTGACCGGCATCCACCTCGAGGGTCCGTTCCTGGCCGAGTCCCGCTGCGGCGCACACGATCCGGCGGTGCTCAGAGCACCCGACGGCGACGCCGTGTCGACCCTCCTCGACGCTGGCCCGGTCAGCATGGTCACGCTCGCACCGGAGCTGCCCGGCGGAGTGAAGGCGGTGCGCCAGGTGTCCGAGGCCGGCGTCCTCGCGGCGGTCGGGCACACCGACGCGCGTCGCGACGAACTGCGCGCCGCCGTGAACGCGGGCGCCACCGTCGCCACACACCTGTTCAACGCCATGCGCCCGCTGCACCACCGCGAGCCCGGCGCGGTCGGCGTCCTGCTCGACGACGAGCGCGTGACCGTCGAGCTGATCAGCGACCTGATCCACGTGCACCCCGACGTCCTGCACCTCGCGGCCACGCACGCCGGCCGCGGGCGGACGACGTTGATCACCGACGCGATGTCCGCCGCGGGTGCCCCCGACGGTCGCTACACCCTCGGCGCACTCGACGTCGAGGTCCGCGACGGGGTCGCCACGCTGCCGGACTCCGGTGCCCTCGCGGGCAGCACGCTCACCATGGACGCCGCGTTCCGCAACGTCGTCCACGACGTCGGCCTGGACATCGCAGACGCCGTCCACGCGACGTCCCTCCGGCCTGCCGAGCTGCTCGGCATCTCCGACCTGGTGGGCCAGATCGCCGACGGCCTGCGCGCCGACCTGGTCGTACTCGACGACAACCTGCGAACACGGCGCGTGATGCATGCTGGACGCTGGGTCACCGGCGAGTGACACGGCAGCCCGACCGGCTGACCCGCCCCGAGTACCGCACTACGCTGGGCTCTGATGAGCGACGACCCCGAGCGCCTGTTGGCCGAGGCGTTGCGGGCGCAGGCTCGCAACGCGCCGCCCACGGAAGGGCCGGCGCCGCGGTACGCCGCCCCCGCGCCCGTGGACGCCCCTGCCCCCGCACCACCCGTCGTGGAGACGCCCGGCGGGTACGGACTGCTGTCCGGCGCGGGCGAAGGCTCCCTCGAACGGGAACGGGCGGCGCTCGACGCTCAGCAGACCGCCGTGCGCGAACCGGCGGACAGCCCGCACGCCACCGGCACCCACGCGGTCGACCGGATGCTCGACCGCGACCGGCCCGTGACCCTGCCGTGGGTCCTGCTGCTCGCAACGGCGCTCGGGCTCGCGTGCGGATGCGTCATCGGCCTGCTCACCGTGACGTGAGTGCGGGGGTCAGGCGAACATCGACCCCGGGTTGAAGACGCCGTCCGGGTCGAGCGCTCTGCGGATGTCGCGATGCACGCGGAGGCCGACGGGGCCGAGTTCGTGCGCCAGCCAGTCCTGCTTGAACTTTCCGATGCCGTGCTCGCCGCTGACGGTGCCACCGAGGCCGAGACCGAGTTCGCAGATCGCGTCGAACGCCGACCTGGCACGGTCGAACTCGTCGTCACCGCCGTAGATCACGGTGGGGTGCATGTTGCCGTCGCCCGCGTGGCCGTTGACGACGATACGCAGCCCCACGTCGGCGGAGATCCGGGCGCAGCCGTCGATGAGATCGGCGATGCGGGTGCGCGGCACGCACACGTCGTCGGTCATGTGCGCGCCCATCGACTCGATCGCCGGATGCACGGCCCTGCGCGCCTGCATGAGCATCGCCCCCTCGGCGGGGTCCGAGGTCGAGTGCACGAGAGCCGCACCTGCCTCCGCACACACCCGCTCCAGCACCTCGAGCTCACGCACCGCGGCCTCACCACCGGCGTCGGACTGGCACAGCAGCAGCGTGCCGCCGCCCGAGTCGCCCGCTCCGAGGTCGGTTCCGAGGTGCTGTTCGACGGCGGCCACCGTCGCGGCGTCCATGATCTCCATCAGCGAGGGCACGAGCCCCTCGCCGACGATGCGGGTCACGGCCGCGCCCGCGTCCGCGGTCCGGCCGAACACCGCCACGAGCGTGCCCGGCGCCTGCGGTCGCGGGCGCAGCGACAGGGTCGCCTGCGTGATCACGCCGAGCGTGCCCTCGCTGCCGACGAACAGTTTGGTCAGGTCGTACCCGGCGACGCCCTTCACGGTGCGCCTGCCCGTGCGCAGCACCGAGCCGTCGGCCAGCACCACCTCGAGTCCCAGGACCGAGTCGGTGGTGACGCCGTACTTGACGCAGCACAGGCCGCCGGCGTTGGTGGCCAGGTTCCCGCCGAGGGTGCAGAAGTCGTAGCTGGCCGGGTCGGGCGGATAGAACAGGTCGTGCTCGGCGACGGCCGCACGCAGGTCGGCGTTGATCACGCCCGGTTCGACCACCGCGAGCCGGTTCGCCGGGTCGATCTCGACGATGCGGTTCATCCGTGTCGACACGAGCACGACACAGCCTTCGAGTGCGTTGGCGCCGCCGCACAGCCCGCTGCCGGCACCACGGGGAACGACCGGGATCCCGGCGTCGGCACACGAGCGCACCGCGGCCTGCACGTCCTCGGTGGTGGACGGGAACACGACGGCCAGCGGCGTCCCGGACGGGGCCAGGGGCAGGCGGTCCCTGGCGTAGGTCGTCGTGACGTCGGGGTCGGTGAGCACCCCGGCGGAGCCGAGCCGGGCGGTCAACGTGGCGACGAGATCGGCGGCGGTGCCGATCGTGGGACTACCGGTCATGGCGTGCACGGTAGTGCGCGAACCGGCCGGCACGAGCGGACGTGCGCACCTTCACTCCTCGGCGGCTTGCATCGGCGGGACGTCGGCGACATGCTCGCGTAAGCTGAAACTAGTTGCACATAACAAACAATCCGGTGCATGCCGGGTCGACGACCGCGCCGGCCGACGAAGCAGCGGTGAAAGACGTACCCATGCCAGACCCCTCCCAGGACGACCTCGACCTCGCCGACGAACTCGGCACGCAACTCGTGCGGTTCTACCGAGCGATGGCCAAGACGAAGTCGTACATGTCCAAGATCGGGCCGGACGGTATCGAGCGCGCCGCCTACGCGATCCTGTTCTACCTCGTCAACAACGGACCGCAGCGCACGTCCGCACTGGCCGACGCGATGCACTCCGACATCTCCACGGTCAGCAGGCAGAGCACGATGCTGGTGCAGCACGGGCTGGTGGAGCGCACCGCCGACCCCGAGGACGGGCGCGCGACGTTGCTCGCCCCGACCGCGGAGGGCCAGCGCGTGTTCGAGGAGAACCGCAAGCTCAGGGCCAAGTCGATCGCCTCGATGCTGCAGGAGTGGGAGCGCGACGACCGCGTGGCGGTCACCCACCTGCTCGGCAGGCTCAACGACGAGTTCGAGAACTTCCAGCAGCAGAACCCACCGACGTCGCCGGACACGGATCCGGCAGACACGGCGGCCCCAGCGAACACGGCGG
>Ga0079224_100000977_pt1 | contig 31088 bp, 31 predicted proteins | sample Stecom2015_FD_80414 | JGI IMG/M metagenome (GOLD analysis project Ga0079224, IMG submission 80414) | Agricultural soil microbial communities from Utah to study Nitrogen management - Steer compost 2015 | ecosystem: Environmental > Terrestrial > Soil > Agricultural land | place: USA: Utah... | reverse complement strand
CGCCCCGGCCGGTACCGGAGGGGTGGCCGCCCCACCGGCCGCGGCGTGCCCCGAGGCGGTGGCCCCCACCCCGACCGGTTCTCGCGCGACCGGCGCGGGCGCGGTCGGCTCGGTGGTCGCCGACTCGGTGATGGCCGGCGCGGGCGCGCCGAGCAGCATGCCCGCGGTGCGGGCGCCGATGGCGGCGAACCCGACCAGCACCAGGGCGAACGCCAGCGCCACCACCCAGCCGAGCTGTTCGGCGGCGAGCGCCCGGGCCAGGCCGACCTCGCTGGCGAAGAGCGCGCCCGGCGGGAGGCCGAGCAGCGCCAGGGTCGCCACCCCGAACACGCCGCCGAGCACCGGTGCCCGGCTGAGCAGGCCCCGCACGCCCGCGATCCGGGTGGTGCCCTCCCGGTGCAGGATGTGGCCGCTGCCCAGGAAGGCGACGGTCTTGGCCAGGCCGTGGCCGGCGATGTGCAGCAGGACCGCGGCCATCGCCAGCGGGCCGCCCACCGCCACCCCGAGCGCCATCAGGCCCATGTGCTCCATGCTGGAGTAGGCCAGCAGCCGCTTGTAGTCGTGCTGCCCCAGCAGCAGCGCCACCGCCACCGCCAGGGTGGCCAGCGCCAGGATCAGCAGCAGGGTACGCAGGTACGCCGGGTCGAGCACCGCGTCGGCGACGAGCTTGAGGCGCAGGACGGCGTACAACGCGACCGAGAGCAGCACCCCGGACATCAGCGCCGAGATCGGCGCCGGCGCCTGGCTGTGCGCGTCGGGCAGCCACGCGTGCAGCGGCACCAGGCCGGCCTTGGCCCCGAACCCGAGCACCGCCAGGCCGATCGCGATCCGGGTCACCGCCGGGTCCATCCGGCCGGCGTGAGCCGCCAGGTTGGACCAGTCCAGGGCGGAGAGACCGGCCAGGCCGGCGTGCCGGGCCGCGTAGTACAGCAGGACCGTGCCGAGCAGCGCGAGCGCGATCGCGGCGGAGCAGATCAGCACGTACTTCCAGGCCGCCTCCAGGGCGGCGCGGGTGCGGTAGTGGCCGACCAGGAACGCGGTGACGATGGTGGTGGCCTCCACCGCCACCCAGAGCACGCCGAGGTTGCCGGCGAGTACCGCGGTGGCCATGGTCGCGATGAACAGGTGCAGCAGGATCGGGTACCACCGCGACTCCGGGCGTACCGCGTGCCGGTCGCCGCTGGCCAACACCAGCAGCGCCACCGCCCCGACCACCAGCAGCATCCACGCGGAGAGGGCGTCCGCGCGCAGCAGCCCGCCGGCGGTGCGGATCGGCCCGCTCCGGAGTACCTCGGCGGCGAGCGCCGCGGTCGCGGCGAGCAGCAGCGCGCCGGTGGCCAGGCCGACGCCGGTGGTCCGGCGCCGCCAGCCGCCGGCGGCCTGGCTCAGCGCCGCCAGCAGCGGTAGCCCGATCGGGGCGAGCAACAGCAAGGTCGGCATCAGTCGCGCAGCTCCCGGAGTTCGTTGATGTCGGTGGTGCCGACGGTCGCCCGCAGCCGGAGCGTCAACATCTGCAGCACCAGCACGATCAGGAGTACGTCAAAGGAGACCCCCACCTCCACCACCAGCGGGATGCCGCCGGTGGCGAGGAACGCGGTCGCGGTGATGCCGTTGTCCAGCAGCAGGAAACCGACCACCTGCGACAGTGCGCGCCGCCGGGTGGTGAGGACGAAGAACCCGATCAGCACCACCGCCACCGCCACCGGCAGCACCGCGGTGATCGGGGTCGGGTCCAGCGCCACCAGGGGCCGGGTCAGCGCGTAGGCGAGCAGCGTCAACAAGGCGGCGGCCAGCAACGAGGCGGCGACGTCGACCACCGGACGGGTCTCTCGCCGCTCCTGCGCCCCCGGCACCAGCGCCCGCCGCAGCACCGCCGGCATCACCCCGGCGCGCAGGACCGCGAGGCCGGCCGCGACCAGCACCAGCGCCAGGTCGCCGCGCTGGACGCCGATGATCCCCACCATCGCGGCGAGCGCCAGCCCCTGCACCACCAGCAGCCGGATCTTCGCCGGCAGCTGCCGGCGCCACAGCACCCCGACGGCGGTGAGCAGGAACACCCCGGCGGCGAGGTGCAGGACTTGCACGTGGTCGATCATCGGCGGCTCTCTCAGGCGAGGAAGAACGAGGTCGTGGCGGCGAGCAGGGCGAGCACAAACGAGCCGGCGAGCAGCTCCGGCACCCGGAACAACCGCAGCTTGGCCAGTAGCACCTCGGCCGCGGCCAGGGCGGCGGCGAGCACCGCCACCTTGGCGGTGAAGGCGACCAGGGCCAGCGGCAGCCCGGCGAGGCTGGTGGCGATCCCCCACGGGGTGAACAGGCTCGCCACCAGCCCGAGCAGCAGGGTCAGCCGCATGGAGGCGGCCAGCTCCACCAGCCCGAGGTCGACACCGGAGTACTCCAGGACCATCGCCTCGTGCAGCATGGTCAGCTCCAGGTGGGTGGCGGGGTTGTCCACCGGCAACCGGCCGGTCTCGGCGACCGTGACCACCAGCAGGGCGGCGGCGGCGAGCAGGCTGGCCGGGGAGACCACCCGCAACGGGTCGTGCAGCGCGGCGTCGACCAGCTGGCCGAGGTTGGTCGAGCCGACCCGCGCCGACAGCGCGAAGACCGCGACCAGGATGGTCGGCTCCACCAGGGCGAGCACGGTCACTTCCCGGCTGGCACCCATGCCGCCGAAGGCGGTGCCGGTGTTCAGCGCGGCCAGCGCCAGCACCACCGTGCCGAGGGTGAGCAGCCCCACCACCGCGAACAGGTCCGCCACCCGGTCCAGCACGGTGTGGGTGGTCAGCAGCGGGATGGTGGCGGCGACCACCAGGGCGGTGGCGACCAGCAGCAGCGGGGCGGCCCGGAACGCCCAGGTGGTGCCCACCGGGGTCACCGGCTGCCGGCGGAACAGCTTGCGCAGGTCCCGCCAGGGCTGCCACACCCCGGCCCCTACCCGGCCCTCCATCCGGGCCCGTACCTGCCGCATCAACCCGACCAGCAGGGGCGCCACCAGCACCACCACGGCGACCTGGGCGAGCGAGGCGACCACCGCGGTCACGGGGTCCTGCAGGGAGTCGGTCACGGGATCACCACCAGGGCGACCAGCAGCGCGATGCTGCCGAAGAAGCCGTACGCCAGGTAGCGGTGGACGCTGCCGTTGGCCAGGGCCCGGGCCGACCGGCTCAGCGCGTTGACCGCCACCAGCACCGGCCGGTAGAGCCAGTACTCGATCCGGTCCGGCAGCCGGCGCTGGTACCGCATCCGGGCCAGCAGGTAGGGGGAGGCGTGCTGAGTGTCCACAGTAGTCTCCGGCGCGAGCACGTCGGCGAACACCCGCTGCAGCGGTTCCGCGAACGAGGTGGCGGTGTACTGCATCCGGGGAGTGGGCGGGCCGGCCCCGCAGTCCCACAGCGGCGCGTCCCGCCGGCGCGCCGGCCGGCGGGCCACCACCTGCGCCAGCAGCGCGGTCAACGCCACCGCCGCGACCAGCGCGACCAGGATCAGCACCGGCGAGATGGTGCTCGCGATCCCTGCCAGCCGCACGGTCAGCGCCCCGCCGACCACCGCCGGGGCGACGTCCAATGTGTCCCCGGTGACCCGGGACAGGGCCGGGCCCAGGGCGGTCGGGGCCACCGCGAGCCCGGCGCACGCCGCCGCGGCCACGCCAACCGCGGCCAGCATCAGCGGCGGGGACTCGACCGCACGCTCGGGGACGTGGCTGCGGGGGCGGGCGAAGAACCCGACCCCGAGCGCCTTGACGAACGTGGCCATCGCCAGCCCGGCGGTGAGCGCCACCACCGCCACCGCCAGCGGCAGCACCACCGCGGTCACCACCCCGGTCCCGGCCGGCGGGTGCACCAGGGACTGCAGCAGCAGCCACTCGGAGACGAACCCGTTGCCCGGCGGCAACGCCATCGCGCCCAGCGCCCCGAACGCGAACAGGCCGGTGGTGACCGGCATCCGCCGGCTCAGCCCGCCCAGCGCGTTCAGATCCCGGCCGCCGGTTGCGCGCAGCACCGATCCGGCGGTCAGGAACAGCACGGTCTTGAAGCCGGCGTGGTTGACCACGTGCAGCAGCCCGGCGGCGAGCGCGACCGCCGCCAGCCGCTCCTCCCCGTGGGCGTGGAACAGCCCGGCCACCCCGACGGCGAGGAACACCAGCCCCATGTTCTCCACAGTGGAGTAGGCGAGTAGCCGCTTCAGGTCGCTGGCCATGGCCGCGTGCAGGATGCCGTACAGGGCGGAGGCGGCGCCCAGCCCCAGCACCACCAACCACCAGCCGGCCGGGCCGCCACCCAGCAGGTCGAGGCCGACCCGGACCACCCCGTACACCCCGAGGTTGACCATGGCCGCGCTGAGCATCGCCGACACCTGGGACGGCGCCTCCGGGTGGGCCCGTGGCAGCCATACGTGCAGCGGCACCAGGCCGGCCTTGGAACCGAACCCGACCAGGGCCGCGCCGAAGACCACCGCGGCGAGCGCCGGCGAGAGCCGGGCGGCACGCAGCGCCTCGAATGTGTCCCCACCGGCGGCCGCGGCGAAGGCGACCAGGCCGGCGAGGATCGCCACGAAACCGAGGTGGGTCATCACCGCGTACCACAGCCCGGCGTGGGTGACCCGCGGCCGGGCGCGGTGGTCGGTGAGCACCAGCACCAGCGAGGTCAGGGCCATCAGCTCCCACGTCACCAGCAGGGTGGAGACGCTGCCGGCGGCGGGTACGAGCAGCAGGGTGAGCACGAACAGCGGCAGCACCGCCTGCGTGGACCGGCTCTGGTTGCCGTGGCCGCGGGCGGCGTAGCCAATGCCGTAGACCGCGGCGACCAGGCTGACGCCGCCGGCCACCGCCACGAACAGCCCGCCGAGTGGGTCGAGCACCAGCTCCACCCCGAACAGCGGTAACAGCCACGGCAGCCGGGCGTGGTAGCCGACCCCGGCGACCGCGGCCACCCCGGCCGCCAGCCCGGCCCCGCCCACGCCCGCGGTCGCGGCCCCGGCCAGCATCGGGCGTACGCGCTCCGGCGCCACCAGGGCCGCCAGCGTGCCGAGGCCGGCCAGGGCGACCGCGGCGGTGAGGCCCCATCCGAGGATGTTCACCGGCCGGTCAACCCCCGCAACGCGGCCACGATCGCCTCCGGCGGGGGTGGGCAGCCGGGTACGGTCACGTCGACCGGCACCACGTCCCCGACCGCGCCGACCACGCCGTACGCCTCGGCGAACTCCCCCTGGTTGATGGCGCAGTCCCCGACCGCGACCACGATCGCCGGCTCCGGCAGCGCCGCCACGGTCCGGCGCAGCGGCTCGGCGAGGTTGCGGGTGACCGGACCGGTGGCGAGCACCGCGTCGGCGTGGCGGGGCGAGGCGACCAGCCGGGCGCCGTACCGCTCCGCGTCGTGCACCGGGCCGAACGCGGAACCGATCTCGATCTCGCACCCGTTGCACGAGCCCGCGTCCACGTGCCGCAGCTGCACCGACCCGGCGAGCCGGGCCGCCTTCGGGCAGGACAGCGGCGGCGGTGGCGAGGCGGGCTCGGCCACCCGGCCGGTCCGGCGGATCTTCCCCAGCAGCTTGATCATCCCTCGACCTCCGCCTTCAGGTCCGCCAACAGCTCGGCCTGCCCGGTCAGCACTTCGGTCAGGAGCCGGCGGGCCACCGACAGCAGCTCCGCGACCTGCGGGTTGATCAAGGAGTAGTACGCGGTGGAGCCCTCCTTCCGGGCGGTGACCAGCCCGGCCCGGCGCAACACGCCTAACTGTTGGGACAGGTTGGTGGCCTCGACCCCGGTGTCCGCCAGCAGCTCGGAGACCGCGTGCTCCCGGTCGGCGAGCAGCTCCAGCACCCGGATCCGCACCGGGTGCCCGAGCGTCTTGAAGAACTCCGCTTTGGCCTGAGAGAGGGGGGTGCTCATCGACCCACCGGCCGCGCCGTTGAAGGTTTCATCAGTTGCAGATTTTATGAATTCCGAATCTGGCCCGGACACCGCCGTCGCGGAACGTGGCGCCGCTCACCCCGATCGCGGCGGTCCTGGGGGTTGACATGCAAGTCGTCGTCGCGTCAGGTGGAGAGCGGGTAAGCGCTCGCTCCGGCGGCATCCCGTTTACTCAGTCCACCGTGGACGACGTCCGCGCTGAGTATGACACCTGTGGCAACCTGATCCAGATCATCACCACAACCGCTAGTCGCTGCCGCGCCGGGTCAGCCACCCCGAGCGCGGCAGCGACCGTACGGTCTCCCACAGCGGCCAGAAGATCAGCCAGATCACCATCGCCAGGCTGAGGCGTCCGATCCAGTTGACGAGCTCCGCGCTGCGCGTGAGGTCTCCGATCACCCAGATGCCGCCGGCGAGCAGGCCGCACGCGACCACCCAGCCGACCAGCCCCAGCAGCCAGCCTCGCCACTCGTAGCGCAGCCGGGCCAGGGTACCGCTGGGCGGCGGCTTCACCGGCGGCGGGCCGCCGGCGAAGCGGTGGGCGAACCGCTGGTCCGCCCATCGGATGGTGCTGTGCCCGAACGCGATCGAGAACCAGATGTACGCGGCGGCGAGCCCGTGCGCGAACCCGGCCGACCCGCCGCGGCGCAGGTCGGCGAGGGTGGCGAGGAACAGGGCGAGGTCGACCACGGGGGTGCTCGCCCAGCAGCACCGCTCCCACCCGCGGCCGGCGCAGCGGGTAGCGGGCGAGGAGCCCGGCCAGCAGCAGCACCCAGAACCCGATCTCGCACGCGACGATGAACGTCAGCAGCACGGCATCACCTCCGCGCCCATGGTCGCTCCCGGCGAGCCGGCCAGCCTCGGCAGTGACGACGAAACCGCGGTACGCCGAACGATGTACGCCGGGAACCAGCCGGGGGTGGAGGCCGGGCCGGTGCCCGCTGTGGTCTCATCCTGAGTATGAGGTGGCTGCCGCCGCGGAACACCGACGCGCGTGACGCCCTGGTGGCCAGTGTGGCGCTGGTTGGCGGGGCGGGCCTGGTCTGGCTGGGGACCCAGCCGCTGGTGCCAATGCACCCACACGTACCGGCCTGGGCGTACCTGCTGCCACTGGTGGTCGCCAGCGCCGGGCTGGCGCTACGCCGGCGCGCCCCGCTCGCCGGGCTCGCCATCGGCGCCGCGGCGATGACCGGTGACGTGGCGCTGGGTGGGTCGCTCGCCACCGCCCTGGTCTTCACGCAAGTGCTGTACGAGGCGTGCCTGCACGGGCCGCCGGGCACCTGGCGCTGGCTGCTGCGGATCTCGACCGGGGTGACCGCCGCCGCGGTGGTCGCGGTACTGGCCGCCACGGGGTACTGGCGGGCCGGCGCGTGGGCCGGCGTGGTGAGCCTGCTACTGCTGGTGTTTCCGGTCGTGACCGGGCTGAGCGTGCGGCAGTACCGGGACCAGGCCGAGGCCGAGGCCGCGCGCGCCGAGCAGACCGCCCGGCTGGCCGAGCTGGACCGGGCCCAGGCGGTGACCGCCGAACGGCGGCGGATGGCACGGGAACTGCACGACGTGATCGCCAACCACCTGAGCGCGGTCTCCATCCACGCCACCGCCGCCCAGGCCGCCGGCGATGACCCGGCGGCGGTCCGGGCGGCGCTGGACGTGATCCGCGCCAGCGCGGTCGCGGGTCTGGCGGAGATGCGGCGCATGATCCGGCTGCTGCGCGAACCCGACCAGCCCTCCGATGCCGCCGACCTCCGGCCGGTCTCACCCGCGCCCAGCGGCCCCGGTGGGTTGACGGACAGCGGGATCGCCGGCGGGCGGTCTGTCGAGGTCGATGCTACGGCCGGCGGGCGGCTCGCTGAGGCTGAGGAGCTGGTCACCGCCGCTCGCCGGGCCGGGCTCCGGGTGGACTTCGCCATCTCCGGCACGCCCCGGCCCCTGCCGGTGGAGGTGGACCTCGCGGCGTACCGGATCCTGCAGGAGGGGCTCACCAATGCGCTCAAGCACGGCCGCGGCGCTCCGGTGCGCGCCAGCGTCGCGTACCACCCGGGGCGGGTGACGGTGACCGTGGCCAACCCGCTGGACCGGGCCAACGGGACCGTGGCCATGGAGCCGGGCGGCGCGGGTGCCGGGGTGATCGGGATGCGGGAGCGGGCAGCGCTGCTCGGCGGGGACCTGTACGCCGGACCGGCCGGCGAGGAGTGGCGGGTCCACGCGGAGCTGCCGGCGGGCCGGCCGCCCGCGGGTGAGTCTCCTGCGGGTGAGTCGCCGGTGGGTAGGCCGCCTGCGGGCGGGCTAGCTGCGGGTGGGCGCGGCGGGCCAGAGAGGGCCGGGTGAGGCGATGATCCGGGTGGTGGTCGCCGACGACCAGCCGGCGGTGCGGGCCGGGCTGGTGTTGGTGTTGCGGACCGCGCGCGACATCGAGGTCGTCGGCGAGGCGGCCGACGGGGAAGAGGCGGTCGCGTTGTGCCGCCGGCTCCGGCCGGACGTGGTGGTGATGGACCTGCGGATGCCCCGCCTGGACGGCGTCGCGGCCACCCGCCAGCTGGTGGCCGAGGACGTCACCCAGGTGCTGGTGCTGGCCACGTACGACCTCGACGAGTACGTCTTCGGCGCGCTGCGGGCGGGCGCGGCTGGTTTCCTGCTGAAGGATATCGACGCCGAGGGCCTGGTGGCGGCGGTACGCACCGTGGCCCGGGGCGACGGGGTGATCGCCCCGTCGTTGACCCGCCGGGTCATCCAGGCGTTCGCCGCCACTGCCGAGCCGGTGCCGGGGCACTGGCTGGACCAGCTGACCGCCCGGGAGCGGGATGTGTTGGCGTGCCTGGGCCGAGGCATGTCCAATCACGAGATATCGGCGACGCTGGGCATGGCGGAGGCGACCGCCAAGACCCACATCAGCCGCATCCTCACCAAGCTGGGGCTCCGCAGCCGGGTGCAGGCGGCGATCGTGGCGCAGCGGCACGGTCTCCTCCCGCCAGCGGCGCGGATGGACGCCGGCGAAACCGGCGGATGACGGCCGACCGCGAGCCGACCGCCAAGCGGGCTCCCCTCCTGCTACAGCAGGGGAGCCCTCTTGCGGCAGCAGGGCGCCCCTCTTAGTGCAACCGGGGAGCCCTCTTGTAGCAACAGGGCTCCCCTCTTGTTGCAGCAGGGGAGCCCTCTTGACACAGCAGGGCGCCCCGGTTGAAGGCTCAGGTTCAGCAGGGCTCCCCTGTGGGGGTAGTGGGGCGCCCCGGTTGAGGGTCCTTGCTTAGCAGGGCTCCCCTATGGAGTGGCTCTTGCTTAGCAGGGTGCCCCTGCTGGGGCTTGAGTACCTGTAGGGCGCCCCTGTGGTCGCGGAGATCACGACGCGCGAGCGGCTGACGTTCGTCAAGGCCCCAGGGCGCCCCCGTGGCCGCGGAGATCACCCGGCCGCACCAGAATCGCTCAGGCGCGGTAGGGGCGCGCCGCCCGGGCCTCCCGGAGCGCGTGGGCCCACCAGAGGAGCTGGTCCAGCATGGTCTTCGCGGCGGAGTTGAGCAGATCCGGTGCCCGCGGCTGACCCGACTCGTCGAACTGGCGGTGCGCCAGGTGGATGCTCACCGTGTCCCGGATGGAGACCATGTGAAGCTCCGCGCAGACCAGGCGAAGTTGCTCCACCGCCCGCAGGCCGCCCGCCAGGCCGCCGTAGGACACGAAGCTCACCGGCTTCGCGTACCACTCTTCCCGCAGCAGGTCCAGCGCCTGCTTGAGCGAGGCGGGATAGCCGTGGTTGTACTCGCAGGTGACGACGGTAAAGGCCTCCGCTGCGGCGACCCGGCCGGCGAACTCCGCCAACTCCGGGCCGGTCTCCGCCGAGATGACGGCGGGTAGCCGGGCGTCGGCGAGGTCGATCAGGTCCACCTCCACCGGGTGGTGTGCGACCTGCTCGACGAACCAGTTGGCGACGGTGGGGCCGAAGCGTCCCTCCCGGATGCTGGCGACGATCACCGCGAGGCGGATCGGGGACAGCGGCATATACGGCGGCATACGACGGGGACTCCCTAGCTGCTCACGATCTGTCACTCACGCCCCGCTTCGGCGTCCTGATCGGACCGGCCGTCCTCACCTTCGGCCATGACCCGCCAGGCGGTCACCACGTCTTCCCACGTGGCCGGCGGTGCGGGGAGCGGGTGCGCGGCGGCCGCCCGCAGCCCGTCGAGCACGAGCGACTGGAAGCGCAGGCGCAGCGCCGGGTCGCGCCGCCGGTGAGCCACCCGCAGTTCCCGCAGCACATGCAGCAGCAGCACGATGTCATGCGCGTTCACGTCGGGTCGCAGGTCACCGCTGGCCTGGGCCCGGTCCACCAGGCGTTGCACGGCCTCGCGGGTCCGCCGGCTCTCCGCCAGGATCTCCTCGGTCACCTCGAACGGTGCCGCCAACCGCGGTGACCCGTCAGCACCGGCCTCGACGCAGGCGTCGATGAAGCCGCAGAACGCCGCCCAGGGGTCGGGGCGGGTCAGCGCCTCCTCGGCGGCCTCGCGGGTGTCGGACATGCTCGCCATCGACAGGGCGCGGACCAAGTCTTCCTTGCGGGGAAAGCGCCGGTAGAGCGTCCCCATGCCGACGCCCGCCCGCTCCGCGATCGTCGACACCGGGGCGTCGGAGCCGAGTTCGATGAAGACCTCCCGGGCGGCGGCGAGAATCCGCGCGTCGTTGCGCACCGCGTCGGCGCGCCGGGTGGCGGGTGACGTCCGGTCGACCATGTCGGCCATGTTAACACGGAGTCGAGCGCTCCGTTCCGGTAACCATGGGAGGCGAGGCGCGCCGCCCAGGGGTAGAGCGGGCCGGCGGGGCTGCGATCCTCCCGGGCAGCAGCCAGGCCGGCGCCAGCGCGACCGCGGCGAGCGCCACCGTCCACCAGAAGGCGTGCGCGAACGCGGACGCGAGCGCCGCCGGAGCAGGCGCCGTCCCCGCTGGAGACCCGGCGCCGCGCGCGAGGTGCAGGATCGCCGCGAGCGCCGCCGTACCCAGCGAGGCGCCGAGGCGTTGCGCGATCACCAGCGCGCTCGCGGCTCGTGGGATCTCCTCCCCGGTCAACGACCGGTACGCCGCCGCGGTCAACGGGATGGCGGCGGCGCCCAGCCCGAACCCTCGCACCAGCAGCCCGGCGGTGAACAACAGGTCACTGTCGACCGTGCTGACCTGGGTGAACGGCAGCGTGCCGGCGATCGTGAGGACGATCCCGGAGAGCACGATGTAGCGCGGGCCGTAGCGGTCGACCAGGATGCCCGCCACCACCAGGGCGGCGATCATGCCGACTCCCTGGGGCGCCAGCAACAGCCCGGCCCGCGCCGGGTCTACCCCGCGGACCTGCTGGTAGTAGAGCGGAAGCAGCAACAGCAGCCCGAACAGGGAAATCCCGGAGAGGAAGATCAGCCCGGTGGCGACCGCGAACGGCCGGTGCCGGAATAGTCGCAGGTCGATAGCGGCGTGGTCGCCGCGTCGCCGGGCGTGCAGGGCGTACCCGGCCAGGAGTACGGCGCCGGCGGCGAGCGCCACCAGCGTGCTCGCGCCGGTCCGGCGCGCGCCGTCGCCCGCCACGGTGAGACCGTAGGTCAGCACCACCACCCCGGGCGACAGCAGCGCCACACCGACCAGGTCCAGGCGGGTCGCGGGACGGCTGCGCTCCCGCGGCAGGCGCCACCACGCCAGCAGTACGCCGAGCGTGCCCAGCGGGAGGTAGAGGTAGAAGGCGGCGCGCCAGCCCGAAGTGGCGACCATGAAGCCGCCCGCGGTCGGGCCCACGACCGGCGCGAGCTGGGTGGGGACGCTGACCAGGCTCATCACCCGGCCGATCCGGGCGGGGCCCGCGGCGCGGACCAGGATGATCTGGGCCAGCGGCGGGATCATGCCGGCACCCAGCCCTTGTAGCACCCGGAAGGCGATCAGGCTCTCGATCGACCAGGCCGCGCCACACAGCCCGGCGCCCACGGTGAAGAGCGACAACGCCGCCAGCCACATCGTGCGGGCGCCGAACCGCTCCACCGACCAGCCCGTGATCGGCACCACGGTGGCGAGCGCCAACAGGTAGCCGGCCGCGACCCATTGCAGCGAGGGCAGGGGGGCGTCGAACTCCTGCCCGATGCGGTCGAGGGCGACGAACACGACCGTGGCGTCCAGCGCCGACGTGAAGGCGCCGATCACGATCACCGCGCTCAGCGTGACCAACGGCCGGTCTACCCGGGCGGCTCGCCCACCCGCCGGGTCGGCTGTTCCCGCCATCGCGTCAGAACCTCCCGGAGACTCTCGTACTGGAGCGGAACGCTCCGCTCCAGTTATGCTAGCCCTCCCAGGGTCCACACCGGCCGCCACCGTTGCGCCGGTCCCGCGGCCATCCCGGCCGGCCGGTGCGTGGACCGCGCGGCCACCGACCGAGGAAGCGAGCGGGAGGAGACGGGAGATGAAGCTGGCGCGAGCAGTCGTGTTCCGGTCGTACGGCGGTCCGGACGTGCTCGAACTCGTCGAGGTACCCGAGCCCACCGCCGGGGAGAACGAGGTGCGGGTGCGCGTCCGCGCCGCCGGGGTCAACCCGGTGGACTGCAAGATCCGTCAAGGGGCGTTCGCGACCGCGGCGGCCGACCACTTCCCGCAGACCCTCGGCAACGAGTTCGCGGGCATCGTCGACCAGGTGGGCGCCGGCTTGGCCGGCGCCGGTCAGGTAGGCGGCGATCAGGTGGATGCCGACCAGGCCGACCAGCCGGGCACGGCCGCTTCCGGCGTCTCGGTCGGCGACGAGGTGCTCGGCTTCACCACCGCCGCCGCCTACGCGGAGTACGTGGTGGTCCCGGCCGCCCACGTCACCCGCAAGCCTCCGGCGTTGTCCTGGGAGGTCGCCGGTGTTCTCTCCGCCGCCGGGCAGGCGGCGTACCGCGCCCTGCGTACCCTCCGGCTGGCGGCCGGAGAGACGCTACTGGTGCATGCGGCGGCCGGGGGCGTCGGCACCATGGCGGTGCAGCTCGCCCGCGCCCAGGGCGCGACGGTGATCGGGACGGCCAGCCCGCACAACCACGACTACCTGCGTACGCTCGGCGCCATCCCGGTGTCCTACGGCGACGGCCTGGTGGAGCGGGTGCGGGCCGTGGCACCGGGTGGGGTGGACGCCGCGCTCGACGCGGTCGGCGGGGCGGCGATCCACGCCTCCCTGGCGCTGGTCGCGGACCCCAGCCGGATCGTCACCCTGGTCGACCAGGCGGCCGCCGCCCGGTACGGGATCCAGCGGCTCAGCGGTGGCCGCTCGGCGGCGACGCTGGCCGGACTCGCCGGGCTCGCCGCCGCCGGGGCGCTGCGAGTCTCGATCTGGCGGAGCTTCCCGCTGGCCAGGGCGGCCGAGGCCCACCGGGAGGTGGAGACCGGCCACGTCCGCGGCAAGGTCGTGCTCACCGTTGATTGACGTAGGCGGCGAGGTGCTCGCCGGTGAGGGTGGAGCGGGCCGCCACGAGGTCGGCCGGTGTGCCCTCGAAGACGATCCGGCCGCCGTCGTGGCCGGCGCCGGGGCCGAGGTCGATGATCCAGTCGGCGTGCGCCATCACCGCCTGGTGATGTTCGATCACGATCACCGACGTGCCGGCGTCGACCAGCCGGTCGAGCAGGCCGAGTAGCTGCTCCACGTCGGCGAGGTGCAGGCCGGCGGTGGGCTCGTCGAGGACGTAGACGCTGCCGGTCTCGCCCATGCGGGTCGCCAGCTTGAGCCGCTGCCGCTCGCCCCCGGAGAGCGTGGTGAGCGGCTGGCCGAGCGTAAGATAGCCCAGCCCGACGTCTGCCAGCCGGTCAAGGACCTTGTGGGCGGCGGGTGTGCGCGCCTCACCGGTGCGGAAGAACTCCTCGGCCTCGGTCACCGACATCGCAAGCACCTCGCTGATGTCGCGCCCGCCGAGGCGGTACTCCAGCACCGACGCCTGGAACCGCTTACCGTTGCATTCCTCGCATGTGGACTCTACGGTGGCCATGATGCCCAGGTCGGTGTAGACGACACCGGCACCGTTGCAGGCGGGGCAGGCTCCCTCCGAGTTGGCGCTGAACAGCGCCGGCTTCACGCCGTTCGCCTTCGCGAACGCCTTACGGATCGGGTCCAGCAGGCCGGTGTAGGTGGCCGGGTTGCTCCGCCGCGAGCCCTTGATCGCGCCCTGGTCGATCACCACCACCCCGTCCCGGCCGGCGACCGAGCCGTGGATCAGCGAGCTCTTGCCGGACCCGGCGACACCGGTCACCACCACGAGTACCCCCAGCGGGATGTCGACGTCGACGTCGCGCAGGTTGTGGGTGTTCGCGCCGCGGACCTGCAGCACGCCCGTGGGCGTACGCACCTTCTCCTTGAGGGTAGCCCGGTCGTCGAGGTGGCGGCCGGTGAGGGTGCCGCTGCGTCGCAGCCCGTCCACCGGCCCCTCGTAGCAGACCGTGCCGCCGGCCGTACCCGCGCCCGGGCCGAGGTCGACCACGTGGTCGGCGATCGCGATCGTCTCAGGCTTGTGTTCCACGACCAGCACGGTGTTGCCCTTGTCCCGCAGGCGCAGCAGCAGGTCGTTCATCCGCTGGATGTCGTGCGGATGCAGGCCGATGGTGGGTTCGTCGAAGACGTAGGTCACGTCGGTGAGCGATGAGCCGAGGTGACGGATCATCTTGGTGCGCTGCGCCTCACCGCCCGACAGCGTGCCCGACGGCCGGTCCAGCGAGAGGTAGCCCAGCCCGATCTCCACAAAGGAATCAAGCAGGTGTCGCAGGCCGGCGAGGAGCGGGGCCACCGACGGTTCGTCGAGTTCCCGGATCCACTGGGCCAGGTCGCTGATCTGCATCGCGCAGAGGTCGGCGATGTTCTTCCCCTTGATCTTCGAGGACCGGGCCTCCGGGCTCAGCCGGGTGCCGTCGCACTCCGGGCAGGTCGTGAACGTGACCACCCGTTCCACGAACGCGCGGACGTGCGGCTGCAGCGCGTCCACATCCTTGGAGAGGATCGACTTCTGGATCCGGGGGATCACGCCCTCGTAGGTCAGGTTGATGCCCTCGACCTTGATCTTGGTCGGCTCGCGGTAGAGCAGGTCGTGCAGCTCCCGCTTGGTGTACTTGCGGATTGGCTTGTCCATGTCGAAGAAGCCGCTGCCGCTGAAGACGCGGCCGTACCAGCCCTCCATGCTGTAGCCGGGGACCCGCAGCGCACCCTCGTTGAGCGACTTGGTGTCGTCGTACAACGCCGAGAGGTCGAAGTCGGTGACCGAACCCATGCCCTCACAGCGCGGGCACATACCACCCAGCCGGGTGAAGGTCACCTTCTCGGCCTTGGTCTTGCCCGGCCCGCGCTCGACCGTGATCGCGCCGCCCGCCTTCACCGACGGCACGTTGAACGAGTACGCGTTGGGGGGGGCCGATCTGTGGCTGGCCGAGCCGGCTGAAGAGGATGCGCAGCATCGCGTTGGCGTCGGTGGCGGTACCGACAGTGGAGCGGGGATTGGCCCCCATCCGCTCCTGGTCGACGATGATCGCGGTGGTGAGCCCGTCGAGCAGGTCGACGTCGGGTCGAGCCAGGGTGGGCATGAAGCCCTGCACGAACGCGCTGTAGGTCTCGTTGATGAGCCGCTGTGACTCCGCGGCGATGGTGGAGAACACCAGCGAGCTCTTGCCCGAGCCGGAGACGCCGGTGAAGACCGTCAGGCGGCGCTTGGGTAGCTCGACGCTGACGTCCTTGAGGTTGTTCTCCCGGGCGCCGTGGACCCGGATCCGGTCGTGGCTGTCGGCGGCGTGGGGTACGGCGGCGGGCGTCACCGGCTTGCTGGGCATGGTCATCGTCTCCCCGTGTCAATTGGCGAGCAGTCACGTTACGCGCCCGTGGGCGGGCCATCAGCCGAGCCGGTGGCGGTCACCCGGACCCCACCGGCTCGATCCGGCGGTGCCGGCGGCCGCACCCTCCGGCGGGCGCCGCTCGGCCGGCGGCGACGGACGCGATAGATGGCACGGTGCCACGCTAGTCGAGGGCTACGACACCGGCTTCTCGATTCCTGACCGGTCGCCGGGCGGCCCCACAGACGTGCAGCTGATGCCGTCGGTGGGGCCGCCCCGGGCGGGACGCTATGGGGCGCCGGGGAGTTCACCCCGCAGGGCAGCGCGGGCGCTCGCCCGCGCGTGGGCGCACGCCCCGTCGATGATCGGGACCGCGGTCTCGCCCATCCGGTCCACCGCCAAGGTCATGTCGGTGTTCCCGAGGATCACCCGCTCCGCCCCGGCGTCGGCGAGCTCCGCCACCGCCTCCCGCAGGGTCCGTACCGCGGCCTCGGTCACCTCGCCGCGAACCAGCTCGTCGAAGATGAGCGAGTCGATCTCCGCGGCGAGCGTCGGGCGGGGCAGCAGCAGCGTCGCGCCCCGCCGCTCGGCGGCCGCCTGGAAGATCCCGCCGGCGGCCGCCCGCTGGGTGGCGAGCAGGCCGACCGATCGGGCGTCGCCCGCCTCCTGCCAGGCGGATTCGGCCAGATCCAGGAACGCCAGCTGTACGCGCTGCCGGGCGGCGCCGGTGAGCGTACTGGTGGTGCCGGAGGTGACCACCACGAAGTCGGCGCCACCGCTGGCCAGCGCCACCGCCGCCTCGGCGACCTGTTCCTCCGCCGCCTCCCACCGGCCAGCCCGCACGTTCGTCACCAGCCGGTGGAAGTCCAGTGTGGCGGTGACGACCCGCAGCTGGTTGATCGGCCCGTCGGTGCCGGCGAGTCGTCTGGCGGTAAGCTGCATCTCCCGGTGATAGGCGTAGTCGACGTAGGTGGATATCCCGATCACTCCGGGGACCATCACCTGCGCCATCATCGTTCTCTTCGACTCCTTCCTCACGTCTCTCGGTTGGCGGGCACCCTGCGTCAACCCAGCATTAGGCTCGGCAGCCAGGTGACGATCCCGGGGAATGCGAACAGTAGGGCGATCACCGCGAAGTCGACCGGCACGTACCACATCGAACCGGCGAACGCCTCCTCGACCGTCACGCCTTCGGCGACGCCCGCGATGACGAACACGTTCAGGCCCAGTGGTGGCGTGATCAGTGCCAGTTCGGCCATCTTCACCACCAGGATCCCGTACCAGATGCCGTCGAAGCCCAGCTCGGTGACGGCGATCGGATAGGTCAGCGGCACCGCGATCACCAGCATCGCGATCGGGTCCAGGAACATCCCTAGGGGGATGAAGATGGCCAGCAGCGCGATGACCAGCACCACCGGCGGGACGTCGAGGGAGCCGACGAAGCGGGAGGTCTCGCGCGGGATCCCGGCCGACACGAGCATGTACGAGAAGATGCCCGACCCCACCAGCAGCAGGAAGATCATCGCGTTGAGCTGCGTGGTCTCCAGTAGGGCGTTACGCAGCTTGCGCAGCCTGGTGGAGGCCTCCGGCCGCCGCAGCAGCAGCATGCACAGCGCTACCACCGCGCCGAGGCTGGCGGCCTCGACCACAGTGGCTAGACCGGTGTAGATACCGCCCATCACGATTACCACGAGGATCACGGTCTCGACGAGGCTGCGGTACCGGAACGCCGGCAGCGGTGCGGTGCCGGACGTGGTCGCCGGCCGTGACCCGGCGGTCGCCGTGCCGGTCCGGGACGCCCCGGGCGACGGCGCGGCGGTCGCACCCGACCCGGACGGGGACGAGGTCGCCACCTCCCCGGCCGCCGGCGTGGCGCCGCCGGCCACGGGGACCGGGGTGGTGCCAGACCCTGCCGCCGCGGCCACCGGGGCCGGGCGGAAGGCGGCCGGTCGCAGCAGCGCCCGGACGATGACCACCAGGATGTACGCGGCCGCGGTGATGACGCCGGGCACGATCGTCGCGATGAGCAGCTCACCGATCGACTCGCCGGTGACGATCCCGTAGAGCACCAGGGCGATGCTCGGCGGGATCATCACGCTGAGGGTGCCGGAGACGCTGACCGCGCCGGCCGCCACCGAGATCCGGTAGCCGAGCTTGCGCATCTCCTGGATCGCGACCCGCCCGATGCTCGCCACGGTCGCCACGCTCGACCCGCTGACCGCACCGAACGCGGCGCAGGCGAAGATGGTCGCGACCGCCAGGCCGCCCGGTACCCGCCGGAACATCCGCTGCCCGAAGCGGAACAGGTCCTCGGCCACCCCGCTCTCCTTGACCAGCACGCCCATCGCCAGGAAGAACGGGATCACCACCAGGACATACCGCCCGGTGGCCTCGAGCGAGCGGCGGGTCAAGGTGACCTCGGCCAGCGCGAAGCCGTCGGTCAGCAACAGGCCCACCACGCCGGCGATGATGAGTCCCAGCGCCACCGGTGTCCGGATGGCCAGCAGTACCAACAAGATCACCACGGCGATCAGCGCCGCGGTCACGGGTTCCACGATCGGCCTCCTCTCACACCGGCGCGGATGGCGTACTTGCGGGGTCGCGGCGCCGCAGCCGCTGGCTGAGCGCGATCGCGATCTCGGCGGCGAGCAGGGCCGATCCGATCGGCACCGCTAGCCGGGCCGGCCAGACCGGAGCCTGCACCACGCCGTACTTGACCTCGCCGCTCTGGAACGACTCGACCGCCACACCCACGCTCGCGACCGCGAGCCAGACCACGAACGGCAGGGTCACCGCCAGCGCCAACGCCTCCGCGCCGCGGCGCCAACGGTCGGGTAGCCGCGAGGTCAGGGAGTCGATGACGACGTGCCCGCCGACCTGCATGGTGTACGGCACGCCGAGGAACACGATGATGGCCAAGGCCACTTCGGAGTACTCGAAGACGCCCGGCACCGGCCGCTGGATCGCGTTGCGCAGGACGATGTCCACGACCGTGACGAGCAGCATGGCGAACACGATCAGGGCCGCCACCGCGGCCAGGACCCGGGACGTCGCCTGGATCCCGGCCGCGGTGGCACGGCCGAGGCGAGGGATGTGCGCTCTCACCGGTTCCCCTACTGCCTCGCCGCGCAGGCCTCGGCGTCCGGCACGTGGTCGGAGGCGGCCACGTGCTTCGCCAGCGTCTCGGTGTAGGCCTGGTAGAACTCCTGCGCCTCCGTACGGTCCACCCCGTAGGCGGCGACCACCGTCTCCTCCCAGGCTGCCAGCATGTCGGGTAGCACGCTGTCCCGCCAGGCCGCGACCTCGTCCTCCGGGAAGATGGTGACCGTTCCACCCTCTGCCAAAAACGCGTCACACGCCTCCTGGCTCGCCTCCTCGTAGATCTCGATGGCGACCCCGGACATCAGCTCGTCCGAGACCTCGTTGAAGACCTCCTGGATGTCGGCCGGCAGCGACTCCCAGACCTCCGCGTTCATCACGAACCCCACGCTGGCGTAGAAGCCGGTGCCCGGGTCGCCCAGGTGGGGCGCCACCTCATGGACGCCGAACGCGTGGGCGCTGGGGAGGAAGAAGGTGCCGACGCCGTCCACCGCGCCGCGCTGCACCGATTCGTAGATCTCTCCCGGGTCCATCGCCACCGGCTCCGCGCCGGCCGCGGCGAACGCCTCGGCGGTCTGCCCGATTGCCCGCAGCCGGAGACCACGCAGATCCTCCACACCGGAGATCGGCTCACGCATGTACGTCAGGCCGGCACCGATCGTGTGGAACCAGTTCGGGTGCAGCCCCACCTCCTCGAACTCTCTGGTGAGCAGAGTGTCGGACTGGTACAGCTCCATCGCGGTCAGCATGAACGCCTCGGCGTTGTTACCCATGAACGGCATGCTGAACAAGCTCCACACCGGGAACTCGTTGGTGTTGTAGCAGTCGCAGAGGTAACCGGCGTCGGCGCGCCCGTCCAGCACCGCATGCAGGGTCTCGGCGGCGCCGACCAGTGTGCCGTCGAGGAAGAACTCGAACTTGACCCGGCCGTCGGTGCGCTCCTCCACCTGTTCGGCGAACCACTCGCTCTGATTCATGATCTCCGAGCCGGTGGCCCCGACACTGGCGTACCTGATGGTGATCACGTCGCCGTCGTCGTTGCCGCCGCCACCGCCGCAGCCAGCGGCGGCGAGTAGACCGGCACATAGGACGGCGGCAGCCAACCGCCGTGGGGTCCGGCCGCGGTGCGGCCGGCTGCGGCTCTCCACAGTTCTCACTCATCCTCCTGATTCATCGCTCCAGCCGCCGGTCAGCCGGCGGCGTGAGGGTGCGTGCCGATCCGGCACGCAGCGTTACGCTCAGTCGTCCTGCTCGCGGCTGGCGGCGAGGGCCGCGAGGACCCGGTCCCGCTCCGCGGCCGGCAGGGGCAGGAGCGGCGGGCGCACATCGGCCGTGGCGATGACGCCGTCGTGACGTAACGCCTCCTTCAACCGCGCCCGGAAATCACGGAACGGTGCCGCGTATACGGCGCGGGAGAACCGCACCAGCCGGTCGAACAGCGCGTCCGCCTCGGGCGTGTGCCGGCGGTCGAAGAGATCCACGTAGCGTGCGGGGTCGACCACGGAACTGATGACCGTGGCGCCGTGCGCGCCCGCCCGCAGGAACGGCAGCAGCACCGGATCGTGGTCGGCAAGGACCCGCAACGGTGAGTCCGCCGCCAGGAACTGGCTGCCCGGCCCGCCGTCGGTGTAGAACCCGAGGTCTCCGGTGGAGTCCTTGACCGCTACCACGCCCTCGGTCTCGCTCAACCGCTGCAGGGCCTCGAGGGTGAGGGTCGGCGCCAGCGACGCCGGCGTCCGGAACACGATCATGGGGAGGGCGGCGGCCCGCCAGATCTCTCGGAAGTACGCGACCGGCAGCTCTGGATCCAGCGGTTCCCCCCCGAACGCCGGGTGCGGGTAGACCAGCAGCCCGCGCGCGCCGGTCTCGGCCGCCCGGCGGGCCTCGTCGGCGGCCTCGGCGGTGTGGGAGCCGTAGACGGTGGCGAGCACCGGGACCCGGTCGCCGATCTCCCGGACCGCGAACGCCAGCGCCTCGTCGCGTTCCGCCGCGGTGAGGTGGCCACCCTCCGCCATGCTCGCGTTGATCAGTACTCCGGTGAAGCGCGCGCTCGCCAGATGGTGCAGGTGTTTGGCGAAAGATTCCCAGTCGATGCCGCCTTCACGGTCGAAGGGCGAAATCGCCCCGCTAATCACGCCCGTCGGATTCCACGTCATTGCCCGCACTCCTCCTGACCACAGCGTCGGTGTCCGTTGTGTAGGCAGCGCTGTGTGTGGGCATCGTCCCAGCTCAGGCGGCTGCCACGGCAACGGGTGCGGGTATGATGTCGAGCACTCGACACAGTCCGCTACCCCCGAATGGGGGTGAGGGCGAGCGGAGGTCAGGGTGTTGGATGACCATGCGGACGCGGTGGGGGTTTGCCGCACGGTGATGGCGCTACACCGGACCACCGGAGTGCCCATTATGTACGGTGGAGTGGTGGAGTCCGGCCGGATGCGGCTCACTCCGCCCCTGGGCACGCGCAGCAACCTGCTGGCACGCCTGACTGTGCACCCTGGTCGCGGTCTCGGCGGACGGACCTGGTTGCTAGGTCGCCCGATGGCGGTCAGGGACTACACGCACGCCACCACCATCAGCCACGACTACGACGAGGCGGTACGCGACGCCGGTGTGCGGTCGGCGATCGCGGTGCCGGTGGTGGTACGCCGGACGGTACGCGCGGTGCTCTACGGTGCGCGGCGGGACCCGGTGCCGTTGGGCGACCGGGCGGTGCAGGCGGTCGTGGCGGCCGCCCGCGACCTGGAGCAGGAGATGGTGGTGCGGGACGAGGTCAACCGGCGGGTCGCGTTGCTGGAACGGCACCGGCCGGAGCCGGCGGCGGCGCAGGAGCCGGTGATCCGGGAGGCCCTGCGCCAGGCACACGCGGAGCTACGGCTGCTGGCCGCGAGCACGAGCGAGCCGGAGCTGCGCGAGCGAGCACTGCGGGCGTGCACCGCGTTGACACCGGCGTTGGCCGACCAGGCCGCGACCGACCGGGGTACGCCGGCGGCGACGGTGCAGCTCGCACCCCGGGAACTGGACGTGCTCGCGTGGGTGGCGCTCGGTTACACCAATGCCGAGGTGGCCAGCGAGATGGGGATCGCGGCCGAGACGGTCAAGAGCTACCTGCGTTCGGCCATGCGGAAGCTGCACGCCCGCACGCGTACCCAGGCGGTGGTCGCGGCGAGGCGCGCTGGCCTGCTGCCTTGACCGCGGTGGTGACGCAGCGTTGTCGCGCGAGGACGGTGTGGTAGGACGGTCACAGTGGCACGTTCAGAGGCGCGGGGGGCACCGGGGCGAGCGCAGCGCTCGGTGGAGGAGACCAACCGCTGGATGCTGCGCGCGCGGGACGCGATCGACCGGGACTACGCCAAACCGCTGGACATCCCGACCCTGGCCCGGATCGCCCTGGTCTCGGAGGCTCACTTCATCCGCACCTTCCGCCAGGTCTTCGGTGAGACGCCGCACCGGTACCTCCAGCGGCGCCGGATCGAGCGGGCGATGGCCCTGCTGCGCCACACCGACCGGCCGGTGACCGATATCTCCCTCGCCGTCGGGTTCAGCAGCCTGGGCACTTTCAGCCGCACGTTCCAGGCGGTAGTCGGCGAGTCGCCCTCGTCCTACCGCCGCCGGTCCGTGCCCACCCCGGTGCCGACCTGCTTCACGATGGCGTGGACCCGACGGAGCAGTTTTGGAGAAGCGCGGCCGGCCGGCCGGCCGTAGCGTGGGCCGCATGTTCAACGCGATTAGCCACTCCGCGATCTACGTCCTGGATCAGGACGAGGCGCTCGACTTCTACGTCGGCAAGCTCGGCCTGGAGGTGGGTGTCGACGTCGACCTCGGCTTCATGCGCTGGCTGACGGTCACCGTCCCGGGCCAGCCGGACCGGCAGATCCTGCTGGAGCGGCCCGGCCCGCCGGCTCTGTCGGAGGAGACCGCGGCCCAGGTCCGGGACCTGCTGACCAAGGGCGCACTGGGGCTCGGCTTCATCCTCACCACCGATGACTGCCGCAAGACCTACGAAGAGCTGCGCGCCAGAGGGGTGGAGTTCACCCAGGAGCCGACCCAGCAGTCGTACGGCATCGACTGCGCCCTGCGCGACCCGTTCGGCAACCACATCCGGATCAGCCAGCCGGCATAACAGCGGATAGCGCGCGCGAGCGGTACCGCCCGCCACGAGGCGGGCGGTACCGCTTTTTTGTCGCGCAGTTTCGCCAAAACTGCGCCCTCGCGCGCGCCGGAGGGCGCAGTTTTGGCGAAACTGCGCCGCGGGTGCGATCACGATCGCCATCGCGGGCGCACTCGGCGTACCCTGCGCGATCATGAGGTGAGAGACCTTCACCTCGCGCGATCATGGAGGCAGGTTCATGATCTCGCGGTGGGGTAACGGCCTGGTGGGGGTGGCGCGGAGTGGGAGGACGACCCGGGAGCGGCGGGGGCAGATGATCATCACGCTGGTCACCGACACGTTCCATGTCGGCAACAACGGAACCACGGTGTCGGCGATGCGGCTCGCCGACGCCCTCATCGCACGCGGGCACACGGTCCGCGTAGTCGCGTGCGGCGAGGGTGACACGACCGGGCCGGGGCCGGAGATGTACTGGGTCCCCGAACTCTCGGTGCCGATCGCGAGCCGGTTCGCCCACCGCCAGCGCACGCTCTTCGCCAAGCCTGTCAAGGAGGTGCTGACCGCGGCGATCACGGGCGCCGATGTGGTCCACATCTACCAGCCCTGGGCACTGGGCCGGGCCGCGGAGCGGATCGCCCGCCGGCTCGGCGTACCCGCGATCGCCGCGTTCCACATCCAGCCGGAGAACATCACGTACAACATCGGCCTGGGCTGGTTTCCCCCGGCCGCGCGCCTGGTCTACACCCTGCTGCGGCTCACCTTCTACCGGCGTTTCGCCGACATCCACTGCCCGTCCACCTTCATCGCGGCTCAGCTACGCCGGCACCGGTACCGGGCCCGGCTCCACGTGATCTCCAACGGGGTGAGCGGCGACTTCCAACCGGGGCCGACCCGGGTACGCGGCAACGACCCGTTCCGGATCCTCATGGTGGGGCGCTTCTCCCCGGAGAAGCGGCAGGAGGTGCTGATCGAGGCCGTGCGGCGATCGCGCCACGCCGGCCGGATCGAGCTCCACTTCGCGGGGCACGGCCCGCGGGAGAAGCGGCTACGCCGGCTGGCGTCGACGCTGCCCCGCCCGGCGCGGTTCGGCTACTACTCGCAGCCTGAGCTGATCGACCTCATCCGTAGCTGCGACCTCTACGTGCATGCATCTGATGTGGAGATTGAAGGTGTGTCCTGTATGGAGGCCTTCGCCTGCGGGCTGGTGCCGGTCATCTCCGACAGCCGGCAGAGCGCGACCGGCCAGTTCGCGCTGGAACCCAGGAACCTGTTCCGCTCCGGCGACCCGGCCTCGCTCGCCGAACGGATCGACGGGTGGATCGACGACCCGACCGGGCTCGAAGCTGCCTCCAAAGCCTATCTCCGCTACGCGGAGCTGTACACCGTCGACCGGAGCGTCCGGGCCATCGAGCGGGTCTACGCGCGGGCGGGCCGCCCACCGCAAGCGCCCCCCGGGTACGCCGGCCGGGCGTACCGGCTGTGGTCGAATGCCTTCTACTACGCGGTCGCGGCCCCGCTGCTCTTCCTCTGGACCCGCGTGGTCCTCGGCGTCCGGTGGGAAGGCGAGCGCCGGCTCCCCCGGACCGGGGCGGTCACGGTCTCCAACCACGTGCACTACCTCGACAGCGCGCTGGTCGGGCTGGCGCTGTTCCCCCGCCGGCCGCTCTTCACGTCGATGCCGATCAACCTGCGGCACCGCTGGTACGGCGGCCTGGTGAGGCTGCTCGGCGGGGTGGCGGTGCCGGCCGACCCGGCCGAGCTGCCACGCTTCTTCGCCGAGATGGAGCTGTTCCTCGCCCGGGGACGGATCGTGCACTTCTATCCCGAGGGGGAGCTGAAGCCGTACCACCCGCACCTGCGCGACTTCGCTCGGGGAGCGTTCTACCTCGCCGCCCGCGCGCGGGTACCGGTCGTGCCGGTGTCGATCCGGTTCACTCCGCCCAGCGGCGTACGCCGGATGCTGCGTCGCCGACCCACCATGGTCGTCGCCGTGGGTGAGCCGATCCACCCCACGACCGCCGGCCCCCGTAGTGACGAGCGGATCCGTAAGGACCTCGCCTGGCGCCGGATGCACGCGCAGATCAGCGAGGCGACCTGAGCGAAATTGTCGGGGTGGGGCGCCATCCTGGAGGCATGTCGCAGATCTCGCTGCTCCGTCCCGAAGGACTCGTGCGGTCACCCGCCTTCAGCCACGTCGCGGTGGTGCCTCCGGGCGCGACCACAATCTACGTCGGCGGGCAGAACGCGGTCACCGCCGACGGCACGCTGGTCGGTGGGGACGACATCGTCGCCCAGACCGAACAGGTGATGGCGAACCTGCAGGTCGCGCTCGCCGCGGCCGGCGCCACCGTGCACGACCTGGTGTCGGTGACGGTCCTGCTGGTCGAGGGCGTGGATCTCAACCAGGCGTACCCGGTCGCGGCCGCCGCGTTGGCCGGCGCCACGCCGCTGGTGACCGCCGCGCGGGTGGCCGGGCTGGGGGTGCCGGGCGCGCTGATCGAGGTCAGCGCGATCGCGGCAGTGTCGCGGTGACGCCGGAGCAGCCTCGCCACGAAACTCCGGTGGCGTGTCGAAACGGCGGGTGGCCTGTTCGACCTAAGAGCGAGAAGGTCCGCTGAGAGACCTGGACGCCACGGAGAGACTGAGGAGATCGACCATGCGTACGCTGATCGTCACCGCGTTTGTGTCTGTTGACGGGGTCATGGAGGCCCCCGGCGGCGATACCGGTTACCGCAACGCTGGCTGGACTTACAAGGATGTCCCGTTCGAGGAGGCCGCGTACGAGATCAAGGCGCGCGAGCAGGACGAGACCACGGCGCTGCTGCTGGGCCGGCGTACGTACGAGGAGTTTGCACCGGTGTGGCCCACCATGGAGGAGTTCGCTGGCTACAACGCCATGCCGCGCTACGTGGTCTCCACCACCCTCGCCGAGGGCGACCCGCGGTGGCCCGCCACCGTGCTGCGCTCCGTGGACGAGGTCGCCGAGCTCAAGCAGACCGAGGGGGGTCCCATCGCGGTGCACGGCAGCGCCGCGTTGGGCCACGCCCTCGCCGACGCCGGTCTGGTGGACCGGTACCACCTACTGGTCTTCCCGGTGCTGCTCGGTGCCGGCAAGCGGCTGTTCAGCGAGGCCGACACGGACACCACGAAGCTGCGGCTGGTGGAGCACGAGGTGTACGGCAACGGCGTACAGAAGCAGGTGTTCGACGTCATCCGCTGACCGCCGGTGCGGAGGCGTTTCTCCGCGCACCTGGCCCTGAGTTATGTCTGCACAGCCAGTCGCCGCCCAGGCGATGTACCCCGGCGGTATGCGCATACCGCCGGGGTACATCGCCTGGGCAGGCACGTCCCGCCACCGCTGCCGCCGGCCTCAGGTTGACGGTGGCGAGTCCGGCCGGGTCAGCGGCCCGCCTGCGCCGGCTGCTGACCGCGGGGGAGCGGGCGCTGCTCACCGAGTTGCTGGACCGGCTCGCGGATGCCCGCCCCCGGTCACGAGCCCACGTTCGTGAGCCCGGCGGGGAGGTCAGCGGACCTCGAAGACCCGGACCATGTTGCCGGCCGGGTCCCGGAACGCGCAGTCGCGTAGGCCCCACGGCTGGTCGGTCGGCTCCTGGACCACCTCCGCCGCGTCGCTGGCCTGCAGCCGCTCGAACGTGCCGTCCAGGTCCGGGGTGGCGAGGTTGACGCCGGCGAACGTGCCCTTCGCCATCATCTCGGCGATGGTCCGGCGTTCCTCCTCGGTGATGCCCGGGTCGACCGCGGGCGGGTGCAGCACGATGGACGTGTCCGGCTGCCCGGGCGGGCCCACCGTGATCCAGTGCAGCCCCTGGTACTCGACGTCGTTACGCACCTCGAAACCGAGCGTGTCGCGCCAGAATGCCAACGCCGCCTCCGGGTCGGTGTGCGGCAGGTAGCTCTGGTAGATGGTGACGTTCATGGGGTTCACGCTAGTTGCGGTACCCCGGAGCGGACTTCTCGATTCCTGACCGGTCTCGCCACCTGCTTCACCACGCACGGCGGGATGCCCGCCATCGCGCCCGTGGCCTGCTTCCGGTAGACGCTCGGCGGCATACCGACCAGCTCGGTGAAGCGCGTGCTGAAGGTGCCCAGCGAGGAACAGCCGACCGCGAAGCAGGCCTCGGTGACGCTGAGATCGCCGCGGCGCAGCAGCGCCATCGCGCGCTCAATGCGCCGGGTCATCAGGTAGGCGTACGGCGTCTCGCCGTACGCCCGGCGGAACTCGCGGCTGAGGTGCCCGGCGGACATGTTCACGCTGCGGGCCAGCGCCTCGACGTTCAACGGCTGCGCGTACTCCCGGTCGATCCGGTCGCGGACCCGGCGCAGCGCGGCCAGGTCGCGCAGCCGCTGCGCATCGGCGGATCTGCTGCTCACTGCGCGATCGTGCCACGCCCGGCCCGCCGCCGGCCAGGGGGTTCGGCGCGGCGGGCCCGCCAGACCCACCGGCCCCCGGTCATCCGTCCGCGTACGACGAGAGGTGGGCGAGGCTGGTGACGAGCGCGTTCACATACGAGTGGATCCGCCAGCAGGTGACCACCGCGGTGGTGAGCTGGGAGGCGGTCACCGGCAGCGGGACCACGCTTCGGGTGCCCGCCATCCAGCTGACCAGGCGGGCGACCAGGTCTGCGACCAGGCCCCGCACGATGTCGCGGGTCAGCAGGATCAGGTCCCCGGCGGCCTTCGTGATCAGCGCCATGGCGGCGGAGATGTCGGCGAGCCCGGCGATCGCGTCGACGTTGTGCGACATCATGGTCCGGTAGCCCCGCACCTCCGGCCACGGCCAACCGGACAGGTCCCGGTCGAGGCACGACCAGAGGTCGGCACCGATGCGGTGCAGATCCGTGGCGATGGTGCGCCAGGTGGCCGCGTGGGCAGCGACCAGCTCCGGCATGCCGGTGAGGTCGTCGAGCATCCGCCGCAGCGACGGGATGTACGCCAACGCCCAGTCCAGGCTGCCCGCCCGCAACGCGGTGAACGAGTCGGTCGCCGGCGCGGCGAACTCCACCACCGGCGCGGCGCCGGCGAGCAGATCGTCCACCCATTCGCGGCTCTGCACCGCCTCGATCACCCGCTCCGCCACCTCGCTGCCTGACCGGCGCGTCTCCCAGGGAGTCGTGGCGGCGTCAATGTCCGAGTCGTCGCCGTCTCCGCTCGACAGCTCGGTGAGGTCGCCGTGGCCGGCGGCGATCCGGCGCAGCCCGTCGGCGGCGATGAACAGGTTCTCCTCCACGTAGGCGATCAGTTCGTCCTGCCGGGCGTGCCGGTCTCCCAGGCCGGTGAAGATCCATCCGCACAACGGGCCGAAGGCCCCCTGGTCCCTGGCGATCTTCTGGCTGGCGGCGCGGACCGCAGCGAACCGCGCCCGCACCGCGTCCAGGTGCGAGGCGTGTACGCGCAGCTGCCGCGGATCAACCATGACGGTGCCCACCGTCTCTTCCGAACGCACGCGCCGGCTCCGGACGCGCGCGCCACCGGGGCACCATGGAGTGGTGATATCGCTGGAGTTGGCGACCCGGCTGCGCGACGCCGGCCTGGACTGGACACCCGCGCCCGGGGACCGGTTCGCCCTGCCCGGGCGCGGCATCGACGAGGTGTTCGTGCTCAGCAACATGACCATCCAGGTCTACGAGCTGCCCAAAGGCTCCGTGATCGGGTTCAACGGCACCACCGAGTGGGCGCTCGACGACATCGAGAAGGACGAGGCGATCTGGCTGCCGAGCGAGGAGCAGCTGCGGGACCGGCTGGGCGGCGCGTTCCAGCGGCTGGAGCGGGTAGACGGGCATTACGCAGTAGTGACGGACGGGCAGCGGTTCGTCGCGGCGCGCCCGGCGGACGCGTACGGGCAGGCGCTGCTGCACCGACTCCGCGGCTGACCGGGGCACGGTCAGTGCCCGCGGGAGTCCTGCTCGGTGGCCGGGGAGGTGAGTCTGAACCGGCCCCGTGCGTCCGGGGGCACCAGCTGCAGGTACTCGGGGTGGCGCTGGATGTAGCCGCGGATGAACGGGCAGAACGGCAGCACCGAGGCGCCCTGGTCGCGGATGGCGGTCAGGGCGTGGCGGGCCAGGGTGGAGCCGAGGCCGCGGCCCTCGAACTCGGGGTCGATGGAGGTATGAGTCAGGGCCACGGTAGCGCCGTCGCGCCGGTACTCGGCGTAGCCGACCACCCGGTCCTCGACGAGGATCTCGAACCGGCTGGCGGACGGGTTGTCGATGACGGTGGGTTTCATGGCTCCCATCCTCCCCGCCGGGCGCCAGGGGGGCGCGGGGGCGGGGCCACGCCACGCCGGGCGGGGCCGCTAGCGAGGTGGTGCGGTGCTCTCGCGTACCACCAGCTCGGTGACGAGGTCGACCCGGCTGGTCAGCGGCTCCACCCCGTTGGCGAGGTCGAGCAGGATCCGGGCCGCGGTGCTCGCCATGTCGTGCAGTGGCTGGTTGACGGTGGTCAGGGCCGGGCCGGTCCAGGCGGCCAGCGGTAGGTTGTCGTATCCGATCACCGACAGGTCCCGGGGAACGTCCAGACCGCACTGCCGCGCGGCCCGCAACACGCCCAGCGCCTGCAGGTCCGACCCGGCGAAGATGGCGGTAGGGCGGTCCGGGGCGGTGAGCAGGGCCATCCCGTGTTCGTAGCCGCTGGTGGCGGTGAAGCTGCCGTACCGGACCAGCTCGGGCGCGATCTTGAGCCCCGCCTCGTCGTGGGCGGACCGGAACCCGGCGACCCGGGCCTGGCTGCACAGTACGTCGACCGGGCCGGAGATCACGGCGACCCGGCGATGCCCCAGCTCCAGCAGGTGACGGGCGGCGATCAGGCCCCCGTTCCAGTTGTTGGAGCCGACCGTGGGCACCGAGGCCGAGGTGGCGCTGTCGGTGTCGACGACGACAAACGGGATCCGTTGACGTTGGAGCTGGCGGTTCTGCGCCGGGGTCGGGTGGCACAGCACCAGCACCACCCCCAGTGGGCGGCGGGCGAGCACACCGTCCAGCCAGGCCTGCGGCGGCTGGTGGGCGCCGTCGAGCTGGGAGAGCACCACATTGGCGTTCGCCGTGGTCGCGACCGCGTCGACGCCGCGGATGATCTCCATCGCCCAGGCGCTGTCGAACCGGGGGAACGCGAGGTCGATCTGCCTGATGCCGGCCGGCTGCCGCCGGGGACGCCGGCGGTACCGGTGCCGCTCCAGGCTGGCTTCAACGCGCGCCCGGGTAGCGGGTGCCACGTCCGCGTGACCGTTGAGGACCTTGGAGACGGTCGTCGTAGACACTCCGACCTCATCAGCGATCGTGGCGATCGTGGCGGAACGAGGTCCGGCAACCACCCCTTCACCTGCTCTCGAATCGCACCTCATCTGACCGGAAGTTTCGGTCTGACTGTAGCAGTGCTCCGGCTGAACAGCGCTGGGTTATCCCACGTTCCGCGCGGTTGAGTCCGTTGTCGGGCGCCCATTCCCCAGCTGTGTCCGGGCTGCTGAGGCCTTGACACGCCTCGGTGGCGACGCTAAGTTGCAGCCAAACTAACCGCGTACTTTACGAAAGTTTCGGGACATCGGGGGCCGATACTTCAGGAGACACGGTGGACGACGCCCTCGTCTGACCGGAGGGGTGGCATGGCCGTACGAGCTACGCCCGCGGCGCTTGACCAGTCGCCGGGCAGCGAGGTCCAGGTTCAGGCCACCTCCACGCCCAGCCCGGTCCGTCCCCGCGCCAACACGTGGCGCCGAGCGTTACGCCGCGACTGGCAGCTCTACTCGCTGGCGGTCGTGCCGCTGCTGTTCTTCCTGATCTTCCGGTACCTGCCGATGGCCGGCAACATCATCGCGTTCCGGCGGTACCTCCCCGGGGGCAGCCTCTTCGGGGAAGAGTGGGTGGGGTTCACCTACTTCCAGCTGTTCCTCGACGACCCCGGGTTCTGGCGGGCGTTCTTCAACACGCTCATCCTCGGCTCGCTGACCCTGCTGTTCCTCTTTCCCGCGCCGCTGATCCTGGCGCTGCTGCTGAATGAGGTGCGGACCCGGCTGCTGAAGCGGTTCGTCCAGACCATCTCCTACATGCCGCACTTCCTCTCCATCGTGGTGGTGGCGGGCCTGATCTTCCAGATCATGTCCATCGATGGAGTGATCAACCAGGCGCTGACGGCGCTGGGCGGTGACGCCATTTCGTTCATGCAGGATCCGGGCTG